>Ga0070741_10017345_pt1 | contig 11843 bp, 9 predicted proteins | sample Coa_R1_4_FD_66440 | JGI IMG/M metagenome (GOLD analysis project Ga0070741, IMG submission 66440) | Surface soil microbial communities from Centralia Pennsylvania, which are recovering from an underground coalmine fire - Coalmine... | ecosystem: Environmental > Terrestrial > Soil > Unclassified ...
GTTGATGCTCGCAATCTCGATTGCGAAAACGCGGCGCTATCGGATCAAAGCGGCTCTGGCGAATCTTGGCTGGACATTCGGCGCCCGGCCTGAGCGCGTGCCCGGCGATTAGCCGGATTGGCAAGGAAGCTGCAACCCAACTCAGAGAGGCAGCCCGCGACTCGCAGAGCTGCCAAAGGAGCTGGAATGCACAACGCCCTGATCAGAAACTGGTGGTCGCTCGTCGTTCGCGGAATCATCGCCGTTTTGATCGGAATCGTCTCATTTGCGTGGCCCGGCATAACGCTTACCGCGCTGGTCTTTCTTTTCGCGGGATATGCATTGGTCGATGGGATTGTGAATCTTGCCGGCGGCGTACGAGCCATCGAGCGCCACGAGCGCTGGGGAGCCTTGCTCTTTGAGGGGATTGTGGGAATCCTGGCGGCTCTCGCGACGGTCCTGTGGCCGGCGATCACAGCGCTCGCGCTGGTGTTCATCATTGCCGCTTGGGCGATCATTACCGGCATTGCCGAAATCGCGGCGGCCATTCGGCTGCGGCAATACATTTCTCGTGAATGGATTCTGGTGGTGGCGGGGATCGCCTCGGTAATCTTTGGAGTGCTCCTGGCAGCCGTACCATTGGCAGGCGAACTCGTGATTGCGCTGTGGTTCGGAGCATACGTTCTCGTGTTCGGAATCCTGTTGATCGCGCTCGGTCTCCGTCTGCGCCACGCGGGCGGGACCTTACACCAGGGACCCTCGATAACCGTGCCGGTCCACTAGGAGTCCGAATGCTTTATGCTGATGATCAATCCCCAGCATCCCGATCCTGCCCTTCAGAGTCATCTTGTACGAGAAAAGAGTGCCATGGGCGAGTAGGAGGCGGCACGGTTTATACTGCTCGGAGGAGGGGTGATGCCGATTATTCCAAGTTCGCGCCGTGATTTTCTGAGGATCGCCACCGCCGGGGCCGCCGGTTCGGCTCTGGCTGCAGGCGCCCAGCCCGTGCTTGGCATGATCTTTCCTCCGGCGAATTATCAGGTTCCTCCGGAAGCGCGGCTGATGTACCCGTCCGGCGTGAAGTTCCTGGCCGAGGGCGTGGGGTTGGAGCGCATGACGCCCGAAGGGTACGACAAAGTCGTCGATAAGATCGTGCCGACTGCAGTCAAGATGGCCAAAGCTGGTGCGAATGCGATTTCGGTAATGGGCACTTCGCTGACGTTCTACAAAGGCGCGGCGTTCAATGAACAGCTCAAGGCCGGCATCAGCAAGGCGACCGGGTTGCGTTCCACTACGATGAGCACGGCCATCGTAGAGGGCCTGCGCACGGTCGGGGCGCGGCGCGTGGCGGTCGCGACTGCGTATAACGAGGTGGTGAATCAACGTCTTCGCGTGTTCCTGGAAGAATCAGGTTTTGAAGTGCTGACGGTCAAGGGCCTCGGCATCGAGCGCTTCGAAGATTCGCCGCCCGTCACACAGGATGGCCTGCTGAAATTTAGCGCCGGAGTGCGGGAGAGCGTGCCGAAAGCCGATTCTCTGCTGGTCTCGTGCGGTGCGTTGAAGACTCTGGAGATTCTGGCGCCGCTCGAGCAGCGCTGTAAAGTACCGGTAGTCTCGAGCCTTCCGCACGCGTTATGGGCCAGCGTTCGTCTGGCCGGTCTCAGTGGCCAGGTGAAGGGCTACGGATCGTTGCTGGCGCGCAGCTAGTGGCAGTGGTCGCCAAAATCCGCCGCATTCTGCCGTTTTTATCGCTCTTGGTTCTGGCGGTCGCAGTTTACGACGCATGGGTATTTTACTCTCGCCGGCAGCATACTCAGGAGATCGAGCAGAAGCGCGCCGAGAAGGAATCGGCCGACGCGCAGCGAACGCTGGAGCTCATCGGACGCCTCAAGATTCTCAGTTTCTATGCTGTGCCCCCTGTCATTGAGCGCGGCAAAGCGACGCGTCTGTGCTACAGCGTGGTGGACGCAAAGAAAGTGCGCGTCGAGCCGGCGGTCGACGGCGTGTACCCGGCGCTCAGCCACTGCGTGGAAGTCTCACCCAAAAAGGACACCGAATACACGCTGTTTGCCTCCGACGAGGCTGGACATACAATCGGGCAGAAGTTCACGGTCAAAGTCACGTCTCGTTAACCGGCGAGTCGCGCGGATATAATCGGGATAATGCCAAATAACAGTTTCGGCGCAGCGGCGAAGCTGCGCGTGGGTTCGCACGAATACGAGTACTTCCGGCTCGGCACTCTCGAGCAAAAGGGGGCAGGAGCGGTTTCCAAGCTGCCGTTCTCCACCAAAATTCTGCTGGAGAACCTGTTGCGACACGAGGATGGACGGCGTGTCACCGCTGAAGACATTAGTTTTGTCGCGAAAGGCGCGGCCGGCGCGGTCGATAAAGAAATCAACTTCATGCCTGCACGCGTGCTGCTGCAGGACTTCACGGGTGTTCCGGCGGTGGTCGACCTGGCCGCGATGCGCGATGCACTGCGCACCTTAGGCGCCGATCCGAAGCGGGCCAACCCATTGCTTCCCGCCGACCTGGTGATCGATCACTCGGTTCAGGTGGATCACTTCGGCTCCTCCGACGCGTTTCAATTGAACGCGATGCTCGAATTCCAACGAAATCGAGAACGCTACGTTCTGCTGCGCTGGGGCCAGACGGCGTTCCAGAATTTTCGCGTGGTGCCGCCAGATACCGGAATCGTGCACCAGGTGAATCTCGAATACCTGGCTTCGGTGGTGTTCCGCGCCAACGGGCGGGCCTATCCCGATTCGGTGGTCGGTACCGATTCCCACACCACGATGGTGAACGGCTTGGGCGTGCTGGGCTGGGGCGTCGGTGGTATCGAGGCTGAAGCGTGCATGCTCGGCCAGCCGATTTCAATGCTGCTTCCGCCGGTGGTTGGCTTCAAGCTGCACGGCAGGCTGAACGAGGGCGCCACCGCGACGGACCTCGTGCTCACCATTACCCAGATGCTGCGCAAAAAAGGCGTGGTCGGAAAGTTCGTGGAGTTTTATGGACCCGGTTTGAGCGCCCTGAGCCTGGCGGACCGTGCGACAGTCGCCAATATGGCTCCGGAATACGGCGCCACCATGGGCTTCTTCCCGGTGGATCACGAAACGCTCGAATATCTGAAATTCAGCAACCGCGATAGCGATTTAATTGCGCTGGTCGAGGCGTACACAAAAGAGCAGGGCCTGTTCCGCACCGACGCGACACCGGACCCGAGTTACACCGATACGCTGGAGCTGGATCTGGCGAATGTTCATCCGTCGATGGCCGGGCCGAAGCGTCCGCAAGACCGGGTCGAGTTGCCCGAGGTGAAGAAGAATTTCGCGGCCGCCTTTAGCGGACCGGCGAAGAGCGCGACCGCCTCGATCGATGGCCAGAATGTGACGATCGGCAACGGCGCGATTGTCATCGCCGCCATTACGAGCTGCACGAACACTTCGAATCCTTCGGTGATGCTGGCCGCAGGCCTGCTGGCGAAGAAAGCCGTCGAGCGTGGTTTGAAGGCCAAGCCGTGGGTCAAGACCAGTCTTGCGCCCGGTTCGAAAGTCGTCATCGATTATTACCGCGAGGCCGGGCTGCTGCAGTATCTGGAGAAGTTGAATTTTCACCTGGTGGGTTTCGGCTGCACGACGTGCATCGGCAACAGCGGTCCGCTTCCCGATCCGGTCACGCAGGCGGTGCAAAAGGAGAACCTGGTGGTGGCCGCGGTGTTGAGCGGCAACCGCAACTTCGAAGGGCGTATCAACCCGTTGGTGAAGGCCAATTATCTGGCCTCACCGCCCTTGGTAGTAGCGTACGCGCTGGCGGGGCGCATCGATATCGATCTGACCAATGAGCCGCTGGGCGAGGATGCCAGCGGCAAGCCCGTCTTCCTTCGCGATATCTGGCCATCGAATGAAGAAGTGCAAAACACGGTACGCAAGTCCGTGCGCCGGGACATGTTCCAGCAGGAATATGCGCGCGCATTTGACGGCGATGCGAACTGGCAGGGGATGCCGGTACCAGGCGGCGAAATCTTCCAATGGGATGCGAGCTCCACGTACATCAAGAAGCCGCCCTACTTCGATCACATGGTGGACCCGGAAAAATCCGTGACTGATCTGTCGAACCTGCGTGTGCTGGCACTGCTTGGCGATTCGGTGACCACCGACCACATTTCTCCCGCCGGATCGATTCCGAAGGACAGCCCGGCCGGCCAATACCTGATCGCGCACGGCGTACAGCCGAAGGATTTCAACTCCTACGGCGCGCGCCGGGGAAATCACGAGGTGATGGTGCGCGGCACGCTTGCCAATATCAGGCTTCGCAACCAGCTTGTGCCGGAAATCGAGGGCGGGTGGACCGCGCATCAGCCTGACGGCAAGCAGATGTTCATCTATGATGCCTCCATGCAATACCAGCAGGAAGGCGTGCCGCTGCTGATCATCGCCGGCAAGGAGTACGGATCCGGCTCTTCGCGCGACTGGGCGGCGAAGGGGGTCGTCTTGCTAGGCGTCAAGGCCGTGATCGCCGAGAGCTTTGAGCGCATCCACCGCACGAATCTGGTGGGGATGGGCGTGCTGCCGCTGCAATTTCAGGCAGGCGAGAACGCGGCCAGCCTGAAGCTGACGGGGAAGGAAACGTACTTCGTCACCGGTGTCCGCCCGGCGCTGATGAACGGCGGCGGCAAACGGCAGGCCACGGTGCGCGCGGTCGCTGCAGACGGATCGGAGAGGAAGTTTGCGGTCGACGTGCGCGTGGACACGCCGCAGGAAGTGGAATACTACCGGTTCGGCGGGATTCTTCCGTACGTGCTGCGGCAAGTGGCGCACGCGTAATAGTTTGCTGGGGCAGCCAATCTTGGCGGCAGCCGGCCTTCCGGCCGCCCGGGACTTGCCCCACCACTGCTACTTTTTCGGCTCGGCGCTTTTGCGCGCGGGCGCGTGCGACGGCTCGGGGCCGACGCGCTTAATCGTCACGCTCACCAGCTTCACGGGCGTGCGTGGTTTGTCCTGGCTGTCCCGCGGCACGCGCGCAATTTTTGCCACGACGTCCTGCCCTTCCACGACCTGTCCGAAGATGGTGTAGCCGCTGTTTCCCGGGGCAGGGTCGAGCGAAGCATAGGCGGCTTCGGTAATGAAGAACTGGCAGCCGCCCGAATTGGGCCTCCCGATGTTGGCGACGCCCAGGCGGCCCGGCCGATCGAATTTCAGGCTGGGCACGATTTCGTCTTTCATCTTGATCCCGCAATCGTGCGAGCCGGTGGCCGTCGGGTCACCGGTCTGAATCATGAAATTCGGGATCACACGGTGAAAGGTGATGTTGTTGTAGAGCGGCTTAGCGACCATGGCCCCGCTGTTGGGATCTTTCCAGGGCTTAGTGCCGCGCGCGAGCGCCACGAAGTTGCGCACGTTCAGCGGCGCTTCCTGCTCAAAGAGCTTGGCCGTAATCTGGCCCATCGAGGTATTGAACATGGCATAGAGGCCGGGTTCGCTCATCGTGGCGGGGGCCGAGCCGGCCGGCGGCTGCGCGGCCGGAGCCTGGCCCAACGCGCACGCCGCGATCAATGTGAGAAGAAGCAGGGGTTTCATTAAATCTCCATTCAAGAAAGATCATTCTATATCGATTTGCGGACCGGCTCGCGGCTGGTGGCGCCGATTTCTGCAAGGGGACCGCTCCCGCCGGTCGCGGCTCGGTTTCGGGCGCCGCCCCTAGTGTTTGGCCTGCAGTTCCGCCTGAAGCTGTCGGTAGGCGGCCTCGTCGTAATTCGTTTTGAGGCGCTCGCGACCTTCCGATCGGGGATCGCCCGGGCGCGGGCCATCTTTCTTGAGAGCGCGGCCGAGCAAAGCGGTGGCCTCCGTATCGTTAGGATTGCGTTCCACGACGGAACGCAGGCTGGATACGGCCTCTGTAAATTTTCCCGCCTTCCAGTACGCGTAGCCGACATTGAAGTGATAGTCCGGATCGGAGTTGTCACCGTCCAAGGCTTTCTGGAAACTCGCGAGGGCGCCCGCCGCGTCATTAAGCCGGTTCTGCGCGGCCCCGAGGTTGTTATAAACCTCATTTAGCGGCACCGACGCCGCGACCGACTGGAATGCGTGCTGTGCGCCGGCAAAGTCCCCGCTGGAATACCAGCACAGGCCCAGGAAGAACTGCGCCTCCAAATAGTGAGGATTGGAACGGTCGACGCGCGCCAGCCAGGTGGCGGCTGCCTGATAATCTTTGTTGGCCCAATAGCTCATTCCCAGTTGGTAACAGGGCGGCGAGTAGTGTTCGTCCAGGCGCGCGGCCTGAGAGAAAAAGCGCTGCCGCTGCTCCGGAGTCTGCGCGAGCAATCCCCGGATATAGCTTTCTACGGCATCCAGGCGCACCGGCCGCCGCTCCCGCATGAACTCCTGCTCGTTCGGAGCTCCGTTGGGCTTCAGGTATTGAAGCGTCCGCCACGCTACATGCGCTTCGAGCGGAGCCAGGTCTTCGAGCGCGCGTAGTTCGGTGAATTCGGGAAATTGCCGGAGTTGCTTCAGATCGAGGACACGCGCGGTAATGCGGAGCGAACCGTTGCCTTCTTTGCCGTTGAGTGGAGCAATCAGTTCGTAGTATCCGTAGATCACGCGCGAGGCGTCCAGGGATTCTCCGATCTTCATGATCGACGCGTGCGTCAGTTCGGCGCCGGGCCGCAGCGACAGCCGCCGGTACGCTTCGAGCCGGTCGTCGCGATCAAGCACCAGAAGACCCTCGGCCACCAGCGAATCGTGCACTGATTCGGAAATACTCTCGCCGATCCAGTCCAGGCTCGGTTTGGAATGGTTGAAAAACGGAAGAACCAGAACCGTGTCGGCGCGCAGCGCGCCGCACAGCAGCGCTACCGCGGCCAGGTACCGTAGCATGCACCTTCAGTGTAGCCGATCGATGAAACGGCCACGAACGCGCTGGAATGGCTCGGCCTTATTCGCGTGCCTTCGTGGCCTTTATCGTCGGTTATTCGTTGAAAACCAGCTTGGTCTTGGAACCGCCGACGTGGATCTCCTGAATGTGCATCTTGCCGTCGGCATTCGCAAAACGCACTGTGGTGGAACCGTATTTGGCGTCCCCACTCTCCACTTTGACCGGTGCCTCGCAGTGGACTTTGCCGTTGGTCACCACGGCTTTTTGGTCCTCCACCTGGACTTTGTAGTCACCGGGCGCCAGAGCCATATTGCCCAACATCGCCGGTTCAAACAGTTGGATTGAGTAGGACTTCGCGCTGGCACTCGCTACGGCGAGCGCGAACACACTGATAGCGAGCAAGAATTTCTTCTTCATTCCATTTCCTCTTAGATTTGGTTTATTGTTCCGAGATCCCGTCTACAGCGGGTAAGACGGACGGATCTCAAAAATGTTCCGAGGATTTCTGCATGCCAGGTGTTAAAAAGTCACGAGTGCGCGCGATGGCCTGCGCGGCCACCCGCGGATCATCGCCAAATCCCTGAAGCCATTCGACGGAAGCTTCTTGGCGGAACCAGGTCATCTGGCGTTTCGCGTAGCGACGCGTATTGCGCTGTGCCTGCTCGATGGCCTGCTCGGGGGTCAATTCACCGCGGATCAGTTGAAGCGCCTGCTTGTAACCATGAGACTCGAACGGCTTCACGGCGGGGGAAAACCCGAGACTCAGGATATGCCGGACCTCTTCGGTCAACCCGCTGTCGAACATCGATTGGCAACGGCGATCGAGCCGCTCATAGAGCGTGGCGCGGTCGGGCAGCACGGCGAGCTTGAGCACGCGATAGCCGCGCAGACCGGCGCGCCCGGCGCGGAACAACTCGGTAACCGGCGTGCGTGCGACCAGGCAGACCTCGAGCGCGCGCATGGTCTTCGGCACATCATTGGGATGAATCTTGCGAGCGGCCGCGGCATCGAAGCGGGACAGTAGCCGATGCAGACTGCCCGGCCGTCTTTTCTCCCGGGCCGCGAGGCGCTCGCGCAGGGCGGCATCACGTTCCGGTCCTTCGAACAGACCATCGAGGAGCGCACGGGCATAGAAACCCGTGCCGCCGCACACGATGGGTAAGCGGCCGCGCGCCGAAATCTCGCTGATGGCTTCTCGAGCCCGGCGGCCATACTCGCCCGCGGTAAAAACCGCATCGGGATCTACAATGTCGATCAGGTGATGCACAATTCCGCGGCGGTCGGCAGGTGGCAGCTTCGCGGTGCCCACGTCGAAGTAACGATAGACCTGGAGCGAATCGCAGTTCACGATTTCGCCCGCAAACGTCTGAGCTATTTCGAGCGAGAGAAAACTCTTGCCGGTACCGGTGGCGCCCAAAATCGCAACCAACGGGCGTTCCGGCACGTCGGATACAGCGGATCGCCCTGCGCCATGGAGATCCGCTGTCACGAAAAATTGCCTCGGGGATCGCCGTTATACAATAAATGAAGTGACGTTCGACCTTTCCTGGGTCCTCCCGTTGGTCGAAAGAGAGTAAACCGCATGATTCGCTTCGGTAAAGCGCTTCTCCTCGCTGCCGGGTTGGGCTCAATGCTTTATGCACAGACCCCCGGCGCAACTTCCAACGGCCCGGCCGACAAACGTGCCGGCGCATACTACAACTTTGCCATGGGGCGGCTGTATACGGAACTGGCCGGCTCGTCCGGCAACAGCCGTGACTACATTTCCAAGGCAATCCAGTTTTATCAGGAGGCCCTGAAGGAGGATCCGAACTCCGGAGTCGTCTTCGAAGAACTGACGGATCTTTACATCCAGAGCAACCGGCTGCGCGATGCCGTCACGCAAGCCGAGGACATGCTGAAGCAGAACCCGGACAACCTGGATGCGCGCCGCATGCTCGGCCGCGTTTATGTCCGGATGTTGGGCGACCCGCAGAGCGGCCGGATCAATGAGGATTTGCTTCACCGCGCCACCGAACAGTATCAGAAGATCACCGAGAAGGAACCGAAGGACGCCGATAGTTGGGTGATGCTCGGCCGGCTGTATCGCTTCTCCGGGAATTCGGTGGAAGCCGAGAAGGCGCTGAACAATGCGCTCAAGGCGGACCCCGATAACGAGGATGCGCTGACCACGATGGCGCAGCTCTATCTGGGGCTGGGCGATGTCAAGCAGGCGATCGAAAAGCTGAAAGCCGCCACCGACCGCCGTCCGAATGAACGGACCTTGGTAGCCCTGGCAACTGCCTACGAGCAGATGCACGACTACAAGAACGCGGCGGAGGTGCTCCAGCGCGCTTTGGAATTCTCATCCGATGACGGAAGGCTGCAGCGCCAGCTCGCCCAGGACCTGTTCGCTTCCAGGCAGTTCGACGAGGCTCTGAAGATTTATCAACAGCTCACTACAGCAGACGCCCGCAATGCGATGCTGTGGCTGCGGATCAGCGAGATCAATCGCGCCAAGCGGGATTTTCCCAAAGCGCAAGAGGCTCTGAATAAGGCGAAGGCGCTGGAGCCCGATAACCCGGCGGTGCGCGATGAGGAAATGTCGCTGCTGGATTCACAGGGCAAGACGGATCAGGCAATCGCAATCGGGAAGCAATTGCTCGACGAGACGGCGCGCAAGACGTATTCGGCCGATGAATCCGCCAGCCGCGCCCTGATGCTGGAAAAACTGGCGATTCTGGAGGTAAAGGCCGGACAATACCAGCCGGCGATCGACACCTTCCGCCAGATCACACCGCTCGATGCCGACGGCGCTCCCCGAGTCTCGGTGCAGATCATCGAGACGTACCAGACTGCCAAGGATTACGACAACGCGCTCCGCGAAGCCGACGCCGCCAAGAAGAAGTTCCCAAACGAAAAGATGATCGTCCTCGCCCACGCTTCGGTGCTTGCCGATCGCGGCAAGACGGATGAAGCCGCCACCGAAGTGCGCGGGCTCTTGAAGGGCGGATCCGATTTTGAAGGCCAGATGGCATTGGCGGGAATTTATGACAAGGGGAAGCGCTTCTCCGAGGAAGCGAAGGTCCTCGATCAGGCGGATATGCTCGCCAAATCGGACGAACAAAAGGTTCGAGTGTCTTTCATGCGCGGCGCCATGTCCGAACGGACGAAGAACTATGAAGCCGCCGAAGAGCAATTTCGCAATGTTCTGAAGTTGGACCCGGATAATGCCGGCGCGCTGAACTATCTCGGATATATGCTGGCCTATCGCAATATGCGGTTGGATGATGCGCAGCGTTTCATCACCAAAGCTTTGCAACTGGATCCCGACAATCCGGCCTACCTGGACAGCTTGGGGTGGGTCTACTATCAGCAGGGAAAACTGAACGAAGCCGAAGGCCCGCTGCTTCGGGCCAACGAACGGATGGCGGAAGATCCGACGGTTCACGACCATCTGGGCGATCTGTATTTGAAGATGGGCAAGACCAAGGAAGCCATTGCCCAATGGCAGACTTCCATACGGCGATATCAGGCCGGGGCGCCTGCGGATAACGACCCCGAAGATGTTGCGAAGATCACGAAGAAACTGGAGAGCGCTCGCGTTCGCCTCGCCAAGGAAACCGGTCAGAAGCAGTAGTTGAGGAAGGGGGGAGTCCGGCCCCTCGTGCAAGCGGTTTTGGGTCCGATTGCGCCCTTCGGTGCTTCGCGAGTTCTTTTTCGCCTACCCGTCGATCCTATATAACTGCTTATTTTTGTTTGACTTGCAATCAGATTAGCCCTGGTAAACCTACCGCTTTGCGCGGCGGTGTGGGATACTCGATGGTAGAGCAGGTTCGCAAGTCAACAATGTCCTATTTGGACGACGCTGTCGTCAGATATAACAAGTCACTGGAAAGCGGCCCTTACAAAGACCTTGCATGGGCCGAAGCGCTTCATCAGCGCATGGAAGAAAGTGGTCTTTCTTCGGGCGGGCGTCTGATTTGTCCCTTCTTGCGGCCGAATTTCGTGTCGCGGCGGCAATACGACAATTTGGTTAAAACCGGCGAAGCTCTGCTCGGAGCGATCGGGCGGATGGAGCAGTTGGTGCTGGGCAACCCGGCGCTGCTCTCGCGCCTCGAATTATTGCCCGCGGAAAAGATGCTGGCTTCGATCGACCCCGGCTATCCTTCCTGGCAAGTGGCTGCGCGGCTCGATACCCACGTCCAAAACGGTCATCTGCATTTCGTGCAGTACAATGCCGATCTACCCAGCGGCGCCGGTTATGAAGAGGCACTCGGCGACCTGTTCTACGACACGCCGCCCCTGAAGGAATTGCGCAAGCGATACTCGATGGCGCGTGTGGGCGGCCGGAAACATTTTCTGCAAGCTCTGCTGAAGGCCTACAAACAGTTTGGCGGCAGCAAGAAGCCCAACATCGCGATTGTGGAGTTTCGCTCTTCGTTCAATTCGGGAGAGAGCGAGTACAAGCTGCTGCGGGATTATTTCCGGCAGGAAGGCTATGCGGTCGAGATCGTTCCGCCCGAGCAGTTGGAATATCGGAACGGCGTGCTGCGTAAAGGGACGTTCGAAATCAACATCGTGTATCGCCGCGTGGGCGTGCAGGAATTCCTCATCCGGTTCGATCTCAGCCACCCGCTGGTGCAGGCGTATCGCGATCGCGCGGTCTGCGTGGTCAACAGTTTTAGGTCCGAGCTGGCGCACAAGAAGGCGATGTTCGGTCTGCTCACCGACGAGAGCGTGGTATCGAAATTCCCTGCCGCGGAACGGAAGGCCATCCGCGAACACGTGCCGTGGACCCGCCTGGTGGCCTCGACCAAGACGACGTACGACGAGCGCCCGATCGATCTGCCCGATTTCATTACGCGCAATCGCGAGCGGCTGATGCTGAAGCCCAACGACGATAACAGCGATCAACACACCTATCACGGCTGGGAAATGGACGACCACGGTTGGGAGCGCGCGCTGAAGCAGGCGATGCGCACCCCGTATGTGGTTCAGGAACGGGTGGCGGC
>Ga0070741_10017346_pt1 | contig 11843 bp, 6 predicted proteins | sample Coa_R1_4_FD_66440 | JGI IMG/M metagenome (GOLD analysis project Ga0070741, IMG submission 66440) | Surface soil microbial communities from Centralia Pennsylvania, which are recovering from an underground coalmine fire - Coalmine... | ecosystem: Environmental > Terrestrial > Soil > Unclassified ...
GCCGACCGCATCAACGACTGCCAGGCCAGCGTGGTCATCACCGCCGACGGCGGCTGGAGGCGCGGCAACATCGTGCCCCTCAAGAAGAATACCGACGACGCGCTCAAGAACACGCCCAGCGTCAGAACCTGCCTCGTCGTGCGCCGCGTGGGCGAGCGCGCTGCCATCACCATGCAGCCGGGGCGCGACCTCTGGTGGCACGAGGCGCTGGAGGAGAGCCGGCGGCTGGGCCAGACGGCGGTGGAGCCCGAGCCGCTCGATGCCGAGCACCCGCTCTACATTCTCTACACCTCTGGCTCCACCGGCAAGCCGAAGGGCATTCTCCACACCACCGGCGGCTACCTAGTCGGCACGTCGCTGACCCACAAGTGGATCTTCGATCTGCACGAAGACGACGTCTACTGGTGCACCGCCGACATCGGCTGGGTCACCGGCCATAGCTACATCGTCTACGGGCCGCTGTGCAATGGCGCCACCTCGGTGATGTTCGAAGGCACGCCCGACTATCCGGATAAGGATCGCTTCTGGGAGCTGGTGGAGAAGCACAAGATCACCATTCTCTATACTGCCCCCACCGCCATCCGCTCGTTCATGCGCTGGGGCGACGAGTACCCTAACCGCCACGACATGCGCAGCCTGCGCCTGCTGGGCACGGTGGGTGAGCCGATCAATCCGGAGGCGTGGATCTGGTATCACCGCGTCATCGGCGGCGGGCGATGCCCCATCGTCGATACCTGGTGGCAGACCGAGACCGGCATGATCATGATCTCACCACTCCCCGGAATCACCACCTGCAAGCCGGGCTCGGCCACCTTCCCCTTCCCGGGCATCGAGGCCGACGTGCTTGACGAGCAGGGCAGCTCGGTGCCGCTGGGTGCCGGTGGCTACCTGGTGATCAAGAAGCCGTGGCCAGCGATGCTGCGCACCATCTGGGGCGACGACCAGCGCTACGTCGATATCTACTGGAGCAGGTATCCCAACATCTACTTCACCGGCGACGGCTGCAAGCGCGACGAGGAAGGCTACTTCTGGCTACTGGGCCGCGTCGACGACGTGCTCAACGTCTCGGCCCACCGCATTGGTACGATGGAGGTGGAGAGCGCGCTGGTGAGCCATCCCAGCGTGGCCGAAGCCGCCGTCATCGGCATCCCGGATGAGCTAACCGGCCAGGCGATTGCGGCCTTCGTCACGCCCAAGATGGGCGTGGACGCCGGCGATGGGCTCAAGCAGGAGCTGCGCGAGCACGTGGCGAAGAAGATCGGCCCCATTGCTCGTCCCAAGGTGCTCCACTTCGTCTCCGAGCTACCGAAGACGCGCTCCGGCAAGATCATGCGCCGCCTGCTGCGTGATATCGCCGAAGGGCGTGTCCTGGGCGATACCACCACCCTGCTCGACCCGAATGTGCTGGCGGCGATCAAGGTGCAATACGAGTCGCGCGAGGGGTAATACCGGCTCTTTTGTATACTTAGACAAGCGTCGCGCCTGCAGCCAGCGCTGGCTCGGGCGTGTTCCGAGCGAGCCGGGCAGGCCAATGAAGTCCACCGCCCCCGCAAGAGCGGGGTGTGCGTGGGCTTCTTCTTTTCCGGCCCCACCCGAGCACGCCCGCAGCCCCAGCACAATACCAAGGCCGCCGTAGGATCACTGCACGATACACCAAAATCGCCCTCAAGGACAGCACAAGCAGATGCAGCCCCGTAGCTATCGCCATGTGCCCGGCGCCCCTACCCCGCCTGCTCGTGCCTGGCTTCCGCCGCAGCCGCACCAGCCGCCGGCGAAGATTGGGCTCTACGATCCGGCGTTCGAGCACGACGCCTGCGGCGTTGGCTTCGTTGCCCGCATCGACGGCACCCCGCGCCATCAGGTGCTCGAACTGGGGCTCGAATCGGTGATCAACGTCACGCACCGCGGCGCCGTCGACGCCGACGCCAAGACCGGCGATGGCGCGGGCGTGCTCACCCAGCTGCCACGGCGCCTGTTCGCCAAGGAGCTGGCGCGCCTCGGCGGCGGCCGGGTGGCGCCCGAGGAGCTGGCCGTTGCCGTCCTCTTCCTGCCCAGCGAGGACCCGGCGGCCAACGCGCGCTGCCGGACCATCATCGAGCGGGTCTGCGAGCGACGCGGGCTGCGCCGGCTGGCCTGGCGGCCCGTTCCGGTGGACGACTCGGTGCTCGGCGGCAAGGCGCTCGCCACCAAGCCGGATATCCAGCATCTCATCCTGGGACGGCCGCTGGGGATGGATGACCAGGACTTCGAGCGCCTGCTCTACCTCGCGCGCAAGGAGATCGAGCGCCGTGTGGCCGGCGAGGGCATCGGTGGCTTCTACGTGCCCTCGATGTCGGCGCAGACGATCGTCTATAAGGGCCTCTTCGTCGCGCCCCAGCTGCGCGCCTTCTACCGCGACTTCGCCGATCCGGATTATGAGACGGCCATCTGCGTCTTCCACCAGCGCTATAGCACCAATACCTTCCCCAACTGGTTCCTGGCCCAGCCGTTCCGCATGCTGGCGCACAACGGCGAGATCAATACGCTGCAGGGCAACCGGAACTGGATGGCCGCCCGCGAGCCGGAGCTGGAATCACCCGCCTGGCGCGACGACATCGAATGGCTCAAGCCCATCTGCTGGCTCGGCGGCTCGGATTCGGCCAGTCTGGATAACGCGCTGGAAGCGCTCGAGCGCTCAGGGCGCGATGTGCTCCACAGCATGATGATGCTGGTGCCCGAGGCATGGGAGCACATGCCGGACATGCCACCGGCCCTGCGCGCCTTCTATGAGTATCACGCCTGCCTGATCGAGCCGTGGGACGGCCCGGCGGCGCTGGCGTTCACCGATGGACGCATCGTCGCCGCCGCGCTCGACCGCAATGGGCTGCGCCCGGCGCGCTACAAGATCACGCGCGATGGCCTGGTGGTTATGGCCTCCGAGGTGGGGGTGATCGACCTCGACGACGCCGATGTGGTGGAGAAGGGGCGGCTCGGTCCCGGCCAGATGATCGCCGTGGATACAGCCGCCGGGCGCCTGCTCCGGAACAGCGAGATCAAGGCGCACGTCGCCGGCCGCCGGCCCTACGGCGAATGGCTCCAACGCCACCTCGTGCGCCTGGAGACGCGCCTGAACGGCCACGCCGCGCCGCCGACCAACGGCCGGGCGAACGGCCGGACCGCCGAGGCCGACGACACGACGGCCGATGCACGCCGCGCCGCCGCGAGCCGGCCGGTGGAGAAGGCCGAGCTGCCGGCGCTGTGGCGCGCGTTCGGCTATACCGCCGAGGATCTGCGCTACATCGTCGAGCCGATGGGCGCCGAAGGCGAGGACCTCAAGTGGTCAATGGGCGACGATACGCCCATCGCCGTCCTCTCCACCAAGCCGCGCCCCCTTTATCACTTTTTCCGCCAGCGCTTCGCGCAGGTCACCAACCCGCCGATCGACCCACTGCGCGAGGGCCTGGTGATGTCGCTCGATACCTATCTCGGCCGGCGCGGCAACCTCTTTGCCGAGGCCGAGGAGCACGCGGCGCTCGTGCACGTGCCCACGCCGGTGCTGCTCGACGACGAGCTCGAGGCGCTGCTGCGGCCGGAGTTCGGCGCCACCGTCCTGGAGATGCTGTTCGATCCGCGCGGCGGCGCTCAGGCGCTCGATGCGGCGCTGGACGACCTCTGCCGGCGCGCGGTGGAGGCGGTCGATGCCGGCGCGCGCATCCTCGTTCTGAGCGACCGCGCTGCCGGGCCGGGGCGGGCGCCCATCCCCGCGCTACTCGCCACCGGCGCGGTGCACCACCACCTGATTCGCGAAGACAAGCGGATGAAGACCGACCTCGTGGTGCAGACCGGCGAGGTCTGGGACATTCATCACTTCGCCTGCCTGATCGGCTACGGTGCCGGGGCAGTCAACCCCTACCTGGCGCTGGCCTCGGCACGGTCGCTGGCCGGCGAGCGGGGCTACGAGAACGTCTCGCCAGTGGAGCTGGAGGCGCACTTCCGCAAGGCGGTCGATAAGGGGCTGCTCAAGATCATGTCCAAAATGGGCATCTCGGCCATCAGCAGCTACCGCGGCGGGCAGATCTTCGAGGCGGTGGGCTTGAGCCAGGAGCTGATCGACCGCTGCTTTGCCGGTACGCCCTCGCGGATCGGCGGGATCGGGCTGGCGGAGATCGCGGCGGAGCAGGCGCGCCGCCACGCGGAGGCGTTCGAGCCGGCCGCGCCGCCCAGCCCGCGCCTACCCGACCTGGGCTTCATCCGTTACCGCAAGGATGGCGAGTACCACGGCTACAACCGACTGGTGGTTCTGGCGCTCCAAAAGGCGGCCCAGAGCGGCGATTACGAGGACTACCGCAAGTTCCGCGACCTGGTGCACAGTGGCCCGCCGCGCGCCATCCGCGACGTGCTCGACTTTGTGCCGGCCGGGCCGCCGATCCCAATCGAGGAGGTCGAGCCGGAGGAGCACATCATCCGGCGGTTCGGAACGCAGGCGATGTCGCTCGGCGCGCTCTCGCCCGAGGCGCACATGACGCTCGCGGTGGCGATGAACCGCATCGGCGCGCGCAGCAACACCGGCGAGGGCGGCGAGGACCCCGACTGGTGGAAGCCCTTCACGCAAGGCCCCTATGCCGGCGAGCGCGCCAATAGCAAGGTTAAGCAGGTGGCCAGCGCGCGCTTCGGCGTCACCCCTGAGTACCTCCAGCACGCCGAGGAGCTGGAGATCAAGATGGCGCAGGGGGCCAAGCCCGGTGAGGGCGGCCAGATCCCGGCGCACAAGGTGACGCACCTGATCGCGCGGCTGCGCCACGCCATCCCCGGCATCCCGCTCGTCTCGCCGCCGCCGCACCACGACATCTATAGCATCGAAGACCTCTCGCAGCTCATCTACGACCTCAAGATCGCCAACCCGCGCGCCAAGGTGGGGGTCAAGCTGGTGGCCGAGAGTGGCGTGGGCACGATCGCCGCCGGTGTGGCCAAAGCCTACGCCGATTACGTGCTCATCTCCGGGCACGACGGCGGCACCGGGGCCAGCCCGCTCAGCTCGATCAAGAACGCCGGCTGCCCGTGGGAGATCGGCCTCGCCGAGACGCAGCAGGTGCTGGTGCTCAACGACCTGCGCGGGCGCATCCGCGTGCGCACCGACGGCGGGCTCAAGACGGGGCGCGACATCATCATCGCTGCCATGCTCGGCGCCGACGAGTTCGGCTTTGGGACGGCAGCGATCATCTCTATCGGCTGCGATATGGCCCGCCAGTGCCACCTGAATACCTGCCCCACCGGCATCGCCACCCAGCGCGCCGACCTGCGCGCCAAGTTCCGCGGCACGCCGGAGATGGTTATCAACTACTTCTTCCATATCGCACGCGACGTGCGCGAGCTGATGGCGTCGCTCGGCGTGCGCCGGCTGGAGGAGCTCATCGGCCGGAGCGACCTGCTGCGCCAGCGCGTGGTGGAAGGATTTCCCACCACCGGGCTGCTCGATCTCTCGGCCATCCTGGCGCAGGTCGATCCGGAGGGCCAGCGGCCGCGGCGCTGCCTGCAGGCCCGCAACGATCGCAGCGGCGACGTGCCGCTCGATGACGAGCTCATTCGCCTGGCCCAGCCGGCGCTCGAGCGCGGCGAGCCGGTCTCGCTCTCGCTCGAGGTGCGCAATCGCCACCGCACCATTGGCGCGCGCCTCTCCGGCGAGATTGCGCGGCGGTACGGCGACGCCGGGCTGCCCGAAGGCACGATCCGGATCCGCTGCCGCGGCAGCGCCGGGCAGAGCTTTGGGGCTTTCCTCGCCCCCGGCGTGAGCCTGACGCTCGTCGGCGAGGCGAACGATTACGTGGGCAAGGGCATGCACGGCGGCGAGATCGCCATCCTGCCGCCGGTCGAGGCCACCTTCCCTGCGCACCGGAATACCATCGCCGGCAATACCGTGCTCTACGGCGCGACCGGTGGAAGCCTCTTCCTCGCCGGGCGCGCCGGCGAGCGCTTTGCCGTGCGCAACAGTGGCGCACGCGCCGTCGTGGAAGGCACCGGCGACCATTGCTGCGAGTACATGACCGGCGGCACGGTGGTGGTGCTCGGCGAGACGGGGCGCAACTTCGCCGCCGGCATGTCGGCCGGCGTGGCCTACGTGCTGGACGAGACCGGTACGTTTCCCAGCCGCGTCAACCGTGAGCTGGTGGGGCTCGAGCGCGTGGAGGATGCCGAATCGGAGCGGGAGCTGCGCGCGCTCATCGAGCGCCACCATCAGCTGACGGGGAGCGGGCGCGCCGAGCACATCCTGCGCCAGTGGCCGTCCTATCGCCCGCTCTTCTGGAAGGTGGTGCCACACCCACCGCAGGTGGAGACCGAGACGGCGGCGGCGCGCGTGACCAGCATCAGCGGCAGCGATAGCGCCGAGCTGCAGCGCCCCGTAGTGGCCCGATAGGCCGGCCGGCCGGCTAGCCTTGGCTCCGCGGCGCAGACCGGGTAAGATTTGCCGCGATGGCCACCAACGCCGCTTCCGCCGGGCTCACGCATCTTGACCAGGCCGGCCACGCCCGCATGGTGGACGTGGGCGAGAAGCCGGAGACGCTGCGTGAGGCAGTGGCGCGCGGCGCCATCGTAATGCGCCCTGAGACGGCCGCGCTGATCCAGGCCGGAGGGCTACCGAAAGGCGATGCCCTGGCGGCAGCGCGCCTAGCCGGCATCATGGGCGCCAAGCGCACGCCCGACCTCATCCCGCTCTGCCACCCCATTGCGCTCACCGGCGCCGAGGTAGCTTTTGAGTGGGAGGACGGCCAGAGCCGGCTGGGCATCGAGGCGCGCGTGCGCACGGTGGGCAAGACGGGCGTCGAGATGGAGGCGCTCACCGCCGTGGTGGTCGCGGCGCTCACCATCTACGACATGTGCAAGGCTGTCGATCGTGAGATGCGCATCGAAGCTGTCCGCCTGGTGCGCAAGAGCGGAGGCCGTAGTGGCACGTTCGTCGCCGAGTAGCCACAGCACCATCGCGCCGCCGAGGCCGCCGGCAGGCGTGGAGCACCGCTTCGCCCGGTGCGGCGGCGCACCGCGTGAGCAGCCGGCCGACGGAGACACCACCGGCCGCGCGCTCCTGCTGGCGCACCTCATCTCCATGGCCTGCCTCCCGCCCCTGCTCGCCATTGCCACGCTGATCGTGCTCTCCACACACACAAGTACCGATCCCCTCGAGGCTGCATGGGTGGCACTCGTGAGCTCGTTCTTCGTCGCCGTCGCGCCCGCAGCCTACGTCGGCTATCTGCTCAAGCGCCAGAAGATCGCCGGCGGCGTCGACCTCGTCCTCAAGGAGGAACGCTGCCGGCCGTACCTGGTAGGGGCCGGGAGCTGCCTGGTGGGGCTGCTCGTGCTGGTCCGCCTCTCGGCGCCACAGCCGGTCTCGGTGCTGGCGCTGAGCTATGGCGTCAACGCGCTGGTCATGGCACTGATCACGCAGCGCTGGAAGATCTCGGCGCACGCCGCCGGGGCCGCCATGCCGGTCTCGGTGCTGCTCACCACCTTCGGCACGCCGGCACTTCCCCTGGCGGCGATCGTGCCCGTCGTCTGCTGGGCGCGGGTCAAAGCCGAGATGCACACGGTGGCGCAGGTCTGTGCCGGCGCCCTGCTGGGCTTTGCGATGACGTCACTCGAGCTGGTGCTCCTGGCGCCGCATCGCTAAGTGGTGCCTCCGGCCCTCCGTGTCACCTGCCGCCTGCTTCTGGCCCACTTCTGGCCCACTCCTGGCCCACTTCTGGCCCACTCCTGGCCCACTCCTGGCCCACTCCTGGCCCACTCCTGGCCCACTCCTGGCCCACTCCTGGCCCACTCCTGGCCCACTCCTGGCCCACTCAGCCTTCCTCTTCCTCGCTCAGGTACTCGACGACGGCCTCGCGTAGCTCCGTCTCGTCGATATCGCCGCCGCGCAGAATGCGGTAGAGCCGCACCAGCGCCACCAGCGTAGAGAGCGAGACGACCTCTTCCTCGTCTTCCTCGGCGGCGATGGCATTGGCGATCTCGTTGGCAATCCACGCCAGCGGATCGGCCAGAAAGGTGACATCCACCTCATCTTCGAGCGTGCCTTCGACACCGAGCAGGCGGCAGGCTTCGTCGTCTCTGGCCAGCCGCAGCAAGCCAGCGACAATGCGCGCTGCCTGCGCGGCGGGCGACTCGACGTCGCTGGTCCAGTTATCGCTCATCGTGCACCTCTCGCCAGATCGGTGATTGTGGCCATCGCCATTCCCTGGCTGGCCGGCGGCTCGTACGCCGCCCCAGTGATTCTGCTGGGTTCCGCAATCCGGGTTGCATCGCTCAATAGCACCGTGGCCAAGCACTCGCTCAACCGGCCGCGGCCGGCCCGCGCCGCGTGCTGAGTACATTGTGCCGGAAGAGGGCCAGGCGGCGCTTGAGCCCGCGGTAGAGCCGCACCGGCACCAGGCGATGGATCCGCTCCAGCTCGGCCTGTAGCCGCGCCACCTCGGCATCCTTCGCCTGCACCACCTCCGCCAGGCGCGCGTCGCGAGCATCGATCTCGGCCTCCAGCGCCCTGGCTCGCGCGCGCCACTCTGCCACCTCGGCCGCCGCCCGCACCGCCCAGTGCGCCACCCAGCGTTCGAGCTGCCCGCGTAGCTCCTCGCCGGTGAGCCGCCCCTGCTCGACCAGCGCGCCCAGCCCTTCCTCGACGCCAACGACGAAGGCATAGCGCAGGAGCGCGGTATAGAACTGCTCGCGCAGCGTCAGATCGGCCACCTGGCCGGCGCCGACGACGTCGAAGAGCTCTGGATGGCGCTGCGCCACCTCCACCGCCGCGCGGCCGGCGCGGCGCTGCCGCTCGAGGTAGGAGGCCAGCTCCACGGCGTGCTCGTGGTGCACCAGCGCTTCGGGCCGGTAGACGATCCGCCCGCCGCGCTTGGTGAAGCGGTAGGCGAACTCGGTATCTTCCATGTAGGGCGGCAGTGATTCATCGAACCAGCCGGCCGCCTCGAGGCCGGCTCGCCGCAGCGAGCAGTTGGCGGTGTAGAAGCAGGTGAACGGCACGTTTTCCGGATCGGTGATGGCGCCATAGCTGAACTGCGCGCCGCGCATCACCAGCTCCATGAACGGCGTGACGCGCAGGTCGGGTGACCAGGCCACCTGCCCCAGCACGGCCAGGAGCGCCGGATCTTCGCCGGCGTCGCACCGGCGCCGTTCGTCCTCGGCGGCTCGATGGGCCTGCAGGTGGTGCGCGAGCAGCCCCGGCGCCGGTGCGCAGTCATCGTCGAGGAAGACCAGCAGGCCGGCCGCCGCCTCGCGCGCGCCGGCATTGCGTGCCGCCGCCGGCCCCCGGTGCGGCCGGCGCAGCAGCCGCAGCGCGGCTCGCGACTCAAACGCAGGGCGGAGCGCGTCCAGCCCGGCCGCCAGGCGCTCGGCCTCGGCCTCGGCCGAGCCATCGTCGCAAACCACCACCTCGAACGGCCCGTCTATCCGCTGCTGCGCCAGCGCGCGCAGCGTGCGCCCGAGCGCCTCCGGGCGGCCGTAGGTGGGAATGACGACGGAGAGGAGGGGAGTCATAAGGCAGCCAGGATAATGCGGGTGATTGGCGGCTGGAGCGATGCTCGCGCCGCGCGCCACAGGGCCACGTAGCGCTCGCGCGCCGCGGCGGGCAGGCCCTCGCCTTCCCAGGTGAAGAGCCAGTCCTCTACCAGCGCTCGGCTTCGCGCCACGTACTCGACAGCAGGAAGGACATCGAATGAGGCGAGCAGCGGCGCCTCCGGCCACTGGCGGGCGATCGCCGCCGCGCGGCCGGCGAAGGCCGGCTGATACCCGCCGCGGGCCAGGAGCAGGCCACCGGCGGCATGCAGGCGCGCCAGCTGCTCCCAGCCGCCGGCCAGCGCCGCCTCAGCAGCCGCCAGCTCATCGAGCGCTTCACGCCGATCGAGGCGCGCCGGCGGCCAAGCGGGAATGACCTCCAGCACCGTGGCATCGCCGAAGAGCAGCCTGGCACCGGCACACAGCGACTGCTGCAGTACCGACGGCCGCAGCCAGCCGAGCCGATACGACTCGATCAGGCTTAGCTCGAGCGGCCAGCCGGCCGGGCGATGCCGGAGCCGGCCAAGCTCCCGCACCACCGCCGCGCGGGCCGGTTCGTCCACCGGCTGCTTGAGCACCAGCAGCAGCTCCACCGGCGCCCCGGGGACGACCTCGCCACGCGCGTGCGCGCCGTGGAGCAGCACCGCCAGCAGCCCCTCCAGGCGGCGACCCAGCGCGCGGGCGAGCGCCTCGAGGTATTCGAGAGGCAGGAGCGCCTGCATGGTGGCCAGCATCGTCACTGCTTCGGGAGACCGGCGCGGCGGCTCGCCGGGAGAAGGAGTGGGAGCGCTTGCATCGTGGCTGGGTTCATCACCGGGCTACCGGCCAGCCGGCGCCATTGCCGGCGGCCGGTAGCCGAGACGCGCCGGCGCCACGACACCGGCGCTCAAGAGCCATTCCAGCGCCTGCGGATCGGCCACGCGCGATGGATCGACGCGCTGGAGCCAGGCCCACGCGGCGGCAAACTGCCGCGCGCGATCGATCGACCGATCGGCTTTGTACGAGACCACTGCTAGGCTGGGCCCGCCGTCCGACTGGACAACTGGCAGCCGGCATAGGCCGGAGGGCAGCATCGGCCCCGCTGTTTCAGGCGGATGGGCTTGCTCTACCGGCACGCTTGGGCTCTGCGTTCCCGCGTCTACCATAGGCTCCCAGCCGAGCCCCGGCGTCCATCGCCGCTCGGCTCTCCACGCATGATACCCGCACCGAGCATGTCGTGTGCCGCCGGTGCCTTCTCGTCATCGTGCCCGCTGGGCCTTTCAGCAGCTCCCCCGGCCGGGCCGGCAATGCGCTCTCGCGTGATTGGCCCCACGTGGGACCCGCCCGGCTTTCCAGCCATCGCCGAAACCGGTCACAATTGGTATACAACCCGGCCGCCGAGCCGGCGTTGTCTTCGACTGGCGGATCACATGGATTGGTGGTCGCACCTGCGTCTGGCGGTAACGGTCTTTCTCGATCAGCACGGCTTGCTCGCCGCCTTCGTCTTCCTGCTGGTTGAAGAGGCCGGCGTTCCCGTGCCCATTCCAGGTGATGTGATCATGCTGGTGCTGGGCGTGCGAGCGCGAGATGGCCGGGTCTCGCTCTGGCAGGCCATGCTGGCTCTCGAGGTGGCCACCATTATCGGTGCGACGGTCCTCTATCTGATATCGCGCATCGCCGGCCGCACACTCGTCTATCGCTACGGCCGGTATGTGCGCCTCGATCCGGAGCGACTTGAGCAGGCCGAGCGCTGGCTGCGCCGCCACGGTGCCATCGCCGTGTTCGCCGGACGCCTCGCGCCGGGCATGCGAATCGCCACCGCCATTATCTGCGGCGTGCTGCTCGTCCCGGTCTCAATCTACGTCCCGGCTATGGCGATCGGCGCGCTGGTCTACATCGCCGGCTACACGCTCCTGGGATTCTTCGCCGGCCCCGCTGTGCTGGCCTTCCTCGAGCACGTCGATCTCCCGCTCAGCGCGCTCGGCGCGCTCGGCGCGCTGAGCGTCCTGCTGCTCTGGCTGGGGCGCGCGCGCCGCGCGCTGGCCCGGCGCCGGGCTGCAATGGGCGGCGTGGCCGGCCTCGCCGAGCTCGACGAGCGGCTGCGCGCCGGTGCGGCGGCCGGCGCGCTGGCCATTCTCGTCTCGGCGCTGCTCATGGACGTGCTGGTCCACTTCGCCGGCAGCATCTTCCTGGCGCCAAGCCGCGTGGTCAGCCGGATCATCGCCGGACGCATGCTGTTCGCGCTCGCGCTGGGCAACACCCCCCTCCTGCTGATCGTCGCCGCCGGCGTCTCGGTGGTGGAAGGCATTCTCTGGGGTGCCGTCTATGGCGGCTGGGCC
>Ga0070741_10017347_pt1 | contig 11842 bp, 13 predicted proteins | sample Coa_R1_4_FD_66440 | JGI IMG/M metagenome (GOLD analysis project Ga0070741, IMG submission 66440) | Surface soil microbial communities from Centralia Pennsylvania, which are recovering from an underground coalmine fire - Coalmine... | ecosystem: Environmental > Terrestrial > Soil > Unclassified ...
CGGCTGATCAGCTTACGCAGCATGTCGAGTACCCCGCATCGCGTGCAGACAAGCACGCTTGCCGCACCACCACACGCCCGCGCTCGTTGCGTAGACGGCAATGCACATGACGAGCCCGTACGCCGGCCAACGCACCGCCGCCCAGGCTGCGGGTGCCACGATGATCAAATTCCAGAGCACGTACGCACCGTCGGTTTTCGCATGACTACCTCCTGCGCGCGCCATCCACTGGTACAGGTGCTCGCGATGTGCAGTGTACCAACGCTTTTGCGCCAGCACGCGTGAGGCCAGCGTCAGTGCTGAATCCACGAGGAAGGCGGATACCAGAATTGCGCAAGGCCACAGCAATGCGGAAATGCGCTGCACCAGCAATCCCGCCAATGCCGCGATCAGCAATCCTAGCGTGCCGCTGCCCACGTCGCCCATGAAGATGCGCGCCGGCGGCAGGTTGAACAGCAGGAAGCCCAGGCACGCGGCTGCGGACGCCAGACACGCGGCAGTGAGCGCGATGGCGCCGAGGCCGTGCGCCAACAATGCATATCCGCTCAGAACGAACAGCGCCTGCAGAGCCAGAATCGCGTCGATGCCGTCCATGAAATTGTGTGCGTTGATGCTGCCGGCAAAGACCAGCACGATCACGATCAGCCACGCCCATGCTTTCGGATCGGTTTGCGCAACCGGCCACATCAGCATTGCACCGACCGCGAATGATGCAAGCAAGTGCACGGCGAAGCGCGGCAATACCGGCAAGTCGCCGTGATCGTCGCGCCAGCCGACCGCCGCCACCGCCAGCAGCGTCAGAGACAGCGCGATCACGTTTGCAGGCGGCCAGGCGCGCGGCAGCACCGCCAGCGACGGCATCGCGCAGAGCAGTACCGCGATCACGATGCCGACGCCGCCTCCGCGCGGCGTCGGCTGCACGTGCGAACGCCGCTGGCCCGGCTGATCCAGCAATCCATGCCGATGCGCATAGGCGAGACTTGCGATGACCACGGCAACGGAGATGACAAACGCGCAAAGCGCCGGAACGATGAGTGCCGCCGTCGCACTCATTCGTTGACTACGCCGTGGATGGGCCTCACGGTGCCCCAGTTCTTGCAGCTCGGACACTGCCAGTGGTGCGCCTTGGCGCCGAAGCCGCAGCGGCTGCAACGATACATCGCCTGACCCTCGAGCAATTTGCGGGTGAGATCGCGCAGGATCAGGAAATTCTCGCGCGCCTCGCCCTCCGTCTTGTCAAGCGTAGCGTCGATCAGCGCCATCAATCCTCGCACCGACGGACGCTGCCGCAATTGCCGCGTGAGGAAGTCCACCGCCGCACGTTCGCCTTCGCGCTTGGCATACAGCCGCATCAGCGCCAGCACCGGCGAGATCCCCTGATAGCGGCGGATCACATCGGTGAGAAACCGTTCGGCGCGGTCCATCTGCTGCGAGCGCGCATAGTTGTCGAGCAATGGCGAGAGGATTTCCGGCACGAAATCGACGTCTGCCCGCGCGGCGCGCTCGAAGGCTTCCACCGCGCCTTGGTGATCGCCGGTTTCGGCCTGCAGGTACCCCGCGATGATATGCGCCCGCACGCATTCGGGCTCGCAGGCGAACGCGTGATCCAGATAGTCGCGCGCCTCGTCGCGCGCGCCGTGCGCACGCGATTGCTCGGCCAGCTCGCAGTAGAACTGCGCGATTGTGGAGGCCTCCGACTCGCCGGTCATCGTTTCCAGGCGGCGCGCGTGCTCGATCGCCTTGTGCCAGTCGCGTTCGTGCTGATAGATCGCGATCAGGTGACGCAGCGCCGAAGGCGCATGCGCGTTCATCGCCACCAGATCGTCGAACAGGGCTTCGGCGCGATCCAGCAGGCCTGCGCGCATGTAGTCCTCGCCCAGCTCCAGCAAGGCGACCGTCTTCTCGTCTTCGCTCAGGTTCTGCCGGCCGACCAGATGCTGGTGCACGCGGATCGCGCGGTCGACTTCGCCGCGGCGCCGAAACAGATTCCCGAGCGCGAGGTGCGTTTCCACCGTGTCCCGGTTGAACTCCGCGAGCTTCATGAAGACTTCGATCGCCTTGTCCGGCTGCTCGTTGAGCAGATAGTTCAAGCCGCGGAAATAGCTCGAAGACAATTCGCGCGTGCGCGCGCCGGACCGCCGCGCGCTGGCGTGACGGCCGATCAGCCAACCCGACCAGGCGGCCACCGGCAAAAGCAGGAACAGGAGATACAGCGGATGCAGCAGGAGGAAATTCATGCACGTTCGCCATCGGTCGGCTTGCGCCGCGAGCGTCGCGTCAGTCCGGAGCCCGCCCAGCACAACGCACCGCCCAGCAACCAGCCGATCACCAAGGCGATCAGCAGCGCCACGCCTTTGGAGATTTCAAAATGCGCGAACAGGAAATCGTAATGGATGCGTTGCGGATTCAGCGCGCCGAACACCACGCCCAGGATCAGGAACGCAACGACGAGAATCGCGATCAGTGCGCGCATAGGTGGAGCATCTTGCATGCCGTTGGGCGCTCAATGTAACCGATCAGCGCTGCCGCGCCTCTCGCGCCGGATTCAACCGGATGACGACTCATCCGATGGGGCATCGCCGTTGACGCGCTCGCGCAATTCCTTGCCCGGCTTGAAGTGCGGCACGTACTTGCCGGGCAACGCGACTGCGGTGCCGGTCTTGGGATTGCGTCCGGTGCGCGGCGGCCGGTAGTGCAGCGAGAAGCTGCCGAAGCCGCGGATCTCGATACGGTCGCCGCCGGCCAGCGCGCTGCTCATCTGCTCGATGACGTTGCGCACGGCCAGTTCCACGTCGGCGAATGCCAGGTGGGTCTGACGCGAGGCGAGCGCCTCGATCAATTCGGACTTGGTGATGGAACGCTGGTTCTTGGGTTCCGGCATCGCGGTTTCTGCGATTGGCAAATGTTGGACGTTCATCGTGAGGCGACATGTGCCCGACGCCGGGCGCGAGGTGTCATGCCTCGCGCCCGGCGATGCGACCTGTCCTACTCGGACCTGTTCATCTGCTCTTTCAGCAGCGCGCCCAACTTGGTCGTGCCGCTGCCGCTGTCCTGGTAGTCCGACAGCGTTTCGGCCAGCTCGTCTTCGTCCTTGGCGCGGATCGACAACTGCAGCATGCGCCCCTTGCGGTCCATGCCGACGAACTTGGCTTCGACCTTGTCGCCCACCTTGAAGTGCTGGCCGACATCGTCGATGCGCTCCTTGGCGACATCGCGTGCGGCAAGATAACCCTCGACGCCGTCGCCCAGATCCACAACTGCGCCGCGGGCGTCCACCTCCTTGACGCTGCCGTTGACGATCGAACCGCGTGGGTGAGTGGCCATGAACTGGCCGAACGGATCCTGCTCGAGCTGCTTGATGCCGAGCGAAATGCGTTCGCGTTCCGGATCGACCGCCAGCACCACGGCCTCCACTTCGTCGCCCTTCTTGAAATTGCGCACCAGTTCCTCGCCCGGCGTTTGCCAGGAGATGTCGGACAGGTGCACCAGGCCGTCGATGCCGCCTTCCAGGCCGACGAAGATGCCGAAGTCGGTGATCGACTTGATGTTGCCTTTGACCTTGTCGCCCTTCTTGAAGGTGGCGGCGAACGCTTCCCACGGGTTGGCCTGGGTCTGCTTGATGCCGAGCGAGATGCGGCGGCGCTCCTCGTCCACATCCAGCACCATCACTTCCACTTCGTCGCCCACCTGCACCATCTTGGCCGGGTTGACGTTCTTGTTGGTCCAGTCCATTTCGGAGACGTGCACCAGACCTTCCACGCCCGGCTCCAGCTCCACGAAGCAGCCGTAGTCGGTGACGTTGGAAACCTTGCCGAACAACCGGGTGCCGGACGGATAACGGCGCGCGATGTTGACCCACGGATCATCGCCCAACTGCTTCAGGCCCAGCGAAACGCGATTGCGCTCGCGGTCGAACTTCAGCACGCGCACATCCAGCTCGTCACCGACGTTGACGACTTCGGACGGATGACGCACGCGCTTCCACGCCATGTCGGTGATGTGGAGCAGGCCGTCGATGCCGCCCAGATCCACAAATGCGCCGTAATCGGTGAGATTCTTCACCACGCCCTTCAGCACGGCGCCTTCCTGCAATTTCTCCAGCAACTGCTCGCGTTCTTCCGAGTGCTCGCTTTCGACTACCGCGCGGCGCGATACCACCACGTTGTTGCGTTTGCGGTCCAACTTGATGATCTTAAACTCGAGATCCTTGCCTTCCAGATAACCCGGATCGCGCACCGGACGCACGTCCACCAGTGAACCCGGCAGGAACGCGCGCACGTCCTTGATGTCCACCGTGAATCCACCCTTGACCTTGCCGCTGATGCGGCCGGTGATCGCCTCGCTCTTCTCGAACGCGTTTTCCAGCACGTCCCACACCAGCGCGCGCTTGGCCTTCTCGCGCGACAGCTTGGTTTCGCCGAAGCCGTCTTCGATCGCGTCCAGCGCGACCTTCACCTCGTCGCCGATGTGGATCTCCAGCGTGCCGTCTTCCTCGCGGAATTGTTCGATGGGCACAATGCCTTCCGATTTCAGGCCCGCGTTGATGACCACGACGTCGGAACGGATGTCTACGACAATGCCGGATACGATCGATCCGGGTTTCAATTTGTTGAGCGACTGGCTCTGTTCAAACAGCTCGGCAAAACTCTCGTTCATAAGGGTTCCAGTGGAGGAATGGACCGCTTCGGCCTCTAAATTCATTGCGTTCTCTAGGCGGCGGTCCGCCGGTTGGGGTGCGTAAACACCGTTGGTAAACCCACGTTAGTGGGATGATGAAAATTACTTCTGCAAGAGATCGAGCACTTTCGCGACGACCTGCCCGATCGGCATGCCGGTCGTGTCCACCACAACCGCATCGTTCGCGGGCTTCAACGGTGCGACCGCACGCGACGCATCGCGTGCGTCGCGTGCCTCGATCTCGCGCAAAAGGCTGGCTAGTGTAACGTCCAGTCCCTTTTCCTTCAACTGTTTATAGCGTCTTTTCGCGCGTTCGGCGGCGGAAGCCGTGAGAAACACCTTGTAGGGCGCATCCGGGAAAATCACGGTGCCCATGTCGCGTCCGTCGGCCACCAGTCCGGGCGGCATGCGGAACGACAGTTGCAGATCGACCAGTGCCTGCCGCACCGACGGCATCGCCGCGATGGCAGAAGCGGCGGCGCCCGCGGTTTCGGTGCGCAATTCATCGGTGGCGTCGTGGCCGTTGACGATCACCCGCGTTTCACCGCTGTCCTTGGGATCGCGAAAGCGGATCTTCATGGCCTGCGCACAGCGGGTGACTGCTTCGACGTCCGACAGGTCCAGCCCCGCCATGCCCGCCGCATAACCGACCGCGCGATACAAGGCACCCGAATCCAGCAGGTGCCAACCCAGCTTGTCGGCTACGGCACGGGCGATCGTGCCCTTGCCGGAGCCGGAGGGCCCGTCGATGGTCAGAATGGGGATGACAGACGCCATTCGCAAATTCTGCAACCAGTTACCGGGGATTCTGCAGGTTCTTTCAGAGATGCAGACCCGCATTCTAGCGGCGTGGGATATCGGGTGCTGCTCTAGATCTGCACGATGCCGAAGCCGCAGGCGTCGGCGATCTCAGGGAAACCCGGAAAAGAGGTAGTAACATTGGCGCAATCGCGGATGCGTATCGGCGAGCGCGCAGCCGCGCCGGCGACCGCGAAGGCCATCGCGCAACGGTGGTCGCCCTGCGCATCGACTTCGCCGCCGCGCAACGCGCCGCCTTCGATGATCGCGCCATCGGGTATTTCCTCGATGCGGATTCCCAACGCGCGCAGACCGACCGCCATTACCGCGATGCGGTCGGACTCCTTGACGCGCAACTCGGCCGCGCCGCGAATCGTGGTGATTCCCTTTGCACACGCCGCCGCGACGAACAGGATGGGGAATTCGTCGATCATGTCGGCCACGTGTTCGATCGGTACTTCGATGCCCCGCAGCGGTGAATGATGCACGATCAGATTCGCGGTCCGCTCGCCACCGGATTCGCGCAGATCTTCTTCGACGATGTCCGCGCCCATCGCGCGCAGGACGTGCAGCAGACCGATGCGGCGCGGATTCAAGCCCACACGCATCAGGCGCAGTTCGCTGCCGGTAACCAGCGTTGCGGCGACAATGAAAAAAGCGGCAGAGGAAAAATCCGCCGGCACGATCACGTCCATCCCCTGCAATTGGGTTCCAGCAATCAGACTCGCTCTGCCTGGCTCGAATCCGATGGTTGCACCGAACGCGGCCAGCATGCGCTCGGTGTAATCGCGCGTGGGTTGCGGCTCCTGCACCTGCGTCTCACCCAGCGCGTAGAGGCCCGCCAGTAGAACGGCCGATTTCACCTGCGCACTCGCAATGGGCGAGCGGTAGTCGATGCCGCGCAGCGCTTGTCCACCGGTAATGCGCAGCGGCGGCAGTTCACCGTGATCTGCTGCGATGCGTGCGCCCATTGCTGTCAGCGGTTCGATCACGCGGCGCATCGGCCGGCGCGACAACGAGGCATCGCCTGTCAAAACCGAGCTAAACGTTTGGCCCGCAAGTAAACCGGCGAGCAACCGCATCGCCGTGCCGGAATTGCCGCAATCGAGTTCCCCGATGGGTGTGCGCAGCCCGTGCAGACCCACGCCATGCACGACGCGCTCGCCCGCAGCCGGTGCATCGATGCGCACGCCCATTGCGCGGAGGATGCGTTCTGTCGCGCGTGTGTCGGCGCTTTCCAGAAAACCGCGGATATGCGTCGTGCCCTCTGCGATCGCGCCCAGCATCAATGCGCGATGCGAGACGGATTTGTCGCCGGGAACGGCAACCTCGCCGCGCAACGCGCCTGCGGGCGAGCTGATCCAGTCCAGTCGCGAGATCACGGCAGTACTTGCAGCAAACGCTCGTTCTCGTCGCGGCTGCCGACGCTGATCCGCAACGTCTGCGGCAAGCCGTAACCCCCCATCGGCCGCACGATCACGCCGCGCTCGAACAGATGCTTTTCAAGCGCCGAAGCATCGCAGCCCCGGTCGATCATCAGAAAGTTGGTTTGCGACGGCAGGCAGCGGTAGCCGCGCGATTGCAATTCATTGCGCAGCCATTCGCGTTCGCCATTGTTGAATTCGCGCGAGCGTTGCAGATGCTCGTGGTCGGCCAACGCGGCGGCAGCGCCGGCCAATGCGACGTTGTTGACGTTGAACGATTCGCGCAGGCGCTCGATCATCGCGATCACGCTGGGATGCGCGACCAGATAGCCGACACGCAACCCCGCCAGTCCGTAGGCCTTGGAAAACGTGCGCGTGACAAGCAGGTTCGGGTATTGCCCAGCAAAGTTCAACGCGGTGCTCAGCCCCGGCGTGTCCACGTATTCGTGATAGGCCTCGTCCACCACGACCAGGACATTGCGAGGAACGCCCGCGAGAAACGCCGCGAGCGGCGCGTCGTCGAACCACGTGCCGGTCGGATTGTTGGGATTGGCCAGATACACGAGGCGCGTGTCGGAGCGAATCGCGTTCGCCATCGCCCGCAGATCATGCCCATAAGGCGCATTAGCGTGATCGGCCGCCAACGCCGTTACGCGAATGTGCTGTGCGCCAGCCGCGGCAGTGGCGATCGGAAACACCGCGAAACCGAATTGCGAATAGACAATCGAATGCGCGGCATCTGCAAAACACTGCGCCAGCAGCATCAGCAATTCATGCGAGCCGTTGCCCAGCGCAATTTGATCGACATCGGCGCGCAGATGCTCAGCCAGGGCGGTTTTCAACGCCAGACCGCGCGGATCGGGATAACGGAAACTCTCATTCAATGCGTCGCGCATTGCCTCCAGCGCGCGCGGGCTCGGGCCCAGCGGATTCTCGTTCGAACCGAGCTCTGCGATCTGAGCGCCGAAGCGTTTGCGCAAGGCCGGCAGATCGTGGCCGGGATCGTAAGCGCGCAAAGCACTCGTCGCCGTGTTGGCCAGTCGCGTTGCGTCGAATCCGGTGCTCATCGCCGCGTCAAGCGCCGATCACGCGTACCGACAGAATGCCGTCGATGGCAGTGATCGCCTGCACCAGCGATTCCGGCACCGCCGCATCCACGTCGACCAGGTTGTACGCCAGATCGCCGCGCGAGGCATTGTGCATCTGCGCGATGTTCAAGCCCGCCTCGCCCAGCAAGTGCGAGAGCTGCCCGATCATGTTTGGCCGGTTGGCGTTGGCGATGCAGAGCCGCGCGCGGCCGGCGCGCGCCATGCGTGTGTTGGGAAAATTCACCGAATGCTGCACGTTGCCGGTCTCGAGGAATTCGCGCAATTGATCCGCGACCATCACCGCACAATTTTCTTCTGCCTCCGCGGTGGACGCACCGAGATGCGGCAATGCGATCGAACGCGGGTGGCCGGTGAATTCCGCTACCGGAAAATCGCTGACGTAACGGCCGAGCTTGCCCTCGTCCAATCCCTTGCGCACCGCCGCTGCATCGATCACGCCTTCGCGCGCGAAATTCAACAGAACCAATCCCGCTTTCGCCGCCGCGACCGCTTTCGCGCCGAACAGACCGCGCGTGGCATCCGTCAACGGCACGTGAATCGTGACGTAGTCTGAAGCACCGTACAGTTCCTCGAGCGAATTGGCGCGCTGCACACTGGAAGACAACTGCCAGGCGCCCTCCACGGTCATGTGCGGATCGAAGCCGATCACGCGCATGCCCAAGCCGAACGCCGCGTTGGCCACGCGCACGCCGATTGCACCCAGCCCCACCACGCCCAAGGTTTTGCCGGCCAATTCGGAGCCGGCGAAGCGCTTCTTCTCCGCTTCCATTCTTGCGTGCGCGTCGGCTTCGGCCGCGATCGACGACGCGAACGCCAGCGCATCGGGCAGGTTGCGCGCGGCCAGCAGCATGCCGGCAATGACCAACTCTTTCACCGCGTTGGCATTGGCGCCGGGCGCATTGAACACCGGCGCGCCACGCTTGGACATTTCGGCGACGGGAATGTTGTTGGTGCCCGCGCCCGCGCGTGCAATCGCCAGCACGCTCGGCGGAATCAGCCGCGCGTGCAGATCGGCGCTGCGCAGCAGGATTGCATCGGGTTCGGCAATGTCGTTTCCGGCGCGATAGTGTTCTTTCGGCAAACGCGCCAAACCGCTGGCGGCGATATTGTTGAGCGTGAGGATATTGAACATGCGCTAGTGCCTCTGCGTGAAGTCGCGCATGAATTCGGCGAGCGCACGCACACCGTCGATAGGCATGGCGTTGTAAAGCGATGCGCGCATGCCGCCGACCGAGCGGTGGCCTTTCAATGCCAGCAGTCCCGCTGCTTCGGATTCCTTCAGGAACACCGCATCGAGTGCCGGATCATGCAGCGTGAACGGCACGTTCATGCGCGAACGCGCGGAAGGCTCGACCGGATTGCGGTAGTAGCCGCTCGAAGAATCGATCGCCTCGTACAACAGGTCCGCCTTTTCGCGATTGCGCTGTTCCATTGCCGCCAATCCGCGCTGCTCCTTGAGCCACTGCAACGTCAGCCCTGCGAGATACCAGCCCCAGGTGTTGGGCGTATTGAGCATGGAATTCTGCGCGGCGTGTTCGGCGTAGCGGAAGATCTTCGGCAACGTGCGTGGATTACGTTGCAGGAGATCGTCGCGCACGATCAGCACCACCAAACCGGATGGCCCGATGTTCTTCTGCGCGCCGGCGTAGATCAGGCCGAAACGTGAAACATCCACCGGCCGCGAAAGGATGTCGGATGACATGTCGGCGATCAGCGGCACGCCGCCGACATCGGGAATCTCATGAAACTCCACGCCGTGGATGGTTTCATTGGGCGTGTAATGCACGTACGCGGCTTCGGAATCGAGATCCCATGAGTCGCGCGGCGGAATCGCCGTGAAATTCGAATCGGAGGAACTGGCGGCGATATACGGCTTCGAATACGGCGCCGCTTCCTTCACCGCCTTCTCGCCCCAATGTCCGGTGACGATGTAGTCGGCGCGCTGTCCGTCCGCGCAGAAGTTCATGGGAATCTGCGCGAAATGTTGCGTGGCACCGCCTTGCAGAAACAGCACCTTGTAGTTTTCAGGAATGCCGAGCAACTCGCGCAGATCGCGTTCGGCCTGCATCGCCATCGCTTCGAACGCCTTGCCGCGATGGCTGATTTCCATCACCGAAGCGCGCGCGCCGTCCCATTCCAGCAGTTCCTCTTGCGCGCGGCGCAACACCGCTTCCGGCAGCGCCGCGGGGCCGGCGCTGAAGTTCCATGCACGCATCCGTCAATGTCTCCACCAGAGTAACAACGCGATGATTACCGCCAGCAGCGCGGCGGTGCCCAGCAGCCAGCCGTATTCGGCGCGCGAGGCTCGCGATTCCGGTTGCCGCACCGGTGGCGGTTCGAACGGCGCCTCTTGTTCCGCAGCGGTTCCGTCCTGCAAGCCCGGCGCTTCGACCACGAACCGATGCTCGCCCAAGGTCAGTTGGTCGCCGCCCTGGAGTTTGCCGCGCTTCCGCGGCAAACCGTTGACGAAAACTCCGGAGCCCGCAGCATCCAGCACTACGCCGCAGCCGCTCACCTGCAAGACACAGATACCCGCGACACCCGGCAGCACCGCACCCCGGCTTCCGAGCGTCAATGTGGTCTCGACCGGCAACAGCCTGCCCGAAAGCGTGCCGGCCACCGCGCGCAATGCAGCGAATCCGGGACGCGCGGCGTCGTTCGCGGCCTCCCGTGGAACGAGTTCATCATCTCCGGGATGATCGTCCGGCAACAGCAGCAGTTTGTTGGCGCCGACATTCAGATGATCGCCGAAGCGCAGCAGCGCGCGCTCACGCACGGGCCGTGCGTTGACGTACACATGCGGCGCACCGGGCAGCACTTCCAGCACCAGGCCGCGGCGATCCTCGATGATCGCGACGTGCCGCGCGGCCACACCGTTGCCTGCCACTACCAGATCGTTTTCCGCGGCGCTGCCGATGCGCACTCGATCGTCCGTGCTGCGGAACGTCTCGCGTGAGGAATGGACGAAGGCGATGCGCATGCGGATGATTGGCGGGAAGCGCGCACTGTAGCATGGCGCATCCCCGTGATCGTGCACCCGCATGGCCAACATCGACATTACCCGCAGGCATCAGTTGGGCAGCGAACGTGCCCGCGCGATCGTCGAACAGATCGTCGACAAATTGTCGCAGCGGTTTTCGCTGCACGGCGCCTGGGAGGGCGACCGTTTCCTGATCCGGCGCGGCGGCGTGGACGGCGAGATTGCGGTTGGCGAAAACGAAGTGCGCGTGCGCGCGCGGCTTGGCCTGATGTACGGCATGCTCAAGGGCACGATAGAAGACGAAATCCGCCGTCAGCTCGACCGGCATTTCGCCTGACGGCGCTTTCGCACCAGCGCCCGCCGTGGCACAATGCCGCGCTTGTGCGCCACGGTGGCGCATCCTTCTGCCGGGAACATGGCCAAAGACGACGTCATCGAAATGGAAGGCACGGTGCTGGAGACGCTGCCCAACACCATGTTCCGCGTGCAACTGGAAAACGGCCACGTCGTCACCGCGCACATCTCCGGCCGTATGCGCAAGCATTACATCCGCATCATTACCGGCGACAAGGTCAAGGTGGAGCTGACGCCTTACGATCTGTCCAAAGGCCGCATCACTTTTCGCAGCCGCTGAGCGGCTGAACGCCGCAACGAAAGACGGCGGCCATGAGCCGCCGTTTTTCATTCGGCACTTTGCACTGCGTGGCTATTCGACGACTGCCGGCAGCCTCGTAGCCGCTTCGGTGTCGACCTGCAATTCGCCGTCCTTGACGCTCAGGTTCACTTTGCCGCCTTCGGCGAGCTTGCCGAACAGCAGCTCGTCCGCCAGCGCGCGCTTCACCCTTTCCTGGATC
>Ga0070741_10017348_pt1 | contig 11842 bp, 3 predicted proteins | sample Coa_R1_4_FD_66440 | JGI IMG/M metagenome (GOLD analysis project Ga0070741, IMG submission 66440) | Surface soil microbial communities from Centralia Pennsylvania, which are recovering from an underground coalmine fire - Coalmine... | ecosystem: Environmental > Terrestrial > Soil > Unclassified ...
GAAGACGAAATCTGGTCGTGCACCACCTGCGGCGCCTGCGAAGAAGAATGCCCCCTGCTGATCGAATACATCGACAAGATCGTCGATCTGCGGCGCGGCCTGGTGGACGACGGCAATGTTCCCAAGTCGATCCAGAAGGCGCTGAAGGCGCTCGAGAGCCGCGGCAATCCCTACGGCAAGATGGAGAAGAAACGCGCCGACTGGGCGAAGGCGAAGGAGTTTGCCTCAGGCTGCAAGGTTCCGGTCGTGAATGGCAGCGCCGTCGGCACGCTCTACTTCGTCGACAGCATCACCTCGTATGACGATCGCATTCAGGCGATTGGCCGCGCCAGCGCGCGCATTCTGAGCGCCGCGGGCGACGACTTCGCCATACTCGGCACGGCGGAAAAAGATAGCGGTCACGATGTGCGGCGCTTCGGCGAGGAGCTGCTGTTCCAGGCGCTGCGCGACCAGAACACCGAGGCGATCAAGGCCTCGGGCGCGAAGCGCATCGTTACCGCCGACCCGCACGCCTTCAACGCGCTGCGCCATGACTATAAAGATGTGCCGCCGGTCGAGCACATCAGCCAGTTCATCGCGCGCGCCACTGACGGGGGCTGGCTGCGCTTCAATCCTGTCGACGACGCCTCGAAGGTTTACACCTATCACGATCCTTGCTACCTGGGACGCCACAATCAGGTTTACGACGAACCGCGCGCTGTCCTGGACGCAATCCCCGGGCTGAAGCGCGTCGAGATGGCGCGCTGCCGCGACCGCTCCTTCTGCTGCGGCGGCGGCGGGCTGATGCTGTTCTACGAGCCGAAAGAAGAGGAGCGCATCGGCGTGCAGCGCGTGCGCATGGCTGCCGAAGCGGGCGCTAACGTCATTGTCACCGCCTGCCCCTTCTGCATGGTCAATATTGAAGATGCAATCAAAGTCGCCGGCCTGGAAGGCCAGATGAGCGCGATCGACCTGGTGGAACTTGCCGACCAGCAGTTGGTGCGCGACCCGCTGCAGACCACCAGCCCGGTCGAAGAAGTACTGGAGATCATGCACGTGTAAGGCTCGCACGAAATTTTCTTGGGGAGGCTGAAGTGGAAATACTGGTTTGCGCAAGAAGAGTTCCGGATACTTCGGAGAACGAGATCGCGCTCAACGACGCGGGCAACGACATTGAACGCGACGACCTGGTCTACTCGATCAATGAGCCCGACAACTATGCCGTCGAAGAGGCCCTGCAGATCGTCGCCAGGACTGGCGGCAACGTCACCGTCGCCACCGTCGGCACGGACGAAGACGATGAAATCCTCCGCCGCGAGATGGCCATGGGCGCCAACAAGGCCGCCCTGCTCACCGACGACGCCTTCGCCGGCTCCGACGGCAAGGGCATTGCCACCATCCTGAAAGGCTTAGTACAGAAGAACAAATTCGACCTTGTCCTCACGGGTGTGCAGGCCGAAGACGGCGGCGCGCAAGTCGGCGGCATGCTGGCCGCGATGCTCGACTATCCCTTCGCTTCGCTGGTCAATTCCATCGAAGTCGCCGACGGCAGCAAGCTCAAAGTCAGCCGCGAGATCGAGGGCGGCAATCGCGAATTCAGCGAGATCGACCTGCCCTGCGTGCTCTCCGTCCAGACCGGCATCAACGAGCCGCGTTATGTCGGCATGCGCGGCATCCGCCAAGTCGCCTCAATTGAGATTCCGGCCTACGGCGCAGCCGACCTCGGCATCGACCGGAAGACAGTCGGCGAGTCTGCCGCCAATCTGAAGCGCGACGACTACTTCGTCCCCGCGCTCGGCAAAGGCGCTGAAATCCTCACCGGCAGCAACGAAGAAGTGGCCGACCAATTGATCGAGCTCTTGAAGGCCAAAGGAGGCTTGCAATGACAGCCCGGATTTTTGCCTACATCGTACATAAGGCCGGCGTGGTGGACGATACCGCCGCCGAGCTGTTCGCAGCCGCCAGGAAGATCGACCCCGCGGCAAACCCCGCGGCCGTGGTTGTCGGCGCGGGCGCGGAGCTTGACGCAGTTTGCAAGGCCGTTGCGGCCACCTTCCCTGAAGTTTGGAAGGTTGCGAGCGACGCGCTCGCCTACCCCAACGCCGAGCTGGTCCGTCAGGCGCTCGTGAAAGTTCTGCCGCAAGGCTCGATCGTGCTCGTCCCCCACAACCACTTCGGCATCGACCTTGCGCCTGGCCTGTCAATCAAACTTAACGCAGCGTATGTCTCCGATGTCATCGGCATCGACGGCGTTGACGCAACCAGCCTCAAAGTCGTGCGCCAGGAATTCGGCGGACAGGTCAGCACGCACGCGCGCTGCAACATCGCTCAAGGCGCGGTCGTCAATGTGCGCCCGGGAGCGTTCAAGCCCCTCGAGACCGCGACCCTCGCCGGAACGATCGTCGACAAGACCGGCGAAGTGGGCTCTCTGACCAGCAAGCGCCGCTACCTGACCACCATCGTCCCGGAAGCCGGCGACGTCGACATCACCAAGGAAGCCGTGCTGGTCTCGATCGGCCGCGGCATCGGCGAGAAGGACAACATTCCGATAGCCGAGGACCTGGCCGAAGCGCTGGGCGCGGCGGTGAGCTGCTCGCGTCCGGTAGTCGATGCCAAGTGGCTGCCCAAGTCGCGCCAGGTTGGCTCCTCCGGGCAGACCGTCAAGCCGAAGGTCTACATGGCGTGCGGCATCAGCGGCTCGTTCCAGCACCTCGCCGGATTGAAGGGCAGCCCCTTCATCGTCGCCATCAACAAGAACCCGAAGGCGCCGATCTTCCAGGTCGCCGACGTGGGCATCGTCACCGACATGCTGGAGTTCATGCCCGAGCTGGCGGAGAAAGTCCGCGAGGCGAAAAAGGTCACGGTGTAAATGCTAGTTCACCACGGAAGCACGGAAGACACGGAAAAGAATTTTGATCGAAACCATTCCGTGCATTCCGTACTTCCGTGGTGAAACCGATTCTGAATCACGACGAAAGGTTATCGCTCCATGATCGCCAAGAGCTGCAAATTTCGGAGCCGCGTCACGTAGGGACGGCATACGTTGCGCCGGACTGCAGCCGGGCCATATGCGATCGGGTGGAGTACGCCTTCAGGCGTACATGACCCGTCCTGAATGACGACCGGCTTCAGCCGCTGAGGTAAACCGGAAATCACTTCAGCGGCTAAAGCCCGATTCATAGAACGTGCACTCAAATGCACGCCTGAAGGCGTGCTCCACCCTGCGGCCCCGAGCGCCCGTAGGCACCGACAGAAAACGGACCCGTGCCCTGGAGAAACAGATGATCACAAAGAAGACCCTGCAACTCAGCCTGAAATCCCTTCGCGATTTCGCCAAGAAGCGCCTGCCCGACGAGGAGCTCATCGCCCTCGACGAGCGCGACGAATGTCCGGTCGAGATCGTTCGCCACATGAGCCATCCCGACAAGCTCGGCATCCAGCTCCTGTTCATCCCCGAAGAGTACGGCGGCATGGGCGGCAGCACCATGGACGTCTACCTCATTTGCGAGCAGATGGCGCGCATCGATCTCGGCGTGGCCACATCCCTCTTCGCCACCTTCCTGGGCAGCGATCCCATCACCTTCGGCGCCACCCCCGAGCAGAAGAAGAAGTGGCTGGCCAAGATCGCTGAAGAGGGCATCCTGTTCGCCTACGGCGCCACCGAGCCCGACGCCGGCAGCGACCTGGGCGCGCTGAAGACCATCGCCGACCGCGTCGAAGAGAACGGCCAGATTGTCGGCTACAAGATCAACGGCTCAAAGCAGTGGATCTCCAACGGCGGCATCGCCGAGCACTACACCATCCTGGCCAACACGCCCGCCGGGCCAACCTGGTTCATCGTCGACGCCGGCACTAAGGGCTTCGCGCACGACAAGCCGGAGAACAAGCACGGCATCCGCCTCAGCAACACCGCCGCGCTCTCGCTCACCGACGTGTTCGTTACTCCTGACCGCCTCGTCGGCGGCGTCGAAGGCCAGGGCCTCATCCAGGCGCAGAAGGTCTTCGGCTACACCCGCGTGATGGTCGCCGCCTTCGGCCTGGGCGCCGGCTGGTCTGCCCTCGACCGCGCAATTCCCTACTCGACCCAGCGCATCCAGGGCGGCACGCCGCTATCGGAGAAGCAGGGCTACACCCACAAGCTGATCGTTCCCCATGTGGTGAAGCTCGAAGCCGGCCGCGCCTATATCGAGGAGACGGCGCAGCGCATCGACGGCGCCACTGAAGGCACGCTCTTCAACACCGAAGGCGCAATCGCCAAGTACATGTCCACCGAAGCCGGCGACGCCGCAGCCGACGCCAGCATCCAGGCACTGGGCGGCTACGGCTACACCCACGAGTACATGGTGGAGAAGGTCAGCCGCGACGTGCGCATCACCCGCATCTATGAGGGCACCTCGGAGATCATGGAGATGACCATCAGTCGCGATCGCTGGCAGCTCCACCTGAAGACCAAGGGCCAGTACTACCACGACAAGGCGCGCCAGGCCGAGGCACTGCACGCGACGCATCCCAACGTTGGCGCCGACGTTGCCGCGCTCGCGCTGCACGCTCTCGCCGAACTGATGGAGAAGGCCCGCGTCAACCGGCTCACGCGCTTCCAACATGTGCTGTTCCGCATCGGCGAATGGATCGCCTACGCCGAGTGCGCGCTGACGCTGGCCAAGCGGGCCGCGCTCTTTGCCGACGGCAAGCAGCACGAGAAAGCCGACAGCCGTTTTGACGCGACTGCGTTGGCCGCCATCAGCCGCATCTTCGCCCGCGAAGCCGCGATGAGGGTCGCGCAGGAAGGCATGAAGTGCATCGCCGGCGCCGGTGGCGTCAGCGACGAAGAGATGCCGCTCTTCGAAGCCGCCCTCAGCACTACCGCAATCCACCGCGCGCAGAAGGGCCTGGTCGAAGACATGGACTACGTCGCCGACGCGCTCTACAACCGCGTGAAAAAAGCCAGCGAGGTGAAACAACCGGTCTTAGCCTGAGCGAACACAGACCAGCGCAGATTGCAATCGGCGTCCCAGGTTCGCGTCCTTGAGGACGCTAACCCGGGCCTTCGGCATCATCGAGGGCCCAGGTTAGCCCGCTGCGCGGTCGAACCTGGGGCACCAACTTCTCGGCACCAATTTCTTGGACCAACCACTCCCTCACGCTGCAGGCGGCCCGCAGTTTAGCCTAAGATATTCCGTTTTCCCACCTACATCTGGACTCGCCGCCAATCACTCTTGCGTGTCACACCCGCCCCTTATCACCGGCGCACGTGCCGGAAGTCACCCGGGCCGCGCCACTTTGTCACGCGTCTTCGCCTGCCTCATCACTGACACCTTCTCCCTCATGCTGCGAAAGTAAAGAGTGCTCCTGGGCGCTCCCGGCGTGCCCTCCCCTTGCGGGCGATAACCGTCCTCCGATCGAGGAGTAGGTACGCGCACAGCTCCCGCTTGTCCTGTGAATTCGCGCCCATCAGCCGCCATTTTGTCTGACATATTTCATCGCCAAAGGATGTGCCCGTCATGGAAGACACTGCTCATCGCGCCATAGCGATTGTGGGGGTGGGAGCGATCCTGCCCGAAGCCCCGAACGTCTCCGCCTTCTGGAACAACGTGAAGACCGGGCGCTACTGCATCTCCGAAGTCACGCCCGACCGCTGGGACCCGGCCTCGTATTACGACCCCGATCCTGCCGCGCCCGACAAGACCTACTCCAAGATTGGCGGCTGGGTGCGCGAATACGCCTGGGAGCCGATGAAGTGGAAGCTGCCGATTCCTCCCAAGGTGGCCGACGCCATGGATGTAGCGCAGCAGTGGGCCGTCGCCTGCACGCGCGAGGCGCTGGAAGACTATGGCTGGCCGAAGCGCCCGCTCGACCTTGACCGCACGGCGGTGATCCTGGGCAACGCCATGGCCGGCGAAAAACACTACCTCAGCTCGCTGCGCGTCTTCTTCCCTGAGTACGCGCGCGAGTTGGCCGATAGTCCCAGCTTCGCCAAGCTGCCGGCAGAGTTGCGGCGAGAGATTACCGAGCAACTGCACGAGCGGATGGGCAAATTGATTGCGCCCATTACCGAAGACACGATGCCGGGCGAGCTGGCCAACTGCATGGCCGGGCGCATCGCCAACCTCTACAACTTCCATGGTCCGAACTACGTTTGCGATGCGGCGTGCGCCTCGGCGATGGCGGCCATCACCTCGGCGGTCGATGGCCTGGTGGAGAACGAGTTCGATGTCGTCGTCACCGGCGGCATCGACCGCAACATGGGCGCGCCCACGTTCGTGAAGTTCTGCAAGATCGGCGCGCTGTCGCCGACCGGCACGCGGCCCTTCGCGCGGGGAGCCGACGGCTTCGTGATGGGCGAGGGCGCCGCGATCTTCCTGCTGAAGCGGCTGGCCGACGCCGAACGCGACCAGGACAAAATCTATGCTGTGCTGCGCGGCATCGCCGGCGCCAGCGATGGCAAGGGCAAGGGTATCACCGCGCCCAATCCTATCGGCCAGAAGCTGTGTGTCGAGCGCGCGTGGAAGAATGCCGGCCTGTCGCCCGCAACCGCATCCGTGATCGAAGCCCATGGCACGTCAACCCGCGTGGGCGATGTGGTCGAGGCCTCGAGCATGGTCCAGGTACTAGGCGAGACGAACCTGCCCGTCCATTCGGTGGCGCTGGGCTCGGTGAAGTCGAACATCGGACATCTGAAGGGCGGCGCAGGCGCGGCCGGAATGCTGAAGGCGGCGCTCTCGCTGCACCACAAGCTCATCCCGCCAAGTCTCAACTGCGAGCACCCCAGCCCCGACATCGACTTCGCGCACTCTCCTCTTTATGTGAACACGCAGCTTCAGGACTGGAAGGTCCCGGCGGATGCGCCGCGCCGCGTCGGCGTCAGCGCCTTCGGCTTCGGCGGAACGAACTTCCACGTCGTAATGGAAGAGCACATTCCCGGCCGGCTGAACGGCAATGGCAAGAAGACGATCGCCGTGCCCGTGATGCCCCCGGCGGTAACGCAGCAAGTGCCGGTGATGGCCAGCGAATCGCCGATGCGCGTCGCCACCACGGCCGCACCCGTCGCGACCGTCACGGTAGCTGAAACAAGTGCGCCTGCGACTGAGGACCGGGTGCCCCAGGTTTCGCGTCTTTCGTCCGACGTCCGGGTGCCCCAGGTCTCGCGCAGTTCGAAACCTGGGTCCGACGGTTCCCCCAACCAACTCCGCAAACCTCCGCTGCGCGGCGCGCTGGTCATTGGGGCAACAACCGAAGCGGAGTTGCTTGAGAAGCTGCGCGCAGTAAACAAGACCGCGCAAGCGGGCCAGGCGCCCTTCGCCGCTCCCGCCGACGAAGACCTCCGCGCCCCCGAACGTCTCGCCATCGATTACGGCAACGCCGCCGAGCTGGCAACCAAGTGCGCCATGGCGCTGAAAGCCTTCGCCGCCAACCAGCCCGCGTTCTGGAAGGCGTTGCGCGCGCAAGGCATCTTCCGCGGACATGGCCCGGCGCCCAAGATCGCGTTCCTCTACACCGGTCAGGGCTCGCAGTACGTCAACATGATGCGCGGCCTGCGCGACAAAGAGCCCGTCATTGCCGAAACCTTCAAGGAAGCCGACGTGATCATGACGCCGCTGATCGGCAAACCGCTGAGCGAGATCATGTACGTCGATCCTAAGGACGCGAAGGCGGTGGCGGAAGCAGAAGAACAGTTGCGCCAGACGGCGGTCACGCAACCCGCCGTCATCACCGTCAACATCGCAACCACGCGTCTGCTCGGCGCCTACGGCATCCGTCCCGACATGACCATGGGACACAGCGTCGGCGAATACGGCGCGCTGGTCGCCGCCGGCGCGCTGCCCTTCGAAGACGCGCTGGAAGCGGTGAGCGCGCGCGGCCGCGAGATGACCAAGGTGTCCATGAAGGACAACGGCAAGATGGCCGCTGTGTTTGCGCCAATTGCCGATGTCGAGCGCCTGCTCAAGACGGTCGATGGATACGTCGTACTGGCCAACGTCAACAGCAACACGCAGTCGGTTATCGGCGGCGGGACTCAGGCGGTTGAGCAGGCGGCACAGATCTTCCGGCAAGCCGGCTACGAAGTGCGCGAGCTGCCGGTCAGCCATGCGTTCCATACCTCGATCGTCGCGCCGGCGAGTGTACCGCTGAAGCAGATGCTGACCCGGCTTCGCATGCAAACGCCGCAGATTCCGATCGTCGCCAACGTGACCGGCGGGTTTTATCCCAGCGGCATCACGAAAGATGCCCTCAGCGATGTGCTGGCGCAGCAAGTCGCCGCGCCGGTGCAGTTCGTCAAAGGACTGCGCACGCTATATGACGCAGGCGCGCGCGTCTTCGTCGAGGTTGGCCCGAAGAAGGCGCTGCAGGGATTCGCCGAAGACGTGCTGGGCAGCGATGCCGATGTCTTCTCGCTGTTCACCAATCATCCCAAGCTTGACGACCTTGCAGCGTTCAATCAGGCGCTGTGCGGGATGTACGCGGCGGGGTTGGGCTGCGCGCGCGCCGCTGCTGAAGTCGAAACTCGCGACAGTGGGTTGGTTAACTCAACAGTTCCGCCACCAACGAAGCAGATCGCATCCGAAGTCACTGGTTGGCCAGCTACTTACGACAAAGTGTTCTGCGTAGAACAATCGCCGTCAAGCCCTTCTACGGCGCCGCCGGTTGATGCATCGAACAACGACCAGTACTCGACGCTGGGACGCTTTTTCGCCCAGGTGCTCGATCGAGGCTGGGAGATTTACAAAGGTCTTAAGCCGGCTGAGACCGAACCCGTCGTCATCACCGGTGCTGCCGTCGGGCTGCCCGGCGCCGATCACATCTTCGACGACGGCAACATCGCCCGGCTGCTCAATGGCGACCAGTTCATCGGGCCCATCCCCGAGCGCCTGCGCCAGGCGATGCTCGACAAGAACATCACTCGCCTGGTGAAGAGCGACAACGGCGGGCCGGTCTTCGAGACCATTCTCGATACCGCCGACGTCATTAAGCTGGCGGGCCGGGGGCGCTCCTTTGACCTGGAGGCCGAGTTCGGCGTGCCCGGCGACCGCGTGCCTTTCCTGGACAGGGTAACGCGTCTGGCGATGGCCGCCGGCATCGACGCCTTGCGCGACGCCGGAATCCCGCTGGTGATGCGCTACAAGACAACCAGCAAGGGCACGAAGCTTCCCGAGCGCTGGGGCCTGCCCGACGCGCTGCGCGACGATACCGGCGTGATCTTCGGATCGGCCTTCCCTGGCTACGACTCATATGCCGAGATCATGCGCGGCTACTACATCGATCGCGCGCGCCGCGACGAGCTGGCGCGGCTGGAGCGGTGGACGGCGCAAACCGCCAACGGCCACTCTGCCTTCGGCCAGGAGATCGCGTGCCGCATCGACGAGCTGCGCGCGCTGCTGGAGAAGGAGCCGTTCGTCTTCGACCGCCGCTTCCTCTTCCGGGTGCTCTCGATGGGCCACTCGCAATTCGCCGAGTACATCGGCGCGCGCGGTCCCAACACCCAGATCAACTCGGCGTGCGCCACTACGACGCAAGCGGTCGGGCTGGCGGAAGACTGGATTCGCGCGGGCCGTTGCCGGCGCGTCATCGTCGTCTCTGCCGACGACGTCACCTCCGACAACATGCTGGAGTGGTTCGGCTCGGGCTTCCTGGCCAGCGGCGCGGCGGCGACCGACGAAGACGTTGCTGAAGCCGCGACACCGTTCGACAAGCGCCGTCATGGGCTGCTCATCGGCATGGGCGCGGCAGCGCTGGTGGTCGAGAGTGCCGCGGCGGCGCGCGAACGCGGCATCCGCCCCATCTGCGAAGTGCTGGGGTCGGTGACTGCCAACAGCGCCTTCCATGGCTCGCGCCTCGACGTGAACCACATCACGCAAGTCATGGAGGAGCTGATCTCCGGCGTGGAGAAGCGGCATGGGCTCTCGCGCTTCGACATCGCGCCGAAGACCGTGTTCGTCTCGCACGAAACCTACACGCCGGCGCGCGGCGGCAGCGCTTCGGCCGAAGTCTTCGCGCTGCGCGGGGCATTTGGCGCGGCGGCCGACCAGATCGTCATCGCCAACACCAAGGGCTACACCGGACACGCAATGGCCACAGGCATCGAAGACGTGCTGGCGGTGAAGGCGCTCGAGACCGGATACGTTCCGCCGGTGCCGAACTTCAAGGAAGTCGATCCCGAGCTGGGCGTGCTGAACCTGGCCACGGGCGGCGAGTATCCCGTCGAATATGCGCTGCGTCTGGGGGCGGGCTTCGGCTCGCAAATCAGCATGACGCTGTCGCGCTGGACGCGCACGCCCGAGGGTACGCGGCCCAAGCCGAACGCGCTCGGCTACGAGAAGCGCATCACGGACACCACCCTCTGGAACGAGTGGCTCGGCCGCATCGCCGGACAGACGAAGCCGGAGTTGGAGGTGGTGAAGCGCACGCTGCGCGTGCACGATCAGGGCCCGCAGCCGCGGGTGAGCGCGTCGGCGATGGAGGCGTGTCCGGTAAGCACAACTGCATCTGCGACGAAGCCGTCAACGGCGACTGCGTCGTCCGCAACGGTTGCGAGCACGCCTGCAGCCGCTGCCGTCGTCAGCGAGCCGAAGGCCGCGGCACCGGCTGCCTCAAAAGAAATGGAGACGAAACCTGCGGTCACCGCGCCTGCCGCAACGACGCAGCCGAAAGCTCAGCCCGCACCGGCAGCTGCGGCGACGATTGCCGTCCCACGCACTGCGACAGGCGAGGACGTGAAAACGCGCATCCTGGCGCTGGTGGTCGAGAAGACCGGCTATCCGGCGGAGATGCTGGACCTCGACCTCGACATGGAAGCCGACCTCGGCGTGGATACGGTGAAGCAGGCGGAGATCTTCGCTGCCATTCGCACGGCTTACAACATTCCGCGCGACGAAAACCGCAAGCTGCGCGACTATCCCACACTGTCGCATGTCATTCGCTTTGTATACGAGAACCGGCCCGACCTGGCTGGGGCCACTCCTTCGGCAAGCTCAGGACAGGCTCTCTCGCCTGACGGCGAGAAGGATGGGGCACCCACGGCGGTCACACCAATGCCGACTACTGAAACCGCGCCCACCGGCCTCTCGGCACAGCCGGCTACCACAACGACTGGGATGAGCCTTTCGACGCCCAGCTTCACACCCGAGTTGATCGCCGCCAAGGTGCTGGAGATTGTTGCCGAGAAGACCGGCTATCCGAAGGAGATGCTGGATCTGGATCTCGATCTCGAAGCCGACCTCGGCATCGACACAGTGAAGCAGGCGGAGATGTTCGCCTCAGTGCGCGCGGCCTACAACATCCCGCGCGATGAAAACATGAAGCTGCGCGACTTCCCTACCCTCGCACACGTGATCAAGTTCGCGCAGGACCGGGCGAATCCCACCCTCTCGCCTAAAGGCGAGAAGGATGGGGCACCCACGGCGGCCACGCCAATGCCGACTGCTGAAACAGCGCCCATCGGTATCTCGACGCCGACCTTTACCGCCGAGTCCATTGCGGAGAAAGTGCTGGAGATTGTTGCCGAGAAGACCGGCTATCCGAAGGAGATGCTGGATCTCGACCTTGATCTCGAAGCCGACCTCGGCATCGACACAGTGAAGCAGGCGGAGATGTTCGCCTCGGTGCGCGCGGCCTACAACATTCCGCGCGATGAAAACATGAAGCTGCGCGACTTCCCTACCCTCGCGCACGTGATCAAGTTCGCGCAGGACCGGGCCGTGGTAAACGGCCCCACCCTTTCGCCTGAAGGCGAGAAGGATGGGGCACCCACGGCGGTCACGCCAATGCCGACTGCTGAAACAGCTCCCATCGGTATCTCGAAGCCGACCTTTACCGCCGAGTCCATTGCGGAGAAAGTGCTGGAGATTGTTGCCGAGAAGACCGGCTA
>Ga0070741_10017349_pt1 | contig 11842 bp, 10 predicted proteins | sample Coa_R1_4_FD_66440 | JGI IMG/M metagenome (GOLD analysis project Ga0070741, IMG submission 66440) | Surface soil microbial communities from Centralia Pennsylvania, which are recovering from an underground coalmine fire - Coalmine... | ecosystem: Environmental > Terrestrial > Soil > Unclassified ...
CCGGGCGGCGGCGGATTTTCTGAAGAACGCAGCCGAGCGGCGCCAATTCGAGGCTCTTATCATCGGCTGCCATGACGTCAACTGGCCCATGCTGGAAGGTCAGCTCCACGCCGATGCGCAGAAAACAGTGCTGGGCCGCTTCTCTGCAGATTTCGCGACCCTGACCGACGAGCGGGCCGCTGAGGAGGCGACCCGCATTCTCCATGCATCTCTCGAACAGCACCACCGCGACCTGCTGCGGGAAACCCTGGACCAGGCGCGCAGCAATGGACGCGGGGTCACGGGATTACGCAGGGTGCTGCGCGCCACGGAGCAGGGCGAAGTGGATACCATCCTCATGCCGCCTAACTATTCAGCGCGCGCGGTCGAGTGCACCAATTGCCGGCACCTGGACTCGCACCTCGTTCCCTACTGTCCGGCGTGCGGGCGCGCCACTCGCCAGCTCGATGATGTTTGCGAGGCCCTGGTGCCGCTTGCCTTGCTCAGCAACATCGGGCTGGTGCTGGTGCCGCCCGATGACGCTCTGGACCGCGTCGGCAACATCGCGGCCTGGTTGCGGTTCCGCGCCGACCGCAACAAGAACCGGATGCTGGCCGCCTCATAACGGCCTCACAGAGGGGTTGCTCGAAACGTCTTGCGCCGAGCTACGTCTCCGCCAATCGGTGTTATAAATTTCACTCCTGATTTTTCATCTCCTGTCTCTCGAGGGGGAACATGTCCATTTCACGCCGCGATTTTCTGGCCTCCACTCTGGCCGGATCTTTGGCCCTGGGACGCCCAAGAGCCGAGGCCTCACAACAGGCTTCCGCGCGCCTGGAAGAACCGAAACGCGCCGCCAAGCTCCCGATCCTCGTGTGCTCGTCCTACAGCCACGACTATCTGGAAAAGGGTTACCAGATGCTGGCGGGCGGCGCCGACACGCTGGACGCCGCGCTGCAGGTGATCAAGGGGCCCGAGGACGATCCCAACGCACAGAACGTCGGCCTGGGCGGGCGGCCCAACGAAGAGGGCGTGGTGGAACTGGATGCGTGCTGCATGCATGGTCCCACGCGAACCGCGGGCGCGGTAGCCGGCGTTCGCAATATCAAAAATGTTTCTTTGCTCTCGAACACTGTCCGCCTGCACACCGGCCATGTCCTGCTGGTGGGGGAAGGCGCGGAGCGCTTCGCTGTGGCCCAGGGCTTCCCCCGCGAGAACCTGCTGACCGAAAAGTCGCGCAAAGACTGGTTGCTGTGGAAGGAAACGCACTCTGACTGGTGGGGGCCGGGAATTGCCAGCCCGGATTGGCGCCGCCGCTTTCGCCCGCCGGCCCATGCAGAGGAATGGCAGCTCCGCATACAAAGGATGCAGGAGATCGCGGCTGGGATCGGCATTCCGCCCGAGGACCGCGCAGAATCCATCTTCAGCGTCATTTACCCGCCCACTGGCACCACCCACTGTTCCGCGCTGAACGAAAAAGGCGAAATGTCGGGTTGCACGACGACCAGCGGCCTGGCGTGGAAGATTCCGGGACGCGTGGGCGACTCCGCGATCATCGGCGCCGGATGCTATACCGACCAGGACGTGGGCTCAGCCGGCGCGATTGGCAGCGGCGAAGAGAACATCAAGATTGCGGGCGCGCACACCATTGTTGAGAACATGCGCCACGGGATGTCTCCACTGGAAGCCGGCATGGATGCGCTGCGGCGGATCGTCCGTAATTACAACGGTGATCGCGAGCGCCTGCAGTTCATGGACATGGTCTATTACATCCTGCGGAAAGACGGCGCGTACGCCGGCGTGTCCCTGTGGGAAGGCTATTTTCCCGACGAACCCCACCAGATTGCGGTCCACGACGGCACGCGGCGGCTGGAGAACACGGTCTACATTTTTGCAGGAGCTTCACACGACTGGCCGCCACGCGCGAGCGCCAGCTGAGCAGGGCAGCCGGTCAGATCCCTGCAACCATCTTGGCGATCACCACCAATCGCCGCGGGGCAGGACCGATAGCATGAGTGGGATAACAGGTGATCAGCGTCAGCGTGCCGTCTTTGCTCGCGCGCAGTACCGAGAGATCGTCAGGCTCAACAATCCTCCGCCCGCGCACCACATAATGGAACCGTTTTCCGCTGCGTAGGACGTAAATATCATCTCCGTAGCGAAGCCTGTGGACCCGCCGGAAGAAGGTGTCGCGGTGTCCGGCGATCACGGCGTTGCCTTCATCACCGGGCCACGCGGAACCGGTCAGGTGGGCGGGTCCGAGCAGCAGGGAGTGGCTGCTGGTTCCCTCCAGAATCACGTCTTCCAGATGGATCTTGGGAATCGAGAGTTTGGTTAGCGTGTGCGCGCCGGCGGAGGCGGTTTCCGCCTTCCAGCGATGCAGCAGGATGCGTTGTTCCACGTACATCCAGGCATACGTGGCGGCAACATAGGTGCACAGGGCGCTTCCGGCGAAAATGAGCAGACAGGCGGCAAGTTGCCGCGGGCTGGAGAAGACGGTCCGCAACCGCTTTGCTTTAGTGTGTGTCTGCCGGGCCCGCCACGGCCGGGCTATCAGTTCCAGACGATAGCTTCTTGGGGCCGGGCGGCAGGATTTGGGAAGATCGCTGGTCCTGGAGACCTGCATAACGTCATCGGCGCGTAAACAGACCAGCCACCAGCGAGCCCAGGCCGATCAAGCCAAGAAGCGGCAGGATGGTGGAGGTTTGAGGCAGTCGCGCATTTTCCGGAACTGCTTCCTGGTTCTGCGACGTCTGGCTTGCCGCCGAATCCGGATGTTCGATGCCCCGGTCGCGATCGCCCGTTGCCGCGCCTGAACTGGAATCCTGAGCGCCAGGACCTTGCTGTGCTGCAGCCACTGAGCCGGTCTCGTGATTCCGGGCCGCAGTCTGCGCCGGCGCGCCGGCGCTCTGTTCCGCAGCTCCGGCGGCGTGGTCCTGTGCGTCTGCTCCTAGACAGACAGCGGCCAGGAAGGCGATGAACAACACTGCTACTCTGGACATGCGCACGCCTCCAAGCTGGTGTTATTTCCAACCTAAGCCGCTGAATTGGGCTGATCTATCCGGTAATCGCGGTAACCGAAATGGAGAGTTCGGGTAAGAGAATTAAGAGTGGCTGCTGGTGTTGATAGAACTTGGCGGCATTCAGAGGACAGCCGCCGGTCTCAACTCGACCCGGTCAGACCATACCTACAGTGTAGCGACAACTTCAACTTCCCCTTGTTTTTCGAGCACTTGAACGCGCACTGTGTCCACCTGGCGCTCGAACAGCAGGTCTACGCTGGCTTCCCCCACGCGCAATCCCCGAATCGAGAGCTGAGGAATACCGTCCGGCAGCGCCGGACGGTTGAACACAACCCGGCCCTGGGCGCCCTGCACAGTGAGCCCGAGACAGGACTGGATAAGCAGAAACGGGGCCGCCGCAGCCCAGGCCTGGGGAGCGCAAGCCACCGGATACAGCGTCGGACCTTCTCCCTCCCTGCGTTCCAATCCACAGAACAGTTCCGGAAGCCGGTGGAGCTCCAGCACGCTGCTGACGTCGAGCAGGGCGAGCAAAAGCCGGCCGGCAAAATTCTTGAAGCCATAGCGCGCCAGGCCGCTGGCAATGAGCGCGTTGTCGTGGGGCCAGACCGATCCATTGTGATAGGAGAGCGGATTGTACCGCGCCTCGCCGGATGCCACCGTGCGAATTCCCCAGCCGCTGAAGAAATCGGGCGCAAACAGAGAATGCGCCAGCGTTCTTCCATGCTGCGGGCCGGCAATTCCTGCGTACAGACTGTGCCCCGCGTTGGAACTGCGGACGCGGCAGGGACGCTTTGCGCCGTCCAGGGCCAGCGCGTAGACTCCCAGATCTTCGCACCAGAACGCTTCTTCAAACCGCCGGCGGAGCAGCGCCGCTTGCGATTCCAGGCCGGCAGCGCCCTTGCCGTCGCCCAGGACCTCGCTGAGCCGGGCCGCTGCCATGTGAGCGGAGTAAGCGTAGCCCTGTACTTCGCATAGGGCGATGGGAGGCTGGGCGAGCGCTCCGTCCGCATGGAACACTGAATCGTTCGAATCCTTCCAACCCTGCTGCACCAGTCCGCGGTGGCCTTGCGCGTCGTACTCGATGAACCCGTCCCCGTCACGGTCGCCATAGCGATGCATCCACTCCAGCGCGGCCTGGATGTTGGGCCAGATCTGTTCGATCAGCTCGCGGTCGCCGGTGCGCTCGTAATAAGCGCCGGCCAGTACGACGAACAGCGGGGTTGCATCCACCGTGCCGTAATAGCGCGCGAATGGAATCTCGTTCAGATTCGCCATTTCGCCGTGCCGCATTTCATGCAGGATCTTGCCCGGCTCGGCCTGGTTCTCAGGATCATTCTCAATGGCCTGCGTACTCGCCAGGAATTCCAGGACCCCCTTGGCCAGCGCAGGCTCGACCCACAAGGTTTCCAGCGCCGTGATGATGCCGTCCCGGCCGAACACAGTGCTGAACCAGGGCACTCCAGCATAGGGATAATTGGCTTCCGGATTGCCGATGGTCATCATCTGCACATCCGCGCAGGAGCGCTTGATCCAGTCGTTGAAGCGGGAGTTGGAACTTGTGATCTGCGGCAAGTTCCGCAGCGTGGCATTCATCTCGCGACTGGCCCGTTCCGTCGCCTCGGCGTAACTGTAACGGCGAGGAGCGGCGGATTCGTTTTCGCAGGCGATGGAAAGAGAAAACCTCGCCTCCTGCTTTGGTTGCAGCTCCAGGCGGAACTGCATCTGATCTTCCAGAACGTGGAATGGCGCGGGATCGCAGTGAATGCGGGTTCGCCGGACGACTCCATCCAGACCCTCGCAGCCCAGCACGATGCAGTCTCGGCCGGTTTCCGGACCGAGCGTGCGTCCCGACCTCTCCCGCACCATGCCCCGTACCTGGAAGATATCGGCGTAATCCGCCGCGAAACTGACCATCACGGGAACCAGCAGCGTCTGCATCCCGTAGTTCACAAACTTCAACTCTTCGTATGCGACGCCGTTCCAGAGGAACCTGGAACGCAACAGATGCAGAGTGCCGCGGTGGATCACAACCGTGTCCTCGCGGGAGACGTCGAGGTTTGCGAGGTCCGCAGTGAAGAGGAAGTTGTTGGGCTCAATCGTGGAACTCAGGAGGAGGGGCCGTTCTTTCCACAGGCGGAGGCACATCTCCGACAGATGGCGTGTGCCTTCGAAGAAGATGCCCTGCTCGCCGAGACCGCTGTGCCGGATGTCTCCAACCCGGTCAAAAACCGCAAACATCGGCCCGTATTTCAACACCCGGGCGCGGTCGTCGGCGGGCGACGATTTGGTTGCTATGTAGTACTGCTGGGAGATGTTAACTTCATCCAATTCAGAACTCCGTCAGCCACCGCCCGCGACGATTTCTTCCTGCTCACCAGCCGTTCATAGATGCGGAGATAATCTTGCGCCATGCGGGCAGCGGTGAAGCGTTGTTCAAAGTATTTTCGAATCTTCTTGCGGTCCAGACCCCGCGCCCGGGCAACTGCTTCCACCGCGCCCTCGGTATCTGAAACCACGAATCCGGAAACTCCGTCCTTCATTACTTCCGGCACGGATCCCAGAGGATAAGCGATTACAGGGGTGCCGCAAGCCATGGCCTCGATCATCACGATCCCGAACGGCTCGGGCCAGGAAATCGGGAACAGCAGCGCCGCGGCTTCGCCCAGAAACTGGTTCTTTTCGGGATAACCTATTTCCCCGATGAACTCAATACCCGGAAGTTCCAGTTGCGGCCGGATGCAGGAGTCAAAATATTCCTGGTCCGCCTTGTCTACTTTGGCCGCGATCTTCAGCGGCATACCCGCGCGCTGGGCAATCTCAATCGCCTGGTCCAGACCTTTCTCGGGTGATGTACGTCCCAGAAACGCGAGGTATTTGCCGCTTTTCGGATAGACCTCGTAAGTTTCTGCCGGAAACCCGTGATACACGGTCCCTTGCCAGTTGAGATGCGGCAGCGGTTCGCGCTGTGCATTGGAAATCGAGATCACCGGCATGTGCGGGTAGGTCTCGTAAAGGGGGAGCAGGTCGGGAATGTCCAGTCTTCCGTGAAGCGTGGTCACGTGGGAGTAGCCGGCCCGCGCGCTGATGGGGAAGTGCAGGTAGTCCGTATGAAAGTGGATCAGGTCGAACTCGTCCTTTAACCGGAAGACCTTTTCCATCTGCACGAAGTGGTGTGCAAGGTGGTCCAGCGACCCGGAGGACAGTCGCAACGCCTCGGGACAGCAGGGAACCAGGCGCGCCGTGGTCATTGAATCGCCGCTGGCGAACAATGTGACATCGTGACCCAGGCGTACGAGTTCTTCCGTCAGCCAGGAAACTACTCTCTCCGTACCGCCGTACGTTTTCGGCGGAACACTCTCGTACAGCGGCGCTACCTGTGCAATACGCATCGGCAATGGGTTCCTGTTGGTATTTGCTTCCCTCGTTCGTGCTCCTTTGAGACAGGTTCGCAGTGGACCTATGAGAACAGGCCGCGTTACCTGTTTGACGTGCTGGAAGTACCCCGAAGACTCGTCGAACCCGCGACTCAGCCCGTGGCGCTTGAGGCCGTCGTGATAACAACCCTCTTTACATCAATAGCTTACAAGCATTCCCGGGGGTTGCGCCATCGGGTGAATTCTGTAGAACACAATAGGTCTTTGCTTGAACTTCACCACACGCCTTTGTCGCTGCCGGTCAGACGGAACGCCACCAGCGCCGATACTGCAAGAGGGGGCAGCAAAGGCAAGCGTGACATAGCCCGCAGATCGCGGTTGAGGCTGGCGCTCAGCAACTGTGCCCCATAGAGGCCGGCAGCCGGGCGCATGGGGATACGCAGGAAGTTTCCCCGGAACTGCACGCGTAGATCAGGAGCATAGGCCGCCTTGAGGACTTCTGCGGGAACGAAGACGGAGCCCCCATACCTGCTTACATACTCTGAGACGATGGTCAGAAAGCTGGCCACCCCGGGCCAGATCCTGCCGATCTCAGCTCCCCGGCGCAGTTCGTCGAAATCCACTTCGCCGGCGGCGAGCAGCGCGGCAACGTCGGCCATATCGCACAGGCGGAAATAGAAATGCCGGTACATGCGCTGCAGCGTGGAGATCAGGATGCGTTCCTCCGGCGCGGGGACGCGGAATGTCCGGCCGTTCACGGTCTTGGTGACACTGCGTTCGAGCACCCGTGCAGCCATCAACTTCTGCTCGCCCGTCTGTCCCAGATAACGCACATGGACTTCCACCAGTTCCGGCAGTCCTGGAACCTGGAAATTCCACTTGCCGGCCAGGCGGTCCCCCCAGCTGCGTGGTTCGACCTGGGCCTGCAGTTTGTCCCGCATGACGCGGACTACGTGCTCGGATGTTCCGCTGGTGTAGAGATCGAGGTCGGAACCCAGGTCCGGCCAGTGGTCAAGCGATTTGATCACGCAAACCGGACAGCCTGACTGCTCGAGCGCTTGCACGATGGCGTAGAGCCACTCCACCGCTTTCGCAACCCGGGTCCGTTCCGCGGCTAGAGCGTTTCTGCACCAATCCTGCACACCTTGGCCAGGTTTCTCCGCGGCCATCTGCTCAAGAACGCGCAAAGCACGAATGGTTACATGGTGGGTATCGGCCAGTTTGAGCAGTTGATTCAACTGTTCCTCGCTCAGGCTGGCTGCCTGTTCCAGTTCGGGATGCAGGTGTTCAAGGCTGGCGAGGGGCGCAGCATACTCCCCGGAGTAGCCCTGGATGGTCAACTTCGACAACAGCGCAATTTGAGTATCAGGAGAGGATAAGTTCATAGTCCGGCGCCGCCGCTCCGGGCAGGCAGAACTGTTCGATGTGAGCTCTAGAAAACAGGTTGGTTTCAGCGCTGGCCCTGAGCAACCTGGGTCTTCTGTCCCTGACAATCCGAGACCCCAGTCTCGATCTGTGTGCCCTCCTCGTAATCGTTCCAGGTAGCAATGAGCAGGAAAGGAATGGGGCGTTCCGGATTGTTGTACCGATGAAATACTTTCAATGTGTCTTCAAAAGTCTCGCCGCAGCGCCGGTCCATGTGCCGATTCAGACTCCACGATGCACGGGTATCGTTGAAGCCCGGCCAAATTCCACCCACCACGATCTTGCCCGGTCGCCGCTGCGTCTTCTCGTAAAAGCGCTCCAGGTATTCCTTGCCCCAATCACCGCCTTTCGGGTCCCATGCTTTCCCCGGATGGACCCAGGCGTAGTAGCCGTCGAAATCCCGGTCATACTGTGGCGGGGGGTCATCCTTGTAGATCAGGATCGGCGGACGGTCCCATTGGTCCACTGCTTCACGCACGCGGTGCCAGTCAGTATGGCCGCGCTTGGGGAAGATGAAGATGATCGGACGTCCCTGATACGTAAGATAGGCGTCGCGCGCGGGAGCGTGCGGGCCGATGTAGGCGCGATAGGCCTTGTCCATAGCTTCGAGCGCGTCTTCGGTGGCGTGTCCATTGTCCTCCTGGGTTTCGTCGTACATCAGGCAGACATGAAATCGCTCTTCCCTGGCCACCTGCTGCAGCAGAGCGTAGCTGCGATCTTCAAAAGGATTGCGTTCCCCGTACCAATCCACCGCGAAGGCGTAGATGCCCATTTCCCTGGCCTTCCGAATCTGCCTGCGCAGAACGGCCGGGTCCTGCGTCGAGTAACCCACGTTGATGTGCTGAGGAGAACCGAACCAGGGCTGATAGTCGGCCAGGATGCGCGCCGGCTCCTGCAGGCCGCGGGTGGCTTCATCGAGCGGCCGCCGCACCGAACTGTGGGAACAGCCGCTGGTCTGGGCGATCAGGACCACCGCCGCGAGCAGCAGCGCGATTGCGGAAAAATATTTCATCGGAAAATAGTTCGTTTGGATTGGATGCTATGAAGCGACGGAGTGGCTGCCGCCTAAGGCTTCTCCCCCGGAATGGCCTGAATTTGGCGCACCAGCCAGCGGTCAGCTCCCGGGGTCATGAGCACAATGAATTGGGCGCTGACCGGCGCTTCATAAATGACTTTGCCGCCATCCAGGACCTGAATGTCGAATTGCGCCCGGTCGCGAAGCTGCATGGCGTCGCCGGCGGGAGCGTAGAAGACGGCATCCAGCTTGTGCCCGCGGTCCTGATAGCGCGTCTGCAGGCCAGACTGGATTTGCGATTTCACCCGCTCGGTGAGGTCCTGCTTCGCGAACCCGGTGAAGTACGCGTCAAGCAGGCCGGCGCGGTTCTCTTCCAGCGCTCGTTCCATGCTCTGCCAGGCAAGGGCATAATCGCGAGGTACGCTTTTGCTGGTCAAATCTTCCATGGAGCGGGGGCCGGCGCTTTCAGCCTGCAGCTCTACATGCGGAAGCTCTCCCGACGCGGATGCGGGCAGATGAACAACCGCCAGGGCGCATACCAGGATGCAAAACGCCATCGCCAGGAGCAAATATCTCAAACTAGCGCTCATTGGCCTCCCGCCACCTCCAGTTCGTTTCCGGTCACGACGCCGGAAGCGACACTGATGCGCGCCCCTCCCTCGACCGGCATTTCCACCCTGGCCACGCCGCGCTTGATCGGAACATCTACGGTGGTTTTCCCACCAGCATCGCTTTTGGTGAAGCTCACCACGGTTCCGTCGGGAACGGGGTTGCCGGAACAGTCGCGGACAGGGTCGGTTTCCACCAGAAACGCATTCTTTACCCGGCTGGCCTTGATTCGCAGATTGCACGCGTCGGCGGCCACCTGCTGCACCACGCGCACTTCATTGGCATGGCCGATGGCGGCGCCGATGCGCACCGGGCCTTCCTTTCGCGCCGAGCTGATCCGCACCCAGGCAACGCCATTTTCGGAGTCGCGGTTCGCGGAAATCTCCTTCGCATCCTTCGCCAGGATGCTGAACTTGACCGGTTCGGATTTCAGCGCCAGGTTGTGGAAGTTGTCGAAAACGAAGGCGACCGTGCTGATCCCGTTCGTGCGGCCAACCGGCACACGCGACGGATGTACCAGCAGGCTCAGCCGGTTTGCCGCGGCTGGGTTCACAAAGAAGCTGGTTGAGGCGCAGCCATCAGATGCGCACAGGACCGCAACGTAACGTCCCGCGCGTTCCAGTTGGCCGGAATCCACGGGGATGCCGGCGCCGGCCTGCACCTTTTGCTTGAGCGCGCTTGCCGGGCCGATCAAGTAAAACGTGGCGTCGCCAGAGCCGCTGGTGGCAATCGTGATTGCGTTTCCGGCAGTCGTTTGCGCGGGGGCGTGAATCTCGGCGGCACCAGAGATTCCAGCCGTCCCGACAACCAACAGGATTGCAGTCAGCGCTCTCATGATTGGGAATTGGTGTCGTAGTGGTTCACCACCACGCGATAGGTTTGCACGTTCTTGGCGATGTCCGGCGGCAAGTCCACCGCGAATGAGACCGGCACCTGCGGCAACAATGCCTGCGCCACATACCCGTCAGACACCCAGATCACTTTGCCGTTGCTGTCGTAATAGGCGGCGATCACGTGCGGGATGTTCACGGTCTGCCCGCTCTGATTCAGCAACTGGCCGCTCAGAATTTTCTTTCCCAAGGGATCAGTTTCCAGTTTCTGCTGATTGACCTCGATCACCGGGTCGGCGCTGGCCGCGACCAGCAACGCTTTCGTGTCCATGCGCACGCTCTTCACCTTTTCCAAACGCATGTGCGGGAAATCAATGCGATAAGGCGAAACCTGCTTGGGCAAGAGCGTGTGAGAGATTTTGTCGAAGCTGCTCTCCTGCGCGATTTCATTCCCGCTGGGATCGAGCAGGGTCGCGCCCACGTTGACGTAGGCTGGCACCGAATCTTCGTTGACGACTTCGCCGACCAGCACGACGCTGTCCGGCCGCTGGATGGCGTTCATCGAAATCACGCGCACCTGGGGCGAATCTACGTTTTGAACTCCCCAGTCATCGCCGGCACCACGGTTGATCACGTCCCAGCGCAGATAGTTGACGGGAATCACCTGGGGCGGCAGCTTGGGCGCGGTATTGACCGGCCACAGCACCTTCCACGTGCCGCCCTCGCGCCGCAGCTTCAGATCGCGGGTATCATCGAGCGGCCCTACCGCGGTGGAATAGAGCAGATGGGCGCGGACCGTAGCTTCGTCGCCGCTGGTGCGAAGCCCGGCCACATCGAACTTTTCCAGCGAGGCATACGTCAACAGGCTGCCGTAGCTGCCGTTGAACTCGCGGACGAATGCGTTCTTATCAACATCGCTGCGATTGGCGAGCCGCGCGTAGGCCGCGTCAAAGTTCCGCGCCCGGATCTGCGAGAGCATCAGCCGCACAGCCTGGTCCGGAGTGCTTGCCGAAAGTGTCTCCCGGCGTTCGGCGCCGCCTGACTGGAACCACGCGACCGCGACCAGGACTACAGTGATCGCGGCCAGGACAATGGAGAGTCCGCTCTTCATTACCGTGCCTCCCGGATCAAGTCGCGTTCTTCTTCGTGTGCGGGGAATGGAAGAACAACGTCCGCTCGAAAACGCGCGCGGTCAGGGATGAGGAAAGCAAACAGAATGGCAAGAATGCTGCTCGCCAGCGGCAGCGTGCCCCACAGCAGCCCTTCGAGGGCTGTCGGCATGGCGTCCGAAGGGACGGGTCTGGCGGGCGGGATGTCTTCTTTCGACCACACGGTAATCGAACCGTTGTCGTAGGTCTCGACCTTCTTCCATCCGCCGAAGCTGACCAGCGGCTCGTAATAAGGGTCGTGTATGAAGATGTACTTCAGACCGTAGTGGCTGGCGTGGCGCAGCATCATGCGCAGAGCTTCCATTCCGGCGGTGCCGAAATATTTCGCGCTGGTCAGCTGGGCCGTGCCGTAGTTGGTAAATTCCGGCAGCAGGCGGGCGGAGTTGTATTCTCCGTCCACGCTGTTGGCATCGGTGTA
>Ga0070741_10017350_pt1 | contig 11842 bp, 10 predicted proteins | sample Coa_R1_4_FD_66440 | JGI IMG/M metagenome (GOLD analysis project Ga0070741, IMG submission 66440) | Surface soil microbial communities from Centralia Pennsylvania, which are recovering from an underground coalmine fire - Coalmine... | ecosystem: Environmental > Terrestrial > Soil > Unclassified ...
ACCATCCGCACCCTCGACGACCTCGACCCCGACGATCGGCGGCGCCAGATGCCGCGGTTCCAGGGCGAGAACATGACCGCCAACCTGCGGCTGGTCGACGAGATCACGAGGCTGGCGGCGGAGAAGGACGTCACCCCGAGCCAGCTCGCCCTGGCCTGGGTGCTCGCCCAGGGCGACGACATGGTCCCGATCCCGGGCACGAAGCGGCGCCGGTACCTGGAGGAGAACGTCGCCGCGCTGCAGATAGTCCTCACCCGCGAGGAGCTCGCCGCGATCGAGAAGGTGGCACCGACCGGGGCCACCGGGGACCGCTACCCCACTGCCATGATGTCGACCCTGCGCCGCTGAACCTGCCATTCTCACAAATTTCGCTTTTCGTACACGCTTTATTCATCTATGGACGAACGAACAGCTCAGCGACCATATCGAATATCCCTATGACGAGCGTTCGAGCGCAGCGAGAGGCACAGTCCGCTGATGCCGGATCAAGTGCGTAAGATTTCATTCACCGCTCGTTCATCTATTCGCCCCACTGAAGAGATCGGTAAAACATTTGGCTAATATTTGGAAATGCTGAACCGCCGATACCCGCTCCCCGCGGTCGCCGCTGCCCGACCGCCCCGACGGCTCGCGTCGCGCCGGGTCACGTTGATCGCAATCGCCGCGTGTGTCTCCGCCTCGCTGTCGGCGGGCTGCACCGGCACGACCCCGGAACGCCCGGCAGCGGCCGCTCCGGTGGCGTCGGCCCCGGTTCCCACGGACCTGCCGGGCCGGGACCCGGAGACCCCGACCGGCAGCGACATCAGCTTCGCCGGCCCGTCGGGTCAGTTGCACGGCGTCTGGGCGGCCCCGAAGGGACAGCCCAAGGGCGCCGTGCTGGTCGTACACGACAGCCAAGGGCTGACCCCGCACATCTCCGACGTGGTCGGTCGCTTCGCGGGAGCCGGCTACGCGGCCCTGGGCGTCGATCTGCTCTCCGGACCGGGCAGCCCGCCGACCGATCCCACCCAGGCCCCGATGGCGTTGGCCGCGCTGCCGCCCACCAATGTGATCGCCAGCATGCGCGCCGGCGTCGTCGAACTCGGGCGGCGGGCGCCGGGGGTCAAGATCGGTGCGGTCGGCTTCGGCTTCGGTGCCGGAGCCTTGTGGAGACTTCTCGGCGCCGGTGACCCGACGCTGTCCGCCGCCGTACCGTTCTACGGTCCGACCGCGGAGGATGCGGACTTCAGCCGGTCCCACGCCGCTGTCCTCGCCCTGTACCCGGAGAACGACCACAAGCTCAGCGAGTCTCAGGACAACGCCGACATGGCGATGATGAAGGCAAACCTGGTACACAACTCGGCGCTGTTCCCGCACGCGGAAGCGGGCTTCTTCGACGACACCGGCACCCACTACAACGCCGACGCGGCCGCGAAGGCCTGGCAGGCCACCCTCGACTGGTTCAAGAAGTACCTGGTCACCGCGCCGCGACCGGCCCGGCCACTCCCGGCGTCGTCATCGAACGCGCCGAGCGACCACCCGACCAAGGCGTCCACCGATCCGAAGACATCCTAGGCATCGCTGATCAACAGCAAACCCGTCGAGTCCGGCGGCGGCGTGACCGAAGCGGGCCACGACGTCGCCGGCTAGGAACTCCTGACCGAGGCCTCCTGGCTCCTCGCGGACCGCTCGGAACGCTGGGCCCGCTCGGCCCGCAGCCGGGCCTCCTCGCGCTGGGCCTCGGCCCGGATACCGCGCTCGCGACGCAGCCACTCCGGCTGCTCCTCCTTCAGCGCCGCGATCTGGCTGGTGGTCAGCGGCTCGGTGATCTCGGCGCGGGCCAGCCCGGAGATCGACACCCCCAGCCGGTCCGCGACGACCTGGCGGGGATGCGGGCCGTTGCGTCGCAGCTCGCGCAACCACTCCGGTGGATCGGCCTGCAGTGCGTCGAGCTCGTCGCGCGAGACCACCCCGCTCCGGAACTCGTCGGGCGTCGCGTCGAGGTGCACGCCGAGCTTCTTCGCCGCCGTCGCGGGCTTCATCGTCTGGACCGACCTCTGCCGCGTCATATGCCCAGGATATCGGGGTCCCGACCGGCCGATAGCCTGGGCCGGTGACCGAGCCGACCGACACCGACGTCTTCCGGCTCGGGTACGTACCGGGCGTCACGCCGGACAAGTGGGCGCGGATCTGGGCCGAGCGCCGTCCCCGCGTTCCGCTGAGGCTGATCACGGCGACCACCGGCGAGGCGGTCGAGCTGATCCGGACCGGCGGGGTGGACGCCGCCGTCGTGCGGCTGCCGATCGACCGGACGGGGCTCCACGTGATCCCGCTCTACACCGAGACCAGCGTGGCCGTCGTCCCGAAGGAACACCTCCTCACCGCGACCGACGAGGCCACGGTCGCCGACCTGGCCGACGAGATCGTCCTGCGCCCCGGGGACGACACGCTCTCCTGGCCCGGTGACCGGCCCGGACGGGCAGGGACGATCGACCCGGCATTCACCCCCGCGACGACGTCCGACGCGATCGAGCTCGTCGCCGCGGGCGTAGGACTGCTGGTCGTCCCCCAGTCACTGGCCCGCCTGCACCACCGCCGGGATCTCACCTACCGACCGCTGACCGACGCGCCAATCTCGGGCGTCGGTCTCGCCTGGCCGGACGCGGAGAACACCGAGCTGATGGAGGAGTTCATCGGGGTCGTACGCGGCCGCACCGCCCACAGCTCACGCACCCCCCGGCGCGAACCGGCCCCGGCACCGGGCACCCCCGCTCCCGCTTCCGCTTCCGCTTCCGCTTCCGCGAAGAAGAGCGCTCCCCGCGGCCGTCCAGCCCGGCGAGGCACGCGCCGCCGGTGAGGCGCGCGGCCTGACGAGCGGCCCCCGTCGGGCCGCTGCACCGTCCGGACATGCCGGTTGACCCTTCGGACTGTATCGCCTACATTCGACTACATCTTGACCAGTCAATATCTGGCGCATGATCGTCGTATCTGGCCCACCAGCTGCAAGGAGGCAGTCCCATGTCCGCTCGTCTGGTCGTGACCGGTCACCGTGAGGGCCGCTCGGTGTTCGTCCGCGACGACAAGGTCGAGTCGGTGGACATGCCCGGGGCGGGCTACCTCTACCCGTTCTGGAGCGCGAACGAGCCGGCCAGGTTCCCCGGGCCCGGAGAGAACCCGAAGGCGCCGGAGTTCTTCCCCCCGGTGGGCGGCGTGCGGTTCTTCACCATGGTTCTCACGCCGGGAGAGCCGGCGACCGTCGAGCACGGTGGGTCGGACCATCTCGGCGGGGACCTGGCGGCCGCGATGGACGCCGACGATCCCGGTATGCACGCCACCGACTCGACCGACTTCGCCCTGGTGACCAGCGGTCGGGTGGGCCTCGAGCTCGACGACAAGGCCGAGGTGGTGCTGAACGCCGGGGACGCGTGCATCCAGAACGGCACCCGTCACCGCTGGCGGGTGGTCGGCGACGAGCCGGCCACGATCACCTTCGTGGTGGTCGGCGCCCGGCGCTCCTGACCGGGCCGGTAGCGGTGGAAAGGAAGACGGCATGAGCCGGCTGGGTAGCGACGAGCTGGTCGTCGAGGACGACGGCGGGGTCCGGTGCATCACGCTGTCCCGCCCGGAGAAGCTGAACTGCTTCACCGAGGTGATGTTCGACGACCTGACCGCGATCCTCGTCGACTCCGAGGTCGACCACGGCGTCAGGTGCGTCGTGCTCACCGGCACCGGCCGCGCGTTCTCGGCCGGCTGGGACCTGGCCGAGATGGGCAAGAAGATCGCGCACGACGACGGCCGCCGGCACGGGCCCAGCCCGTGCATCGAGGAGCTGATCCGGTTCCCGAAACCGCTGATCAGTGCGGTGAACGGGTTGGCGATCGGGTTCGGCGCCACCACGCCGCTGCACAGCGACGTGGCCATCGCGTCCAGCGACGCCCGGTTCCGGTTCCCCTTCGCCGAGCTCGGGCTGGCCGGGGAGAGCGCGGTGACCGCGACGCTGGCGGCACGGGTCGGCTACCAGGAGGCGGCGCGGCTGCTGCTGACCTGCGACTGGGTCGACGCCGAGGAGGCCGCCGCGATCGGGTTGGTCTGGAAGGTGGTGCCGCCGGAGGATCTGCGGGCCTGCGCGCTCGACCTGGCCGGCCGGATCGCCCGACACCCGCGCCAGTCGGTGACCGCGACGAAGCGGCTACTGCTGGCCTCCAAGGTCGACGCCGTGCGCGCAGCCTTCGCCCGCGAGCTCGACAACTACGCAGTGCTGCTCGGCGGACCGGCGAACCGGGAAGCGATCGAGGCCGTGTCGCGCAAGCGGCAGGCCAAACAGACCGGAGATGAGAGCACATGAGCCAGCACCGGGCAGAGCCGCGTGAGGTCGCGCTGGTGAACGAGCGCATCGACGAGCTGCTCGCCGAGCACGACCCGGCCGGGATGGAGCCGTCGAAGTTCTGGGCGGCGCAGTTCGACGCGGGGCTGGCCTGGGTCGAGTTCCCCGAGGGTCGGGGCGGACTCGGGGTCGACCGGTCGCTGCAGGGCCTGGTCGCCGACCGGCTGCTGGCGGCGGGAGCTCCGGACAACGCGCCGTGGAACCTGATCGGGCTGTCCATGATGGCGCCCACGGTGATCCAGTTCGGGAGCGCGGAGAACCAGGACCGCTTCCTGCGGCCCGCGTTCACCTGCGAGGAGATCTGGTGCCAGCTGTTCTCCGAGCCCGGCGCGGGCTCGGACCTGGCGTCGCTGGCCACCCGGGCAGTGCGCGACGGTGACCAGTGGGTGGTCACCGGGCAGAAGGTGTGGACGACGCTGGCCCACCGCGCCAGCTTCGCCACGCTCATCGCCCGGACCGACCCGAACGTCCCCAAGCACGAGGGGCTGACCTACTTCATCCTCGACATGTCCGCCGAGGGCGTCGAGGTCCGTCCATTGCGCCAGATCACCGGCGAGGCCGAGTACAACGAGGTCTACCTCACCGAGGTCCGTATTCCGGACTCGATGCGCCTGGGCGAGATCGGCAAGGGCTGGACCGTCGCCCGCGCCACCCTGCTCAACGAGCGCGCCGGGGTCGCCAAGTTCGACCTGGGTGCCGCCGGATCCGGGCCGATCAAGCACGCCCTGGGCTGCTGGGCGGACGCCCACCCGGCGCAGCGCACGTCGGCCAACCGGGACCGGCTGATCGAGCTCTGGGCGGAGGCCGAGCTGCTGCGCCTGACCCGGCTGCGCTACAGCGAGGAGGGCCGGGAGCTGGGGGCCGAGACCTCCGGCATCAAGGTCACCATGAGCACGCTGACCCAGAAGATCCACGACCTGTGCCTGAACCTGCGCGGGCCCGACGCGCTGCTCATCGACGACTACGAGATGACCCGGCCCGACCGCATCGCCATGACCAGCAGCGTGATCCAGGGCGACCTGACCAAGGCGTGGTTGTCCTACCAGGCCATGACCATCGGCGGCGGCACCGTGGAGATCAACAAGACGGTGGTCGGCGAGGCGATCCTGGGCCTGCCCGCCGAGCCCCGGGCAGACCGGGGCAAGGCGTGGAAGGACGTGCCGCGCAGCTGACCCGTCCCGCCCGCCTCCGAACCTTAAGGAACCACACAGCATGGACACCCCACCGGGTATCCGGCCGCGCCGGGTCACCGACACCGAGTACCGGACGCTGCGGCTCGAGCTGCGCGGCCGGGTCCTGGTGGTCACCATCGACCACCCGGACAACAAGTACAACCTGGTCGACACCACCCTCATGGAGGAGATGGCCGGGCTGATGTCCGCGCTGCGCAACCAGACCGAGGCCCGCGCGGTGGTGCTCACCGGCAGCGGGAAGTGCTTCAGCGCCGGTGGCAGCTTCGAGTTGATGCAGCAGCTCGACCGTCCGGAGTTCGGGGCCTACATCGCGCGGCAGTCCCGGCAGCTCATCAACGACCTGCTTGATGTGCCGGTGCCGATCGTGTGCGCGATGAACGGGCCGGCCATCGGGTTCGGCGCGACCTGGGTGCTGCTCAGCGACATCGCGTTCGCCGGGTCCGACGTCACGCTGTCCGACCCGCACGTGCTGCGCGGGATCGGCACCCCGGACGGCGCCGCGCTCTGGAACCTGGTGATGAGCCCGCAGCGGGCGAAGCGGTTCCTGATGACCGGCGAGGAGCTCAGCGCCACCCAGGCCGAGGAGCTCGGGCTGATCACCTTCGTGACCGAGCCGGGCGCGGCGTTGGAGAAGGCTCTCGCCTACGCCGAGCAGCTCGCCGGCTACGCACCCAGCGCCGTCGCGCACACGAAGCTGACCTGCAACATCCACATCCGCGAGGCGCTGGACCGGTCCTTCGACCTGGGCGCGGCGTGGGAGTGCGAGGACTTCCGCAGCAACGACCACAAGGAGGCGGTGGCCGCCTTCCGCGAGAAGCGCGCCCCCGACTTCACCGGCACCTGAACGCATCACTCGAGGAGAAGAAGTGACCGAGGCATTCCTGTACGACGCCCTGCGCACCCCGCGCGGGAAGGGCAAGGAGTCCGGCGCGCTGCACGGCGTCAAACCGATCACCCTGGTCCACGGGCTGCTCGACGCCCTGCGCGAGCGCCAGCCCAACCTCGACATGAGCCGGGTGGACGATCTGGTGCTGGGCATCGTGTCGGCCGTGGGTGACCAGGGTGGGGTGCTGCCCCGCACGGTCGCGCTGTCCGCCGGGCTGCCCGACACCGTGGCCGGCTTCCAGCTCAACCGCTACTGCGCCTCGGGCCTGGAGGCGGTCAACGTGGCCGCGCAGAAGGTCCGCTCGGGGTGGGAGAACCTGGTCATCGCCGGCGGCGTGGAGTCGATGTCGCGGGTGGCGATGGGCTCCAGCGGCAGCGCCTGGGTCGGTGACCCGGAGACCTCGTTCGCCACCCGGTTCGTCCCGCAGGGGGTGAGCGCCGACCTGGTGGCGACGCTCGACGGGTTCACCCGCGAGCAGGTGGACGCGTACGCCGTCGAGTCCCAGGCGCGGGCGGCCAAGGCGTGGAGCAACGGGTACTTCAGCCGCTCGGTGGTGCCGGTCCGCGACCGCAACGGCCTCACCGTGCTCGACCACGACGAGCACATGCGCCCGGACGCCACGGTCGGCGGCCTGGCCAAGCTTCCGGCCTCGTTCGCCACGATGGGCGAGCAGGCCGGCTTCGACGCGGTGGCCCTGCAGCGTTACCACTGGCTGGAGCGGATCGAGCACGTACACCACGCCGGCAACTCCTCGGGCATCGTCGACGGCGCCGCGCTGACCGTGATCGGGTCGGAGGAGATCGGCGCCGAGCTGGGGCTGATCCCGCGCGCCCGGATCGTGTCCGTGGCGGTCACCGGCGAGGAGCCGACCATCATGCTCACCGGCCCGGCGCCGGCCACGCGCAAGGCGCTGGCCAAGGCCGGTCTGACCATCGACGACATGGACCTGATCGAGCTGAACGAGGCCTTCGCCGCGGTGGTCATGCACTTCATGAAGGAGCTCGACGTCCCGCACGAGAAGGTCAACGTCAACGGCGGCGCGATCGCCATGGGCCACCCGCTCGGCGCGACCGGCGCGATGATCCTCGGCACCCTGATCGACGAGCTGGACCGGCGCGACCTGCGTTACGGCCTGGCCACGCTGTGCGTCGGCGGCGGGATGGGCATCGCCACCGTCATCGAGCGCGTCTAGCCCGGCCTCTCCCGAACAGACCGCTGAGCAGACTCCGAACCAGAACGGACCAACCATGGCTGAACCGACGGTGATCCTCTACGACCACGGTGGCGACGGGATCGTCACCCTGGTACTCGACGACCCGGGCAAGAGCGCCAACACGATGACCGACGAGTACCGCGACTCGATGGACGCGGTGCTCGACCGGCTCGAGCGCGACCGCGACGACGTCACCGGCGTGATCATCACCAGCGCCAAGAAGACCTTCTTCGCCGGCGGCAACCTCAACCGGCTGCTTGCGGTCGGCCCCGACGACGCCGCCGAGTTCGCGGCGAGCGTCACCCGGACCAAGAGCCAGCTCCGGCGCCTGGAACGGCTGGGCCGTCCGGTGGTCGCGGCGATCAACGGCTCCGCCCTGGGCGGCGGCGCGGAGATCACCCTGGCCTGCCACCACCGGATCGCCCTCGACGATCCGAAGCTGCGGATCGGTTTCCCCGAGGTCACCCTCGGGCTGCTCCCCGGCGCCGGCGGTGTCGTGCGGACGACCCGGCTGATCGGCATCCAGCCGGCGCTCGATCAGCTGCTGCTGACCGGCGCGCAGATCACGCCGGCCAAGGCGCTCGCCCTCGGACTGGTGGACGAGGTGGCCACCGACCGCGACGACCTGCTGGCCAGGGCCCGCGCATTCATCGCCGCCAACCCCGACGCCAGGGCCCCGTGGGATGTGACGGGCTTCCAGTTCCCCGGCGGCGGGCCGACCTCGCCGGCCGTGTCGGCGTACATCACCGCGCTGCCGGCGAGCCTGCGCAAGCGCTCCCGCGGTGCACCGGCACCCGCCCCGCACAACATCGCCTGCGCGGCCATCGAGGGAGCGCGGGTCGGCTTCGACACCGCGCAGGCCATCGAGACCCGCTACTTCGTCGAGCTGGTGACCGGCCAGATCGCCAAGAACATGATCCAGAGCAGGTTCTTCGACACCCAGGCCATCGCCAAGGGCCGCTCCCGTCCGGAGGGCCACGAGAAGGCCCGCTTCACCAAGGTCGGGATCGTCGGCGCCGGGATGATGGGGGCCGGCATCGCCTACTCGTGCGCGGCCGCCGGGATGCGGGTCGTGCTCAAGGACGTCGACGCCGAGGGGGCCGAGCGCGGCAAGGCGTACTCCACGAAGCTGCTCGACAAGGCGGTCGCCACCGGGAAGCGCAGCGCCGAGCAGCGTGACGAGCACCTGGCCCGGATCACCGCCACCGGGGACACCGCCGACCTGGCCGGCTGCGACATCGTGGTCGAGGCGGTCTTCGAGGACCCGGAGCTCAAGAAGCAGGTGTTCGCCGAGCTGCAGGACGTCGTCGACCCCGATGCCCTGCTGGGGTCGAACACCTCGACGCTGCCCATCACTGGTCTGGCCGGAGGGGTGCGCCGCCCCGAGGACTTCGTCGGGCTGCACTTCTTCTCCCCCGTCGACAAGATGCCGCTGCTGGAGATCATCCGCGGCGAGCGCACCTCCGACCGCACCCTGGCGCGGGCGTTCGACTTCGCGATGGCGATCGGCAAGACCCCGATCGTGGTGAACGACAGCCGGGGCTTCTTCACCAGCCGGGTCTTCGGCGCATTCACCCGCGAGGGCGTCTCCATGCTGGCCGACGGGGTCCCGGCGGCGACGATCGAGCAGGCCACCGCCCAGGCCGGGTACCCGGTGCCGGCGCTCCGGCTGGTCGACGAGGTCAGCCTGAGCCTGACCAAGAAGGTCCGCGCGGAGTACAAGCGGGGCGCCATCGAGGCTGGCAAGCAGTGGGTGCCGCACCCCTCCGATGCGGTGATCCTGGCGATGGTCGACGAGCACGGACGGTCCGGGCGGGCGGCCGGGGCCGGGTTCTACGACTACGTCGACGGCAAGCGGACGGGCCTGTGGCCGGGGTTGGCCGACGCGTTCGGCCCGGCCGACCCGCACGCCGCGCCGCTGGCCGACCTCGTCGAGCGGCCGCTGTTCGCGCAGGCGCTGGAGACCGTGCGCTGCTTCGACGAGGGCGTCCTGACCTCGGTGGCCGACGCCAACGTCGGCTCGCTGCTCGGCATCGGGTTCCCGGCATGGACCGGCGGGGTGATCCAGTACATCAACGGCTACCCCGGCGGCACGACCGGTTTCGTCGCGCGGGCCAAGGAACTGGCCGACCGCTACGGCGACCGCTTCGTCCCCCCGGCCTCGCTGGTGGCGCTGGCCGAGTCCGGCGAACCGTTCACCCGCTAGACAGCTCGCAACGGCTGACGGGTCCTGATCCCTGGAAAGGGGGCAGGACCCGTCAGCGTGTGCGGGGGCTACACCCCGATCAGGTCGCCGAGCCGGGTGCGGTGGTAGGTGGCGTCCCCGAGCAGCAGCTCTGAGGACTTGGCCCGCTTGAGGTACAGGTGGGCGTCGTGCTCCCAGGTGAATCCGATGCCGCCGTGCACCTGGATGTTGTCCGCCGCCACCTTCAGGTAGGCGCTCGAGCAGGTGTGCTGGGCCAGGGCCGCCGCCCGGGGGAGCTCCGAAGCATCTCCCAGCGCGGCGATGCGGGCCGCGTGGCGGGCCGCCGTCCGGGCGTTCTCCACCTGCTGCCATAGGTCGGCCAGCCGGTGCTTGAGGCCCTGGAACGAGCCGATGATCCGCCCGAACTGGATCCGGGTCTTCGCGTAGTCGACGGCCATGTCCAGCGCGGCCTGTGCCCCACCGAGTTGCTCGGCGGCCAGGCACACGGCCGCTTCGTCCAGGGTGCGGGCCACCGCCCCGTGGGCCGCGCCCGGCGTACCGAGCGGCGTCGCCGGCGTGCGGGCGAACTCGAGGTGGGCCAGCTTGCGGGTCTGGTCCATGGCGAACAGCTCGGTCCGGGTCAGCCCGTCGGCGGAGGCCTCGACGGCGAACAGGGACAGCCCCTCGGCGCCCTCGCTGCCGGGTTCGCGGGCGGCGACGACGATCAGGTCGGCGGTGTGCCCGTCGATCACGAAGGCCTTCGTCCCGCTGAGCAGCCACTGCCCGTCGTCGCCGGGCACGGCGGTGGTGTGCACGTCGGTGACGTCCCACGACCGGCCGGGTTCGAGCACCGCGAGCGTCGCGGTCCGCGTGCCGGCCACGAGGTCCGGCAGCAGCGCGGCCTTCTGCTCGTGCGTGCCGGCGTTGAGGATCGCGGGGGTGGCCAGGCAGGTGGTGGCGAGAAACGGTGTGCAGGCCAGCGCGCGGCCGAGCTCCTCGGCGGCGATGCCGAGCTCGACGAAGCCGAAGCCCTGGCCACCGTACTCTTCCGGCACCGCCAGGCCCTGGATCCCGATCTGCTCCGCCATGTGCCGCCAGGCCGGGACGTCGAAGCCCTCGGACGTCTCCATCAGGCGCCGCACCTCGCTGATCGGCGAATGCCGCTCCAGGTACCCGCGGATCGCGGACCGCAGCGCCTGCTCGTCCTCACGGGTCGCCGTCTCGCTCACTGTGGGTTCCTCCCGAACGTCGGCACGGACACGGTACGAGTCATTCCGTCCCGTCCGCCCAGTCTCGCATCACTGATATTGACCGGTCAACATGTATCGGTGGGTGGGTTGACGGGTGAGCCACGCCACCCCTACAGTGGTCGTAATGACCAGTCAATATCATGGCGGCTGGTCTCCGCAGTACGACGAGGATGCGTACTCGAAGGACGAACGTTCACGGGAGTGCCGATGCAGTCACATGCCGAGACCCTGGCCGGGGCACTCGAGGGGGCCGCCCAGAAGTGGCCGGACAAGGTGTTCCTCCGCGCTGACGGCGACGGCGGTCGAGACATCACGGTCACCTTCGCCCAGCTGCGTGACCGCGCCGAACTGGTGGCCTCGGGCCTGCTGGCCCGCGGGCTGCGTCCCGGCGATCGGATCGCCATCGCCTCGACCAACCGCGTCGAGTGGGCCTACCTGTTCTTCGCGGCCGCCAAGATCGGGCTGCCGGTGATCGCGCTGAGCACCCGCTACCGCGAGCACGAGCTGGACCACATGCTGAACAAGGCGGAGGTCCGGCTGGTCGTCACCCCGGCCGCGGCCGACGGGTTCGACTTCGTCGACTTCTACGGATCGTTCCGCGCCGGCGTGCCCACGCTCGAGCACGTCCTGTTCCTGGACGGTGACGGCCGGGCCGGCGCCGAGCCGTTCGAGGACCTGGCCGCGACCAAGCCCGACCGGCCGGCGCTCGACGACGCCGCCGCATCGGTCGGTCCGGACCACCCGGCGCTGAT
>Ga0070741_10017351_pt1 | contig 11839 bp, 13 predicted proteins | sample Coa_R1_4_FD_66440 | JGI IMG/M metagenome (GOLD analysis project Ga0070741, IMG submission 66440) | Surface soil microbial communities from Centralia Pennsylvania, which are recovering from an underground coalmine fire - Coalmine... | ecosystem: Environmental > Terrestrial > Soil > Unclassified ...
AAACCAACGAGCGTAACAGATACCGGCCGGTGCTTAATCACAGGTTAACGTGATTTGCTACGATGAACGACTGAACAATTGTAGCGGCACGCTCACCACGGCGAGTCCGTCCTGTGGCAGACGTGTCGCGTGCGCTGACCGCAGAGCCTGTAGCCACGCCTCTGCGAGGCGTCATCACTTGTCTCCGTGAACGCGATGGAGCTTTCGACCGGCACGCGCTATCGCCCGACCGCGCAATGTGTGATCGCCTTTGCGCTGCCGCTACTGCGCCAGGATGTGCCCCAGTTGTGGAAGAATAGAGCCCGCCCTTCATCGCAAAGATTTCACGCAATGGCGACGTTACCCTCATCGGGTTCTTCCTGTAAATCCAAATCAGTTAGAAGGGCAGCTCCTCCAACTCTGATGATGTGTTTCATTCCAATTCTTTGCATTTTGCTGGTCTTCTCACGCGAAACTCTGCTCGCACGCCTTGGCGAAACCCCTGATCAATTCGCCGCCCGGTACGGGCCGCCAAAGGATAGCCCTGCCGCTAAGATCGCTGACCAGAATTTTCCACTTCTGGAAGGCGCGATTCATCACACCTACGAATACGAAGGGTGGCGAATCCGCGCGGCGTTTGTCGCACCTGACGGCCCTGCTGTACGAGTAGATTACCAAAAAGTTAAGAGCGGGATCAGTCCGATAATTCAAGATTACGAGTTGCAAGCCATCATGGCCGCAAACACGCCGGCGGGCACAACGTGGAAACAAATTGCCTACAACAACCCTGATTCATCTAAACAGGGATTAAGCAAAATGTTCGAAGGGTATTTTGCGTGATGGGTGAAAAGATGTGGCAACGCAGCGACGGCGCGACGTTATGGCTGCGGAGCAATTTGATTGTCCGGCTTGAGCTACCCGCAGCGCGCGAATACGAAGCGAAACTAAAAGCAGAAAAGGAACAGAAAGCTCGCGCTTCGGTTCCGCGGTTCTAACGAATGTTAAAAAGTTTTTAAGATCTGACCCTTCTGCCTTTCTCTGATTCCAGGGCTTCCTAACCGAGGGTCCAATTCTCATTAAAGGTTCTCGGAACCCCCATTGAACTAACTCGCGCGTAAGCCTGTCTCATCCATTCCTTGCACACGCTGTCGCCTTCCGCAGGAGTCGCCGCGATTGCATCCTCTACCGAAGGCAGCTGTCGACCCGGCCACAACCAATACGTCAGGGCCGACGTACCAAAGTCGAACACGCCATGATAGACGCCGCCTTCCAAATGAGAACGCTCTCCGACAATAACGACCCGGTCTCCGGCACGAACACGCCAGATAGTAGGATACTGGACGAACTCGCCGGGCGCCCAACCGCTATTCAGCTTGCACCCCATTTTACGCGCGAGATCATTGCAAACCTCCTTAGGGTGCAGTTCGAAACCGGGCGGGAGTTCTTCTTCCTTATTGGTGATCCACAGTTCGCATTCACCTTTCATCTGCCAGAAATCGAGAATTTCAGGCCTGTCGGGACTGACCATTTGTGTTCTGAAGTGCAACACGAGATCCTTAGGCCGGAGTGGAAGGTTGGCCGATTCTGAGCCGTCGAATTTTGTAGTCCTCCATTTCATAATGGCTTTGCGCTTCATTGCGCTGGTCGGCGTTTTGTAGGATCCGGCAAACCAAAATGGGGGTAGAGCGCTCTCGCCCAACATTTTCGCCACTCTTGAATACTCGCAGTCAGAGCTTTCGGATTAGCGATACCCAACGCCAGACGGTTGGCGATAAGAAGCAGGTTGTCTGTGATTTCTGATTTTGGGTCCATCCCAAGCTTCAGTACGATCTCTACGGTATAGACTTCTTTCTTCCCAACTAGGGTCCAATCTTCAGGCCACGGATAGCCATGCTTGAAGTAATTGCTGGCCGCATCGATGATCATTATCTTGCTAACGCCAGTGTTGCTCTCTGTCGCAGCATATTGCCTAAGCTTTCTGTCTTTCCACTTGGGATTGCACTTTGTCCTCGGGACAATTTTCTCAGCTCGTTCAGCACAGATACAGTTTGCGTGATTGCAGCTTGCCCGAGAACACAAAGCGCCCCGATGAAAAGGCCTATCGTGTCGTGATGGTATTCTTTCTCGGCAGCGGATTAGCGAAGCCAGTATCCAACTATTAATCCGATTGTACTGCAGGCAAGTTTAGTCGTCGCTGCATCCTTCGGCATCAGTAGCAGCAGGAGAATGGAACCGATCAGCCCGACAACGGAAATGACGACCTGCATCACGACCTTCGTGTAATCCCGTGCAAGCTGTAGTCGCTTGTTCAGCTCGGTCGGGCTGATACCGCCTGCATCGGCTGGTCGGCTTTTCGCTCGAAATACTTCCGTAGCGTAACGAATTTGCGTGCCCAGTATATTCATTTGTTTGGTGTCGACGTCGGCTCGCTTCGAGATTGGAACATAACTATCGGACAGATGGCCGCGACGCCGCCGCCGACGCTTTTGATCGCAATACCGAGTCGCCTTTGCGACTCGCTCCCGGTTTTGATACCAGTATCGATCGCGTATAGATAATCACCGACATAGCGGCAACTACCTTCCTTAAAGAACCTGTCCGCCTCAAGTAATCCTGAAGCAATATCTTCGAAGTCAAGCGCTCTTGTCGATACGAGTCCATCGTAATTTGGTCCTATATGGTCCAAAGTATTGCACGAAAGAACAATCGGAAGTACCCCATTTTTGCCGGCAATAGCGGTAATTTCTGACAAATCCACGGTCGTGCCGTCAGGAAATTTAATTTTACCGCCATCATTATGACAAACCACCGTGATTACTCTGTATTTTTCAGCGCGAAAAGCGTCTAGAAATTGGTCCCGATAGGGTCGGTCTGGCCTTGAGTCACTAAAGTAGGTAGCACGCTTGTCCAGAGGAGCGAGATCTGCACGAATTCGCTTCATCTGGTCAACGATTGGTTGCGCAGATAATGCGTCCAATGAAGACCAATAGAGATTGCGTACGCCAACAAAGTCGTTTGGGATCGCAATTAGAAGCGGCTGTGATGGACTCACTGATTTCTTTAGAACCTCGGCGGCTGGCTTGTCACTTTTCAGGCAGAGCAAAGCGGAACTTTCGCGCAGCTCGCGCTTCACAGTTTCATTGCTAAACGCATCATCTGAAAGCACCACCATCTCGGTATGCTTTAGGCTTTTCAGATCGCGCTTAGCGACAGCGGTTCGATCACGAAGATCGACAATTTCGTAAGTAGGCGCCGAACCGGCGCCCTTCAAGAGGTCTATTCACGGGCTATGCAGTTGCTCGCCACGATAAGTCGCCGTTTCCGTCAGCGGTGGTAGCATTGCGAACACTGTAGCCAAGACTACGAGCGTTATTTTCGTTCTCGCACACATAAATTAGATCGAAAAGTCAACAACTCTATTGAGCCTACAGCCGTGGCATTTCGGTTGGAAGCGCAAAGTGAGGCTTACTGAGGCAACTATATTGCCGTCGATTCTGCACAGTAAGGTCACGGCGAACGCTTCGCCGCCGCCGCGCCTTCGAAGGTTACGTGGTCTGGCGCAATAACCGGCGCGCAGCCGTGCTGCTTTAGGATGCTGAAAACGTGTCCGGCTTCGGACGACTCGTTCCTGTGGCGAGCTGGAGGAAGTTGAGTTGCTTGTTGCTCGTGCTCGGCCAAAAATCGTCGCGATGCACGACAAGCGATTGTTTCTCTTCATCGCCGGCTTCCTTCATGATCGTGACGCTGCCCTTCTTTCCGCCGGCGGATTGGTCAGCACCATCTCGTATTCGCCGTGTTTGCCGGCGAGCGCGTCCTTCACCATCACGGGCACGTGTGCTGCATCAGCCGCCTGGCCGGCTCCGGCCCCGATGCCGTGAAGCACTAGGTTCATGCAGCAGAGCCGTGCGACACCATCGACCAACTCCACGCCGCGAAGCTGTTGGGTGTTGAGAAACGTGAGCTGTTTCTTGTCGAGCTTGTTGTGACTGCGAATGAATTCGTGTGCGATAAGGAGAAAACCGCCGGTGCCGCATGCCGGATCACAGATGGTTTCGGACGGCTGCGGCTGCATCACATCGACAATCGCGCGGATGAGCGGACGCGGGGTGAAGTATTGGCCTGCGCCACCTTTTACGTCCTCGGCATTCTTTTGCAGGAGCCCTTCGTAAGCGTCGCCTTTCACGTCGGTGTCGAGCGACGACCATTCTTCCTTATCGATCAGGTCAGCGATCAACCGACGCAGCTTCGCCGGGTCTTGAATTTTGTTTTGCGCCTTGCGAAAGATGACGCCAATGAGGCTTGGCTCGTTGCCGAGTTCTTCGAGCGTGTGGCGGTAATGAATCTCAAGTTCATCGCCATCGCGCTTCAAAATCTCCGGCCACGAATACTTCTCCGGAATTGGTGAGTTCTTGTTGAATGGCGGCCGACTCTGTTCGTCCGCCATTTTGAGGAAGAGTAAAAATGTAAGCTGCTCTAGATAGTCACCGTATGACAGCCCATCATCGCGCAGGATGTTGCAATAGTTCCAGAGCTTCTGAATGAGGTGGGTCGGAGACGACATACGATATTAAGCGGACTCTGGAACACGCAGTGCGCCGAAAACTAGGCCTTCGGCTGTGTAGTGAAGCTGTCCCGCAAGCGAGATGTGAATCGCTGGAGGGACAGCGCCTTGGGGCGGTTCTTTTGTAGAGCGACGCGACAAAACTTCCGGAAGTCGCAGCTCCCGAAAACGGCGAGCACTCAGTTCAATATCAACTGTCTTCTCAAGCGAGCCAACTGGCGCTGAATACTGGAGCAACGAATCAAAATCCTGCGCAGCAGCAATGCCAACGAGTTCATCTCGGAAGCCTAACAGAAGAAGGTTGCGGCCGAAGCGGCCTACGACTCCGCCTGCAGGTCCATCGGAAACCCAAGCCTTGCTGTAAAAGAAAGCCGTATGACGAAAGAGGTCGATCGCAGGAAATTCAAGAAGCCTATTGTTCCCGCGCCTTAGTGGAATACCTGCGAGTTCGAATGGATCGCGAAGCTGTTGCAGTGCCGACACTCGTGTGCTTAGCGCGCTCGCCAGTTGCGAACGCGGGCTGACAAATGAAATCCAGTCTCGGAGAAAACGCATTCGCTGAAGCAGCCGCAGACTAGGCGCTGCAGCCGAGTCAGGGTCTGCAGGAGGATCTACGAGAACACATCGGACCGGAATGCTCGGATCTTCACCTACAACCGTTATGGTTCCATAGCGTAGATTGGCCGGAAATCTGTAGTTCTGCTGTCCTTCGAGCTGTGAAATTCGCTGCTTTTTTCTCGCTATATCCGCTTTGTGCTTACTCACACTGGGCGTCTTGATAGAGTTGTCCGTCGTAGAGCAGCCTTTTGCCTCCATTTTGAATAATGTTGCGGCGGTCGCTTGCGATCTCGTAGTCAAATGTCGGAACCGCTCGCCGTCCCCCTTGTTCGGGAATTCGATCCCAATCGGCATCAGTGAGCCCATGAAGGTGGTTGACCACGGACAGTCCCACAGCTTCACCAATATGCTCTGTGATTCCACGATCCTGCCTGCCGATATTGGTCGGCGTCGAGATAGAGTTGCCGTTGAAATCCAGCCATTCACTGAGATCAGTCAGAGCTCGATGTATCTGGCCAGAAACTTCATCGTAGTTTCGCCAGCCGGGCTTACCTGGCCGCTTACGATGAAAAAGATAATATGCGAGGAACTCCTCAGTCCGAATGCGCAATCCGCCAGCAACTGCTTGTTTGAGCACGGCCGCGGATGGATAATTCAAGAGCTTCTTCTCTTCGTTGGAATCATAAAATTCAACACTCACTTCGACGTCCTCCTGTGGAAGCGCTATGGTCTGGGGGTCGAGCTTTGCCACGTTGTTGCTAGCGTGCAGACCAGCTCCACACGCTGTTGTGATTGACTCGCTCCGAGCACGAATACTTCTCCGGAATCGGCGACTTCTTGTTGAACGGCGGATGACTCTGCTCGTCCGCCATTTTGAGGAAGAGGAGAAACGTTAACTGCTCAAGATAATCTCGGTTCGAGAGACCATCATCCCGCAGAATGTTGCAGTAGTTCCAGAGCTTTTGACTAGTGAGAGCCGAATTGCTCATTAGATTCACTTCTTGGCGCACAATTTCTTTACGAATGTCACAACCCCGCCCGGTTCAAATGTGAGTCTGTGGCCGCTGAAAAACTGCCTATAACGGTTGCACTCCTCTCTATACTTACGAATTCCGTCCCGAGTATTCTTTCTAAAAAGGACAACGTGCACTTCCGCGTTTTTCTGAAGCATTCGCGAAAGAAGTTGCCTGAACTCGAAGTCCGCGTGGGGAAGCGAGTAACCGATAAAAACGATTCGCGTGGCTTCCATTAATTCCACACCGGCGTTTTGCCAAACCAGTTTGATTTGGAAGTTGCTCAAGTCTTTTAAGAACGTTGGCATCACGAGGGCGCCTCGAAGAGTGGCGTTAATTCCATATCTCTGGCAATACCGACAAATAATCGGATGGAGATAGTTCGGAATCGTGGCCTTTCGATCAAACGCTACGAATAGCCGTTGGCAGTTAGAACACTGTAACCAGTTCATCGAACCATGGATCTTCAGAAGTTTAACGTTGTAGCCTCTAGCACCTAGCGTCCAAAGACCGGGCCGAACGCGCTTGTCGTTGGCTTCAACGGAGCTGATGTAACAGCAGTAGTCGACAACTCCAAACGGGTCATAGTCACCACTGCGTCCTCTGTCGCGTCTCCTCAGTTGCTCGTGAAGACAGCGATCCAGCAATATGTCCCAGTTCAACGAGATAATAGAAAAAGGATCGTAGTCTTTTGCTGCTTGTGCACTATCTGTGCGCTCGGCGAGTTTCGCTCGATGAGAAGCTTTGGAGACGAGATACGCCGCAAAATCAACGGCATATTGCTTCGCTGACCGAGGAGTTGAATTAAAGGATCTGTCAATCGCAACAGTGATTAAGTATTCCATCTGTCCCCGGAGAGTCTGCAACTGCCTGGGTGATACGTCGCGTAAGGAGACGCCGTCAGCTAAGCAACGATCGATCGGCGTATAAATATCTTCGAGTAAGACATCATTCACACTCTTAGACGAAGCTTTTAGAACACGTATCAAGAATCTCCTCAACTGCTTCTTGCATACGCAAACTTGAGAAGGTCGGTCCCCTAAATGAAATATTTGTTGTAATAGGAGCGCCTGATTTGGACCTCCGGCGGGAATGGAAAACCCCGCACCGAGGATAAAAACGGTTTTCTGTGGCTTTAATGGCTTTTCGTTTCGCATCATGTACTTACGAGACGGCATCTTTGATAACCAAAGGGCGTGTTTTCTCTAGTGCATCCGCGACGGCATTCTCAAGAGGACAGAGGTCTGCCCCGTATCCGATTACGTCGAGTTGCCGGGCGAGCGAACGAAGGCTGTGATCTCCGTTGAATATAGCGAGACACGTTTTCGAAAGGTAATCTGACGCCTCTCGTGCCTCGTCTAGCAAGTCTGTCAACGGAATGTCTTGGCCCGCAGCTGGAATCGTAATTTTCGCTTTGCTAAACTGTTGAAGTACGATTAGTCGACGGTCCTCGACATGGGCGCGGGCTTTCATCTTCTTGAAGGAGAAATAATGATCCGGAGGTTGCGCATGATTTTTCCAGTCGCTCTCGAGCCTCTCGGCAAGCCATTCGGTTACTCTTGGGCCGAGAAGAACCGCCATCCTGCAAACCATATGTATGTAGTTGGAGCGCGGATTCGCGAGTATCGAATTCATGATTCCGGCGACTACTTTTGCAGGTAATCGGATCACCCAGAAAAGAGCTGGTGCGTACAGCTTTGAGAGCGCTGTCGTAGCTAACAACTGGAAGTTATCATGGCGCGGATCTACATGCTGTCTTTCGGCGTATATCCGATAGTAGATATCTTCGCCGAAAACGAACTGCCGACCGCTTGACGCTAGCAGACGGTTGGTCTCCAACACATTGTTAATTTCGGTAAAGAGGCTGTCGGAAAGTTCTTCATGCACTAACAACTCGGATGCTTCCGTCGGATCACGTGTAATGCGCATAGCAGGCGCGCTCTTATCGAATGTGATCCGAGACACACGAACGATCGGATCTGCAGCTGTTTCCCGGCCGCTTGGTCCGAGTGATGCAACATTAACCTGTTTTACCCGACGAAGCAGCTCAGCGCGTAGCATCTCGGTCCGGCGCGCGATGATTCGCGCGTACTGTGATGCCGTCGCGAGATCAGTTTTGCCCTGGTATCGGCAGTAAACGGCATGTCTTTGCAGGTAGGTTGCCGATCGTCCATCCAGCTGCTTTTCGACGACTTCCTTAATAATAACATGTGGCATCAAGCCGCTTGGCGGCACGTGCAACGTTGGGAAGAAGCGACGCTTCAAGCGAAGCACCCCGTAGTTTAAACCGAAAAGCTCGGGTGTAACATGCTCGTTAACCAACTCCGCAATCATTGCTGGGTCGGTATCTTTAAGCCCGGCTTCCGTGAACCCAGTCCACTTACCGGCGGGATCAACGCCAAACACGATAAACCCACCGTCCGTATTTGCGAAGGATACGAGTGCTTTAACTACTCGGCACTTAATCTTCTTTGTAACATTCGGACCGAACGGAGCCGTGACTTTCCATTCGAGGTGCTTCGATTCACTCGTTTCGAGTCTCAGACGCTGCAGCAACGACTGAGGTGTATCGAACGGATTGACTCGGTGAGCAAAATGACTCAGCGATTTCAGCTTCGTCCTAGTAGCAGGCTTGCCGCTCGCCTTCATCGGAAGGTTGAGTTGATTCGCAGCAGGCTAACTAAGTGAAGCCATGACATAACTTCGTGTTTCGTCGTCCGGGATCCACAGGTAGGCGCCTTTTAGCGGCCGCGTGAGAAGAATTCGGTATGCCTGCAGCGTACGTTGCAATACGTCTGCAGTTGCAGGTCCAACATTCGGCTGCTCAGCGCGGGCTCGTACTACTAGACTGCTGATGCCGCGCTCATGTATGGCATCCAAAGAGACGTTCCAATGATTGTCGCGCCAAAGCAGGTCGTTCAACCAAAGAATGCCAACGTAGTCATAGTCGAAGCCACGGATTGCGAACGGACAACCTACTTCACACAATGGGTCGACAGCAATGCGGCCACCCGGCGCGCCACGCACGAAAGCCGTGTAATCCCTTCCGCCTCTTGGAAGGTAATTCCAAACGCGGCTCCAAATCCGTTCTTGGCCATTATCAACATATGTCTCACAAAAATCCTGCATACTCGCCGGAAGCTCATGAGGCACAGCAGCGTCCTCTGTTCGCCACTCGCGTGAATACGATGAAAGAAGGCGGACCGAATTGCCCTCGCTGGCACGATCGCGAAGTTTCTGCTCGAGAATATGCGGACTTTGCACGATTTCGAAATTGAAGGCGTGACTGTGGATACGTCGGATCGCGCTACGGATGCGTGGCTCATGACGAGTTAGTAGCCGCTCCTCTTGCGCTTTGGCAAAGTCGATCACATTGTCCAATTCAGTCGTCGCGGTCGGACTACGCCAAGCTGAGGCTAAGACTTGATTGGTAGCGGCTGGAATTCCGCCAAGCAGCGATTCGAGCCAGGACGTATATTCCGCAGAACCGCCGCATCTGAATTGTGCACCTTCCAGGCTAACGATCTCAACAGTCGCGCTGAGCTCGTTGCTCCACCGGACCAAGTCGTCAATCGTTGTGTTTTCGCGTTCTCGGAATCCTTGCAAAGGGTCAAGCAAGAAAACGGTTAGCTGCGAAGTGCGAATAATGTGGAAGGCCTGTGGTCCTAGCGACGTCGCGAATCCAAAATTGCCGCGGCCAGATATATGTTCCGGATTAATCAGTCCGTGCGCCTCGTCGACAATAGACACCAAGTTCTGATCGTCACGCGATCCGTCGTGAAATCCGTTCCCCAGATTCCGAAGCAGGCGCAGGTTGTCACGCCACGCCTGGTGGTCCGACATAAACTGGCGTCCATACTCTTGACGGAGCCGACCCAGTGCGTTCGGCGTTAACGGGGTAAAGATGGTAGCTTTGCGGACGAGCGCCTGGCCGCCTTCTTCTGCTACCTGATCGAAAATGTAGCTCCAGTTACTATTCTGGCTCAGTGATGTAGTGACAAAAACAACGTCTCCTTCGGGAAGACGCGAATCAGTAACGAGCGTGGCCCACAGCTTCGCGGCAATCACCGACTTACCTGAACCGGGCGGTCCTTTGACGATTACGACCCGTTTCTGCGCAACGGTTGAACGCTTCGACAGAAAAGCTTCATCCATGGTCGTCTTGCACAGTGCGAATGCTCGTCGCTGATCGTCGAGCAATTCAAACGTCGAAGAACTGGGATTTAGAATCTGCGCTCCGATTTGAGCGACGAATCCTCTCTGCTGTCGGTATTTTCCTGTCGCGAAGCGGTAAGCGAACCCTTGGTCTGGTTCCGTTAGGCGGCTGGCGAAGAACGCGGGGCAGTTCGTGTCGACGTCTTCGGCTGCGGTTGTAAAGATGGGGTATGTGCGCGTAAGCGCGTCGTTGGGCGGCGAAGTGTACTCGTGGGTGTAAGCCTGGTGGGTAAACAACACGCATCCATTTACAATCGTCTTGTCGTCCACGGCAGAATGAAACCTTCGGCAGTACTCTGTATAGCCGCGAACTTGATCTGACGGATGAAGTTCCTGTCGTCCCATTCGCTCGATCAAACCTTCAGCTTTGCCAGCGCGGTCTGCGGCAGTTGTCCAGTCTTTCAACTCGATAACAACCGCCGATTGTTGCGGGCCATGGCGACCAAGCATAACTACGTCAGCCCACGACGATGAGGCTGGCAACTGGTACTCTAAAGCTAAGTGTCCTCGTCGTTCGAAATAGAGATGCAGCGGCTGAAACGACGGTGCGCGAAAGACTTGAAGCATGATGCGGATTGAACGTTGCCAGGCCTTTGCTTCTTCCGAACCGTACCGTCCCGTTTCCTCTTGGACCTTGCCGACTACACCCGCTGGATCTTGGCGGAACCAGCGGTTCAATTCATCGATCGTGATCAGCATGAGACTAAGATGAACTTAGGGCACAGCATGCTGAGCGCGCTTCATGGATCGCGCATAATGCGTGGCCTGTCTCCTCGCGTTGATCGCACCTTGCGGCGTCAGTGTTTCTATCCCAAAAAAACAAGAAACGCAGCATGGAGTAAAGGCGCTGGATGGTGGAAATGCAGACGCGGCTGATGCGGTCGAGCTGCGCGCTTTGCAAGTGCTGAACGTTGTAAAGCTCGGTGAACTTGCGGCCGTCGTCGGGCGTGACGAACTGCTGGAATTCTTTCAGGGTCTGATCGCCGAGATTGCCGCGGTCGACGAGGAAGAGGACGCGGCGCGCGCCAGCGAGCTTGATGAGGCGGTAAACAAAGTTGACGGCGGTGTAGGTTTTGCCGCTGCCGGTGGCCATCTGGATGAGAGCGCGGCGTTTGTCGGCGGCGAGGGATTTCTCGAGATTGCGGATGGCTTCGATCTGCGCGGACCAGAGATTTGTGGTCGGCATCTGATCCGTGGTCGGAAGATTGCCGAGACGCGTATTGAGCTGCGTCTCGGATTGGACCCACTCGAGCAAAGTCTCGGGCCTGTGGAATGCGAAGACGTTGCGGCTCTTCGGTGAGGGATCGAGCTGCTTGGTGAACTGCGTTTCGACTCCTGTGGATTCATAGGCGAAAGGCAGTGGTTCCCGCCATTTCGGATAGATGTCGAGCAGGCCCTTGCCATATTTGCCGGATTGCTCTTCGACGCCGGTTAGTGTGTAGCCTTCAGGTTTCGCTTCGACTGTACCAATGGCTTTGCCGTCGACGAAAAGGAGGTAATCCACTTCATCGCG
>Ga0070741_10017352_pt1 | contig 11839 bp, 14 predicted proteins | sample Coa_R1_4_FD_66440 | JGI IMG/M metagenome (GOLD analysis project Ga0070741, IMG submission 66440) | Surface soil microbial communities from Centralia Pennsylvania, which are recovering from an underground coalmine fire - Coalmine... | ecosystem: Environmental > Terrestrial > Soil > Unclassified ...
AACCCCGGCTCGCCCCTGATCGCGGCAAAGTCCGAGTCCCTCGCCGCGTACTCCACCCACTTCGGCTCGAGGTCGACCGCCCGCTTCAGGTGCAGCAGCGCGTCGAGGTGCCGGCCGCCGCGCGCCTCCATGCACGCGAGGTTGTAGAGGAGCGGCGGCCGCTCGCCGAGCTCCGCGATCGCCTCCTCGTGGATCCGGATCGCCTCGTCCCAGCGTTCCTCGCGCGCGGCGGGGACGGCCGCGAACATCGCTTCCCACGCAGAGACCTCGTGCGGCGCGCCCGGCTTGCCGCCGAGCGCGAGCACGATCGTGTCGGCGTCGAGCGCGACCGCGCCGCGGCGGATGCTCGGGTCGCTGACGAAGACGAGCTCCCCGGGGCCGAGCTCGCGCTCCTCGTCGCCGACCGTGAAGCGGGCTCGGCCGCGCAGCACGAGGTAGATCTCCTCGTGGCCGAGCTGGTTCTCCGTGTGCTCCTCGACGACCTGGGCACCCGCCTCGCGGGGCGAGTAGGCGTTGACGCCGAAGGCACGGATGCCGAAGCGGCGGCGGACCGGCCGCCACACGAACCCGTCCTGCATCTCGATCCGGTCGAGGTCGTCGACGTGCGCGTGGTTCATCCGACGAGCTCCTGGAAGCGCGGGTCGTCGCGCAGAGGGTCGAGGTCGCTGTCTCGTTCCGCCCAGCCGCGGGCCTGCCCGGCGTCCAGCTCGAACGCCCGCCGCAGGTGCTCGAAGGCGGCGTCCGCGTCGCCGAACCGCGCTTCGAAGCACGCGAAGTTGTAGCTGGGGCCCCAGTGGCCGGGGTGCCGCGCGGCGAGCTCCTGCATCGCCGCCCGACCTTCCGCTACGCGGCCCGCACGGCCGTGCGCGAACGCGACGACCGTGTCCTCCCACCCGTGCGCGACGAACGCCTCGCCCGGGGTCGCGCCGGCGGCGAGCACGATCGTCCCGTTCTCCTCCGCGACCGCCGTCCGCTCGGTGCCCGCAGCGACGTGCACGAGCGTCCCCGCGGGCGCGTCGAGCGTCTCGCCGCCGACCTCGAAGCGTGCGCGTCCGCGCACGACGACGTACAGCTCCTCGTTCCCGCTGTCCTCCTCGTGCGGCGGCACGAGCTGCCCGCCGGCGTCGGCGATCCAGGCGTTCGCCCCGAACGCGCGCAGGCCGAGCCGCCGCCGCAGCGGCAGGAGCTGCGAGCCTTCGTAGTCGAAGCGCTCGAGCTCGTCGAGCGAGAGGAACTCGTACCCCCTCATCGCGCCCGCAGCTCCCCGAGCACGACCGGGTCGATCCGCGCCGCGCCGTCGACGCGCTCCTCGAGGTTCTCGGTGCCCGCCCAGTCGTTGAGCGCCCGCTCGAGCGCGCCGTCGTAGCCGAGCCGCTGCAGGCGCTCGAGGAGCTCCGCCCGCAGCGCGTCGTCCACATCAAGCCACTGCTCGCGCGGCGTCTTCCCGAAGAGCAGGTGGTGGATCGCGTGCAGCCGCGCGAGCTCGACCACGGGCGTCTCGTGGTCGTCGACGCGCAGGTCGACGAGCACGTCGGAGAGGCCCGCGTAGCCGCCGTCGCGCTCGACGACGAGGAGCGCCGCCGACTGCTGCCCGCGCCGGTCGCCGCCCGCGGCCTGCGCCGCGGCGAGGCACTCGAGCAGGCGCTCGGAGAGCGGCTGCCCCTCCGTCGCCCGGAACGTCGCCGCGAGCGCCGCGACCGTCTCCGCGCCGACGAGGATGTTTCCCTGGGCTGCGAAGCACGGCCCCGTCTCCCCGCCGGCCCACGCCATGCACCCCGGGCCGGTGAACGAGGCGCTGCCGCCGCGGCCGTCGACGACGCCGAGCTGGCGCTCGTCGCGGCCGTCGTCGGCCTCGGTCAGCCGTGCGACCACCTCCTCCGCCGAGAGGCCCTCGCGGAGGAGCGCGAACCCGTCGGGCCCGTAGCGCGGGTTTGCGTACGCCTGCGTGGCGATCGCGCCGACGCCCGGCTCGGCCCACGGCACGACCGAGCCGACGGCGAGGAACTTCGACTGCGTCGCGACGCCCCACTGGCCCGCGTCGAGGTCGCACGCGGCGATCGAGTACGTGGCGACGACGGGCCTAGGAGGGATTGGCGAAACAACGGTTCTGTCGCCGGGCCGCGCTGGACGCCCGGATGCTGCGTCCTCGGCAGTCCCTGTAGCCACCGCTACAGGGACTCCCTGCGTCCTTGCCTCCGAACGTCCATCCCACCCCGGACGACGAACGCCGTCTCGCCAATCCCTCCTACCCATACGTCAGCTCCGTCAGGTCGAGGTCGCGAAGCGCCGGATCCGTGACGAGCGCGCAGGCGACCTCGGGCCGGGCGAGCGCCGCCTTCACCTGCGCGGCGTCGTGCGCGCGCACGACGACCGGCCGCCCCGCGGCGTGCGCGTCGCGCAGCGAGCGCTCGTCGGGCTCGTCGAGCACGAGCGCGTCGTCGAGGTCGAGCTCCCCCTCGACGACGATCTCCGGGACACGGCGCCCGGTCGCCCCGAACCAGCGCTCCCTCATACGTCGACGGACCCGCCCGGCTGGATCTTCTCGACGAGCGAGTCCGTGAGCGCCGCGAGCCGCTCCGGCGTGCCGGTGAGGACGGGGAACGTGCCCCAGTGGCACGGGACACAGCGCGGGTTCCCGAGCAGCTCGAGCGCGACCGCCGCTTCCTCCGGGCCCATCGTGTACCAGTCGCCGATCGGCAGCACCGCCACCTGCGGCTTGTACAGGCGCGCGATCAGCTCCATGCCCGAGAAGACGCACGTGTCCCCGGCGAAGTAGATCGACTTGCCGTCGAAGCGGATCACGACGCCGGTCGGCTCGCCGGCGTAGGAGCCGTCCGGCGCCGAGCTCGAGTGGAACGCGTTCGTCATCGTGAAGCGGATGCCCTCGTGCTCGACGGTGCCGCCCTTGTTGAACCCCACCGCGCTGTCCTCGGCGACCCCGTTCTGCGCGAACCAGCCGGCGAGCTCGTTCATCGCGAGCAGCTTGCACCCGAGCTTCTGCTGCAGCTTGGCGGCGTCGGCGGCGTGGTCGCCGTGGCCGTGCGTGACGTAGATCGCGTCCGCCCGGTCCGGCTGCTCGCCCTCCGGCCACGTCGGACCGGACATGAACGGGTCGACGTAGACGCGCTTGCCGGCGTCCGTGTCGAGCCGGAACGATGCGTGACCGAGCCAGGTGAGTGTCGCCATCTGGAGTCCTTTCCCTTCGAGGCCGCGGTGAGCATAGAAGGACCGTCCGGCCCGGGGCAGAACCTGTGTGGGCAGTGGGACGCCGTCTGCTGCCCCCGGTGCTGGCCATGATCGCGGCTGTCGCGGACACCCACGGCGCGCACGGTCTCGCCTTCGATGCGCTGCTCGCGGCCGTGCCGTTCGCGGCGGTGTCAGCGCTGGTCGGCTTCGGCGCCTACCTCGAGGACACGGAGGACACGGTCTGCGGCCTGCAGGCGCTCCTCTGGGCGGTCGCGCTCGGGCTGCTCGTCCTCTCGTGCGCGGCCCGCTCGCCCGCCACGCAGACGGGCACCCTGCCGACCCTCGGCGCCTCGGCGCTCGTCGGCTGCCTCGCCGTGCTCGCGCTCAAGGGCTGCGTCGCGGCCGTGCCGGTGCTGCGTCGCCTGGCCCTCGCGCACCCGGCGAAGCCGTAGCCTGAGATACTCGCCGGGCGATGAACGACGACGACCTGCGCCTCTTCGAGACGGTCGGCGCCGAGACGACGATCCCGGCCGGCAGGGTGCTGATCGAGCGCGGGCAGGACGCCACGGGCCTCTTCGTCGTCCTCGACGGCACCGTGCTCGTCGAGGCGCCCGAGGGGACGCGCGAGCTCGGGCCGGGGACGTGCCTCGGCGAGCGGGCGCTGCTGTCGGCAGACGGCAAGCGGACCGCGCGTGTGCGCGCGCTCAGCGATCTGCGCGTGCTCGCGGTCGACCGGGTCGAGTTCGAGCGGCTGTGCGCGGACGACCCGGGGCTCTCGACGCGCGTCGCGGACGCCGCCCGCGGCGACTGACACAGACCGAGCGGCGGTCAGGCCTTCGTGACGGGCGGGACGAAGATCCGCGACTCGTAGGCGTGGGTCACCGCGGCCACGTGCTGCGACACGTGGGCGACGACGGAGCCGGCCGGGTTCGCGGTGAGGAACGCCGGGATCGAGATGAGGACGTTGCCGGTCTCGGGGCGCCCGATGCCGTCGTTTCGGTACTGCGGGTAGCCCCAGTGGTAGGTCGCGGTCACGACGAGCACGAGCGGCAGCATGAGCGCGGTGAACCGGAGCTTCCCCTTCAGCCCGTCGACGCGACCGTGCAGCAGCCGGTGGGTGACGAGGCAGGGGAACACGGTCAGGAGCAGCGTGTCGACGAGTCCGTAGCCGACGCCGCGCCAGAGCAGCTCGAAGACGAAGTACGCGCCGTGCGGCCGCGCCGTCGCGTCCTCGGTGTTGAAGACGTTGACGACGAGGAAGACGGCGAGGACCGCGCCCGTCCCGATGCTCCACCGGCGGCGGAGGCGGAACACCTCCGGGACGTCCACGTGCTCGACCCGGACATAGGCCGCGAGCACGGCGACCGTGACGGCGAAGTAGACGAGGTAGTAGAGGTCGTGCTGCAGGTCGAGCACCGACACCCCGAGGTACGGGACGGCGAACGCGACGGCGCAGACGACGGCGAACCAGGCGACGTGCCGTGCGACCTGCGGGAGCTCCCGCGGCACCGGCTGCGTGTAGACGGACATGAAACCCCTCCCGGGTCGGTCTACCGGACACGCTCGCCGAGCCGGCCAGGGCCCGCGAGCGGGAATCGCCGGGATCGGCTTCCGGGTTCTACGGAGCGGCCGTTAGGCTCGGCCCGTGCGTGATCTCCGCCGAGTCGCAGAGCGGATCGCCGCTGCGCTCCCGCCCGTCGCCGAGGAGGTCGTGCTCACGGGCAGCGTCTCGCGCGGCGTCGACGACGAGCTCTCCGACATCGAGATGCTCGTCGTCACGACGGAACGGCTCGGGCTCGACGAGTGCTTCGGCCACGCCCGCGGGGTCGGGCTCGAGGGGCTCGACAGCTGGGGCCCCCAGGGCACCGAGGTCTCCCGCGTCTTCGGTTACCTCGACGGCGTCCCGGTCGAGCTGACGTGGTGGCCGCGGGACCTCGCCGAGGCGTCCGTCGCCGCGCTCGCCTCCGGCGAGCAGTCGTCGTCGGCCGCCGACGCCCTCGTCCACGGCATCCCGCTGCGGACGGCCGGGCTCCTCCACGCCTGGCAGGAGCGCCTGCGCGACTATCCGGAGCCGCTCGCGGCGGCCCGGATCGAGGACGCCGCGCTCACCTGGGGCGGTTTCCACCCGACCGGCTTCCTGACGCTCGCGCGGCCGGGCGACCGGCTCGCGCTCGTCGAGCGTCTGCTCGACGACGCGACGAGGGTCCTGCAGATCGTCTATGCGCTGAACCGGGTCTGGCCGCCGACGGCGAAGCGCCTCGCCGCGCGCGTGGACCTCCTCCCCCTGCGGCCGGAGCGCCTGGCCGGGCGGGTCGAGGAGGCTCTCACCGAGCCGGACCCGCTGCGCGCGATGCTCGTCATGACCGAGCTGCAGCTCGACACGGTCGCGCTCGCCCCGAGCGGGCCGAACGTCGAGCGCGCCCGCCGGTGGCTCGCCGAGGTCGCCGCGGTGCTGCGCGACGCCTCCGGCCGCTCCTGATCTCAGCTCGGCCGCGTGCACCGCTAGGGTCGGGCCGTGGCCGTGACGCTTCGCCGCGCGGACCGCTCCGAACGCGAGGAGGTCCGGCGGCTGCTCGCCGACTACCTCCACGAGTTCGACGGGCGGACCGACCCGTACCCCTACCTCGACGCCTACTGGGCGGAGCCGGCGAGGCTGCCGTTCCTGATCGAGGCGGGCGGCGCGGTCGTCGGCCTCTGCCTGATCCGCGTCCGCGACGGGGGCTGGAGCATCGCCGAGTTCTACGTCGTGCCGGGGAAGCGCCGGGCGGGCGTCGGCCGCGAGGCGGTCGAGCTCGTGGCCGGCCACGCTCGCGCCGCGGGAGCCGCCCACCTCGAGGCGAAGGTCCACCCCGCCAACCGGGAGGCCCTGCCGTTCTGGGTCGGCGTCGGCTTCCGCGCGGTCGAGGCGCCGGGGGTGACGATCACGCGGCGCAGCCTCTAGGCCGACGGGCGCTACAGCGGCAGGTGGTGCGCCGCGGATTTCGCGACGTCGATCAGCGGCTGCACGGCGAAGAACGAGCCGACGGTGACGACGAGCGAGATCGCGACGCCGGCCGAGAGGAGGAACTCGCGCGGCGGTGCGCCGCCCGCCGGGGCGAGGCGGAGCTCCATCGAGTCCCGGAAGTACATCGCGCGCACGATGCCCAGGTAGTAGTAGGCGGAGATCATCGTCGCGATCACACCCGCGACGATCAGCCACCAGAAGCCGTGGTCGTACGCGGCGGCGAACACGTAGAACTTGCCGACGAAGCCGCCGGTGAGCGGGAAGCCGAGCATCCCGAGCATGAAGACCCACATCGAGACGCCGAGGAACGGCCGCTCCCAGCCCATCCCGGCGAGGTTGTGGAGCGTCACCGGCACGCCGAGCTCGCGTTCGCGCGCCGCCACGACGCCGAACGCGCCGAGCGACATCGCCGCGTACGGGATCAGGTAGTACATGAGCGCGCGCTCCCCGAGCTGGCTCGCCGCCGCGACCGCGATCAGCATGAAGCCCGCGTGCGAGACGGACGAGTAGGCGAGGATCCGCTTCACGTTCCGCTGCGCGAGCGCGCCGATGTTGCCCCAGGCGAGCGAGATGCACGCGATCACGGCGATCCCGTAGCGCCACAGGTGCGCGTCGTGCGGGAACGCGACCGCGAGGACGCGGTACGTGACGACGAGCGCCGCGATCTTCGTGGCGCTCGCCATGAACGCCGTCACCGGCGTCGGCGCGCCCTGGTAGGCGTCCGGCGTCCACATGTGGAAGGGCGCGGCGGACGCCTTGAACGCGAGCCCGGCGATCACCATGGCGAGGCCGACGACGACCATCGCGTCGCCCTGGTGCCCGACCGCCGTGATCCGGTCGAACGAGAGCTGCCCCGTCGCGCCGTAGACGAGCGCCGAGCCGAAGAGCAGCGTCGCCGAGCCGACCGCGCCGACGACGAGGTACTTCAGACCCGCCTCGAGCGACCCGATCAGGTCGATGTCGATCGCCGTCAGCACGTAGAGCGCGATCGAGAACCACTCGAGCCCGAGGAAGAGCGTCATCAGGTTCGACGCCTGGACGAAGAACGCCATCCCGGCGCCTGCGGCGGTGAGCAGCGCGTAGTACTCGGCGACGTGCTCGTCGCGCATCCGCTCGCGGTAGGAGAGGAGCACGGCGACGGCGCCGGAGCCCGCGAGGATCACCTGGGCGAGCGCCGCCCAGCGGTCGCGGAAGATCGAGTCGTGGACGATCGCAGACCCGGCCGGCGTCTTCGCGTCGACGACCACCGCGAGCGCGAAGGCGATCACGAAGCCCGAGAAGCCGATCAGGGCGGCGAGCGGCTTGCGGACGACGCGCGGCGTCAGCACCGCGATCATCAGCAGGAGCCCGGCGGCGCCGATGAGCGCGAGCGACGGCGAGATGGCGAGCCAGTCGACGTGCGGCTTCTGGATCACTTGCCGCCCCCGGTGTCCACCGCGACGAACGCCTGCTGCCCGCCGACCGCCCGGTCGGAGACGAGCGCGGGCCAGGCGGAGAGGCCGATCAGGCAGAGGATCAGCGGCACGACCACGGCGAGCTCTCCCGGCCGCAGGTCGAGCGCGCTCTCGGGCACCGCCGGCCCGACGTCCTGGTGGAGGACGGCCGAGATCGCGCGCAGCATGTACATCGCCGCGAGCACGATCGCGACGCCGCCGACGACGGCCCAGCCCCACCCCTGGCGGAAGACGCCCGCCAGGATCAGGAACTCGCCCGCGAAGGAGCTCGAGAGCGGCACCGCGAGCGAGATGATCCCGATCGTCATCACCACGGTCGCGAGCGCGGGCCGGCCTCGCGCCATCCCGCCGAGCAGCCGGAACTCACCGGTTGACGTGCGCCGCTCGACCATGCCCGCGACGAGGAACAGCGTCGCCGAGATCAGCGCGTGGTTGACGATCTGGAGCACCGCCCCGTCGAACCCGAGGTCGTTGAAGGCGAAGATCCCGAGCACGATCAGGCCGGCCTGCGCGAGCGACGAGTACATCACGACCCCGCGGAAGTCGGGCGCCCGGAACGCGAGCAGCGACCCGTAGACGAGCGAGACCGACGCGAGCGCGAGCAGCACGTAGCGCCAGTCCTGCGCCACCGACGGGAACACAGGGATCGCGATCCGCAGCAGGCCGTACAGGCCCGCCTTGCCGACGATCCCCGAGAGGATCGCGGACACCTCGGGCGGGGACTCCCGGTAGGTGATCGGCAGCCAGCCGTGCAGCGGGGCGAGCGGGGCCTTGATCAGGAAGGCGGCGACGAAGCCGAGGAAGAGCCACGTCGAGGTGCTCGTCCCCATCTTCGTCAGGTCGAACGTCCCCTGCTGCAGGCCGAGCACGACGATCGCCGCGAGCATCAGCAGCGACCCGACGACCGTGTAGACGACGAACGTGATCGTGGCGCGCAGGCGCGCCGCGCCGCCCCAGACGCCGATCAGCACGTAGAGCGGGATCAGCATCGCCTCGAAGAACGCGTAGAAGAGCAGCAGGTCCTGGGCCGTGAAGACGCCCACGATCGCGCCGGTGAGCAGCAGCATCAGCGAGAAGTACGCCCGGCCGCGCTCACGGCCCGCCCACCAGCCGTAGATCGTGCAGGCGGCCATCACGACCACGGTCATCCCGACGAACCAGAGGGAGAACGCGAACTGGCCGACGTGGTAGCTCACGTTCAGGTCGGAGAACCACGACGCCTGCTGGTCGAGCTGCAGCTTCGGCGAGCCGAAGTCGAACTTCGTCGCCGACGTGATCCAGAACCCGACCTCGAGCAGCGAGACGAGCGCGGCGAACGAGCCGAGCACGTACGACGAGAACGGCGCGACCGCAACGAGGAGCGCGCCGGCGACCGGCAGGAAGATCAGGATGGTTGAGAGCCAGGAGCTCATCAGCGGGCCGCCAGGAAGACGACGACGAGGACCGCGACGCCGCCCGCGAGCGCGAGGGCGTACGAGCGCACGAGGCCGTTCTGCACGCGGCCGAGGTCGCGCGAGCCGAGGCCCAGGCCGGCGGTGACCGCCGTGAGCGAGCCCGCGATCAACGGCCGCTCGACGACTGCGTAGAAGCCGCGCGAGACGAGGTCGCTCGTCCGGTACCAGAGGAGGTCGTACAGCTCGTCCCAGTAGAACTTCTTCTGAAGCACGGCGAGCGTCCGCGGCGCGCGCTCGCGCCGCGCGGCGTAGATCGCCCACGCGACGGCGATCCCGGCGAGGCCGACGAGGATCGCGAGCCCGCTCGTCAGCCACTCCTGGGTGCCCGACGGCTCGACGAGCGGGCGGTCGACCGGGTCGAGCCACGTCGAGAGCGGGTGCCAGATGGGGGCCCACTGCAGGAAACCGCCGACGAGCGAGAGCAGCGCCAGCGCGCCGACCGTCCAGCGCATCGACAGTGGCCCCTCCGCGCCGTGGTGCGCGTGGTAGTGCTCGCGCGCGAACGCCGACGGCTCGCCGGTGAAGACGATGAAGAAGAGCCGGAACGTGTAGAGCCCGGTCAGGAACGCGCCGACGATCCCCGCTGCGAAGATCACGTCGCCGTACCAGCCGTGGTCGAGGGCGGCGGCGAGGATCGAGTCCTTCGAGAAGAAGCCGGCGAACGGGAAGATGCCGACGAGCGCGAGCGACCCGATCAGGAAGACCGCGCGGGTGTACGGCATCAGGCGCCCGATGCCGGCGAGCTTGCGGATGTCCTGCTCGCCGACGACGGCGTGGATCGCGAGCCCTGCCGCCATGAAGAGCAGCGCCTTGAAGAACGCGTGCGTCATCAGGTGGAACATGGCGTTCGGGTATGCGCCGAGTCCCGCCCCCACGAACATGTAGCCGATCTGCGACATGGTCGAGTACGCGATCACGCGCTTGATGTCGACCTGGACGAGCGCGATCAGGCCGGCCATCAGCAGCGTGACGGCGCCGAGGCCGGCCGCGAGGTCCTCGATCACGTACGCCTTCTCGAAGAGGGGGTGGCAGCGCACGATCAGGTAGACGCCCGCCGTCACCATCGTCGCCGCGTGGATCAGCGCGCTGACCGGGGTCGGGCCCTCCATCGCGTCCGGCAGCCACGTGTGGAGCGGCACCTGCGCGCTCTTCGCCACCGCGCCGCCGAGCAGCCCGAGCGCGATCAGGTTCGCCGTCGCGCCGCCGTGCGGCGACCCGGCGAAGACGCCGCCGTAGTCGAGCCGGCCGGTGTGCTGGATCAGCAGGAAGAGCGCGAGCGCCATCGTCGCGTCCCCGAAGGCGTTCATCACGAACGCCTTCTTCGCGGCCGCGACGGCGGACGGACGCTCCTGGTGGTAGCCGATCAGGAGGTAGCTCGAGAGGCCGACCATGCCCCAGCCGGCGAGCAGCAGGAGGAGGTTGCCGCCTTCGACGAGCAGCAGCATCGAGAAGACGAAGATCGACATGTAGGCGAAGTACCGCCGTTCCTCGTCGTCGCCGTCCATGTAGCCGACGGAGTACGCGACGATCAGCGAGCCGACGCCCGAGACGATCAGCATCATCACGATCGAGAGCTGGTCGACGAGCAGCGAGAGGCCGAAGTGGTACGGCCCCGCCGAGAGCCACGTCCACGACGTCGTCACCGCGCCGCGCTGCGATTCGCTCTTCGTCAGCATGTCGACGAACGCGACCGCCGCGGCGGCGAACGAGCCCATCGTCGTCGCGGTCGCGATGTAGGCCGCCCACCGCCGTGGAATGCGCGTGCCGGCGAGCGTGATCGTCGCCGCGGAGGCAAGCGGCAGCAGCAGGCAGACCCAGGCGGCGTCGCGCACCGGCTACCCCCTCAGCGTCCTGAGCTTGTCGACGTCGAGCTCCACGTGGCGACGCCCCATGGCGACGATCAGGCCGAGTCCGACGACGACCTCGGAGGCGGCGACCGCCATCACCGAGATCGCGAAGATCTGGCCGTCCTCGCGGCCGTGCAGCCGTGCGAACGCGATCAGGAGCAGGTTCGCCGAGTTGAGCATGATCTCGACGGAGAGCAGGATGATCAGCGGGTTGCGCCGGAGCATCACGCCGAGCGCGCCGGTCGTGAAGAGCAGCGCCGAGAGCACGACGTACCACTGGATGTCAGGTCCGTGCATCGCCCTCGACCTGCCTCGCGTGGGCGCCCAGGACGACGCCGCCGACGGCGGCGACGAGCAGCACGATCGACGTCACCTCGAATGCGAGCAGGTGGTCGGTCAGGAACAGGCGCCCGATCGACTCGGGCGACCCGAAGGCGCGGTCGATGTGCCGCGGCTTGTCGAGGAAGCCGCCGGCCTTCAGCCCGACGACGACGCACACCTCCGCGAGGATCGCCGCGCCCGCCAGCACTGCGCCCACGATCTGCCACGACGGCCCTCCGGACCACGGCGACTCGTCGGTGCGGTCGCCGAGGTACGCGATCACGAACAGGAACATCACCATCACGGCGCCGCCGTAGACGAGCACCTGTCCGGCAGCGACGAACTCGCCGGAGAGGAGCAGGAACAGCACGGCGAGGGACGCGAGGTTCGCGATCAGGGAGAGCGCCGAGTAGAAGGGGTTCGTGAAGGTCACGACCGCGAGCGCGCTCGCGAGGCACGCGAACGCGGCGCCGAGCCAGACCACCCAGACGAGGAAGTTAGCCACTAGACATGCCTCCACGGCCGGTTCGCCTTCGGCCGCGCTGCGGGCAACCTGGTTCCGGCTTCGCCGGC
>Ga0070741_10017353_pt1 | contig 11839 bp, 12 predicted proteins | sample Coa_R1_4_FD_66440 | JGI IMG/M metagenome (GOLD analysis project Ga0070741, IMG submission 66440) | Surface soil microbial communities from Centralia Pennsylvania, which are recovering from an underground coalmine fire - Coalmine... | ecosystem: Environmental > Terrestrial > Soil > Unclassified ...
ACGACCTCGACGTCGCGGATGTGGTAGCCGCCGAGGTCGACGTGCATCAGGCCCGGCACGAACTCGTCGGCGCTCGCGTCCTTGTAGTAGGTGAGCCCCTGCAGGAACGAGTTGGCGCAGTTGCCCACGCCGATGATCGCGACGCGGACCCTGTCCTGCTGCCGCCCGCCGCTCGAGCCGTTCTGGTCACTCATCGTTTGCCTCCGTGAGAAGTTGCTTGCGGACGTGCAGCACGCGCTGGCCGACCGTGATCCACGCCGTCGCGGCGAGCAGCACGAGCGCCCAGGGGAGGATCCCCCACGGTGCGAGCACGAGACCTGCGGTGATCACGACGACGCGCTCCGCCCGCGAGCCGATCCCGACGTCCCCGCGCAGCCCCAGGATCTCGGCTTTCGCGCGCGTGTACGAGACGAGGAACGAGCCCGCGACGGCGGCCATCGCGACGGCGACGAACACCGGGTGGTGCTGCCGCGCGAGGATGTAGGCGATCGCCGTCAGCATGAAGCCCTCGCTGACGCGGTCGGTGGTGGAGTCGAGGAACGCGCCGAACGGCGTCGTCTTGCCGCCGGCGCGCGCGAGTGCGCCGTCCAGGATGTCGAGCAGCGAGCCGAGCACGAAGACGACGGCCGCGACCCAGTACCAGAGGATCTCGTTCCGGTCCTCGAGCAGCACGAGCAGCGAGGCGGCGCCGCACAGGATGACGCCGCTCGCGGTGAGGGCGTTCGGGGTGATGCGGGTGCGGGTGAGGCCGACGACCGACCGCGACGCGAGGCCGCGCGCGCCGGTCGTGTAGCCGTGCTTGATCGCCGCGGCTCTGTTCACCGGCCTGAACGTAGCAGCGTCCTCGTCCGGAGCCGGCAAACGGGTCGCCAGGCGGTCGGTTACGCCCGACGAGCGGCGAGAACCGCCCAGATGCGCCGGCGGTAGACCGCCGCCATGGCGATCAGCGCGACGAGCACCCCGGCGGCGCAGTCGAGCCAGAAGTGGTTGCCGGTCGCCATCACGGCGAACCACACCCAGGCCGGCCACACCGCCCACAGCGCCTTCGCCCACCAGCTCCGCGAGACGGCGAAGAGGACGACGCCGACGATCAGCGCGTCGGCGGCGTGGAGGCTCGGCATCGCCGCGTACGGGTTGGCGGCGAGCGACACGAGCCCGTCGCGGTGCTCGTTCACGAACCCGACGCCGAGCAGGCGCGGCGGCGCCGTCGGCACGAGGACGTAGCCGAGGAGGCCGATCAGGTTGGCGAGCAGCACCGAGTTGCGGAAGCCGACGAACGCGTCGTGGCGGCGCAGGTAGACCCACAGCACCGCCAGGCCGACGACCGTGAACTCGGAGTTCCAGTACGTCCACGAGACCGCCGTCTCGAGCAGGTGCCGCTGGTCGACGAACTGCTGGAGCGTCAGCTCGTAGAGCCGGTGCGCGACGCGGTTCTCGAGGTGGACGACCTGGTAGCCGTTGTGGAACGCCTTCGCCGGGTTGCGGTCGGCGACGCCGCGCGCGAGCTGGTAGAGGACGAGGAAGCCGAACCAGATCCCGAGCTGGCGCCCGAGATCGCCCCAACCGCGCGGCAAATGACGCCGCCCCACGGCGACCACAGTCGACATACATCCATTCTAGATGCCCGGCCGGAGGCCGCGGGAGGCCTGCTCAGCCGCCGATGTAGCTCATCTCGACCTTCTCCAGGCCGGGCGTCGCCTGCGCCCGCAGCTCCGAATAGCGGTCGCCGCGCCCGGCCCAGACGCCGCCGACCCGGGCCGCGAGCTCCTCGTCGGAGGCCCCGGCGCGCAGGAGCGCGCGCAGGTCGTGGCCGCGGACGGCGAACAGGCAGGTGTAGAGGCGGCCCTCCGCCGAGAGGCGCGCCCGCGTGCAGTCCCCGCAGAACGGCTGGGAGACCGAGGTGATCACGCCCACCTCGCCGCGGCCGTCGCGGTAGCGGTAGCGGCGCGCCACCTCGCCGCGGTAGCCCGGCTCGAGCGGCTCGACGCCGAAGGCCGCGTCGAGGCGGTCGACGATCTCGCGTGCGGGGACGACGTCGTCGAGGCGCCAGCCGTTCGTGTGCCCGACGTCCATGTACTCGATGAAGCGGAGGGTGTGCCCGAGCTCGCGGAAGCGCGCGGCGAGCGGGACGATCTGGTCCTCGTTGACGCCGCGCTTGACGACGGCGTTCACCTTGACCGGCAGGCCGGCCCGGCGCGCGGCGTCGATCCCGTCGAGCACCCGGTCGACCGGGAAGTCGACGTCGTTCAGCGCGCGGAACTGGGCGTCGTCGAGCGAGTCGAGGCTCACCGTGACGCGGCGCAGGCCGGCGTCCGCGAGCAGCTGCGCCTTCTGGGGCAGGAGCGACCCGTTCGTCGTCAGCGTCAGGTCGGCGCCGAGCGGGGCGAGCAGGGCGACGAGCCGCTCGAGGTCGCGGCGGACGAGCGGCTCGCCGCCCGTGATCCGGAGCTTGCCGACGCCGAGCCGGACGAAGACCGCGGCGACCCGGGCGATCTCCTCGAAGGTCAAGAGCTCCTTGCGGTCCATGAAGCGGTGGTCGCGCCCGTAGACCTCCTTCGGCATGCAGTAGACGCAGCGGAAGTTGCAGCGGTCGGTGACCGAGATGCGCAGGTCGTGCAGCGGCCGGCCGAGCGTGTCGAGCACATCCATGCTGTCACCGTAGCCGACCCTGTTGAATCCGCGAATGCGCGCCCTCGCCGTCCTCGTGCTGGTCACCGCCGTCTGGGGCGTGACGTTCGTCCAGGTCAAGGACGCGGTCGCCGTCTATCCGCTGTTCGCCTTCTTCGCCGTGCGCTTCGCGCTCGGCAGCGCGGCGCTTGCGCCGTTCGGCCTCGCGCGCGTCCGGACGCTCGGCCGCCGCGGGGTCGCTGCCGCAGCGATCGCCGGCGGGCTGCTCGGCGGCGGCTACGCCCTCCAGACGTTCGGCCTGCAGCGGACGACCGTCTCCGCGACGGGGTTCATCACCGGCATGCAGACGATCCTCACCCCGGTCGCGGCCTTCGTGCTCTTCCGGATCCGTGCGGGCGCCGCCGCCTGGGCGGGCGTCGCGCTCGCGACGGCAGGGCTCGCGCTGCTCGCCGGCGTGCACCGCGGCTCGCCCGAGGGCGACCTGCTCGTGCTCGCCGGCGCGTCCGCCTTCGCCGTCCAGATCGCGGTGATGGGGCGCTTCGCGCCGCGCTACGACGCGCTCGCGTTCACGCTCGTCGAGCTCGTCGTGATCTGCGCCTGCTTCCTCGCCGTCGCGCTCGCCCGCGGCGAGCTGCACGCGCCGCACGGCGCCACGGTCTGGGGCGCGCTGCTCGTCACGGGCCTGTTCGCCACCGCGTTCGCCTACCTCGCGCAGACGTGGGCCCAGCGGCGGACGACCGCCACCCGCGTCGCGCTCGCGTTCGCGCTCGAGCCGGTCTGGGCGGCGTTCTTCGGCGTCACCCTCCGCGGCGACAGCCTCGGCGTCGCGGGCTGGGGCGGCTGCGCCGTGATCATGGCGGGGATCGTCCTCGCAGAGGCGGGCGCATGACGGCCGTCCTGCTCGCGCTCGGCTCCGCGGCGCTGTTCGGGGCGATGACGGTGAGCGTCCGGCTCGGGCTCGCGACGGGCGCCGACGCGGCGCTCGGGACGCTCGCGACGGTGCTGCCCGCGCTCGCGGTGACGCTCGTTGCGGCCGCGGCCCGCCACGACCCGTCCGGCGTCTGGCCGTTCCTGCTGACGGGGCTGCTCGGCCCGGGCCTGTCGCAGATCCTCTTCACGCTCGCGATCCGCGAGATCGGCGCCTCGCGCACCTCGGTCGCGGTCGGGAGCGCGCCGCTCGCCTCCGTCGCGATCGCGCTCGTGTTCCTGCACGAGCCGGCGCGGGCGCCGCTCCTGGCAGGGGCGTGCGCGATCGTCGCCGGCGGGATCCTGCTCGCCGCCGAGCGGGGGCGGCCCGGCCACCTGCGCGCCCGCGGGCTCCTCCTCGCCGGCGGCGCCGCGCTCGTCTTCGCCACCCGCGACAACATCGTCCGCGACCTGCACGCGCACGCCTCCCCCGAGACGGCCGGCGCCGCGACGCTGCTCGGCGGCGCGCTCGTCGCCGCGCTCTGGGCGCGGCGCGTCCCGCCGCCGCGCGTGCTCGCGGCGTTCGCGCCGGCCGGGATGCTGTTCGGGCTCTCCTACGTGTGCCTGTTCGAGGCCTACTGGCGGGCGCGCGTGACGGTCGTCTCGCCGCTCGTCGCCACCGAGTCGCTCTTCGGCGTGCTCTTCGCGGCGCTCCTCCTGCGCCGGACGGAGGGGATGGGCCCGCGGCTCGCGGCCGGCGCGCTGCTCGTGGTCGCCGGCGGCGCTCTCATCGGAGCCTTCCGCTAGGGATCTGCTACGATCACACTCAGATTTTCTGAGTAACCGCAAAAGGAGCTGGAAGAGTGGCAAAGACGATCGGCATCGACCTGGGGACGACCAACTCCGCCATGGCGACGCTCGAGGGCGGCGAGCCCACCGTGATCCCGAACGCCGAGGGCGGTCGCACGACCCCGTCGGTGGTCGGCTTCACGAAGGACGGCCAGCGGCTCGTCGGCGCGCCGGCACGGCGCCAGCAGGTCACGAACCCGGAGAACACCGTGTTCTCCGTCAAGCGCTTCATGGGCCGCAAGTTCGACGAGGTCACCGAGGAGATGACCATCGTCCCGTACAAGGTCGTCAAGGGCCCGAACGACGACGTGCGCATCCAGGCGGGCGGCAAGGAGTACGCGCCGCCGGAGATCAGCGCGATGATCCTCCAGAAGCTGAAGGCGGACGCCGAAGCGTTCCTCGGCGAGACGGTCACCGACGCGGTGATCACCGTCCCCGCGTACTTCAACAACGCGCAGCGCGAGGCGACGAAGGACGCCGGCCGCATCGCCGGCCTCAACGTGCTGCGCATCATCAACGAGCCCACCGCGGCCGCGCTCGCCTACGGGCTCGACAAGGAGGGCGCCGACCAGACGATCCTCGTCTTCGACCTCGGCGGCGGCACGTTCGACGTGTCGGTGCTCGAGCTCGGCGACGGCGTCTTCGAGGTGAAGGCCACGAACGGCGACAACCACCTCGGCGGCGACAACTTCGACAAGGCGATCGTCGACTGGATGATCGCGGAGTTCAAGCGCGACCAGGGCATCGACCTCGGCAACGACCCGATGGCGCTCCAGCGCCTCTACGAGGCGGCCGAGAAGGCGAAGATCGAGCTCTCCTCGACGATGACGACGCAGATCAACCTGCCGTTCATCACCGCGACGCAGGAGGGGCCGAAGCACCTCGACCTGCAGCTGACGCGGGCGAAGCTCGAGGAGCTCAGCCACGGCCTGCTCGCGCGCACCGTCGCGCCGACCCAGCAGGCGCTCAAGGACGCCGGCCTCGACGCGTCGGCGATCGACCACGTCGTGCTCGTCGGCGGCATGACGCGCATGCCGGCGGTGCAGGCGAAGGTCAAGGAGCTGATCGGCAAGGAGCCCCACAAGGGCGTCAACCCCGACGAGGTCGTCGCCGTCGGCGCGGCCATCCAGGGCGGCGTGCTGAAGGGCGAGGTCAAGGACGTGCTCCTGCTCGACGTCACCCCGCTGTCGCTCGGCATCGAGACGAAGGGCGGCGTGATGACCCGGCTGATCGAGCGCAACACGACGATCCCGACGCGCAAGTCGGAGGTCTTCTCGACGGCCGAGGACAACCAGCCGTCGGTGCTCGTGCACGTGCTGCAGGGCGAGTCGGAGATGGCGACCTACAACAAGACGCTCGGCAAGTTCGAGCTGGTCGGCATCCCGCCGGCGCCGCGCGGCACGCCGCAGATCGAAGTGTCGTTCGACATCGACGCGAACGGGATCATCCACGTGTCGGCGAAGGACCTCGGCACCGGCAACGAGCAGCAGATCAAGATCGAGGGCGGCTCGGGCCTGAAGCAGGAGGAGATCGACCGCATGATCCGCGACGCGGAGGCGCACGCCGGCGAGGCGCACCGCCTGCGCGAGCTCGCGGACACCCGCAACAACGCGGAGGCGCTCGCCTACCAGATCGAGAAGTCGCTGGCCGACAACCGCGAGAAGCTCGACTCGAGCCTCGCCGGAACGGTCGAGGGGCGGATCATGGAGCTGCGCGGCGTGCTCGAGTCGGCCGACGTCGCGGAGATCAAGGCGAAGACCGACGCGCTGCAGGAGGCGTGGACGCAGGCGGCGCAGTCGCTGTACGCGCAGGCGTCCGAGTCGCAGGCGTCGTCCGGCAACGGCGGCTCGGCTGCGAGCGACGACGAGGTCGTCGAGGACGCCGAGTACGAGGTGGTCGACGAGTGAACGACACTCACGAGAACGTCGAGCAGGTCGAGTCGGCGGCGCCCGAGGAGGGCGCCGCCGACGACCTCGCGTCGGTGACGGCGCAGCGCGACGAGTACCTCGACGCGCTGCAGCGGCTGAAGGCCGAGTTCGACAACTACCGCAAGCGCGTCGCGCGCGAGCAGGCCGAGTGGCACGCCCGCGCGACCGAGCGGCTCGTCGGCGAGCTCCTGCCGGTGCTGGACGACCTCGAGCGGGCGCTCGAGGCCGCCGGCGCGCACGAGGAGGCGAAGCTCGAGGAGGGCGTCGCGCTCGTGCACCGCTCGCTCGCCGACCTGCTCGCGCGGCACGGCCTCACCGAGATCGCGACCGACGGGCAGTTCGACCCGCACACCCAGGAGGCGCTCCTCTCGCAGCCCTCCGAGGCCGCGGAGGGCGCCGTCATCCAGGTGCTGCAGAAGGGCTACACGCTCGGCGACCGCGTGCTGCGGCCGGCGCGCGTGATCGTCTCGGCGGGCGCCCCGGAGGCGTAGTGGCGGCGAACCTGTACGAGACGCTCGGCGTCGCGAAGAACGCGTCGCAGGACGAGATCAAGAAGGCGTACCGCAAGCTCGTCCGCGAGGTGCATCCCGACCGCAACCCGGGCCAGGAGGAGCGCTTCAAGGAGGTCCAGAACGCCTACGACGTGCTGTCCGACCCGGAGAAGCGGAAGGCCTACGACCAGTTCGGGTCGGCGAACGGCCGCGCCGGCTTCTCACCCGGCGGCACGACGTTCGACTTCGGCGAGTTCGACCTGGGCGACATCTTCGGCGGCCTCTTCAACCGCGGCGGCCGTGCGCAGCCGCAGCGCGGCCAGCGCGGCAGCGACGTCGAGGTCGAGGTGCGCATCGGCTTCGAGGACGCGCTGCGCGGCGCGGAGGTGACCGTGCCGGTGCAGCTCGAGCTCGCCTGCCACACCTGCCACGGCACGGGAGCGGCGCCGGGCACGGCGCCCGTCACCTGCCCGCAGTGCAACGGCACCGGCGTCGTCGCGACGTCGCAGGGGCTCTTCGCGCTGCAGCAGCCGTGCCCACGCTGCCGCGGCATGGGCTCGATCGTCGAGACGCCGTGCCCGACCTGCCGCGGCGCCGGGCGCGAGCGGCGGACGAAGCGCTACAAGGTGAAGATCCCCGCCGGGGCGAAGGACGGCACGCGGATCCGCCTCCGGGGGAAGGGCGAGGCGGGCTACGGCGGCGCGCCGGCCGGCGACCTGTACGTCATCAGCCGCGTCGAGCCGTCGAAGGTCTACGAACGCCGCGGCGACGACCTCGTGGTCGCGGTGCCGGTCCCGTTCTCGACCGCGGCGCTCGGCGGCACCGTCGAGGCGCCGACGCCCGACGGCCCGGTGTCGCTGAAGGTGCCCGCCGGCACCGAGGACGGGAAGCTGCTGCGCATCAAGGGGCGCGGCGTGCCGCACGTGAAGGGCGGCGGCCGCGGCGACGTGCTGGCGCGCATCCGGATCGAGGTGCCCAAGAAGGTGTCGCGCAAGCAGCGCGACCTGCTCGAAGAGCTGCAGAAGGCAGGCGGCTGATGGACGAGCGCACCCGCCCCCGCTACATGATCTCCGTCGCCGCCGAGCTCGTCGGCATGCACCCCCAGACGCTCCGCATCTACGAGCAGAAGGGCCTCGTGCGGCCGGGGCGCACCGCCGGCAACACGCGCCTCTACTCGGACGCCGACGTCGAGCGGCTGCGGCTGATCCAGCGGCTGACGACCGACCTCGGCCTCAACCTGGCCGGCGTCGAGCGCGTCCTGCACATGGAGGACGAGCTGCAGCGCATGCAGCGACGGCTGGAGCGGATGGAGGCCGAGATGCGGCGGGCGCTCGACGAGGTGCACCGCTTCTACCGGCGCGACCTCGTCCTCTACCGGCCGCCGCAGCCGCCCGCCAGGACGAGCTAGGAACGGACATGGACTTCAGCAAGCTGACGATTCGCAGTCAGGAGACGGTGGCGGCGGCCCAGGAGCTCGCGCGCAGGCGCGGCAACCCCGAGGTGACGCCCGACCATCTGCTCGTGTCGCTGCTCGACCAGGAGCTCTTCGCCGACTGGCAGGGTCTCCGCGCCGACGCCGAGCGGAAGCTCGAGGCGCTGCCGGCCGTCGAGGGCGGGCGCCAGCAGCCGAACGCGTCGACCGCGTTCTCGCGCGTCCTCGACCGGGCCGACGAGGAGCGGCGCAGGCTCGAGGACGACTACGTGTCGCTCGAGCACCTGTTCCTCGCGCTCCAGCCCGTCCCGCGCGAGGAGATCCTCGCGTGGATCACGCAGATCCGCGGCGGCCGCCGCGTCACCTCGCAGGACCCGGAGGGCACCTACCGGGCGCTCGACAAGTTCGGCCGCGACCTGACCGAGGCGGCGGAGGCGGGGAAGCTCGACCCGGTGATCGGCCGCGACGAGGAGATCCGCCGCGTCATCCAGATCCTCAGTCGCCGCACGAAGAACAACCCGGTGCTGATCGGCGAGCCGGGCGTCGGCAAGACCGCGATCGCCGAGGGCCTCGCGCAGCGGATCGTCGCGCGCGACGTGCCAGAGTCGCTGAAGGACAAGCGCGTGTGGGCGCTCGACATCGGCGCGCTGCTCGCCGGGTCGAAGTACCGCGGTGAGTTCGAGGAGCGCCTGAAGGCGGTGCTGGAGGAGATCCGGAACGCCGAGGGCCGGCTCGTCCTCTTCATCGACGAGCTGCACACGATCGTCGGCGCCGGCGCCGCGGAGGGCGCGGTCGACGCGGCCAACCTGCTCAAGCCGATGCTGGCGCGCGGCGAGCTGCGCTGCGTCGGCGCGACGACGCTCGACGAGTACCGCAAGCACATCGAGAAGGACGCCGCGCTCGAACGGCGCTTCGCGCCGGTGTTCGTCGGCGAGCCGTCGGTCGCCGACACGATCGCGATCCTGCGCGGCCTGAAGGAGCGCTACGAGGCGCATCACGGCGTCCGCATCCGCGACGCGGCGCTCGTCGCCGCGGCCGTGCTGTCCGACCGCTACATCTCCGACCGCCAGCTGCCCGACAAGGCGATCGACCTCGTCGACGAGTCCGCGTCGCGGTTGAAGATGGAGATCGAGAGCTCGCCGCTCGAGCTCGACGAGGCCAACCGCCGCGTGATGCAGCTCGAGATCGAGCTCGCCGCGATGGCCGGCGAGGCGGAGGACGTGCGCGAGCCCGTCGAGCGTGCGCTCGCCGAGGCGAAGGAGGAGCGGGACGCGCTCGCCGCCCGCTGGGCGAAGGAGAAGGAGGCGCTCGACCGGATCGCGCAGATCACGACCCGCATCGACGAGCTCCAGGGCGAGTCGGCGAGATCGGAACGGGAAGGGAACCTGCAGCGCGTCGCCGAGATCCGCTACGGCGAGCTGCCGGCGCTCGAGAAGGAGCTCGCGGAGCGCGACTCCGAGACGCGCGACTCGATGGTCAAGGACGAGGTCGACGAGGACGACATCGCGTCCGTCGTCGCCCGGTGGACGGGCATCCCGGTCGACCGCCTGCTCGAGGGCGAGACCGAGAAGCTGGTGCACATGGAGGAGCGCCTCCACCGGCGCGTCGTCAGCCAGGACGAGGCGGTCTCGGCCGTCGCGAACGCGCTCCGCCGCGCGCGCACCGGGCTGCAGGACCCGAACCGGCCGATCGGCTCGTTCGTGTTCCTCGGCCCGACCGGCGTCGGCAAGACGGAGCTCGCGCGCGCGCTCGCCGAGTTCATGTTCGACGACGAGAAGGCGATGGTGCGGCTCGACATGTCCGAGTACCAGGAGCGCCACACGGTCGCGCGGCTGATCGGCGCTCCGCCCGGCTACGTCGGCTACGAGGAGGGCGGCCAGCTCACCGAGGCCGTCCGGCGCCGGCCGTACAGCGTGATCCTGCTCGACGAGATCGAGAAGGCGCACGCCGAGGTGTTCGACGTGCTGCTGCAGGTGCTCGACGACGGGAGGCTCACCGACGGCCAGGGCCGCACGGTCGACTTCCGCCATTCGGTGCTGATCATGACCTCGAACATCCGCAGCGCCGAGTCGATGCGCGAGCACTTCCGCCCCGAGTTCCTGAACCGGATCGACGAGATCGTCGTCTTCAGCGCGCTGTCACGGGAGCAGCTCGGCGAGATCGTCGAGCTGCAGCTGGAGCGGCTGCGCACCCGTCTTGCCGACCGCGGCCTCGCGCTCGAGCTGACCGGCGCCGCGAAGGAGGCCCTCGCCGAGGCCGGCTGGGACCCGGCGTACGGCGCCCGCCCGCTGAAGCGCGCGATCCAGCGGCTGCTCGAGAACCCGCTCGCCCTGCGGCTGCTCGAGGGCGACTTCGCCGAGGGCGACACGATCCACGTCGACGCGGTCGACGGCGAGCTCGCCTTCGAGCGGGCCGGCTCGGCCGTCGCGCTCTGACCCGGACCCGGCGGAACTACCGCACGGAGAACGCCGCGCTCGTCCCCTTCCAGTAGTGCCACGGAAGGTTGTCGACGAGCAGGTACGAGCCGGGGCTCAGCGAGAGGACGAGCGTCCGTGTCGTGCCGGCGGGAACGAGCACGGCCGGCGCCGCCGGGGAGGCGACCGCGCGGTCGCCGCGGAGCCGGAGCGGCGCGGCGAACTGCTTCGTCCGCACGACGACGACCTCGTGCGCCTCGTAGCCGATGTTCCGCACGACGAGCCGGACTCGCCCGGCCGGGACGACGCCGCTGCCGGGCACGATGCTCCACTCGGCGACGTCGGCATGCAGCGTCGACGCCGTCGTGCCCGCGCCGACCGTCGGCGCGAGCACGAGCGCCGCCGCCACCCCCAGGAAGGAGAGCGCCATCCTCACGCTCTGATCTTGCACGCCTCGCGGCCGCACGCCCGCCGCGGACGTCTCGTCGGACCTGGCCTTCGGTCTAGCGCGACCGGACCCGGCGCAGGGGCGCCGCGTGGGCGCGTCACGCGGGCGGCAGCTCGACGTCGTCGAGGAAGTCGGCGCCCTCCTGTACGGGCGGCGCGCCGTAGACGAAGACGGTGAGCTCCTCGTCGGTCTCGTTGCGCAGCTGCAGCGCGGTCAGCGGCTCGACGGCGACGACGCCGCCGGGGCCGAGGTCGACGCGCTCGGGCTCGTCGCCGAGCAGCATCGTCGCCGTCCCCGAGAGGACGACGAAGACCTCCTCCTGTGCATGGTCGGCGTGCCGGCGGCCGACGGTGTGCGGCGGATACCGCCAGAGGCGTGCCCGCGACCGCGTGAGCCCCACGGCCGTCGTCAGGTCGGCGGCGAGCCGCGGCGGCCGGCCCTCCACGTACGGCCGCTCCTCGAACTGCATCGACTCGCGCGCGATGAACCTGTACCCCATGGCCCGATCGTAGCCGGGGGACCGTCCCTGGACGGGTCTGATCGAGACGCGGCTGCTTGGGCCGTGACCGGGGACTGTCCCTGGACGGGTCTGATCGCGACGCGGCTGCTTAGGCCGTGACCGGGGACTGTCCCTGGACGGGTCTGATCGAGACGCGGCTGCTCGGGCCGTGACCGGGGACAGTCCCCGGCAGGGGGTACGGTGCTGCCGTGCTGCTCGTCGTCGCCGCGACCGAGTTCGAGGC
>Ga0070741_10017354_pt1 | contig 11839 bp, 11 predicted proteins | sample Coa_R1_4_FD_66440 | JGI IMG/M metagenome (GOLD analysis project Ga0070741, IMG submission 66440) | Surface soil microbial communities from Centralia Pennsylvania, which are recovering from an underground coalmine fire - Coalmine... | ecosystem: Environmental > Terrestrial > Soil > Unclassified ...
AAACGCTGTCGGGCATCGCTTTCGTTAAAGGGCAATGCCCACCACGTCCCAGGTTGCTCTGCATTGATATCGGGCCAGAGCAAAATGACGCGGAGGGCAGGGAAAAGTTCGAGGTAGCCAGCTCGCTCCCAGGGCATTGCCTCGCTAATCACCTCGGCCTCGCGCTCATTGGTCGGTCGGAAGCGCCCCCAACCCACAAACTCGCCTCGTGGCTTCAGTTCATAGACCAGACCGCCCAGCCGAGTGCGAATCTTCCCTCGCAGCAAGAGTGGAGCAACGATTTCACGCTGCAACAAAGCATTGCCCTCCTGGTTCAATCGAGCAACCAGGGCGCGTGCATCAACTTTTTGCTTGTGCTCTCGTGGCATCATTCTCCACCTTCTAACCTGAAGCTATATTGCCTTTTTGAGGCGCTTATTCGCTGAGAGACGTAACCGGAGCCGTAATGAGGTCGCGTGAGAATAGTCGGACCAGGGAAGTCGAAACCTCGTGTCGGCTGCTCGCCAACTGCTCAGCAAGCTCGTCGATAGAGATATCGGGATTCTCTCGCCAGGCTGCAAGTACGCGCCTGTCCAGTTCCAGATGCCCGAATTCGGACCTGAGCAGTGTAGAGAGATGCTGGATTGCCTCATTAGCCTGAGTAGCGGCGAAAAATTTCCCGCCCGTCAGGCTGCTGATGGCAGTGAATGACGTGGTAGCCGCAGCTGTCAGACCGAGGGCATGAATGGTCACCTGTGTGTTCTCGGCGAGACACGTTATGCTCTCAATCGTTTCTCCACAGGGGCAACCGTTCGCGAAAGAGTCTCCCCCTGCCCCAACGCCATGAGGTGGCGCGTCGCCTACCAGCACTGCCAGGCGACGCGCGTGCTTACGCCAGCGTAATTCACGGCATGCAGCCACCACGCCATCCAGAACCGCTTCTGGCGCGTCTCCACCTCCCTGTGCTGTCAGCTCGCGAATTGTTTGCTGAGCCTGCTGCAATTGGGAGGTGAAGGCGTGAGTACGATAGACCATTTTATCCTGTGGTGGATGGTCGCGATACTCGACAATCCCTAGCCGCAGGTCGATCTGTGCCGCCTGCGTCAGCTCTTCCAGTAGCGCGATCATCTGGTTCTGGGCGGCAGCGATAAGACCGCCCATACTCCCAGTTGTATCGACGATAAATGCCAGATCAACTGCATTGATATCATCTTGCATGATCAAGCCTCCTCTACTTCGCTACTAGCTGCTTAGGCCGCTCTGGCAGTTTGTATTCCATGATGATATTGACCAGTTCGCTCTTAGAGGGCGCTGCCAATAAGTGGAGCACTGTTGGCAAAGAGTAATACTCGTCTCCTTTGACCTGATACCGCATTAGCTCGATGCCACGTTCCTGCAACCCTGCTGAGAAGCCGTGGCTTGCGCCTCCCACTTGTACGATAATCACCGCAGGAGCTGCCTTCATCTCTTTCGCATACTCCTCGTAGGCGTTGCGAAAGTAGGGGGCAGTATTTTCACCCTCGTCGGTCACGATGACGATCTGCTCGACGTACACACGCTCCTTGAGCATCTTCATCAGTGCGACACCGATGCTCGTTCCGCCGTTCGCCTTAATGAACTTGAACGCCTGCTCCCAGTCGCTCATCGCCGGACGCTTGTCTCCCTTGACATCTACCTTAACCTCGAAGGTCGCAGTATCAAAGGCATAGACGCGGAACTCAGCAGCAATTACTGCGCTGATCAATGCGGCAAGCTGCTTGGCAACCTCAATAGCCTGGGTCATTGAGCCGCTCTTGTCTACGAAGAGTGCTGTTGGGCGCTTGATCTCGACCTTATCGGCAACGCGCTTGTCCATGACCTCAGTCAGCGTGCGCTCGGTCTCTTCGTCCAACTTGGCTACTTCGATAGCCTTTTTGGCCTTGAGCGTAGAAACGCGCTTGTCGCTTGTTGCCTCTGCCAGTTTCTGATCGATGAGCGCCTTTACATCCTTGTCGTCAAGCGCTCCTCGACGCTTGAGTGACGCCATATTGTTGATCACTTCTTGCGGTGACATCGCGTTGATAAGCGCCACGAGCAGAGCTGGCGTGATATGCTTGATCGCGCCTATCGCTGTGGTGTAAGGAATCTTGTGATCCAGGATGGTCTTTGCCTGTTCCTCGGCGCTCTCGGCCTTCGCCAGGAGCTTGAGCGCGAAGAGTGCGCTATCCTCTGGTGGCTGCTCGTCGAACAGGATTGCCTGTGCGCGAGAACCGGGACGCAGGCGCAGGCTCGCATAGAGGTGCTTCAGATCATTGCGTGCTCGCAGTGCAGCACCGTCGAACTGCTTTGTATTCTTCTCGCGTGTCTTCAGATAGTGTGCAACGGCACCCTTGAATGAGCGTGGCGTCTTCCCGATCACGCGCTTCATATGATCGAGTACGCGAGCGACCTCATAAGGGGCGAGCTGCTGGAGCAATACCCATGCCGCCTCACGGAACTCTGAGTAATCGCTGGTTGCCATATGGCTGACAAAGAGGAGTTTGTGGTCCCTCACCTCTCCCTTATCGAAGTACCAGGGAGCCAGGTGTCCGTAGAAGAGAGGATCACGCTCCAGGGCGCTAGTATGCAATGGAGCCAGCTCTTCAAGCTTGCGGTGTGGAGTAGTCAGGAAGGAGTTGAGGATCTCAACGCGTACATCCTGTTCGAGGTTTTGTGTCATGGTCATCACCTCATGATCATGAGAGTACACTTCATGAGTGCTGCTATGCCCAGAGGCGGGGTGTACAAGTTTGTTGATGAGGTCGCGGAAAAATCGCAATGCTGCACCTCCTCGTGGCATAGGTATCACAACCTGACGGTGGCTGACCGCACCACTGGTTAAAAACCAACTTCCAGGGCAGTGGAACTGGGGCAGCATTCCCTGGTGGGAGCTTGACCGCTTCCTGGTATCGCGTTCTCTCGGCGAAGCCCCACATGCACGCTTGCTCAGGTGGAACTTCTCTAGAACGCTGTCTGGTCAATCCGGCATGCAAGAGGCGAACCTCTTACATGCCTCCGGTCTGAGACCGGTGGTCATTGACTCCGTCAGTTAGAGAAAAGAAAGCACTGCATGTAAGCTCTCTTTGTGAGAATACAGAGCGAATATGCATTGTATAAATACCAGGCCAGGGCGCGCAAGTCGAAGGAGCGCAAACGAAGTGCTCTAACCACTGAGCTACGGCAGCATGAAAGGCTGCCGGTGAGAATCGAACTCACGACCTTCGGATTATCAGTCCGTAGGGTTTGTATGCTCGTCCAGTCAGGGCGCGCCCCGGTCTGAGTATTTTCTTTAGTAGTTTTAAACGGTTTTTACTTGTTTTTATTCATAGATATTTTGCCTGGGATGCACGAGTCGAAAGATCTGTAAAAACAAAAGTCAGAAGTTCTACCACTGAACTAATTCGCTAGCTAGCGAATGGAGGATTCGAACCTCCGGCTGTCTGATTAGAGGCTGTTTGTAAGCTCATCCAGTGAGAGTGCACCCCAGATAAAATAAGTATTTGTAATCAAGTTGCTCTGTACGAGTCAAAAGAGCTATCCAAGGGAAGACAAAATCCGTATGTAAGCTCTATCAATAAGAGTACAGAGCAAAATATGCGATTTTTTCGTCCAGGACGCGCGAGTCGGAGGAGCTGGAGAACCAATGGCTCTTTATGAGAGAGCTGCCTTTGACCACTAGGCTACATCCCCTGTTAAGGTGGAGATGACGAGATTCGAACTCGCGAAGTTTGTATGCTCGTCCAGTGAGAGCGCGTCCTGGCCTAAAATATTTTCTTCAATGGTGTTGATCTAGAGGTTCTGGAACGTGCAAGTCGAAGAAGCTGTTCAGTTACGACTGTACCCAAAACAGTTGCCTTACCAGTTAGGCGATATCCCACAAGGGCAGGATAGCGAGACTCGAACTCGCAATGTGTATGTAAGCTTCTTCAGTCGGGGCACGTTCCAGCACATCTCAGTTTTTGCTCTGGGTCACGCTAGCCGTAAATGGCCTCCAGGCGGACAATAATGGTATTGCTGCTGCGTACAACAACATACCCATCGAGGTAAGTCCTCGGGAGGTCGAAGTGACTGGCGACGGCCTGTTTGATCTGAGTATCGCTGGCGTTGCGCGGCAGACCAAGTATGGAGGAGGCTAGCTCTTCGCTGCGACCATCAAAACGCACATGAATAATCTGATCCATAAGCTGTGTCATCGATCACCTCCCGAGATGGAGAAGTACAGATGTTTGCTATTCGCAAATAATTTGTTGTTTGTCAAGTCATTCACTGTTGATAATATAAGGTATTTTCCTGGCTTTGTCAAGGGTTTTGGGGACGAATTTTTATTTTATGTTTTCTTCCCGCTTTAGTTCCTCATCGATCTTCTGCCTATGCTGACGGCGAATGCGCGCTCGCTCTATAATCGCTTTCTCCTCATCGTCGGCAGGTATAAGTGGTGGTACAGGAGTTGGTTTGCGATTCTCGTCCAATGCCACATAGATCACATAACTGCTGGCGATCTTGCGTATCTCTCCTGAAATTACATCTTCTGCCGTTACTTCAACCCCAACTTCCATACTCGTACGTCCCACATAATGCATGGCGCAGTGAACAGAAACAACGTCGCCGATAAAAGCGGGAGCCAGAAAATCGAATCTCTCCACCCTGGCTGTCACGATAGTTGGGCACTGGCTATGTTTAATCGCGACAATCGCAGCCGCTTCATCAACCAGGCGCATAATCACGCCACCGTGGACATTCCCCTGCCCATTTGCATCTAGCAATCCCATCAACTGCCTGGTGCTACTACGCGAGTAAGCAATGCTGCGTCCCTGCGTCAAATCTACTTGAGGACGAGTTCGATATCTATGTGTAATTCTCTCAAAAGGGTTCATCTGGTTTTCGACACTCCAAAAAGATATAGTTCTATAACTCTATTCAATTATGCCACTCACAGTCCGGTCCTTTCCAATGTACGATTGTGGCTACACTAAATTGCTATGACAATGCTTTACAACGCGTATTCTTCTGTTGATAATACCAATAAGGGTTATGAGAGTCTTCTCTTGCTGTGAGGGAGACAGCTCATGGTTATACCTCATACGGAAGGATTCGGTACATCTCTTTTAGGAAAGGAAATTGATGTGAAGTTCACTCATCTATTTAGCCAGAAAACGATAGAGCTTTTCCCAAGTGTGCATGCGCATGGTTTTGCAGGCGATGCACTGATGCTCAATCATCTTGTATTAGAAGCCGGTGCAACTCCCCCGGCTCATGCTCACTCTCATGAGCAGATCACGTTGGTTTTGCGGGGAGAATTGGAGTTGACGATAGAGGACGAGAAACATGTATTTAAACCGGGCGATGTGGTAGCCATCCCTGGCAACGCGAAGCATGCTGCTAAAGCAATCACCGAGACCGAGCTGGTTGAAGTGTTTACGCCCGTGCGAGAAGATTTGGTAGAAAGGTTTGGCGTCTAGACATAGAGCGGCATCATGCAGGGAAAAATACCCTTTTTTCCCTGCATGATGCCGCTCTATGTCTAGATGTCTAATACTTTTCCTCGTAGTCCTGCCGGTGCTTTGACGCCGTAGCGGTTCAGCAGCGTTGGCAGCACGTCGTAAATCTGTGCACCCTCCAGGCGTTGCCCGTTGCCAGGACTCTGGGGGTCATGGAAGATGAATAGCCCATATTGGGCGTGGTTCGCGCCATCTGGCCCTGTATCGTTCTCTGTCGTAAAGATTTGCCCGCCGCCAACAGTGCCCACAGCGCGCCAGGACAGGTCTCCGCAGTAAACGATCAAGTCAGGAGCGATGCCGTGCACGCTGCGGTAGAGTTGTTGTGGGGTAAAAACTTTGTTTCCCAGCGGTTGCCCATCGGGACCTGGCATGCTGCGCAGTCGCTCGGCCAATGCTGCTCGCTCCTGTTCATAGGCCTCTGGCGGGATAATGCCTGCTGGTTCGCGCCCCTGCACATTCAAAAAGATGCGAGCATAATAACCACCTGCCCCCCAGACTTTTGTGTGTTGCCAATCTATAGAGGCTTGCTCCAGCGGAATTTCACCTGCTGGTTGCTGCTGTAAGGTCAGATAGCCTTCCGCTTGTAGCCACTCGTTGATGCAGATACCACCCATAAGCGGACGTGCTCCATGATCAGAGACCACGAATACCGCCGTTTCGCTGCCGCACTGACTCAGCAGTTCACCAATGCGCCTATCCACATGACGGTAATAATCGTGTATAGCCTCGGCCAGCGGCGAACCTGGAACATGTTTAGGATGTCGTGGGTCCATCTGTTTCCACAGTGCGTGATGGATGCGATCTACTCCCATGTCTACGAGCATGAGCATATCTGGCTCGTATTGTTCAAGCAGGCGTGATGCTACCGTGAAGCGTTGATCGCACATCGTGTAGATATCGCGCAGAATACGGTTTTTGTCCTCTGAGCGAAAGTTGGGTATATCGAAGAGATAATTCCCGACCCACATAGCCACTTGATCGGCGAGGTCACGTGGATAAGTGTAGGGGGAGCGCGTGCTTGGCGTGAGCAGACACGAGACCAATGCACCATTGACCGGGCGCGGCGGGTAGGTTCCTGGCACGCCGACCACTGCAACTTGCCAGCCCGCATTACCCAGGATATCCCAGAGCCGGGGCACATGGACTTTGCGCCCATCTGTAATCAGCATGGTGCGATACGTATAATCGGAACGATTGTGGAAGCCGTAAATGCCCAGCTCGCCTGGATCACGCCCGCTCATCATGCAGCTCCAGGCTGGCACCGTAATCGCTGGAATACAGCTTTCCAGCAAACCATAGCTGCCCTGGCGCATTAATTGTGCCAGATTTGGCAGATCCTCATGCCAGCGCTCAAAAACAAGCGAAGGTTCCGCACAATCCAGACCGATAATAATAAGACGAGGAGATGATGCCACGATACCCTCTCAATTTCTAGCCACCCGTTTCCCGGCTATCTCAACCCAAAAGAGGCCAGCAGGTGAAGATATGTTGTCATAAAAAGTTTACCCTCTTACGCCCTTTCAACGCAACTTTAGTCTGAAATAAAATTCCTTATTAAAATTCCCGTAGGTGCCATCGAGCGTGTTTGACAAGGGATTCCCCGCTCGTGGTACGGTAAAGGTTGGCTCGTGACAGAAATCGGGATCGGTGCAGCCTGGATATTGGGAAATATCTAGATTTACTGGCGCGTTGAGTTGCGTCCCATCGGTATCGCTGGCCGATCCTGGATAGACGTTTAACGTCTTGCCACTCTCGTCCATAGTGATAATATAGAAATGTCCCACGGCATCCTGTATGATCCTCGCCTTGTTAGCAGACTCGATATTGAGCTTGACATCTCTGATGACCTGGCCATTCTCAATAATAATATGATGCGGCCCATCATACTGATTATGGTAGAGAATGTGTGTTCTTCCCTGTGTATCCATATAACTATCTGTCAGATAGGTCACGTCGGTATCTTGATTGCTTTGCGGTTGTACCTGTGTCACAACTTTCTGTGTCAGATTGGGATGATTGACATCACTGATATAGAAATATTTGATCGAGTTTAGAAGATAGTCGAACCCATCTTTTTGTGCATAGCCAAGCTCTTCGCGTTTCACATCGCGTACAGCCGTAATCGTGAGATCGTGATTGTTGCCGAGGAAAAAGAAGGCGTAAGTATAGCGCCAGTCGAACTGGCTGATATGGAATTGCCATTGTTGGGCTGCTGCGGTGTAGTAGGTCCAGAGAAATCTACCCGGTTGATCATCGCCGCTTTGAAAAAAGACGATATTTCCCTCGGGATCAATAGCCGCGCCGCTATACCCTTGCGCATTTGTCCATTGCCCAGGTATCGTCTCGCTGATGAAGGTTTTCCCCAGATCGGTTGATACAAAATGGAGCAATTTGCCTTGCGTGCCCGGCCAGGCGAACAGGTGAATCTCATCGTTGGGGCCGCGCAGGATATTGATCGGTTCCGTACCTGCATTTCCCTCATTAACCTGTTCCCAGCTGCCGTCTGGTTTCCTATGCATCAGGTGCCATTGCGTATTGTGATTGTCTGGTCCAGGAGACGTGAAGACAGTAAAAACGTCTCCCGATGATGTACGAATGACCCTATTTTTTTGCACTCCCCAGCTATTGGGCACATACAGATCTGGATTAGCGAAGGCTTGAGTAGTGACCTGTTCAAGTTTTTCCAGAGCGGGAGTGCCTGGCGTCGTTGGCTCTATGATTGCTGGTGTTGGGGTTGGCACCGCAGTTGGCGTGGACGGCGTGCCATTTGGAAGGGTTTCTACTGGAATGTTCTGATCTGTATTCCCCCCGAGAGTAGAGAGGAGGAGTGATGGTATAGATGTGAAGATCATGATCGGAACAATTGCGAGCACTAGAAGCAATAAGGACAATAATATCAGAAATAGCCATCGGTGCCTCTTGAAACCATTCATATTGTTCAAGCTACCAAATTCCCCCTTGTATAAAAACAGTTTATCTGGTAATGCTGTATTGAGCCACATAACTATAGCAAATAGGAACAGTAAAAAACAACTTTGTTCTGCGTAAGAGCCAGAAAAAAGGAAAAATGTGCTACTCTTTATCTAGAAGCAAGAAGCAGAGAATAAAATGCTAGTAAATAAACTGGCACTCCATCCTGAGACGGAGTGCCAGTTTATTTACTAGCATTTTATTCTCTGTTTATCGTATATCCCCCAACGCGTGTGAAACCGCCAGCGTCTCGCAGCGCAATTGCTGTGCGGCATGTTCCAGGGCTTCACCATTCCAGCGTGAGGCAAAACCAACAATCCAGAGCAGGGCTACCAATGTTCCGCCAAAGCCGTAAATAGGGGCCGCTACGGCATTGACGCCATCCAGATATTCCTCATAGTCAAAACTGACGCCGTTGTGGGCAACTTCCTCCACTCGCGCTAGCAATTGTTGAGGATCTGTGAGCGAGCGCTCTGTGAAGCGGGGCAGTGGGTGAGTCCGTAAAAATTCCTCGCGTTGTGCAACTGGCCAACTTGCCAGTACGCAAGGACAGGTAGCAGCTGCCAGTAGTGGTATACGCATGCCGCGCCTTGCCGAGATATGTAGAGCGCTTTGTTCCTCTTGATCCACGATACATTCGATAATACGCACGCCCTTCTGCTCGATCTTGCCAAGGCAAACCGTTTCTCCGGTTTGTGTAGCCAGACGGCGCATGGCCGGGATCGCGAAATGACGCAACCCTGAGCGCTGGATATACGCCTGTGCAAGATCATAGATGCGGGGACCAAGAACGAAGCGGCGCTCCTCTTCTTGCTCGATGACACCGCTGTGCACCAGCGTTTTGAGCAGTCCGTGGATGCTGCCTTTGCTGACCTGAAGTGCGCGTGCCAGTTCCGTAAGCGTCAATCCCTCTTCCGAGTCGCTTAACAGCTCAAGCAGGCGAAAAGCCCGCTCCACCATTGGTGTAGGAACAGCTGCCGTCACCGATGCTTCGTCGTGCGGATTTTCCTGTTTAATTTGACGAACTAATGGTTCTTCCACTTGATGTTGATCTTTCCTCAAGGTACATTCGCTCAACAGGCTTCACAGGCCTGTTGATCAGGCACTTTCCTCAGTGTCCTTGCCCTGTATGGTGCCAGTTTGACGGCAACCTGACAGCAACTCGACTCACGCCTGGAGCATGGTGTTCAGTCCCGCAAGCGCGTCCTCTAGCATCGATGGCAAGACATGCGAGTAGGTATCGAGGGTCATGCTAATGGTGCTATGTCCCAGCAGTTCCTGAACAAATTTCGGATGGACATCAAGGGCCAGCAAGAGTGATGCCGTACTGTGTCTCAAATCATGGAAACGGATTCTCGGCAATCCCGCTCTCTCTAAGAGAGGGCGGAAGGAATGTTCAACCACATGATCTGCGTACAAGGGGCCTCCTTGTGTATTGCAAAAGATCCACCCTTGATCTTTCCAACGCGGTCCTGCCGCCCGTCGCCGTTCCTGCTGACGCACCCGATGCTGACGTAGCGCCTCCAGAGCCAGAGGGATCAAGGGAATGGTGCGGCGGCTTTTCTCCGTTTTCGGTTCTGTGACCTTCAAGCCTTGATGCCGAAAGCGGCTCAGCGCCCGCTTGATCGTCACTTTGCCATGCTGCATGTCCACATCCTCCCATTTGAGTCCCAGTAATTCTCCCTGCCGCATGCCCGTCGTGAGTGCCAGGACGTAGAGAGCTTCTAACGGATCTCCCTGTGCTGTTTTGAGCAAGTGCCTGGCTTGCTCAAAGGTGAGCGCGTGCATTTCCTTTTTTGGCACACGAGGTGCCTTGACCACATCGCAGACATTGCGGCTGACTAACTCCCATCTGAGCGCATCCGAGAGAGCACGATGCAGCACGGCATGAATCACCCTGACCGTAGCTGGTGCTAACTGCTCCGACTTTTGACTATAAAACCGTTGCAGGTGCTGAGGAGTCAGTTTTTGCAATTTGACCTTGCCCAACAGCGGAAGGATATGCAACTCTATCATATCGTTGTACCGGTCAAAGGAGCGCTCGCGCAGGGTCTGCCTGGCTGCGTGGTGCAACCAGTCCCGCAAAAAGTCGCCCAGCGTTTGATCTGGGGATGCGATTAGTGCTCCCTGTGCATTTGCTACCGCCGCCTGATTTTTAGCGGCAATTGCCTCAGCTTTGGTCTTAAAGTAGAACGATTTCCTTTTTCCATCAGGAAGGGTGACAGAAGCCACCCACCTGCCATCCTTGCGCTTGTAGACGGTGCCTTCACCATTGGCTCGTTTCGCCATTTTGATGGTTTCATCCTTTCTTATTGTTATTGTCTTGAGCACAATGCTCATGGTGATGTGTGAAGTGAAGAGGGAGAACGGGACGGATAGCAGATACTTTCCACCTCCCACCCATCCAGTAGCCGTGATCCTCTCCTGGGTTCCGTCTACCAGCGTCTCTGGTCGAGCACAGTGTATATATACCATATCTGTTGCCTCCCGACCAGTCTGGCCATGCTTTTGTCCCACGCATTTTCTGCCAGTGGGACAAGCCGAGACGAGGTAGCGTGCCTGCATGTCATGCAGAGAGGAGGGATCAGCAAGCTCCACCTGATCGGCACCTCTTTTCACCAGTCACCATCGCTCACGTCTTGAGCCGATACTGTAATCAGGGATCTCTTCTGCCAGGTTTGTCTGGCTTATCTGCTTGCATTCCTGTTCTGGTCTGGTTTGCTCTCTTGTATCTGTTGTGTAGTATGTCTTGCTGTGCTTGTACGGCGATGTGGCAGGGAAGCCAGATGCTCTGTGCCAGAGGCGAGACTCTTCCTCTTCTTCTTGTGTGAAGGAGGCTCTTGCACCCGTGTCTCAGGGAACCAGGCTCCGTCTTCCCAGGTGTAGAGGTGCTCTTCGATCCAGCGTTGGACAGCAAGCGGGGAGAACCGGATCTTACTGTCAATACGCACGACCGGGAGGTGCTCAGTTTTGATGAGCTTGTAGACCTGCGAGCGTGAGAGACCCAGCAGGGGAGCGACCTGATCCACCGTGAGCAGAAAAGAAGGCAGTGTTGATGGTTCATCAGAACCTGCAAGCAAATCGTCCTCACCAGAAGACGACAGCAAAAGACGGTCGTCGAGGGACATAGGCGGATACCCCTTTCATCCTGTTTTCTGTATTTTGCAAAATAGCGGTATTTCTCTCTTTAAGAGCGATGAGCCTGATCTAGCCAGGAGCAGCGCTCCGGTAGTGGCCCTTGTGTGAAGGCCCCGATTGGGAGCCAGATGGCCTCAAGCGGACCATTTTCAGCTAACCGCGTTGCCGTCGTCGTGTAGACCTGAAGCGTTGTGGCTTGCAAGAGAGCTCGTGCCACGCGTTGGACACGTCCTTCT
>Ga0070741_10017355_pt1 | contig 11837 bp, 10 predicted proteins | sample Coa_R1_4_FD_66440 | JGI IMG/M metagenome (GOLD analysis project Ga0070741, IMG submission 66440) | Surface soil microbial communities from Centralia Pennsylvania, which are recovering from an underground coalmine fire - Coalmine... | ecosystem: Environmental > Terrestrial > Soil > Unclassified ...
GACGTTCCACCCCGGCCTGTGCAAGGCGCCGGGCTTCGGAATCCATCAACAACACCTCTTTAATAGATTCAGGACGCCGCGAATCAGTTTCACAGAGAACTTCAGCAATGACGGTGGGGATCTCGTCAAACCCTATGCTGCCGTCCAGGAACGCAGCCACTGCAACCTCATCGGCGCCGTTCAGGGCGACTGTTTTAGCTCCGCCCGCTTCCGCCGCCTCATAGGCCAGAGCCAAACAGGGAAACTTTTCCATATCCGGGGGAGTGAAGTCGAGGTGACGAAGGTCAGTGACCGGGTACCGGAAGTCCGACGGGATACGCTCCGGCCAGGTCAGGGCATAGAGGATCGGCAGGCGCATGTCGGTAACGGAAAGTTGTGCCAGGATGCTGCCGTCCACAAACTCGACCAGCGAGTGGATCGTCGACTGCGGGTGCACGATCACCTTGATACGGCTCGGTGGCAAATGGAACAGCCGGCAGGCCTCGATGACCTCGAATCCCTTGTTCATCAGCGTGGCGGAATCGATGGTGATGCGCTTGCCCATCTTCCAGGTCGGATGATTCAGCGCCTCCTCGACAGTGATGCTCTTGAAGCGCGATTTGGGCGTGTTCAGGAAAGGCCCGCCCGACGCTGTAAGCCAGACATGCTGGACTTCTTCAAGACGCCCGCCGCGCATGCACTGGTGTACGGCATTGTGTTCGCTATCGATCGGAAGCAGCGGCTTGCCGGATTGCCACGCAGCGTCGGTGATCAGTTCACCAGCGGCAACCAGACATTCCTTATTGGCCAGTCCAACAGTCTTGCCCGCTTTTACGGCCTCATACGTCGCCTCCAGTCCCGCGACGCCAACGATGGCGCTGACGACGAAGTCCGCTTCCGGATGCGTTGCAACGCGAACCGAGCCAGCGGGGCCGTAAACGACCTCGGTTTCCGCGGCATCACCCTGCTTGACTTTTCGCGCGAGTTGCTCGGCGGCCTGTTCCGTCGCCATTGAGACTACCCGCGGTCGCCAGCGCTTGACCTGCTCGGCCGCAGCTTCGACGTTAGCTCCAGCAGCAAGGGACATAACCGAGAACCGCTCTGGATGCGCTTCGACAACACTCAAGGTGCTGCGACCGATGGAGCCAGTCGAACCCAGAATGGCGAGACGTTTCATGCAGGAAGCATTGTAATTGGTTGACGGACGACTATTGGCTTTGGCCAAATCCCAACGGGGTGGCCCACCCTTACCCGCGTTCTTGGCGGGTGGGGTGGGAAAACTCATCTGCCAATCCCACTGGTGAACAGCACGTAGTACCACAGCACCGGAGCGGCAAAAAGCAGAGCGTCAATACGATCCAGCATGCCGCCGTGGCCAGGAAGAATACCGCCGGAATCTTTCACTCCAGCGCCGCGCTTCATCATAGATTCAACGAGATCTCCAAGTTGTGCTGCAATGTTAACGCCTCCAGCGAGCACTGCAACTTGCCACAACTTCATGGGGAGCGGTTGGCCTGACGAAATGTCGGTCAGATGAACCGCGGCCAGCGCCGTAGCGATTTGGGGGTAGAACCTGTACAGCAGGACGGCAGCCACGACCGCGGCAATGATGGATGCGATCGCGCCTTCCCATGTCTTGTTCGGGCTGATACGCGGCGCGAGCTTGTGTCTGCCCAGAGATCGTCCGACAAAAAATGCCGAAATATCTCCGACCCAGACGATCACCAAGAGGACCAACATGGCGAACCAGCCGAGGTCGTTAGTTCGAATCGAAACCAGCGCGAATAACGGCAGCACTATGTAGATGAGCGCGAGCAGGGAAGCGGCAGCGGCGGGTAGCGCAGATCGCAAATCGTCACGCGCCATCGCTGCGGTGAGCACGACGAGCACAGAAACCCCAAATAGCAACGCAAAGTAGTAAAGGTCCTTCGGTGGAGGCCGGTAAGGATCGGATGTGTCGATCCAAATTGCTAGGGCGAAGATGATCGCCAGGAACAAATAGGTCGCCACGCGAAACGGCCGCAGTTCGTATCGTTCGACGATGTCCAGGTACTCCCGCGTGGTTTGCAGCGCGATCAGACCGACCACGATGGCGAACAGCCATATCGGCGCGCGGAAGACGATCAGCAGGACGATCGGCACCAGCACGGCAGCGGTAAGCACGCGTTTCAGCAAGCGCACGCACCCGCACTACCGTGACAAGCGTCACATTTCATTGTCATGCTGAACGAGGTCTTTGTCATTCTGAGCGAGGGCGAATGCCCGAGTCGAAGGACCCCGCGGTTGCTACTCCGGCAATGCTGTTCCGAGGCGCTCGAATCGTACATGGGACGGAAACAGCGCTGAAACCTAGTTCCATCCCACCTCACCCGACGTGGCCGTCGCCGAGGCCGCCGTATCGGCGCTCGCGCTTCTGGTATTCGGCGATCGCTTCCAGCAGATGACGTCCGCGAAATTCCGGCCACAGCGTCGGTGTAACGTAAATCTCCGCATACGCCACCTGCCACAGGAGGAAATTGCTCAGGCGCATCTCGCCCGAGGTGCGAATCACCAGATCCAGGTCCGGCAGGTCGCGCGTGTACAGATGCTGGTCGATCAGCTTTTCATCCACCCTCAGGTGTGACAGTCCGCCATTGTTCGCCGCCGCGCTGACGATGCTGTTCACCGCATCCACGAGCTCGTCTCGCGCGCCGTAATTCAGCGCCAGCGTCAGCACCATGCCCGTATTGTGCGAAGCCTCTTCGCGCGCCCACGCCATCCGCTCCTGTACTTCGAGCGGCAACTCGTGCTTTCGCCCGATGTACTCCAGGCGAATGTTGTTCTTCATCAACGTCGGCAGTTCGCCCTTGAGGTACCGGCGCAAAAGCGACATGAGGAAGTCCACCTCGCCACGGGGACGCCGTTTCCAGTTTTCCGCCGAGAACGCATACAGTGTTAGCGCCGGCAGGTGAATGCGCGCCGCCGTTTCGACCGTCGAGCGCACACTTGCAACACCCGCACGGTGGCCCGCAATACGCGGCATGTGTCGGTGCTTTGCCCAGCGGCCGTTGCCGTCCATGATGATGGCGACATGTCTGGGAAGTCGGGCGGGATCGAGCCGCGAGTAAATCTCAGATTCTTTGCGGTCCAGACCGGCCGGGACTGCGGTATGCAAACCTTGCAACCTCGTTCTTTCCAGGTAATGCACTAGCATATCGCCAATCCCGGTGCAATCAAAGCAGTCAGCCCGTGAACTGCCGGGGCGCGTGTATCATAAGCTCCTTAAGGTGCGGGTCGGTTTTGGGCGTATGCCGGGCCGAGTTCCTGCATCTAACCAGATCCAGCTTGAAAAACTGTCCAAAGCGTTCGGCCCTGCGACTGCGCTGGGCGGCTTTCGTCTGTGTCGCCATTCTGCTTCCGGGGACGGCCGGATACGCTCTGGACCGCTGCGGTACCGGTCCCCCTTCCGCCGGTGTGAGCGTCAATGACTCTGCCGGGCCGAGCGGATTCTGCTTGCAATGCGCGAACTCGCACGTCGCGCTCACCGCTCTCAGCCCTGCTCCGGTTCTGTCCCAGCCTGTTGTGGCACTCGTCCTGATTCCTTCATTCGATTCGCACTCGACCCCTCGCGGATTTCATCTTTGTGTACGGCCCCCGCCGCTGGCTGTTCCTGCTCCGTAACCGTCCCTGTCTCAGGAGTGCAGCGTCGCGACGCGTTTTTACGCGCACACTGCGGCGCATTAGTGAGGAGTTCCGCGATGAAATGGTTCTATATGTTGTTAGTGCCTTTTGCGCTTGCAACCACAGCGGCGGCGCAGACTGCACCGGCCAGTGCTGCCGCGCAACCCTGCTGCGAGTCAGTCGAGCAGCACATGAGAGACTTGGAAGACCGCATCATCCTCCTCGAAGGACAGGTGCGCCTGCTCAAACAGCAGGCGGCGCAAGCACAGCAAAGCGCGCCGGCGGGAACTCAGCCTGCTGCCTCGCAGCCGGAAGGATCACAGCAAGCCACGGCCGCGTCGCTCCCACAAACCGCTGCGGCTGCGGCCAGCACCGCTTCCCCATCCCAAACGCTTCAGGGAACTCCTGCGGCCGCGGGGGAAGGCGGCGCGCAGTTGCCGGTGTACGGTGGTGCGAGCGCCGCAGCCAAGGCTCTTAATCCCGACATCAGCGCCATCGGCGATTTCATCGGCGCCGCCGGGCATTCGGTCAATGCGCCGGGTTCCGTGATCCGCCAGGCAGGGTTCCACTCGCTCGAGATGCACGAGAGCGAACTCGGCTTCCAGGCCATCATCGATCCGTATGCCCGTGGCGACTTCTTTTTGAGTTTTGGCGAGGAGGGTGTCACGCTCGAGGAGGGCTACATCACCTTCACGGCGCTTCCCGGCGGGTTCGTGGCGCGGGCGGGCAAGATGCGCGCGGCGTTCGGCAAGGTGAATACATTGCACAACCACGTGCTGCCGTGGGTTGACCGTCCGCTGGTGACGGAAAATCTTGTCGGCGGTGAAGACGGTATCGACGACGCCGGTGTCTCGATTACGAAGATTCTTCCGGCGCCCAAAGGCATTTTCCTCGAAGCGACCGGGCAGGTTTTCCGCGGAGACACAGGAACCCAGACGTATTTTCTGCCGAATGGCGGTACTGTCGATCAAACTCTGTTCACGGCTTCCGGCAAGGGCGACGTTAGTACGGTCGCGCACCTGCGAGGCTACAAGGACATCACGGACTCGACCAACCTCGACCTCGGGCTCTCCTACGCGCACGGGCATAACGAAATCGGGAGCGATTTCACTACGAGTCTTTACGGGATCGACGGCACCGTACGCTGGAAGCCTTTGCGACGTTCGATCTATCACTCTTTCGTCGGACGATCGGAGCTGATCTGGAGCCAGCGCGAGCAGTTACCGACCGCAGTTCTGGCACGGCTGCAGCGTTCGTTCGGCATGTACGCTTCCGCCGATTATCAGCTTGGGCGCCGCTGGTTCGTGGGTGGCCGGTACGACTGGTCGGAACGCGCGAGAAGCATGCTTGAAAAAGACAGCGGTTTCTCCGCGGTGCTCACCTACTGGCCCAGTGAGTTCAGCCAGATCCGCGGGCAGTACCGGTTCACCAAGTACGCGGGGAATTTCCAGGAACACCAACTGCTCATGCAGGTGCAATTCTCGCTGGGAGCGCACGGAGCACACCCGTTTTAAGTTTCAAAGCTGTGCAGACGAGGACATGTTCATGACGTATTCACGCAAATTGTTTCAGATCACCTGCGGTGCAGTAGCTCTTCTCTTGCTGTGCGTGCCTTCCGCTCAGGCCAAAAAATTGAATGTAGTTACCTCCACGACCGATATGGCTGCCCTGGCCGAAGAGGTTGGAGGCGACCGCATCAGCGTCGATTCGATCGCCAAAGGCTATCAGGATCCGCACTTCGTTGAGGCGAAGCCCAGCTTCCTATTGAAGCTGAAGAATGCTGATTTGCTGATCGAAGTGGGCCTCGACCTGGAAATCGGCTGGCTTCCGCCCTTGATCACGCAGAGCGGTAACGCTCGCATTCAAGTCGGCGCCAACGGCTTTCTCGACGCGTCGCAATTTGCCGAGATCCTCGACAAACCAACCGGTACGATCACCCGCGCCATGGGAGACGTTCACCCCCTCGGCAATCCACACTACTGGCTCGATCCGAACAACGGCCGGCGCATCGCCCGAGGGATCGCGGGAAAACTCGGCGAACTCGATCCCGCCGACGCCGCATACTTCCAGCAGAGATTCCAGGATTTCGATCGTCGTCTTACCGAAGCGGAGAAGAACTGGGACTCCCAGATGGCGCCGTTCAAAGGTCGGAAGGTTGTGGCGTATCACACGTCGTGGTCGAACTTCGCGAGGCATTTCGGACTGGTGCTGGCGGGATTTATCGAGCCGCGTCCCGGCATTCCGCCGACTCCGCAGCACACGCTCGAGATCATCAACATGATGAAAAGTGAAAACGTGAAGGTCGTGATGGTTGAGCCGTATTTTGACTTGAAGACGCCGAACAGTATCGGAGCGGCGACCGGCGCGAAGGTGATCGTCATGTTGCCATCGGTCGGCGGGGAAAAGCAGGTGACCGACTATTTCAAACTTTTCGATTATGACATCGGCCTTCTGACCACCGCATTCAAGCAGACACAGTGAGCGCAGGAAAGGAAGAAGAATGGAAATTCTGCAATTCCTGATACTCCCGTTCGTAGCCAGCCTGATCTTGACGGGCATCCATGCTTACCTTGGCGTGCACGTCGTGGAGCGGGGTGTGATCTTCGTGGACCTGGCTCTGGCGCAGATCGCGGCGCTGGGCGCCACCATCGCCATCCTCGCCGGTTTCGATCCGCATGGAGGCAGTTCCTACTGGATCAGTCTGGGATTCACCTTCTTCGGCGCGTTCATCTTTGCGCTGGCACGAATTCGACGGGCGAGAATCCCGCTGGAAGCATTCATCGGCATCACGTACGCGGTCTCTTCCGCTGCCGCGATCCTGGCCATGAGCAAAGCGACCGGGGAAACCGAACACCTGAAGGACATGCTGGTCGGCAACATTTTGGCGGTGTCGCGTCATGATGTGATCAAGACCGCGGTGCTGTACGGCGCAATCGGGTTGTTTCACTACATCTTCCGCCATAAGTTCCTGCTGATCTCCACGAACGTGCAGCAGGCCGAGGCTGAGGGGATCAACATCCGCCTGTGGGATTTCTTGTTTTACGCGTCGTTCGGCTTTGTGGTGACCTCGTCGGTCGCCATTGCCGGCGTGCTGCTGGTGTTTTGCTATCTGATCGTCCCGTCGGTTGGCGCCATGCTGTTTGCCGACCGTATCGGCCCGCGGTTGGCCATCGGATGGACGATGGGAACGCTGGTTTCTGCGTTAGGAGTCTACCTGTCGGTTGTTATAGATACGCCCACCGGCGCAACGATCGTGTGTACCTTCGGCGGCGTGCTGTTGGTGATGTTCCTGGCGCACGTGGTCGCGGGCAGGATGGGCGGCGCGAAAGCAGCGTAAAAAGGAAAAGTACCGAATACTAAGTACTCGGTACTCGCACTCTATATTACTTTCCGGAGCCCGCGCGCCGGCGCACTGAACGGGCTCCAACAGAGGTTCCCGCTAAGCGTGCCGGCGCGGGCGAATCGTCAGATCGCGTACCTGCGAGATGATGCTGGCGCGCTGCATGGCATCGAGCTTCGCCACGAATGGCAGAAGTTGCCCAATGAATTCATCGGCCATTAGCGCATTTACTTCATCCTGGCGCGTCTGATCGCCGCCCCGGAGCAGGTCGGGCACGGTGACTTCCAGCGCGCGCGCCAGGCGCTCCAGCGACGACAACGTGGGAGTGGCCTTTTCGTTCTCGATCTTCGAAACATACGTGCGCGGCACCTGCATGCGCAACGCAAGCTGGCGCTGGCTGAGGCCGTTCTTCTGGCGCAACGAGCGGATCGCAAACGCAATCTGCAGATGCGAGTGCCCGTTGCCGTTGCCCGTATCAGGTTGAACGGCGGGAGCCGCGACCATGGGTTCTGGCTCATCCGCGTCCAGCGAGGTGTGGCATTTGCGACAAAGATTGTTCATGGTCCGGAACTGGACCAGGTGACAGCGATCGCAGCGAACGACTTCGCGAGAGTCAACAGGAGCGAGCGTCGTAGCCATCCAGGTTTTGGAAGATGCCAGAGCGGGCATCAACAGCACGTGCCAAAACCGCAACCCATTTCGCGAAAATAATAATGTCGCGAAAATGGTGCAATTTCTAACACTCTGCGGGAGATAATCCCATGTGTCAAGCAGATTCTGAGCCAAAACATGGACGAGACTACGAAAACTGCCGAAGTTAACCGGAGAATATCCGGAGAAAATACCCAACAAACACCCATGAATCGCGAACACGCGTGGGGTTTACTAACTGAGTTCACCCAGTCGGAAAGTTTGCGCAAGCACGCTTTGGCGGTCGAGGCATGCATGCGGGCTTACGCGCGCAAGTTCGGCGAGGACGAAGAGAAGTACGGCCTTACCGCGCTGCTGCACGACTTCGATTACGAGCGCTGGCCTTCGCTCGAAGACCATCCGTTCGTCGGCAACAAGATCCTCGAAGAGCGCGGTTGGCCCGTGGAGATCCGGCGGGCCATCATGTCGCACGCGTCCTATACCGGGGTGCCGCGCGTTACCAACATGGAGAAGGCGCTGTTCGCCTGCGACGAACTCGCCGGCTTCATCACCGCAACCGCGCTCGTCAAACCAGGGAAGTCCCTGGCCGAGGTGGAAGCGCCCTCGGTTCGAAAGAAAATGAAAGATAAAGCCTTCGCCCGCAGCGTCAGCAGGGAAGACATTATTCAGGGTGCGCAGGAACTGGGTGTGGATTTACTGGAGCACATCGCGTTTTGTATCGACGCAATGAAGGCCGTGGCGGGAGAGTTGGGGCTGGCGGGGCAGTAATGCAGAGCTACATCGATGCTCGGCGGGAAGAGGCTACGGTGGGGACATCGGCTGCATTGTCTGCCGCCTGAGATATGACATGCGGGCCTTAAACTCTTTGCAATCGACAAAATCCCCTGTCTGATTCGTATTCTCTTCAATTTGGCCACGTTCGTCTCGAAAGCTGTATACACCAATATACGAAAAACAAAATTCCTGATCGCCCACTCTGTCGCCGAACCCATTATCAAATCCAACTTTGACTTTCACAGTAACCGTTTTGGTTTGGGTACTAACTCGCTCGTCAAGTCGAGTAAACCCTTCGAGTGGGTATCTAGCCCCATTGCCACCCGGATTGAGGGGTTTGAATACTTCATGGATTGGAATCGAGCTGAGCAGGTTCAAATCAGGCAGCGAAAGTATCTGAAACTCGCCAATAATATGCGCTTCGGGGGCTGCGGCATGACCTGTTTGGTCTATCCGCATGACCAACATTGGCGCATGCGTGAAGTCATCGTTGACAATTTGAGCGGCTCCCCAGGAAACGCTCGCTCCCATGGTGCCGGCCAGTTGGTGATGCATGAGACTCACTTGGTTGTGCATTTCTTTCCAAATTCTTTGTGTGAGGCAGGCGTACCAGAGAATCGCTGCGAGCGTTAGGACGTTTATCAGTAAGAAGTATGGCTTCCATTTTCTGTACCAACCCTTGTGTCCTCGATCGTTCTCCATCTGCTCCGATGAAATTTTCAATTCAGCGACTCCTGCCACGGAATCATTAGGGTACTCACTCGTAATATGTTCTTTATCACTGACACTATTACGTATCGACGTGGCTGGTCGGCGGCTCGAAACCTTAATCTTCGATCGAAATGCCGCTCCTAGTGCGACAGTAAAAAAAAATAACAGAGCCAAGAACGCGCTCCGCTGAGCTGGTGAAGACTCCCCTTTATCGTTCAAGGGACAACCTCATTTCAGCGATTCCGCCATCTTCCCCCCCTCAATCACCTTCGCCACGCGCACAAAATCGCCCGCCAATGACCGGTCGCGCTCCAGCGTCGCGCACACCTCCCGCACCGCCGCATGGGCCCGCTGCAATCGCGCACTTGTCTTAAGGGGCGTCAGAAAATCGAGCGCCTGCGCCGCCGCAACGGCTTCGATCGCAACCACATTCGTCGTGTTCTGCAGCACGCGCTTCAGTTTCAACGCCGACGTCATTCCCATTGACACGAAGTCTTCTTTGTTGCCGCTTGTGGTGATCGACTCGACCGACGCCGGATGCGCGAGCACCCGATTCTCAGCCACCAGCGCTGCCGCGGTCACCTGCGGCATCATGAACCCGGAATTCAGTCCCGCCCCGGGCGCCAGGAATGGCGGCAGACCTTCATTCAGCGCGGGATTCACCAGTCGCTCGATGCGCCGCTCAGATATCCCCGCCAGAGCGCTGAGGACAATCGCCAGATAGTCGAGCGCGAACGCAATCGGCTCTCCGTGAAAATTCCCGCCGGACAATATCTCGCCGAGTTCCGCCTGTGCTGCGCCGTCTCCGGCGCGTTCAGGCCGTTCGCGCGCCGCAAATACCAGCGGATTATCGACGGCAGAGTTCATCTCAATGTCAAAAACCTTGCGGCACCACGTCAGCGTGTCGCGTACTGCGCCGTGAACTTGCGGAATGCAGCGCAGGGAATATGCGTCCTGCACGCGGCCGCAGTCGCGGTGCGATTCGCGGATCTGACTTCCCGCCAAGAGTCGCGTGAGGTTCTCTGCGGTCGCGATCTGACCCGGATGCGGTCGTGCGCGGTGGATGCGCGGATCAAATGCCACATCGGTACCGTGAAGCGCGTCGAGCGTCATCGCCGAGATCACGTCAGCGGAATCGACGAGCACCTCCGCCGCCAGCAGCGCGAGGATGCCGACCGCGAGCATGCCTTGCGTGCCATTGATGAGGGAAACGGCCTCTTTGGCTTCAAGCGTGAGCGGTTGCAAATCTGCGCGTCGCAAACTCTCACTGCCATCGACGCGCTCGCCTTTCACCACGGCTTCCCCCTCGCCGATCAACACCAGTCCGAGGTGAGCCAGCGGTGCGAGGTCTCCGCTCGCACCCACACTGCCTTGCGATGGAATCACAGGATGCACACCGCGGTTCAGCATCTCGCATAGCTGATCGATGACCGCGCCTCGTACGCCCGAATGTCCTTTCGCCAGTGAGTTGGCGCGCAGCAGCATCATCGCGCGCGTCTCCGCTTCCGACAGTGGTTCACCGACCCCCACGGCGTGCGACCGCATCAAATTCACCTGCAGCTCACGGGTTTGTTCTGGAGGGATGTGGACGTCGCTCAGCTTGCCGACGCCGGTCGTGATCGCGTAGGCAACTTCATTACGGGAGACCTTCTGGTCCACCACGGCACGCGCGCGGTCAACTGCATGGCGAGCTTCGGACGAAAGTGCGACTTGACGAGACGAGTACACCACATCGTGCAGCTCTTCGAGAGTGAGCGCCGACCCGGAGATCTGCAACATTTCGCGTTTCACATTTCGCGTTTCGCTTGTTGTCGTCACGGCGATTGCGCCCCGATCGCCCGCACTAACGCTGCCCGGTACTTCTCCGGCAGTTCACGCTTCTGCATCTGCGCGTCAGTGATGATGTGCACGGTCTCGCCTTCCGCCAGCAGCGTACCGTCATCTTCCCTTACGATCTCGTAACCGAAGTTGATTAACGATGCGCGCAGGTGCTTGAGCCGCGTGCGAACCAGGATCAAGTCATCATAGCGCGCGGGCGCCTTGTAACGGCAGCGCAGTTCGACGACCGCGATGTAGCAGTTGTCTTTCGCTTCCATGTCTCGATAAGTGAAGCCGAGTTCGCGCAGAAACTCCACGCGGCCGATCTCGAACCAGATCGCAAAATTTGTGTGGTACACCACGCCCATCTGGTCGGTTTCGGCGTAGCGGACGCGCAGGCGCGTCTGGCTGACTCGCGGCTGCACTATGTTCCGGTCCAGTGCGGTTTGCGTTTTTCCAGAAATGAGGTGACACCTTCGCGGAAATCGTGTGTCGTCCGGATGCGCGCATTCTCGCGCACAGCCATCTCGATATTACGGTCAAGCTCCGGCCGCAGAAAGCTGATGAGCAGCTTTTTGGTCGCGACCAGCGACGCCGGACTATTCTGCTTCAGGCTCGTCGCCAGATCGCTGCACCGCTGCATCAGGCCGCCGGCCGGGACTATTTCATTTGCGAGCCCGAGCCTGCAGGCCTCATCGGCTTCGATGATGCGCCCCGTCAGCAGCAGGTCGCGCGCGATTTTTTCTCCAACCTGCATGATGAGGAAAGTTGACACGATCGCTGGGATGAACCCGATGCGCACCTCGGTGTAACCGAATTTTGCGTTTTCCGCCGCGATCGTGAAATCGCTGAGTGTTGCGATGCCACAGCCTCCGGCCAGCGCGGCGCCGTTCACGGCAGCGAT
>Ga0070741_10017356_pt1 | contig 11836 bp, 15 predicted proteins | sample Coa_R1_4_FD_66440 | JGI IMG/M metagenome (GOLD analysis project Ga0070741, IMG submission 66440) | Surface soil microbial communities from Centralia Pennsylvania, which are recovering from an underground coalmine fire - Coalmine... | ecosystem: Environmental > Terrestrial > Soil > Unclassified ...
TGGATGACCAATTCGGCACCCACAGGGTTTAGCAGTCAGCAGGCGAGGGCGCTGGGTACCGATGCGGGCCGGGGAATGATCGCCGTGTGCCTGTGTGGGGTCGGCCCGAGCAGCATCTTGAGCGGCACTGTTGCATCGAGCGATCGGCCCACTCGAGCTAGTGTCACCTGCGAACCCAGACCCCCCGACAGGGCTCGGATGCCCTGTTGTCATCGTTCTCCACGGGATTGTGGAGCCTGCATTGCTGCGTTGAGCAGTCGCGAGCACGCCCTTTCGCTCAATGCAACAGTGCTGTTCTGTAACTCCTCAGTGCAGCCTAACTTCGCACTTCGTTCTTGCTTGTAACGTACCATTTCTTTAACCCGACCTTAAGCGTTGCCACGCTCGAAATAAATTAGAATCACGTTTTGGATCTGATTAACTCTTTTCCGTTACCCCTAATAATTGGTTTGTCAACTTGACAGATACGCTCTTCTAGTTATTATCGATCGCGGTCGACCATTCCTTTGGAGTCAACCGCTTCTGGCGTATCAACGAAAGGATCACTCGACATGGTTAGCGCAATACTGTCTGTGATATCCAGCAGCCTTGATACGGTCAACACCGCGATTGGTAGTGTCCTCAGCACCATTGGCGGTATCGCCAGCTGAGACCCGGCGGTGTGATCGAACTTTGAGATAGCTGGCATGGCCGCAACCAGCAGTTTCGGTTTCCTAATTCAGTTTTAAATCCTGGACGGCCGGGCTATCCAGCAGTAAGTATTGGAGTGGCCACTCCCACATTTAATACGCCTTTGGCCGGGGCGATGCCCCAGCCGACAACGACAATTATATTTTAACGACCGCTTCTAACGGCAACGATGGCTAACGAACGCGTACTCGCCCGCATCTTATTACGCGAACCGCTCGCGCAGCCCGGAGTCAACTCGCGTGCGTCTAACCGTTCGATCACTCCGCGCAAGCTGCCATACGAGGTCAACACAAGCCACCGTGTGATGTAGCGGCCGTGTAGCACCGATCCGCATACGACAACAAACAGCTCCAGATAATCTCCAAAGATCTTTCGAGCTAGGGCATCGGCTGCATACTGCGGCACACGGTCTGCCCAGGCCTTACAAGCGAGAGTTCGCTGTGAGCGCACAACCTGACAGCGACCATATTCCCTTGTGCGGATGAGAGCCATCCCCTGTACCCCAGCTGTCCCCGCGCAGTCTCGCTGACCCTTCAGTGTCTCCCCAGTGGAACCTGACGACTTTGAATCTCGGCGGAATCAGCAGTTTGATAACCTAGAAGGGGATCAAGCGGTCGGATGCACGTGTGCAATCTGTGACGAATTCGTCACCGAGTCGACGATGCATAAGTACGGACCAGTGGGAACTCCTCCCGTGACTGGGTGCGACCTGTATGTTTGTAGTTTAGATTGGTACCGTGAGATGAAGCACCGTTACAATACGTTCAAAAGCCTACTCAGCTTATAGGGGGCAGGGATTTCCTATTATAAGGGCAGGAATTTCCTGCGGATCATTGACTTCGTAGATCAGGTGGCACTGTTGCGTTACAGAAATGGGTGAGATGAGCCGCTATCGCGCCACAATTAGATGGCGAGGGCGAGTTCGGCGAAGGCCGTTTCGTCGGCACACCACCGATCACCGGGAACGTGTCGGCAAGGTCGTGCCGCGTCGATCAGCACCGGGGTGAACCGCTGCACCCAACGATAGATGGTCACATGATCGACCTCGATGCCCGTTCCGCCAGCAGCTCCTCGACGTCGCGGTAGGAGAGCCCATAGCGCAAATACCAGCGCTCAGCGATCGTGATCACCTCCGGCGGAAACCGAAATCCAGCAAAGCTTGACCTTGGCGCTGGCGGCCGGGGGCGGCTACGACGCATCAACACAGCCTGCCCGAGCCTCCCATCGATGGACGCAACAGTGCCGCTAGCACCAACCCTAGAATACCGCCGATGAAATATTCTAAGATTCCCTTCTGCCGAGACAATCGCCAAGCCGGCCAATGAGGCACAGATCATAATAAATAGAGCGCATATTAGAGCGATAGTCATGGTCGGCGCGAGCCTGCGCACAGCCGCGCCGACCATGAGCGCGACCAATAACACGTACAACAATGAGGTGTTCGATGGCTCATACAATGTCGTTTGTCCAGGAAAGCCGCGTTGGCGCATAATTCTACCTGACCCTGCGCAGGATACCGCCAACCCCACGACCACGGAGAGAGGATAGTCAATTTTCCATCCTTTAATTAGATTAACCAGAGTGGGCTCCTGCAAAGCCCATTATGCCAATTAGCATGGCCGCGAGGATGAGCGAAGTGCTCCATTCGACATCATGCTCGTGCTGCTTATTCTCTTGCTCTAAACGTTTTCCCCTGGTGGGTTCTGATCCTCCTCGGGCATGCTTGACGATACCACCCACTAAGACCGGCGCCCGTTCTCGTTCGTGTAGTCAGGCCTGATAAGGGCTGCAATCAGGCGTGAGAGGTCGCCCGCAAGGGGGCCGTTAGAGTACTTTGTCTCAGTAGCAGTCAACTCCAGAAACCGCGTCGTAAGCGAGCTGGACGCCCGGCTGGCGCGGCTTACTGGCTCGGCAGGTCTCACGAATGTAGTTGATCTAGTATCGGTACCGAAATGGAAGTGCAAGCAACACCACTGATCCACGTTCAACCGTGTCTAACCATCATCAGGCCCTACGTCTACCAGCACCAACAGCGCTCAACCGTGCCAAACCACAGAACTGATCCGGATTCGGACGAAGAGGCCCTGTCAGTTGTTGCGCTTGTTCGCAAGGAAATTGCAGCGTCTCGCCGGCCCAGCTAAGTTAAGCGATCCGATTGATTGCCCACATCGCCTGCCCAAGCAGTAAATTTAGCTCCGGCGTGAACATATGTTCTCAGAGATATTTCAACGATCAAGAATGCAGGATACAATTACGTGACACTAATGAGTCACGGCAACCGATCGCTCGGCGAGCACGACACATCCGCCGGGTATGCGAGTGACTTTCCGGCTGCCATCTTGCTCTGGAACGGCTTCGAGGGTTTCCGAGCAAGAAGGGTCTGCTTGCAGTACGATAAAGACGATGTTGTGCCCCACATCACTCTTGTCGCCCATCTTTTCAGAAACGGTACTCCACCGTCCGTCTCGATCAGTTACTGGAGTGCTCTGCGTGGGGTAGTATTCACCACCCACATCGGGCCTAGCTACAACCCACAATGTACTTCCGCCTAATCCTGTCACGGTCCCCGTGACGGAAACGTCTGTCCCACCCTCCATCGTAGCGTCCACGCCGGGCTGAAAAATCTCAACCTGCGCGTGCGATGGAGGTGATTGCCTGGCGGGCAGGCTTACAGTGCAACCCATCCTATGGCGAATGCTGTGCCAGCCGTCACAATACAATCAACAGGAGACCAAACACCAACACAAGGCGCCGATTCTTTATGCGCTTGAACCATGATATCATATAGTAAGCGGCCACCAAAACGATGGAGACGCCAAAGGTGATAAGTAAAGTAAGGTACTGGTGCTGAACGGCCAACGTGACGAGTGCGGCCACATTCGCAAGTGTACCAAAAATAGCTATGAAAAAACTTGAGACCGTAGGTTTGGACTTGTTTGCAGATGGGTCGCCAGCCAGCCGCGGCTGCTAACCCGTTGCTCACTCACGTCCACCCCTCCGGCCTCGTGCGGTTGCCTGGTGGATCGCTCTGCGTGCCTCTTGCGTTACTGGATTTGGGTCACACGAGCGCCGCAGCGAGGACGCCAGTGAGCTGTCTTGGTCTCAGCCGACCAGACGGATTCAGATCCTCGCTGCGATCCGACTGCCCCAGATCCATAGTGCCACCAGTTCCGTGTAGTTCCGCCAAACCATCCGACCTGACCGGCTACTGCAAGCACCCAGAAGTCACCATCCGTAGTATTCCAGTAACCGGCAATATTGTGAACTAGCCGGTAGCAATGGAATGGCACTGTTGCATTGAGGCAAAAGCGTCCTCGCCATGGCGCAAAAGCAGCAAAGTAGCCTCCACGATCCTCATGGAGAGGTATGACAAACCGGGCATCCGCCGCCAGCTGCGGGGTGTCTGAGCAGACAGGCGAGACCAGCTCGAGTGGGCCAATCGCTCAAGGCAACAGTGCCGTTCCGGGTGAAAGCAAAGTATCAGATGCCTCGATCGCGACCTGCTGGGCTACCGGCAAGAAGGTCGCCATGGCATTTCGACGTTTAAAAGAAGCGACGAACCGAGCTAGAGAATTGAAGAGTTCCGGCGGGGTGAAATCCGAGATACAAACCCAGCCTAATCGCTATCAGACTCAGGCGTTGATTCGGTTCCCGGTGCCTGCATTGCGCCGCTTGAGCGCGCGACGCTCGTCCTCGCTCAGACCACCCCACACCCCAGCATCCTGCCCTGAAGTCAGCGCCCACTGGAGACACTCAGAACTGACCGGACAGCGCCGACACACAGCCTTCGCCTCGGCGATCTGCAGCAACGCGGGACCGCTGGTCCCTACGGGGAAAAACAGTTCCGGATCCTCATCTCTACAGGCCGCGTGGTCACGCCAGTCCATGGTTCCTTGCTCCTTAAGGCCTATCGAACGACCGGTATCCCGCGCTGTTTCGCGGTCATCGGTCTTGCGAATACTGCCACGATCTTCACCGCCACTACTGTGAGTAGCAACCCTGTTGCGACGAAGCGAGCAGAACGCGCGCTAAACGGCTGCCGTGACATATGACCGTCGGTTTGAACCGGCCAGCTCAGCGGTCGGTGCTGCCAGGCTGATCAGAGAGCTACAGGACGGTGACGGGCCTGGAGCCGGGCCACGTCACCGGATCAGCTCTTACTTTCCGGACTGGTTGCTCACCCATCGTCGCCGGGCCGAGCAGGCCCTGGTCACCGTGGTCGCGACTGCCTACTTGCTGGGAGTGTCCACCCGGCGAGTGGAGCGGTTGGCTGAGCAGCTGGCGGCCAAGTCGTTGTCGCGGTCGCAGTCAGTGAGATGGCGGCCCACTTGGGTGCCCAGGTGACGATGTTTCGCGAGCGCCCGCTGGATGCAGGCCCGTACAGCTTTGTATGGGCCGATACGCTGACCGTCAAAGTCCGCGAAGACAGCCGCGTGGTCAACGTGCACGCCCTGATCGCCACCGGGGTCAACGCCGACGGACACCGCGAGATCCTGGGCCTAGATGTCACCTCGGCCTAAGGCGGCGCCGGCTGGCTGGCCTTTTGGCGCGGCCTGGTCGCCCGCGGCCTATCCGGCGTGCAACTGGTCACCGCCGATGCCCACCCCAGACTGGTCGCCGCGATCGGCGCAGCACTGCCCCGAGCGACCTGGCAGCGCTGTCGGTCTCACTACCTGCGCGCGTTGCTGACCAAGATGCCCAAATCCGCCCAGCCTCACGTCGCTACCCAGGTCCGCACCATCCTCGACCAAGCCGACGCCGCCGCCGTGCACACCCAGTTCGATCGCGTCGTAGCCGCGTTGCCCGAGTAAATACCCCGACGCGGCCGAGCACCTCGACGCCGCCCGCGAGGATCTGCTGGCCTTGGCGCTGTTGCGTTGACGCGTGCAGGCGTGGCAAGCCTGCGTGGCCTGTGATCAAATAGTGAGGGCGAGTTCGGTGAACGCCGCCAGCAGCGATCGTTTCGGGTGGGTCTCGACACCGAGTTCGTAGTGGCCGCGTCGGAGGTTTTGGATGAACGCGTGGCCGGTGCTGATCACGCGGGCGCAGCGGAGTCGTTTGAGTCCGCGCATCGGCTTCACTCTGGCCTTGAGTCTTCCATGATCGGATTCGAGGGGATTGTTGGCGTATTGCTCCATGACATGGCGCGTGGCGGGCAGCAGCTCGTCGAGCACTCGCGGGTAGGCCGGTGCCTGATCTGTCGTCACCTCGCCGGGTCGTGGGCTGTGCTCGAGGGCGCGGGTGAAGAACCGGCGGGTGGCCGCTAGATCCCGTTTCTGGGATACCAGTACGTCGATGACCTGCCCGAACTGATCGATCGCTCGGTACAGAGAGACCCACTGTCCGGCGACTTTCACCTCTGTCTCGTCCACCAACCACCTATCACCAGGGCAGTGCCGGCAGGGTCGAGCCGCATCAATGAGCAGCGGAGTAAATCGCTGCACCCAGCGATACACCGTGACCTGATCGACCTCGATGCCCCGTTCGGCCAGAAGCTCTTCCACGTCGCGGTAGGACAGTCCGTACCGCAAATACCAGCGCACTGCGATCATGATCGCATCCGGCGGGAACCGGAATCCGGCGAAGCTGGACCGCGGCGCTGGCGGCTGAGAGTGGCGACGACGCATCAACACAGCCTGGCCGAGCCAGTCATCGGTCTACGCAACAGTGCCTCTCGACGGGGTCGTGGGACTGCACCGCTTGGTGCAGTATCCGTGTGACCGCATCGGGAGGAGCAGATAATGACCAAGGTGCTGTTCGTGATCTCGGCGGCAGATCGCTGGACGCTCAACGACGGGACGGTGCATCCCTCGGGTTACTGGGCCGAGGAGGTTGCGGTGCCGCACCGCATCTTCTCCGAGGCCGGGTGGGACATCACCGTCGCCACTCCCGGTGGGAAGGCTCCGACGCTCGATCAACTCAGCCTCGGTATCTCCGGAGGAATGCCGCAGAAGCGCAAGGAGGTGAAGCGCTACTTGGACAGTATCCAGACCGTGCTCGCCAACCCGGTGGCGCTGGACACCGTCGATCCGGATGCGTTCGACGTGGTGTTCTATCCCGGCGGTCATGGCCCCATGGAGGACCTCGCCTTCGACAAGACCTCCGGTGCGCTGCTGGCCAACCGACTGGCGTCGGGCAAGCCGCTAGCCCTGCTGTGCCACGCGCCGGCTGCGATCCTGGCGGCGGCCCGGCCCGACGGCACGTCGCCCTTCGCGGGTTATCGGATGACCGGGCTGTCCAACCGAGAGGAACTGCTCAACCGGTTCGCGAGAAAGGCGCCGTGGCTGCTGGAGGACAAGTTGAAGGAGGCGGGCGTCGACTACTCCAAGGCGCGACTCCCGCTGCGCCCTTACGTTGTGGTTGACCGGAACCTGTACACGGGACAGAACCCGCAGTCCTCGCAGGACCTGGCGAACCGACTCGTCAACGAAGTCAACACCACGTCCTTCACGTGAGTTGTCTCGCGACTGATCAAACACAGCGCTCATCACGCCGGACGCGCAATCGCCAGGCGACGTGCCAACGTCCGCTTCGTCCGCCGAGCGCGGATTCAACAGCCCTGGGACAAGCTGTCTGAGGGAATGACCGTGGCGTGCGGCGTGTTGATCGTGGACGTGGCAGACCAGACCGTGGAACGACTATACATAAATTGGTCCGGAAGACTCACTAGCCTGGGAGATGCTAAAACGGTCGCCGCGCTGTGGGCTGAGCTGATGCGGCAATATGAGGCCAGTCGAGAAAAAACCCAGAACATAAACGAAACAGCTAATGTACCTAAGCGTATCAAGCGGCCAACGGTAGATGCTGGGTGATCGCCCTAAACCCCAACATATCATCCGTGAATGGACACCGAACTAATTATCCAGATCATACAATTTGTGCATGCTCGCATATCAGTCCATCGAGTAGATTGAACCGCAGGCGGTTCCGGACACTTAGATATAGCTCATCCACCACCTGACTGCTGCGTCACTCCAGAGTGGCCGTCGGCCGTGTGGTACGACGGCACTGTTGCGTAGACCGATGACTGGCTCGGCCAGGCTGTGTTGATGCGTCGTCGCCACTCTCAGCCACCAGTGCCGCGGTCCAGCTTCGCCGGATTCCGGTTCCCGCCGGATGTGATCATGAGTATTTGCGGTACGGACTGTCGTACCGCGACGTGGAAGAGCTTCTGGCCGAACGGGGCATCGAGGTCGATCAGGTCACGGTGTATCGGTGGGTGCAGCGCTTCACCCCATTACTAATCGACGCGGCTCGACCCTGCCGGCACTGCCCTGGTGATAGGTGGTTGGTGGACGAGACAGAGGTGAAAGTCGCGGACGGTGGGTATATCTGTACCGAGCGATCGATCTGTTCGGGCAGGTCATCGACGTATTGGTCTCCGAGAAGCGGACCTGGCGGCCACCCGACGATTCTTCACTCGCACCCTAAAACACGGGCCGTCGCCGATTGAGGTCACCACTGATCACGCGGCCGCCTACCCGCGGGTGCTCGACAAGCTGGTGCCTGCCGCCTGCCATGTCACCGAGCAATACGGAAATAACCCGATCGAAGCCGATCACAGACGGCTGAAGTCCCGATTGCGAGCGATGCGCGGGCTCAAACAACTCCACTGCGCACGAATCATCACCGCCGGGCACGCCTTCATCCAAAACATCCGCCGCGGCCACTACGAACTTGCAGCCGAGGAAACAGTAAGCCTACGGGTCCTGGCTACCTTCGACGAGCTGGTCATGGCGATCTGACCAACGATCTAGGTTCTCGACTGCTCCGACTCCGCGCAACGCAACAGCCCCCATAAAACTCTATCGAACCTTGTTGCGTACAGTTCACACCGAAAAGGTCACTGCTTTGATTCCAACATCGCCCCCGGAGGCAGAGGCCCGATCAAACGATCTTGCTTACTGGAGGTCACACGCGCCCCCCGTCCCTTGGTGCATGCCGTAAGTGCTATCTGGTGGCCAGCACCAAGTGGCAAAGTAAGAGGCGGGTCAAACACAGCGTCGAGAACATGTCCTGACGGACCAGTGCGAAGGGCAGGACCATGGCGGAGGATCTGGGAAGTCTGCTCGGTCAACTACTCGGCGGCAGCCCTGAGAATTCAGCCGGGAGGTTGCTCGCTTCCCTGCTCAGCACCCTCGGCTCCGGTGGTGGGCAGTCCCTATCGGGGCTGCTAAAAGAGCTCCGCGAAGGCGGACTCAGCGAGCAAGCTAGGTCGTGGGTAGGCACCGGACCGAACGAACCACTCGCCGGACCGCAGATCGCACAGGCTCTGCCATACCAGGTTCTCGAGGCGGTAGCCCGGCAGTTGGGTCTTTCCCCGGAGCAGGCCGCAGACCAGCTGGCCCAGGTGCTCCCGGTGGCCGTGGACAAGCTCACCCCGGATGGACGCGTGCCGGAGGGTTCACTCGAAGACCTAATCAAGCAATACCTCTGACTGTCCAGCGCGGCCGAATTTCAGCCAGGCTAGCTGGTTTAATAGACGGCAGCTGTCCGGGCCGGTCCCGCATCGTGGTCACCTATGACCCGCAGCGGGGCAGTCGGGCGGTGCTCGGGCGCCATGCCATCGCCGACGCGGGCTTGTATTCGGTGTGCCTGGCGATTGAAAACCTCTGGCTGGCGGCGACAGCGGAGGGCCTTGGCGTGGGCTGGGTGAGCTTTTACCGGTAGAAGTTCCTGCGCGAACTGCTAAACATGCGAACTGCTAAACATACCGGCCCGGGTGCGGCCGGTGGCGTGGCTGTGCCTAGGACCGGTTCGGAGATTACAGTCCAGGCCTGACCTCGAACAGCACGGTTGGCGCCACCGCGTGCCGCTGGTGGAGGTCCTCCACCAAGAGCAATTCGGGTGTGCGGTAACGGCAGCGAACGATCCTCGCCGGTAGATTTCCCGTCCACGTTGCTAGGGGGCCATGTCGTGAACTCGACGCTACGGACATTTTCGTGGCAAAAAATGTCGCTCGCGTCGAGCTCACGACGCGCGCAGATGATCGGCACTGCCCGCGTGCCGGCGCTAGGCAGATTAGGTTCTGAAGTCAATTGCCGACCATGAAATGGTCACGGACTCGTGAACGCGGTTCCGAATGCGGCCAGGATCGTGCTCACCGCCATCTGGCGCAGCCTCAACCGCTGCCCCAGTCATTTCATCGCGTTGACAAACCAGTCACACGACATGTAGATCGCTGCCGCGCGCGATCAGCAACACGAAATGCCACAAAGCGGGTGTTTGCTCCGGCGCTGCTGGCATCAGCTCACCACGTGGCAGGTGTTACGGCGATACGTGGACCGGGTGCTCCGGGCGACGTACCGATCGAGTTGGCAAGGTATTTCGCCAGGTGGGGGGCGTGAACAGGCCCAGCAACTGTCGCACAGGTCCGATCCGACCAGGTACACGCTTGCTGACCGGCACGGTGGGAAGCGGCCGAGAACCGATCGGCGGTGCCGCTGTTTGTTGCTGGTGGACGGCGCCGGGGAGCTCGTCGTCACGGTGGTGGCTTTGGCCTCCAGCGGCTACGTTCGGTGTGAACCTTCGAGGAGAAGGGGTGCTTCGCAGGTGCCAGAAGCCGCCAAGCTGGACGCTCGAGCCCGCAAGACGATGGCGCTTCTGTACAGGCGCTTGCTAGCGCTTGGTCTATGGCGCCACATCAGGTCCGTGGAAGGGGCTCTGACGACAGGAGCCGGCGGCGCCCACTTCACAACCCGAGACAACCGAGCTTTCTTGCAGGCCTTGCTGGCCACCGGCTGCTTTTGTCGCGATACGCCGGGAGGCGCGATAATGCATCGTGGGCAGATCTCCGTGCGGGAAGTCACAAACGGTCCCGGCCTTCACCTGGCACTGGGAGACAACAACCGCATCTATGTCCACATCGACAGAGTGTCTCCCGTGGCTGGGACTACCGCGGATGGCTCATGCCGCTACGATCGCGCACGCTCTTTGTCGCATATGCGCCGAGAGGTGTTTCCGTTCGTCATGCACTTTCACCAGTCCAGCTCTCCGGAGAATACAAGCCGCCGCAGGGCTCGTTTTGATCTTTATGACGCACAGCGGGCATGGTGTATCGCGGTACAAGCCGGACGTAAAGAAGAGTCATTGGAGGCAGGAGTAAGGCTAGCCGGTCTTCTCGCGACACAGCGAGAGAGCTCATGGAAACGAGCCCAGAGGCTTTATCAGCAAGCGATCGACTCAGGACACGAACATTTTGCACCAGCTGCCGCATTTGGCCTGGGAATACTGCTTGAAGAGGTAGAGGAAACTCCTCGAGCACAAGAAGCCTACACGCGAGCGATCGATTCCGGTCACTCTGAATTTGCCCCACTTGCCGCTTATAACCTCGGGGTTCTCTTGGAGAGACTGGAAGATCTGGACCGCGCGAAGCAGGCCTACGAGCAAGCCATTGCTTTTGGCCATCCAGACGTCACCTGCTGGGCGGCGCTGAAACTCGGCGACATCGTGGCCCGTCAAGGAGACCACAAGAAAGCTCAGGACACCTACGAGCTGGTAATCGCACTACGCCATCCAGAGTTCGCCTCCCTGGGCGCACTCAACCTTGCCCGTCTTCATCGAGATCAGGGAGAAAAGGACAGCGCCAGGACAGCCTACGAGCGGGCTATCGCTATGGGGCCTCCCGAGACAGCTGAGACGGCCGCCGAAGAGCTTGCCGCGCTGCTCGAGGACGGCGCAGACCGCAAGCAAGCCGCGAAGGCTTGATCCGAAGGACCGTAGACTGATAGGACGTCGGTGAAGGTTCAGGGAGCGGATGAATGAAGGCCCTCCAGCAGTTGACCAAGCGACTCGAGGACATGGAGGCGCTTGACCGATTCGCGGACCTGGTGCAAAGGGTCGTATCACGGATCGTTCCGCAGGAATCGGCTCGAAAAGATCTGCTTAGCGGCACCTGGCTAGGTCGCCCGCTGCATCCAGTGCTCACCGACGTTGTGATGGGAACCTGGACGAGCACCTCAGCGCTTGACGTGTTGGGTGGTAAGAGAGCCGAACAAGCAGCTGACCAACTGGTCTTCATCGGTACCGTGGCCGCGCTTCCCACTATCGCTGCTGGGCTGTCTGACTGGGCGGAGCTGTGGGGCGCACAACAACGGGTGGGATCCGTCCATGCTTTGGGCAACGCCACGGCTTTTTCCTTACAAAT
>Ga0070741_10017357_pt1 | contig 11836 bp, 5 predicted proteins | sample Coa_R1_4_FD_66440 | JGI IMG/M metagenome (GOLD analysis project Ga0070741, IMG submission 66440) | Surface soil microbial communities from Centralia Pennsylvania, which are recovering from an underground coalmine fire - Coalmine... | ecosystem: Environmental > Terrestrial > Soil > Unclassified ...
GCCGCGAGCCGCTTCCGGCGGTGGCGGGCCTTCGCGCGTTGAAGCGGGCGGCGCGGCCGTGGTTTCGGGGGAGGAAGCCGCGACGGCCATATCCGCGGGCGCGCCCGCCAGCTGCCGCCGTAATTCCTGCACCGCGGTCTCCAGCGCGCGCAGGCGCGCCTCGAGATCCGAGGATACGGTACCGCGCTTGAGCAGCGAGACGATCAGGCCGGCGGCCGCGCCGAGCGCAGCGCCCACCAACGCGCCTTCGCCGCCGCGCACCGCGCCGCCCAGCACCAGCCCGATCAGCAGCCCGAGAAACCACATGACCCGCCCCCTCTCAGCAGCCCGCATGAGGTCTGCGCCGATGCCGCCGGCATGGCCCGCGCAAACGCGCGCCATGTTACAGAGATGCCGGGTCGCGCGGAAGCTTTCTGCGACGCAGGCAATCGCGGCGCAGTTCAGCTCAGGAAAAGCGGGATCTGATCAGTTGCGACGCCGGCCGGGGACGCGCGGCACAAATCCCGAAGGATCGATTGCGTTCAGGGAGAGTTCTCCCATGGGCACGGGAGCGCATCCGAAGCGACGAATGCAGCGACCGCTGCCGTGCCCGCGCGTTCGGTGCGCCCGCCATTCACCCGCAGGCGCCGATCGCGCCGCACGCGGTGCAGAACTCGCAGCCGTCCTTCTTGATGACCGCGGTATTGCCGCACTCGGCGCAACGCTTGCCGTACAGCACGTGCAGGCCCTCCGCCTCGCGCTCGCGGTCGGCGTCCGGGATCTCGAGCACGCCCATTTCGTCGACCGGATAGCCGCGCTCGTCGAGCACGCCGAGCATCGCGTAGCGATGGATGATGAGGCGCGCGGCGTACGCGACGGTGCTCGGCCAGTTCTGCTGCCGGTCCTGCCCGGGTACGCGCGCCATGAAGTCGCCGAGCGGCTCGGCATAGTTGAGCAGCTTCCTCAGCTTCATGCCGATCCACGCCGGATCGATCACCCGCATGTCGAGGGAAAGCAGCTTGCACAGCCCGTCGAGAGAGCGCGGATAGGCGCCCGCCATCCACACCGAATACGGGCGCCGCTGCCCCGAAGGCAGCACGAGTTCCTTCAGGATCAGCACGAAATCGTCGCCGGAACTCGGATTGAACACGTCCACCGACCACGACATCGTACCGTCGGTGCCGGTCTTGGGCTCCTTGGCCGCGAACAGCGCGTCGAGCACCGGCGAGCGCCCGTCTGGCGCGGCGAGCGCGCCGAGCTGCTCGACGCGCCAGCGCACGATGCGCGCGAACGCCGCAACCAGGCTCGGCACCCGCAACGCCTTGCCGTCCGGCGGCAGCGGGCAGTCGAATGCGTCGCCCGCAGTGCGGGAAAGGATGTCGAGCTTCATCTTCACCCAGGCCCGGTCCTGCGCGCGCATGTCCATCGACAGCGTCTTCGCCACTGCGCCCAGGCCGCGCGGCTGCTCGTTGCCGTTCACCCATACCTCGAACGGATGCGGGTCGCCGTTGTCCACGTGGCCGACGAAGATCGCGAACTGTCCGAACGGCGATTCCACCATATAGGTCCATGCCGGGTTGCCGGCGGAGAGCTTCGGGCGGCCCGGCCAGCGCAGGCTGGACAGCGCCGGGGTCGGCGCCGCCTCCAGCCGGATGCGGCGGTCGGCGTCGGTTGTGTCGAGATCGTTCGGCGCCTCCTCTTTTTTCGTACCGACCGAGAGCACGCTGCCCAGCACGCTGTTCGGCCGGTAGGTGGTGATGCCCTTCAATCCCGAGCGCCAGGCTTCGAGGTACAGGTCCCTGAATTCCTCGTAGGGATAGTCCTCGGGGACGTTCACCGTCTTGCTGATCGCCGAATCGACGAACGGCGCCACCGCCGCCACCATGCGCATGTGGTCGAGCGCCGAGATTTCCAGCGCGGTCGCGAACTCCCGCGGCAGCTTCTCCACGTTGCCGCCGAGATGGCGGTATAGCCGCCAGGCATGGTCCTCGACGTCGTAGACCTTGTGCGAGCCGTCCGCCTCGCGCTTCTTGCGCTGGTAGCTCCACGAGTACGGCGGCTCGATGCCGTTCGCCGCGTTGTCGGCAAAGGCGAGCGAGATCGTCCCGGTCGGCGCAATGGACAGCAGATGGCTGTTGCGGATGCCCTGCGCGCGAATCCTCTTCTTGAGCGTCTCCGGCAGCCGCGAGGCGAAGCGCGGCGGGGCGAGGTACTGTTCCGCCTCCAGCAGCGGAAACGCGCCCTTCTCCTGCGCCAGGTCCACCGAAGCGGCGTAGGCCTCGTCGCGCATGCGCTCGGCCATGTCCGCGGCCATCGCCCGCGCCTCGGCCGTGTCGTAGCGAAGCCCGAGCATGATCAGTGCGTCGCCGAGGCCGGTGAAGCCGAGCCCGATGCGGCGCTTGTTGCGTGCCTCTTCGGCCTGCCGCGGCAGCGGCCAGACGCTCGCGTCCAGCACGTTGTCGAGCATGCGCACCGCCACGCGCACCACCTTGCCGAAGGCTTCGGAATCGAACCGCGCCTTGGGCGTGAAGGGATCGACGACGAACAGCGTCAGATTGACGCTGCCCAGGCAGCAGCAGCCGTAGGCCGGCAACGGCTCTTCGCCGCAAGGATTGGTCGCCTCGATCGTTTCGCAGTAGCCGAGGTTGTTGTCGGCGTTCGCGCGGTCGACGAAGAACACGCCCGGCTCCGCATGATCGTAGGTCGAGTCCATGATCTGCTTCCACAGATCGCGCGCCTTCACTCTGCGATACACCCACAATCCGTCCGCCCGCCGACGCGGGGACTCGCCGCGCTGCCCAGAGTGGGGCAGCGCCTTGTGCACCAGCTCCCAGTCGGCGTCGGTTTCTACCGCGCGCATGAAGGCGTCGGTCACGGCCACACTGACGTTGAAGTTGCGAAGCTCGCCCTTGTCCTTGGCGTGGATGAACTCTTCGACGTCGGGATGATCGCAGCGCAGTATCCCCATCTGCGCGCCGCGCCGCGCGCCGGCCGATTCCACCGTCTCGCAGCTCTGGTCGAACACGCGCATGTAGGACACCGGCCCGCTCGCGCTGCTCTGCGTGCCGCGCACCAGGGCGCCGTGCGGGCGGATCGCCGAGAAGTCGTAGCCCACGCCGCCGCCGCGGCGCATGGTTTCCGCCGCTTCCATCAGCGCGACGTAGATGCCGGGCTTGCCGTCCACCGTTTCGGATACCGAGTCGCCCACCGGCTGCACGAAGCAGTTGATGAGCGTTGCGGCGAGCTGCGTTCCCGCCGCGGAGTTGACGCGCCCGCCGGGGATGAAGCCGTTCTCCAGCGCCTCGTAGAAAACCGGCTCCCATTTCTCGGGGTCGCGCTCCACCGCGGCGAGAGCGCGCGCGACGCGGCGGCGAAGCTCCTCGACCGTTTTCTCGCCGCCCTTGGCGTACTTTTCCAGAAGCACGTCGAGGCTTACCTGCTGGGCGGGGAGCGACAAATTGGTGTCGTTTGTTTTCATGGACGTTCCGAAAGAAATATTGCCTGCCTGCGTTGCATCAAGGCCGAATCATACGCTCCGCGTGCAATTGCGGCCCGTCACGAAACTGCGCGCCGCAGCGCCTCCTGCCCGCGCTGCGCCAGGAATTCGCCGAGCACCCGCGCGGTATGCGAATGCTTCACCGCCGCCACCTGCTCCGGCGGGCCCTGTGCGACCACCTGCCCGCCGCCCTCGCCGCCTTCCGGGCCGAGATCGATGATCCAGTCGGCCTCGGCCATGACGTCGAGGTTGTGCTCGATCACCACCACCGTGTTGCCGGCGTCGACCAGGCGGTGGAGCACGCGGATCAGCTTCTCCACGTCCGCCATGTGCAAGCCCACGGTCGGTTCGTCCAGAACATACAAAGTTCCCCTCGCCCCCGCCCTCTCCCCCGACTTCGCGGGGGAGAGGGTGTTCTTCGCTCCCTCTCCGCGCGCAGCGGGGAGAGGGCCGGGGTGAGGTGCGCGCACCTTTGCAAGCTCCGTGACCAGCTTGATGCGCTGCGCCTCGCCGCCGGACAGCGTAGGGCTCTGCTGGCCCAGCGTGAGGTATCCCAGCCCCACGTCCTGCAGCAGCCGCAGCGCGTGGTGAATCGCCGGCACCGCGGAAAAAAACTCCGTCGCCTCGTCCACGCTCATCGCCAGCACTTCGCCGATCGTCCGGCCCTTGAAGCGCACGGTCAGCGTCTCGGCATTGAAGCGGCTCCCGCGGCACACGTCGCAGGCCACTTTCACGTCGGGCAGGAAACTCATCTCGATCTTCCGCAGCCCCTGGCCCTCGCAGGCATCACAGCGCCCGCCCGCGGAGTTGAACGAAAACCGCCCGGGACCGTAGCCGCGCATGCGCGCCTCCTGCGTGCCGGCGAAGAGCCTGCGCACCGCGTCCCAGAAGCCGACATAGGTCGCGGGGCACGAACGCGGCGTCTTGCCGATCGGCGTCTGGTCGACTTCCAGCACGCGCGACACCTGCTCCCAGCCGCGGATCGCGCGGCAGCCGAAGGTCTCCGGCCGCGCGCCGCGCCGGCGCGCGCCGGACAGCAGCGCCGTCAGATTGTCGTAGAGCACGTCGCGCGCGAGCGTGCTCTTCCCCGAGCCCGAGACGCCGGTCACGACCGTCAGCCGGCCGAGGGGAAAGCGCACGCCGATGCTGCGCAGATTGTGCAGCCCGGCGCCGACGACCTCCACCGCGGGAATGCGCGCGTCGGTGCGGCGCCGGGGCGCGAGCGGATGCCGGAGCGGCCGGGCGAGAAACTTTCCGGTCAGCGACTCCGGGGAATTGATCAGCGCCTCCACCGCGCCTTCGGCGACAACGCGCCCGCCGAGGCGCCCGGCGCCCGGGCCGAGGTCGACGACGTGGTGCGCGCGGCGGATCGTCTCCTCGTCGTGCTCGACCACCAGCAGCGTGTTGCCCTTGCGCTCCAGCCTTTCCAGCGTGTCGAGCAGAATGCGGTTGTCGCGCGGATGCAACCCGATCGTCGGCTCGTCGAGGATGTAGCACACCCCGCGCAGGTTGGAGCCGAGCTGCGCGGCGAGCCGGATGCGCTGCGCCTCGCCGCCGGACAGCGTGGGGGCGGAGCGATCCAGCGTGAGGTAGTCCAGGCCGACCTCGGCAAGGAAACCGAGCCGGCTCTCCAGCTCGGAGACGATGTCGCGCGCGATCTCCTTTTCGCGCCCCTGCAGCTCGAGCGCGCCGAACAGCTTCGCCAGCTGCGCGACGGGCAACGCGCCGTACTCCGCGATCGACCGGCCGCGCCAGCGCACCGCGAGCGCTTCGCGATTCAGGCGCCTGCCCTCGCAGTCCGGACAGGGCTCGTCCACCGCCAGCCACTCGATCCAGGAGTCGAGCACGTGGTCTTCCGTGCCGGTGCGCGCGCGTTCCTCGTCCCAGCCCACGTCGGTGAGCTTCAACCCGGTGCCGTAGCAGGCCGGACACCAGCCGTGCTTGGAGTTGTACGAGAACAGCCTGGGGTCGAGCTCGGGGAAACTGCGGCCGCAGGACCGGCAGGCGCGCTTCACAGAAAACACTGTCTCGGTCACCGCGCCGCCGCGCATCAGGTCGTCGAGCGGCGCGAGCACATGCGCCACGCCCTTGCCGAGACCCAGCGTCGTGCCGAGCGCCCCGCGCACCGCCTTCTCGTCCGCGGCGCTCACCCGCAGGTCCGCGACCGGCAGCTCGATCGAATGCTCCTTGAACCGATCGATGCGCGGGAAGCGCGCGGTGGGCAGGAATTCACCGTCCACGCGCAGGTACTCGTACCCTCTTGCCGCGGCCCACTTGGCGAGATCGGTGTAGACGCCCTTTCGGTTCACCACCAACGGCGCCAGCAAGCCGATGCGCTGCCCCTTGTACTGGCGCAGGATGCGCGCGGCGATCGCCTCTTCGCTCTGCGGCTCGATCGGCACCTCGCAGTCCGGGCAATACTGGGTGCCGAGCTTGACGAACAGCAGGCGCAGGAAATGGTGGATCTCGGTCAGCGTCCCGACCGTACTCTTGCGCCCGCCGCGGCTGGTCCGCTGCTCGATCGCGACCGTGGGCGGGATGCCATAGATCGCGTCCACGTCCGGGCGCGAGGCGACCTGCACGAACTGCCTGGCGTAGGCGTTGAGCGATTCGAGGTAACGGCGCTGCCCTTCCGCGAACACGATGTCGAAGGCGAGCGTGGACTTGCCGCTGCCGGACACGCCGGTGATCACGGTGAACTTGCCGCGCGGCAACGCGATGTCCACGTTCTTGAGGTTGTGCTCGCGCGCGTTGTGGATCTGAATCGAACCCACTTCACCCCGATGCGCGGACACGTTCGTGCCGGAGGCACCCGTTTGCGGGTCGCGCATCCGTTTCGCCTCGCGCCCCAGGTTGCTCCGCAATTGCCCGGTCGGCGAAACCTCTTCCCCCTGAAGGGCGGGCAGGGAGCGAAAGGAGTCGGGTTCGGCCACCTGTGGTGGTGCAATAGCCCCGCTGTCGAGGGCTTCCTCGTATTCGCGTAATGCGATGCCGGTATGCGACTGCCGATCGCGCTTCACGTCTTCCGGCGTGCCGGTGCAGACGATCTCGCCGCCCGCCTCGCCGCCCTCGGGACCGAGATCGATGATCCAATCCGCCGCACGGATGACATCGAGGTTGTGCTCGATCACCAGCAGCGAATGTCCGGCCTGCACCAGCCGGCGCAGCGACTTCAGCAGCTTGGCGATGTCGTCGAAGTGCAGCCCGGTGGTCGGTTCGTCGAAGAGGAAGAGCGTACCCACCTCACCGCGATGCGAGGACACGTCCTTGCCGGAGGCACCCGTTTGCGGACGGCGCGCCGGATTGGCCCGGGGAGAGTCCTGTTTCACCTGCGCCAGATGTCCTGCCAACTTCAGTCTTTGCGCCTCGCCGCCGGAGAGCGTGGGCACCGGTTGGCCGAGCCTGAGGTACTCCAGCCCGACGTCGGCGAGAGGCTGCAGTCCGCGCAGGACTTCCGGGTACGCGCCGAAGTACGCCAGCGCTTCGGACACCGTCATCTCCAGCACCTCGGCGATACTGCGCGCCGCCTTCCCCCCGGGCGCGATCGTGACCTCGAGGACTTCCGGCCGGTAGCGTTTTCCATCGCAGTCCGGGCAGCGCAGGTACACGTCCGACAGGAACTGCATCTCGACGTGCTCGAAGCCGTTGCCGCCGCAGGTCGGACAGCGGCCGTCGCCGGAGTTGAAGCTGAACATGCCCGGTTTGTAGCCGCGCTGCTTCGCGAGCGGGCTCTTCGCGAACAGATCGCGGATCGCGTCGAACGCGCCGACGTAGCTCGCCGGGTTCGACCGCGTGGTGCGGCCGATCGGCGTCTGGTCGACCAGTACCACGTCCGAGATCCGCTCGGCGCCATGCAGCGCGGTGAACGCGCCCGGCGCCTCGGTCGGCCTGCCCTTGGCTTTCAGCAGCGCCGCGTACAGCACGTCCTGCACGAGCGTGGACTTGCCCGACCCCGACACACCGGTGACGCACACCAGGCGGTTGAGCGGGATCGAGACGTCGATGCCCTTCAGATTGTGCTGCGCGGCGCCGCGCAGCTCGAGCCTCTGTCCGTTCGGATCGACGGGCAGGCGCGCGAGCCCGGCGTCGGCGCGCTTGCGGCCGAGCAGGTATTGCCCGGTGAGCGAGTCGGCGCGCAGCCGCAGCGAGGCCGGCGTGTCGAAATGAACCACCCGGCCGCCCTTCTCGCCCGGACCGGGTCCCATGTCGAGGATGCGGTCGGCGGCGAACATGATCTGCGGGTCGTGCTCCACCACCACCAGCGAGTTGCCCGCGTCGCGCAGCTTGCGCATCACGCCGATCACCCGCCCCATGTCCCGCGGATGCAGCCCGATCGACGGCTCGTCGAGTACGAACAAGGTGTTCGTCAGCGAGGTGCCGAGCGCGGTGGTGAGGTTGATGCGCTGAACCTCGCCGCCGGACAGCGTGCGCGATTGCCGGTCGAGCGTCAGATAGCCGAGGCCGACTTTCTGCAGGTACGCGAGCCGCGAGCGGATCTCCCCCAGCAGCAGCTCAGTGGCCTCGTCCAGCGGCGCGGGCAAATGCACCGAGTCGAAGAAATGCTTGCAGCGGTCCGCTGGCAGCAGCATCAGGTCGTGAATCGTGAGACCGGGCAGCGCGGCGAGCTGTTCGCCGGTCCATTCCACGCCGACCGGGCGGTAGCGCCGTGCCGGATCGAGCACCGCGTCGGCGTCCGTCTTGGTGCCCACGCGCCAGAGCAGCGCGTCGGGCTTGAGTCTGCTGCCCTGGCACGCGCCGCATGCCGTGTATGCGCGGTACTTCGACAGCAGCACCCGGATGTGCATCTTGTACGCCTTGGTCTCCAGCCAGGCGAAGAAGCGCCGCACGCCGTACCAGGTGCCGGGCCAGGACTTGCGCCAGCTCACCCACTCCGGCTCGCCCTCCAGCACCCACTGTTTTTGGCGGACGCCCAGCTCGCGCCACGGCACGTCGAGGGGAATGCCGCGCTTGACTGCGTATTTCTCGAGGTCGTCCTGGCACTCGCGGAAGCTCTGCGTCTGCCAGGGCCTGATGGCGCCTTCCCTCAGTGTCTTCGCCTCGTCGGGAACGATGAGGCCGAAATCGATGCCGATCACGCGCCCGAAGCCGCGGCAGGTATCGCACGCCCCGAGCGGCGAATTGAACGAGAACGCGGACGGCGTGGGCGCGCGGTAATGGATGTCGCAGTCCGCGCAGTGCAGGTCGTCGCTGAATTTCCATGTGGCATGTGCGGCGCCTTCTTCGCTCAGCGCGTGCACGCTGACCTTTCCCTGCCCGACCCGCATTGCCGCTTCCAGCGCTTCGACGACCCGCGCGCGCTCGGCCGACGACATGCGCAGCCGGTCCTGCACCACTTCGAGCCTGTCGCCGGACTTCGAGTGGATGCGGGTGTAACCCTGGCTCTCGAGCAGCCTCAGGATTTCGTCCTCGGAGAAGTTCTTCGGCACCTGCACCGGGAACGTGATCACGAGCCGCGGATCGCCCGCGTCTTCGGCGCGCGACGCGAGCTCGGCGTAGATCGTCTCCGGATTGTCGCGACGCACCGGTCTCGCGCAGCCGCGGCAGTAGAGGCGGGAAGCGCGCGCGAACAGCAGCTTCAGATGGTCGGCAAGCTCGGTCATCGTGCCCACCGTCGAGCGCGACGTGCGCACCGGGTTGGTCTGGTCGATCGCGATCGCCGGCGGGATACCATCGATGCGGTCGACCTGCGGCTTGTCCATCCGGTCGAGGAACTGGCGCGCGTAGGGCGAAAAGGTCTCGACGTAGCGCCTTTGCCCTTCGGCGTACAGGGTGTCGAACACCAGCGAAGACTTGCCCGAGCCGGACACGCCGGTCACCACGACCAGCTCGTTCAGCGGCAGATCGAGATCCAGGTTCTTGAGGTTGTTCTGGCGTGCGCCGCGGATCAGGATGGCGCCGTCGTCGGAAATGGACATTCCGATCCTTATCTATCAGGTAGTTGGGGCATCGCCCGAGGCGAGACTTCGGCGAAAGGTACGAATTTTAGCCGCGAGCGCTTCGACCCACACGATTGCCAACGAGTTCGCGAGAAACCTGCTTCTTTGCGCCAATGAAGGCATGCCGTTGCGCCGGCGTCGTTGATCTGTGTCAAGACTGCGCAGCCAAGGCACGGTGAAGCGCGCATCGGGAATGTTCCGCGCTCGCGCGCGCCATGACCCTGAAAAGATCCGCGCCGGCCCTGCCCCGCGGCGGTGGGAAATCGCTTCCGTATGCAGACTCCCGCATGCCGCGCTGATTCCGGGCGAAATGCCTTGCACTTTTGCCCTGCTGCGCAGTCAGCTCGACCGCAGGCCGATGCGGTCCAGAAATCGATCCAGTTCGCCGGCCAGACCGGGAGAGTCGACCTCCGCGAACTCGTAGCGGGCGCGCACGAGGGGTCGGCTGACGCGGATGAGCGCGCCCAGATTCACCGGTGTCGCCGCCACCACGACTTCGGCGTCCGTGCGCTCGATGGTCCGCTCGAGATCATCGAGCTGCTGCTTCGAATATCCCACTGCGGGAAGCACCGGTCCGATGTGCGGATACGCGCCAAGGATTTTCGCCAGCTCGCCGACCGCGCGCGGCCTCGGGTCGACGATCCGAGCCGCTCCTGCCCGCGTCGCAGCGACGAATCCGGCGCCGTAGCTCATCCCGCCGTGCGTAATCGTCGGCCCGTCCTCCACCACCAGCACGCGGCGGCCGCGCACCGCATCCTCGTCGTCGAGCCGCACCGGAGACGCCGCGCGCACGATCGGCACCTCGGGCCTGACGCGGCGCGCGTTTTCGATCGCCTTCCGCGCGTCGTCCGCATGCGCGCTGTCCGTCTTGGCCACGACCACGATATCTGCCAGCCGCAGCGCGGTCTCGCCGGGGTAATGGCTGGTCACCTCGCCCGGACGCAACGCATCGACCAGAACGATCCTCTTGACAGCCAGCGCGCGGCCTGCGATTTCCCGCAGCCGGTGCGCACCGCCGACACCGCGATCACCGGCACGTCCGCGGCGAGCATCGTGCGCTGCGCGCCGAGCAGCACGAAGTCCGCCCCCGCGGCTAGCACGCGCGAGGCCAGGTGCATCACGTGCGCGTGGCTCACGTCGCTGTACGAGAACACCACTCTTTCGACCCGCTCTCCGGTGCACAGCGCGTCCAGCTCCGGCTCGGCGACGATCGGGATGCCGTGCGGGTACCGAGCGCTGGCCAGCGATGCCGGATAGCGCCGCGCGGCAATCCCCGGGATCTGCGCGTGAGTAAACGCGACGACTTCGGTGTCCGGATCGTCCCGGTACACGACGTTGAAATTGTGGAAGTCGCGCCCCGCCGCGCCCGCGATCACCGTGCGCACCCGGCGCAGCGCGCGCGGACCCGGTTTGCCGCGCGTGCGCCGGCACGCCCTTGCGCTTCGGTTCGCGGCCCATGGAGGTTTTGCTCTTCAGCTCAGCAACGGCGCCAGGACCGTCTGCATGCGCCGCCAGTGCGAACCTTCCCAGAAGATGCCGCCGCACTGCGGGCAAGTGCTGAAGCGCTCGTAGAAACGCGCGGCGTTCGGGGGAACGCGGTCCGCCACCGCCTCCTTTTCCGCCGCCTGCAGCGGCACGTTGCATTCCAGGCAAAGCGTGAACGGCCGCGCGTCATGCTGGAGCTGCAACCGCTCGACGATCTCGCGCAACTGCTGCTCCGGCTTGGGCGCATGCAGGAAGCAGCCGTGCGTCACGTCCCGGCACTTGAGCAGGTCGCGGTCGCGGGTGAGGATCACGCGGCCCTCGCGCGCGGCGATGTCGCGGATCTGGTGATCGTGGTAGGCGTTGCTGTAGAGCGTGTCGAAACCGAGCATGCGCAGAAACCTCGCCAGCCCGCCCAGATGCGAATCGGCCACAAAGCGCAGCCGCCGCAGCGGCTCGGGGCGCACCCGGAGCAAGGGGCGCACGTCCAGCGTCTCGAACACCGGGTAGACCGTGATCCGGTCGCCGTCGCGGACCAGATACGAGAAATCGACCGAAGCGCCGTTGGCTAGGATGACCTCGACCTCCGTGTGGGGGACGCCTAGCGCCTCGATCGCGTTCTTCACCGTCGCCGCCCGCGCGCAGGCGTACGCGAACTCGCGCTTGCGACGTTCCGGCGCGAGAAAATCGTTCAGCTCCTCGTAAAAGCGGAATACGGCAACGGCCATCCCGGCGTCCCCTCACCCGCTCCCGGGTCGCATCCCGTCGCAAGCGACGGGAACCCTGCTCCGCCGTACGCGGCTGACGCCTAGCGCCTCGATCGCGTTCTTCACCGTCGCCGCCCGCGCGCAGGCGTACGCGAACTCGCGCTTGCGACGTTCCGGCGCGAGAAAATCGTTCAGCTCCTCGTAAAAGCGAAACC
>Ga0070741_10017359_pt1 | contig 11836 bp, 9 predicted proteins | sample Coa_R1_4_FD_66440 | JGI IMG/M metagenome (GOLD analysis project Ga0070741, IMG submission 66440) | Surface soil microbial communities from Centralia Pennsylvania, which are recovering from an underground coalmine fire - Coalmine... | ecosystem: Environmental > Terrestrial > Soil > Unclassified ...
GCGGCCGGGCAATTCGACGTCACCCGATGTTCGCTCCCGCTGGGGCTAACGTAAATTTTATCGAGAAGAGCGCCCCGCGAAAGATTTCCATTCGAACCTACGAACGCGGCGTCGAAGATGAAACGCTCGCGTGCGGCACAGGTGTCGTTGCCAGTGCGCTGATTTTTGCCGCGACGGAAAAGACAGACGGACCGATTGCCGTCAGCGTGCGAAGCGGCAGCGAGCTGAGCGTCGACTTTAAAAGAGCGGGGGAGCGCTTCACAAACGTGACCCTGACCGGCCCGGCCGAATTCGCGTTCGAAGGCAGCATCGACATTTGATGTTTCGCGGCACTTATACTGCGCTCGTTACGCCGTTCCGAAACGGCGAAGTCGACTTTGCCGCGCTCGAGCAACTAGTTGAGACGCAAATCGGCGCCGGCATTACCGGACTGGTCTCGGTCGGCACCACCGGTGAATCCCCGACTTTGACGCACGACGAGAAACACGAAGTCATCGCGCGAACGGTCGAGCTCGCAAAAGGCCGTTGCCAGGTCATCGCCGGGGCGGGATCCAATTCGACCCGCGACTCCATCGAAGCGACCAAATTCGCGGAGAAAGCGGGAGCGGACGGCGTCTTACTGGTGGCTCCATATTATAACAAGCCGAGTCAGGAAGGTTTATTTCGTCATTTCCAAGCAATCGCTGGGGCCACAAAACTTCCGGTCATGCTCTACAACATCCCGGGCCGCTGCGCGGTCGATATCGGTCCCGACACGGTGCTCCGGCTTGCGGAAAAATGTTCCAACATTGTTTCGATCAAGGAAGCGAGCGGCAGCGTTGATCGCGTGGCGGAATTGCATCGTCGCTTGCCCCCCGAATTCACTGTTTTGAGCGGCGATGATTCGCTGACCTTGCCATTCATGTCGGTGGGCGCAGTCGGTATTGTCAGTGTCGCTTCGAATCTATTTCCGGCGGAGGTTTGCGCGCTCGTTCGGACCTGCGAAGCAGGCGACTTTAACGCCGCGGAGAAATTGCATCGTAAGATGTCGGGAATTTTCAAGGACCTCTTCATCGAGCCGAACCCGGTTCCGGCGAAAACCGCTCTCGGCTGGAGAGGGGTCATTTCGCCTGAGGTTCGCCTGCCCCTTTGCGAAATGACCGAGGCCAACCAGGCGCGACTGCGGACAACGCTCGAAGAGTTCGAAAAATCAAAATGAAAGCGCCGCTACGCGTGGCGCTGATCGGAGCGCGCGGTCGCATGGGACAAACCATCGCAGGCCTTGCCCATCGCGATGCCGGGATCGACATCGTGGCCGAGTGCGATATGGGCGATTCCATCGCTGAAGCGATGAAGAATTGCGATGTGGCAATTGATTTCAGCAACGCGAGCTCAATCGAAGAAGTTTGCCGCGCCGCATCCGAAAATCGCACCGCGCTCGTGATCGGAACGACCGGGCATTCCATCGAGCAGCGCCAAGTGATCGAAAAGACCGGGAAGTCTCTGCCGATCGTATTCGCGTCGAATTTCAGCGTCGGAGTGAACGCATTATTCGCACTCACGAAGCGCGCTGCGCAAATCCTCGGGCCGCAGTTCGCCCCGAACATTGTCGAGACGCACCATACGAAGAAAAAGGACGCGCCGAGCGGAACGGCGAAGACACTGGGCGAAATTTTGAAAGCGGAACTAAAAAGCGACGTTCCCATTGAATCAATCCGCGAAGGGGACGTGGTCGGCGAACACACGGTGAGCTTTGTCGGGCCAGCCGAGCGATTAGTGCTGACACATAGCGCGGACACCAGAGAAATTTTTGCGAGCGGTGCCTTGCGCGCCGCGCAGTGGGTTACTGGAAAGCCGGCCGGTCTTTATTCGATGCAAGATGTCCTGGGGCTGTAGTGGCAGCCGTGCCGGCTGCTGTTGGCAAACGATTCGCAGGCGGCACGCCTGCCTCTACAGGATTTGAAATGAGAATTGGCATTGCGCTCGGTTCCAATCTTGGCGATCGCCTGGCGAATCTGCGAACGGCGAGGGCGCGGATCGCCGATCTGGCGACGGACAAATCGGTTCTCGCCTCCAAGGTCTATGAAACCGAACCGGTGAATTGCGAGCCGGGTGCCGGAAAATTCCTCAACGCGGTGATTGAAATCGAATACGACGGGGATCCTACTGCTCTGCTCGATAAACTGATCACGATTGAAGAGTCGCTGGGGCGCGATCGTGACCATGCGCGCAACGTTTCGCGAAAGATCGACCTTGATATGCTCTATGCCGGGGATCTCATTATAAATAACGAGCGCCTGCAATTGCCGCATCCGCGCGTGCCGGGGCGGAAATTTGTCCTTCAGCCGCTGGCGGATATTCGCCCCGACCTGATCCTGCCGAAGCAAACAAAAGCAGTTTCGGAGCTGCTCGCGCAAAGCCCGGATTCGGCTAAAGTGACCTGCTTTACGGAGGACTGGTCATGACGGACCTGGTTGAAAAATTTCGAGCAATGAAAGCGCGCGGTGAGAAAATCACCGCCCTCACCGCCTATGATTACCCGACCGCGCGGCTGCTCGATGAAAGCGGCATCGACATTATTTTGGTCGGCGACTCGTTGGGGATGGTGGTGCTCGGTTATAAGGACACGACGGAGGTGACCTTGGACGAAATGTTACACCACACGCGCGCGGCGGCGCGCGGCGTCAAGAACGCATTGCTCGTGGGCGATATGCCAATCCACACTTTCGAGACGCCCGAGAACGCGGTCGCAACCGCTAGAAAGTTTCTCGAGGCGGGCGCGCAAGCGGTGAAGCTGGAAGGCGGCGTCGACCACGCTCCGCATATCGAGGCGATCACCGCCGCCGGAATTCCATTTATGGCGCACATTGGAATGTTACCCCAGCGGGTTCGGGAAGAGGGCGGCTACAAAGTGAAAGGTCGCACCGCGGCGGAGGCTGACGGCTTGCTTGAGGACGCCCGCGCTGTGGAAAGGGCCGGCGCCTTTTCGGTGGTGCTCGAAATTGTGACCGCGAAAATTTCCGAACAAATCACGAAGGCAATAACGATTCCCACAATCGGGATCGGGTCGGGAGAACATTGCGACGGCCAAATCCTGGTCACGCACGATTTGATCGGGCTCTTTCCGTGGTTTACCCCGAAGTTTGTCTCGCCGGAAGCGCGGGTAGCGGACGAAATCCGCAAGGCCGTGCGGGCCTTCATTGAACGGACGCGGTCAGGCGGATTGTCCAAGGGCTAGTGATTGACAACAAATCACCGGTAACGGTGTTTAACTAACGATGCGGGCCAGCACCAGAATTTCCGATTTCGATGATATCGACGATATCGAGCACGAGGCTCTCCTCACCGGAAGTCCGGAGCGGAGCTGGATCTGGTTTGGTTTGATCCTTTCGCTCGCGCTCCACATCAGTCTTTGCATCTGGTTCTATCGAACTCGCTTTCAAACGGTGGAAAACGTCTTCAACGACGTGCAGCGACCAATGACCTTCCGAGTCAAGCCGGTCGATATGAGTCAGATCGACAAAGCGAGCGGCGATCAAATCAGTCCCGCGTCCAAGCCAAACCCGGACGATGCAAAGGAGCAGCAGCCGGACGAAAAGAAATCGTTCGACAAGCTTTTGCAGGAAATTCAGGCGACGACGCAAATGCCGGACGAGATGAATAACGTGCTTCCGGACAAGCCGAAGGTCGATCAGGCCGACGTGAGTTCGGTGATGAACGAAATCGAGAAAAGCACGGCGCAAACGCTGTCGCAAAGCCCGAATGCAACGCACGAGCAGTCCATTTTGAATGACAGCTCCGTTTCGGGCCGGCCGCAGCCCGCCTTGAGCGGAACGGAACTGGCCACGAGCACGATCATCAAACGTCCGAACACCTTCACGAGCAAACTCCCGGGCGACAGCGCGGGGCCGAACAAAAAAGGCGCGCCCGGCTTCAGCGATCTCGACCAACTTCTCTCACAAAAGGGCCCGCTCGGTTCGGGAACGAAAATCCGGATGCCGGAAGATCAGCTCTTCACTTTTGACAGCGCCGATCTGCAACCGGGAGGTATTCTGCAAAAGTTGGTGGATCTCTTGAAGCGTAATCCAAAAGCGACTTTCACGATTGAGGGCTACACCGATTCAATCGGAACGTTTGAATACAATCTGGATTTGAGTCAGCGACGCGCCGACAACATGAAACAATATCTGGTCCAGACGCTCGGACTGGATCCCTCACACGTCGATGCCCGGGGCCGGGGCTCGTCGAAATTCATTGTCCCGCCGCGCTCGCTTCCGCCCAACGCGAATCAGGCCGATTACGACGCTGAGATCCAGCGGGAAAGTCCGAACCGGCGGGTTGAAGTGACCATCAACACCAACGCGCAGTAATTTTCTTCGTTGCCTTCTCTGAGGACGACCGAATACAGCCACCGTTTGAGACGCCGGTAATCAAATTGTCATTCCGAGCGAAGTCGAGGAATCTCTCGCTCTTTCCGATTACCAATTCTTGGTCCAACGCGCGACGTACGATTGATCCGTGTCCGTCTGTTCTTTGCGACCTGACGTCGACCAAAGATCGAAAGTGGGATTGTATCCTTTTGTCGGATCACTCTGGAAAGCTGTAGAATATCCGTACGAATACCCGAAAGGATCGCGTATACCCGTAACGGTTGCTGTCCCGTCTGTGGGACTCAGCATATTTGGTTTGAAGCTAAAGTACGTCTTTCCGGTTTCCCCAGGGTCAATCTGGCGATTGCGATTCGTGTCGCCGGTAAGTGCAACATATAAAGTCTGCGAAGCTAATTCATATCGGGCGGCATCGGCTCCATATGGGTAGAGGTTTGTTCGAGCATCAAGCGAATCACTCTGGCTGTCGCGCGGATAAATTCCATTATCGGCTTTGTAGCTTTCGAGGGCCGCGGAGATGGCCGCGATCTCGGCCTCGGCGCGGGAGCGGGCGCCTTTTTTCTGGACGTAACCCACCGTGCTCAAAATCAGGCCGGCCAGAATAATAATGACGGCGATGACGACGAGGAGCTCGATCAAGGTAAAGGCGGCCTTGCCGCCAAATCCGAAATTCAAAACGCGAAATCCTAAACAAGGTTTAAAATTCGAAATTCGAATGTGAAAAATGCTTTGTCGTCTCGAGTTTTGAGTTTTGGTCATTGCAAATTGTTTCGATATTCGACATCCGCATTTCGTCATTTCCCGCCTTCGGCGGATCAGGTTTGTTGCTGCAAACCTTGAATGATGCTGATGAGCGGGAGAAAGAGCGCAATTACGATCGTCCCGACGACGACGGCTAGAAATACGATCATGATCGGTTCGAGCGCGGCGGTCATCGCCGCAACCGAGTTATCGACTTCATCGTCGTAAACGTCGGCGATCTTCAAAAGCATCTCGGGCAACTGGCCGGTTTCTTCGCCGACATCGACCATGCTCACGACCATCGGGGGGAATGCGCCGCTGGCTTCGAGCGGTTGCACGATGGATTCGCCCTCCTTCACGCTCTCGTGCACCTGGGCGATCGCGCGCGCGATCACCATGTTGCCCGCGGTCTCCCGCGTGATGTTGAGCGCCTGCAAAATTGGAACACCGCTCGTGACAAGTGTCCCCAGAGTGCGCGAAAACCGGGAGATGGCGGTTTTGCGAATAATGTCGCCGAAAAGCGGCATGCGAAGCTTCGCGCCGTCAATCTTCGATTTGCCGCGCGGCGTGCGATTCATGAATTTGTAGGCCGCGATCAGCGCGATAATCACTGCGATGATGACCATCCAGTGCTCCTGAACGAATCGACTTATGGTAATCACGAACGTGGTGATGGCGGGCAGAGGCCGGTCCCCAAGCATGTCGTGAAAGATGGCTTCGAACTTCGGCACGATGAAGACGAGCAGAAACCCCATGATCGCGATGGCCATGGTCATCACGATGATCGGATAAACCATCGCGGCGGCGACTTTGTTTTTGATCTTTGCCGCTTTTTCCTGGAACTCGGCCAGCCGCGTCAGCACGAGCTCGAGCACACCACCGACTTCGCCCGCTTTGACCATGTTCACGTAGAGGTCGTTAAAGATTAGCGGGTACTGCGCGAGGCTTTCCGAGAAGGTGTTGCCGCCCTGGACCGAATCCGCCAGTTTGTTGATGGTGGTTTTCAGAACCGCATCGCGTTCCTGTTTCGCGAGCACGTTCAACCCGCGCAAGAGCGGCAGCCCGGAATCGATCAAGGTTGCCAGCTGCCGCGTAAAAATCATGAGGATCTTTGGCTTAACTTTTTTTCGCTGAAAAAGGACGAGCCCTCCGCCGCTTTTTTGTTTTTCACGCGGCTGCGCGGCACGGTCCGCCCTGGCTGCGCGTTTCGCGGCCTTCCCGTCGCGGCCGCCACCTCTTCCTTCTTCGTAAACGTTGGTTGGAAAGAAACCCGCCTGGCGAAGCTGCCCGATCGCATCGTTGCTTGTCGGCGCATCGACCACTCCGGTCGATTCCTGCCCGCGCGAATCAAGTGCTACGTACGTGAACCGAGGCATGAAAGGAATTTAACGACTTGCCGATTAGAGCAGAAGATTCAGGTATATTTCAATACTTCCTCAATCGTGGTGTCGCCGGCGAAGATGCTGCGGAGGCCGTCTTGCCGCAGCGTGACCATTCCCAGCTCGATTGCCTTCTGTTTTAAAGTAACCGTCGGCGCGCGTTCGTTGATCAGCTCGCGGAGCGGGTCGGTGACCCGGAGAAGCTCGTAAATTCCTTTGCGGCCCTTGTAACCGGTTTGATTGCAGGCTTCGCAACCTTTGCCATAGAAAAATTGGCGGTCGCCGATGTCGCGCTTCGAAAGTTGCAACTGCGCCAGGACCGATTCACTCGGCTTGTAGGCCGTTCGACAATTAGGACAAATGCTGCGGAGCAATCGTTGCCCGAGCACCGCTTCGAGCGTGGCCGAAATCAAAAACGGCTCGACGCCCATATCGATCAAGCGTGTGACCGCGCCGGGCGCATCGTTTGTATGCAAAGTCGTGAAGACGAGATGGCCGGTGAGCGAAGCCTGGATCGCAATCTGAGCCGTCTCCAGGTCGCGAGTTTCGCCAATCATGATGCGGTCGGGATCCTGGCGAAGGAACGCGCGGAGAACGCGCGCAAAGCTAAGCCCGATATTTTCGTTTACCGGTACCTGGATGATTCCTTCCAGGTCGTACTCGACCGGCTCTTCCGCAGTCAGCAATTTTGAATCAATCGTGTTGATCTTGCGTAAACAGGAATAGAGCGTTGTCGTCTTGCCCGAGCCGGTCGGTCCGGTGGCGATGAAAATTCCGTTCGGACGCTCGATCATCTCGAGCAGATAACTGTGGATGTAATCGGGCATGCCGAGCATCTCGAGGTCCAGATTGACCGTTGAGCGATCGAGAACACGCAGCACGACACTTTCGCCAAACTGTGTGGGCAGGGTCGAAACGCGAAGATCGACATGGCGGCCGGCAATGTTCTTTTGGATGCGCCCGTCCTGCGGCAAACGGCGCTCGGCAATGTTCATGCTCGCCATTACCTTCACTCGGGAAATTACCGGCAACGCGAGGTGCCGCGGGGGCGGGGACATCTCGTAGAGCGCGCCGTCCACGCGGTAACGAATCTTGAATTCGTTCTCGAACGGCTCAAAGTGAATGTCACTCGCGCGATCCTGGATCGCCTGATACAAAATCAAATCGACAAAGCGAATGATCGGAGTTGCGTTGGCTTCCGCTTCGACCGCGGCTGCGTTTTCATCGCCGCGTATCTGCAAGAGATCGCCCGCTTCACCGAGCTGCTTGAGCACTTCCTCCATGCTCGTGCTGTCGGTGCCGTAGTGTTCCTTGATGCGCTCATCGATTTGTTGGGTGGGCGCGACGACGACTTCGATGTCTTTGCCGAGCGCAAAGCGAAGATCTTCCGCGGCGCGCGGTTCGAGCGGATCGGCGAGGGCAATGCGCAAGGTTCCGCCGCTTAGGCCGATCGGCAGGGCCCGATGCAGACGCGCCAGTCCGCTTGGAATAAGTTTCAAGACCGCCGGTGGAATTTCTTTATCGCGTAGATCGATGTATTCGGTGCCGAGTGCTTGCGCGATTGTTTGATAGAAGGCGTTCTCGTCGACAAAACCGCCATCGACCATCGCCTGCACGATGGTTTTGCCATTCAGATTGGCTTCGGTAAGCACATCCTCGGCCTGCGATGGTTGCAGGACGTGCTGCTCCACGAAAAGTTCGGCGACTTGTTTCTCGTTCACCGTATCTATTTAGTGACCAAGCGATTCACTGATTCTCTTCATTCGTTAAATCTCTAAGTCGTTAAGTCGTTAATTGTTTCAGCTCGCGTCTCCCAGGGTGATTGAGATCACTTCTTCGGCCGTGGTCATGCCGGCCAGCACTTTTCGGATTCCGTCTTCCCTCAAAGTCCGCATGCCGAGCTCGCGTGCGCGTTGTCGCAGGTTCAAAGTCGAGCTGCGCTTGTTGATCATGTGCCGCGCTTCGTCATCGAGCACGAAGATCTCGAAAATTCCCATGCGTCCTTTGTAACCGGTGCCGCGGCATTGTTCGCAACCTCTCCCGTGCATCACTTGGGCGTCGCGCATCTGTCCGGGCTCGATGCGCAGGGCGCGCATTTCACTGTCGGTCAATTGGGCCGGCTCGCGGCAGTTGGGACAAATCCGGCGGACAAGCCGTTGCGCCATGATCGCTCGCAAGGACGACGCGACGAGGAATGGCTGCACGCCGATGTCGATTAAACGCGCGATCGCCGACGGTGCATCGTTTGTGTGAAGGGTGCTGAAGACCAAATGGCCGGTGAGCGAGGCGTTCGTGGCGATGCTCGCCGTTTCGAGATCGCGGATCTCACCGATCATGATGACGTTCGGCGCCTGGCGCAGGATCGAGCGCAGCGCGGCGGGAAAAGTCATGCCGATCTCCGGGTTGACCTGAACCTGATTGATGCCGGTCATTTGATATTCGACCGGTTCTTCGACGGTGATGATTTTGCGGTCCGGTTTGTTGATGTAATTGAGGCAGGCGTAGAGGGTGCTGGTCTTTCCTGAACCGGTCGGACCGGTCACGAGCACGATCCCATCCGGCAATTGTATCAGGCGCTCGAAGGTTTCCTGGTCGTCGCTAAAAAAGCCGAGCTCGGGGAGGCCAAGCATCAGGCTCGCCTTGTCGAGGATGCGAATAACGATGCTCTCGCCGTGGTTTGTCGGGATCGTCGAGACGCGCAGATCGACCGGCTTTTTTTTGATTTTGACCTGGATCCGGCCGTCTTGCGGCAAACGTTTCTCCGCGATGCTCATCGAGCCGGTCATAATCTTCAGCCGGCTGATGATTGCCGATTGTAAGCGCTTGGCCGGTGCCTGCATTTCCTGGAGCACTCCATCAATGCGAAACCGTATGCGAAATTTCTTGTCGAGCGGTTCGAGATGGATGTCGCTCGCGCCCGCGCGGTGGGCTTCGATGATTAACATCGACACCATGCGGATGATCGGCGCATCGGTTTCGTCCGCGTCAGAAATCGCCGCGCTATCGCCGATCTCCAGCCCAAGATCGACATCTTCCCCCAGCTTTTCCTTGATCACATCGGCCGCTTCATCAGCAGTTCCGTAATATTTGATCAACGCCTCGCGAATTTTTTCCGGACTCGAGCAAACGAGCTCGAGCTCGCGGTGAAGCAAAAACCCGAGGCTGTCGATGGTATCGATATCGAGTGGGTCGCTCACGGCTACGACCAGTCCCGTCTCCCCGAACGCGACCGGGATCACCTTGAAACGCCGGGCGTCCGCGGCCGAGATCTGCTTGATCACCGCTGGAGGAATGATCATCGCCGACAAATCGATCCAATCCATGTGCGCTTGCGCGGCAAGCGAGCGGGACACGTCCGAATCGCTGACGATTCCGTCTTTAATGAGAACGTCGACCACGCTGTTCTGCCCATCGAGACGGGTGCGGGCCGCGTCGATCTGCTTGCGCGACACGAGTCCGACGTCTTGAAGCACCTTGAGGACGTAATCTTCGTTCTGTTGCACGGCCTGAATTACTGCCCCTGCATTTTATCGAAAGTTCGGCTCCGCGTGAATCGCCATTTCAATTTTCGGCCCAGATACGTCCATTTTCCCGCCGAATTCGAATTAGAGATCGAATTTAAGGGAGGCGGAGGAAATGGTTTCATTTTCGGCGACTGGAACAAGCAGATTTTTGAGCGTCATGCTCGTAGTCTTGATTCTTCTATCCGTGTCTGCGGAGCGTAGTCCGGCCGGACACAGGCGACTAAAGCGCCAATCGTCGGCCGCGCTTGTCTCTGCCACTGCAACACCGCAGCCGGGGCCGACCGTAATTCCGCTGCAGGAACCGGATTTCAACTCACCCTCCGTTTTTTCGATCTCCGGGAAAAACGTCGGCTTGGGCGGCATGTATTCCATGGTGCACGCCGACTTTAACGGCGACGGCATTCCGGATTTGGCCTCTGTTGGATTTTATTGCGCGAGACCCAGCCAGGGCACGGCCGCGATTTTTCTCGGAAAAGGCGACGGCACATTTAACGCGCCCATTTACACGCCTGCAGGTAACTGTCCGGGGATTATTCACACGGCGAAGTTACGCGGCGAAAGCGCTCCCTACGATTTGCTCGTGGAAGATGCGGCCGGCTCAAAATTGTGGGTCCTGCTCGGCAATGGCGATGGCACCTTTGGCCCGCCCGCGCAGGTCGATCCGGGTTTTGGCGTGAACGATGTCACGGTCGGTGATTTCAATGAAGATGGGCGCCCTGATCTGGCGATCGCTATTGCGAACCTCGCTGCGCCCGTTGCAATCATGCTGGGCAATGGCGACGGTTCATTTCAGGCGGCAACGACTTTCAATGCGGCCCCGGCGGCGTTCGCGATCTTCACCGGCAAATTTACCGCAACGAACCATCTCGATCTGCTGATGGTCTATGAAGACGGCGTTTATTATGCGCGCGGTCTTGGAGACGGCACTTTTGTTCCCGGCGGATTGATCTGGCAGGAACCGAACACGATCATCGCGGCGACGCCACCGGGCCACATTCTGAACGGGTTACAATCGCTCGCCATGGGCGATTTCAACAAGGACGGGAACCTCGATCTCGCGATCGACTCGTTCGGTTCGCGCGTGGACGTTCTGCTTGGCAGTGGAACCGGTGCTTTCGTGCCCGCCCCGATTCCAACTTATCTCACGACCGGCAATCAGACCGGATTTGGCGGCGGCATGATCGAAGCGGCCGACCTGCGCGGGACTGGAAATGTCGACCTTGTGATGAGTACGGGTTACGGCGCGACCGCTGTGTTCATGTACGGAAACGGCGACGGAACATTTGCCACCCCGGTGACTTATCCGTTGCCGCAGTTTGATGACGCGGTTTTGGCAATCGCCGACTTCAATCGCGATGGGAAACCGGACGTCGTTTTTGGTACCGAGGGCTCGGAGACTTCCGCCGACCCCAATTTCCTGACGGTAATGTTGAACAGTGATGCCGGATTCAAGCCGCCGCCCGCGCAATATGTAATTACGTCGCCAGCCGATCAGGCGCTGGCGGAAAATCCGATTGGTGTCACCCTCAGTGATTTGAACGGGGACGGCAAAGTGGACCTGGTCGTGACCTTGTGGGGAGGGAATTTGGGCCCAGTCATCGACGGAAAAATTCCGAATCCGCCGCACCTCAACGCGCAAACGCTGCAGATCGCGACGCAAGGCTCAATAGCCGTGTTGCTTGGGAACGGGGACGGAAGTTTCGCATCGCCTCATTATTATCTGGTTGGGACAAGGCCCGTGGCCACCAAGGCGGTCGATCTGACGGGTGATGGGAAGAAAGACCTGGTCGTGACCAACGGCGTAACCAGCACGCTCTCACTCTTG
>Ga0070741_10017360_pt1 | contig 11835 bp, 11 predicted proteins | sample Coa_R1_4_FD_66440 | JGI IMG/M metagenome (GOLD analysis project Ga0070741, IMG submission 66440) | Surface soil microbial communities from Centralia Pennsylvania, which are recovering from an underground coalmine fire - Coalmine... | ecosystem: Environmental > Terrestrial > Soil > Unclassified ...
CATAATGCGCGACTGCAGCTTCGAATTTACCGATGAAACTGACGGCGTCCTTCACTCGCCGCTTGGCATACGCACTAAGTGACCAATAACCGAGACCGAACCTGCGTCTGACGAAATTGATGAGCGGATTTAGAGAGAGCAAAAATTGGTAGCCAACATCGCCGGCGAACGCGAGCCACTTCATCCGGCCGCTGCCGGACACGACGACATCGAGCTCATGGCCGTGAATGATTAAAATGCGTTCACCACAGGCGGTCACATGAATGGCATTCTCTTTGATGTCGATGTTTCCGTACGCGCCAAGGAAGCTTGCCACCAGTTCATCGTGATTTCCCGGGATATAAATCACCCGAGTACCCTTACGAGCCTTGCGCAAAATTTTTTGGATGACGTCGTTATGTTGTTGCGGCCAATAGATCCCACGGCGCAACGACCAGATATCGATCAGATCACCGACGACGTAGAGCGTCTCGAAATCATTCTCACGGAGAAAATCAAGCAAGGCGGTGGCATTGCAGCCGCGCGTGCCCAGATGCGTGTCCGAGATCCAGCCAGTGCGATAACGCCTCGGTATTGGCAATTGCACCAGCGATTTTCCAAACGAGAAACGCTGTTGAGCCGTGAAGATCTGCGTTGAATCCCTTCGGGGAAAGGTGGACGCCTGCATTCCCGGTCAGCCACAACGCTAAGAATCCACGAGCCTCCGGACAAGAGGATTAGTGTTACGTTTGTGTGGCAAAAAACACGACCGTTAGCAAAGAAAAAGCCCGCCACGGGAATTCCCCGCGGCGGGCTTGGATCGACCTAACCAGCCTAGAATTTCACGCTTAGATCGGCTTGGAACAGCTGGTACTGGTCCACCGGATTTATGGGAAGATCGCCAACACCGCCGGTGCCGTAACTGCCATTAACGCGCCAGCCATACGAGTAAGTGAGGTTGAAGACGATGGCATCGGCCAGCATGTAGCCGGCTTTCACCGCCGGGCCTTCTATGTTTACGCGGCTATCGAAGATATCCGAGTCAACCAAATTCGGATCCAGAGCAAATTGTTCGGTGTGTTGCCACCAGCCGCGGATCTCCCAATCGTGCTTTTTCTTTAACTGACCAATGCCGAGACCGATTTCATAGGCGTATCGCTGACCGCCGCCCCCCGCGTGGCCGGCCGCTGCAGCGCGATCGTCAGCTTCGAAGTTGGTCGCAAAATCCCCAAAGATGCGCATCGGTATCTTTCCGATTTTCCAGCCGAACTCAGCCGGCATATCGAAAACCAAAAGACTGTTGATACCATTTTGATTCCCACCCGGATCGCCTGAAAAATGGATGTTAAACGTGTCGCCGTTGCCGGTGTAATTGTACAGCGTCGGGGCTAACTGGAAGTAACAGATGTGCGGGAACTCAAATCTCGCTCCCACCTGCCATTCCAGGAGGAACGCATCGTGGTTCGGGACGAGCTGAGTTTCGCCGCCTATCGGCTGCGTAATTGTCGGACGCGGCCCAATTGGGTTTTCCGGGTTGGCATCGTCGTAAACGAATTGACCGAAGTTTGCGAAAAGATTGAGCTTCAGGAATGGCTCCGGTGGCGGCCCTACAACGGCTTTGCCATCCTTGCTGAATGAAGGCGGTGGCGGGGCGCCTCCTCCGAACACAAAAGTGTGTTTCCACTGCTCTGCCAAGCCTTCCACGTTGATGTCGTCGTCCCACACCATCGTGGTACTAACGAATGTGGGCGCGAATCGACCACCCCAGAACGTAAAGTCAGGGAAGCCTTTGTAGCCGAGGTATGCCTGACCCAGATTGATGCTGTCGCTGTTTTTCGCAAACGGTCCACTGCTGCTGTCATCGCCGAACGTCACGTTCGTCGAGCGTGGATTCGTGCTGGTCTCCAATCGGATTCCAAAAAACCAATCATCCAGCAGTGTGCCTTTTAATCCCAGGCGCACTCGATAACGCTCGCGTTCGCGCTCATACCAATCATTTGAGTTACCCTGATCGAACTGAAAGTGGTCGGGCAGTCTGCCACCGCGGTATTCGTAGCGGATACGCGCGTCGCCATAGAGCTCCAATTCAGTGATCGCCGGGAACAATTTCCATTTCTCGCCGCCGTGTAACTCGGGGACGAATTTCTCGACGTATGTCTTTCCATCGCTGGTCACCTCCGTCTTGCCTTTGCCTTCCGCTCCAACCACAGGCGCCCAGGAGGAGCGTTTCTTTAATCCCGAGACCTCCTGTTCAAGCTCGGCATTGCGCTTTTGTAGCTGGCTGACGGCCTGTTCGAGTTTTTGGATCCGGGCATCGTCCGACGCTGTTTGGGCGCCGAGCGATTGCGCGCCAAGCGAAATGACTGCAGCCATGCTCGCTCCGGCGGCGCGTAAGATGGTTTTTTTTGTGAACATCGTTTCTCCTTGTTGTGATGATTTTTTTGGTTGCCTGAGGGGACGCGATTCCCGTGAACGCTAGAAATGGATTGTTACAGCCGTATGACGAAGAAGTAACAATTCCGCGAACTTTGCCGCAGACCCTTGGAGAGCGGCGGCTTGCGAGGCGGAGAGGGAAAATAAGGCGGCTGGGCAGCCGTTTTTCTGGTGCGCTTCGGTGAAACGCCGGCCTTACGGCGTCGCTGTTGGTTGCGCCGCCGGCGCTGGAGAAGACGCGGGAGACGCCTGAATTGGCGAGCTCGAAGAAACGGGCGAAGCCTGAGGTTTTGCCGGGGCGGGAGAAGTAGCCGGAGCAGCCTGCTGTTTCATCAGCTCACGCCGGAACGCGCTTTCTCCGCCTGTGCCCCGATGCGCATACAAAACCGACAATCCAAAGGTGACCGCGAAAAAAATGCCGGCCAGCCAGGTTGTGAACTTCACCAGCACGTTCGTCGTTTGCGCGCCAAAAATGTTTTCCGTGACTGCCCCGCCAAATGCCGCTCCCAAGCCTTCGCTCTTTGGGCGTTGCATCAGGATCACGAGCACCATGAGCAGGGCCACCAGAACAAAAAACACAGACAGCAAATTGATCAGAAGATTCATCGGGGCGGGCAATATCTCCAAATAGGAGAGAGAAGCAAACGCCCAACGCTCAACGCCGGACACCCGACATTCGATTCAGATAACTTTAGGGTTAGGCGTTGGACGTTCAGCGTCGGGTGTTTCCTTAATCTGATTCCAAATCTTGTCCAGCTCCGCGAGGTCCACATCACCGAGTTGTTTCCCTTGCCTTTGTAATTCGTCCTCTAACCGATTGAAACGGGCGACGAATTTGTCAGTCGCGCCTTGCAACGCGCTTTCTGCATCGAGTTTGCATTTCCGTGCAAGATTAACCACCGCGAAGAGCAAATCGCCTGCTTCATCCTCGATCGATTTGCGATCTTGTTCCAGAACAGCCTGTTTTAATTCCCGGACTTCTTCTTCGGCCTTTTCGATCACGTCGCGCACTTCGGTCCAGTCAAAATTGACACGGGCAACCTTCGACTGTGCTTTTTGCGCGCGCATCAGGGCAGGAAGCGCCACGGGCAAATCATCCAGGTAATGCCCGCTTGCACCGTGGAGTATTCGACCAGGTTTACCTTTCTTTTCAGCGCGCTTGATCGATTCCCATTGTTTTAACACCACGCCGCTGTCGCGCGCGTCGCTGTTGCCGAACACGTGCGGATGACGCCGGATCAGTTTCTCCGTTACTTCCTTGAGCACACCGTTGATGTCGAACCGACCGGATTCGCTTGCGATTTCGGCGTGCATCACGACGAGCAGCAGCAGGTCGCCCAGTTCCTCGCGAAAATTTGCGGCATCGTTGGCGCGCACCGCTCCGGCCACTTCGTATGCCTCTTCGATCAAGGCCGGCAATAACGATTCATGGGTTTGTTCGCGATCCCAGGGGCAGCCGCCGGGGGCGCGAAGCTTTGCGACGATTTCGCACAATTTGTTAAAACCTGAGGGTTGAGAATTGAGAGATTTAGAAGATTCCGCCATTGCCATTCTCTCAACCATCAACATCAACTCTCAACTGATTCATATCCGCCAGAGCGACCGGTGGGTGCCGAACTCGGAGATTTCTCCGGAAGATTTTTTGCTGACGTAAATCGTGAGCGAAATCACAGCGACAAAGGTGCCGGCAACAACCATCGCCACCAGCCACGACGGTATGTGTCCAATGTGCAAGGCTTGATAAAACGAGACAAAATCGTTAATCGGCGCGCTCGCGTGCAAAAATATTTTCACTACCCAGGCCATCAGGATGAGAATGAAAATGAACATGTAATTACGTTTCAGCCGACGCCCAATGGCTTCCAGTTTGCTGATCTTAAAGCAGGGCAGGATCAAATCTTCGCAGACGAGCTTTTTCCATTCGCCCTGTAGCATCTCGCGATTTTCCATCACCATCGGAACAAGAAAATGCGCTTCGAGCATCCGAACACGCGCGCGAAAGGCGTCGTAAAAACGGTAACGACGCGCCTCGATCCAGAGCAATACCCATACAATGGCGAGATTAAAGAAGAAAATAATGTGCGGCACATCGCGAGTGGAGAAGGCGATGGTAATGATGGCGGTGCTACTGGTGATCGCCCAGTTTGTGGTCACGTCCAGCCGTTGTCGCCATACCATGATCCGGCTCATTTCGCCGCGATAAAAGTGGGACATGGCGTTGACATAGCCCGGGTCGTAAATGCTCCGTTGCATGGAGACTGTTCTTTCTTCTTTTTCTGAGAAGGCTGTGTTTTCAGTTGCCACGGCTGCGTATTTAACTGGATAACTGGCTTTGCCGTATAATCCAATAAATCTCTCTCCTCCCAATGGCTATCACGCTGACCGATCTGCTTGACGAAAAACAGGTCGTCCTTGAGTTGCGTTCCAGGAAAGTTCCAAACGCGCTGCGCGAGATTGTCGAGTTACTGGCGCAGAACGGGAAGATCGCTAATCCGAAAGCGTTCTTTGAAAAAGCGCTCGCGCGCGAGCAAGCGCACCCCAGCGTGGTCGAAAATGGCGCGGCATTCCCACATGCACGCACGGATTTGGTTAACGAAATCGTCGTTGGCATTGGTCGCAGCCGCGCCGGGATTCCATTCGGCGACAACGGGGTACGTGCCCGGTTGATTTTTGTGATCGGCGTTCCGGAACGTCTGGTGGGTGATTATCTGATTTGCGTTGGCGCGCTCGTCCGGCTGGTAAGAGACGACACCGTACGATCGGGGCTGCTGCACGCTCAAACCGCGCGTGAATTTATCGACACGCTTACGGGAGTTTTGTAGCCCCAAGCAAGCGGCGCGGTCCAATTTCGATAGAAAGCAGGGCGCGCAATTCTTTACGCGCCTATTATAGGATGGAAAACACGGCGCGCGCGGGAGTGAACGCCTCTCTACCGGACTAAACTGAGGCGCGCTCGGCTCCCATCTCCCGTGGCGCGATGGTGGCAATTGCGCTCCTTCGGTAACGCCAGGTAGCAAAGGCTACGAACAAAAGATCGAGAACAACGAATATCGCGACGTAAGTCTCGCCGCCGATGCCGAAGCCGTAGCTATGCAGCCCTTTGCCAAGTACAAAGTTGACTCCATACCACGCCATTAACACAGCGAGAAAACAAACCGCGCTCGCAACCGCAAGCCCAAATTGTGTCCACCACCCCGCCAGCCGTCCGTGCAACGCCAGGATGTAACAAAGCAACGCGATCAATGCCCATGTTTCCTTTGGATCCCAGCCCCAGAATCTGCCCCAGGAATAATTCGCCCAGACGCCACCGAGAATCGTGCCTGCCGCGAGCAACAGGACGCCGAGCTGAAGCACGCGATAGAGCCAGAAATGCATCGGCGCGTCCGCGCGCGCGGCTGCCGGATTCCGCGCATATTGCCATAACAAAATGTGCCCGAAACCCATCGCCAGCGCGAACGCCGCGTAGCTCAGAGTGATGGTGAGCACATGAACGGTCAGCCAGAAATTATCGCGTAATACCGGAACCAATGGGTCGATGCTTGAGGGCATGGCAATTGGCATTTGATGCACAAGCAACAGCGCGATGAGCGTGACCGGCAACGCCGCCAGCAAATAGATCGGCGCGCGATAACGGAGAAAAAAGATCATCCCAAAAAACGAGACCGCGAACGAAACCCAGATGATCGATTCATACATGTTTGTCACCGGCGGCCGGCTGGCGATCATGCAACGCATTACGATCCCAGTCGCTTGAAACGCGAGACCGAGTATCGCCACGGCGACGCCAATATTTTGCAGGGCGCGGCCCCGCCTGCGAAGATGTGCCGCAATCAGAATGATCAACGCAATTCCGTAACACCAGATCGCGCGATAAAACGCTTCGAAATGATTATAGAAGTGCTCGAGCCGTAATTTTTGATCTCCGGGATAAATTGACGGACTCAGGGCCCGCAGATTTTCACGAAGCTGATTCGCGGCGCGATTGAGGTTAACTCCGTCACCTTGCACATACGAGCTGGCAACGATTTGTAATTGAGTCTGGAGAGGCGCGACTTGCTCCTTAGAGTAATACTTCGACCATCCCGATGGATCGACCCACGGATCTGTATCGCTGGCAGGCGCCGGAACGATCAATAATGCGCTTCCATCCATTACGTGAGCAAGAAGCGTGAGCCGATCGCTGACACGGAGTGCTTCTTGCTGGACCCGGGTCAACGGTTTCTCTGCGCGCTTGAGCGCCTGCGTCTCAGCCGCAAGCCGCTGCAGTTCGGTCGAACCGGTTAATTGCGCCAAGGAGAATCGCCGCTGCGTCTTATCGAGGCCAAGCTGCTCGATTAACTGGCCTGAGGAGATCAGCACCATTGGCTCATTCTTCCAATCGTGCGTCTCCGTCAAAGCCGATAAAACGAAATCATTCGGCCGCCATGTTCGTCCTGTCTTATCCGTGTATGTCGATCTGCCAGTGACCCGGATCAGCGTTTCTTTTGCAAACGTGTCTACCGGTTTGCGCCGCCCGCCGTCCTGAATCGCCAGCAGGCCCCACTGTTTGAAATCCAGGTCGCCGGTATTAGCAGCCGGTGCATCGGGCGCGGCAAAACCAATTTCTCCGAACAGCGCGCAGGCCGCCGTGATGACAACCAGAAGTCGTAGTTTCAAGCGTCGCGAATGTAATTCCGGGCACAAGTCATGTCGAGTAAGGCGATAAATGCCGTTCCCCTCGATAAGATCGTGTGGCAGAAGATTCTTCTAGCAAGCAAATGACCCGCTAGATACACCAACGAGCGCCTAAAGTGGGAGAACTCAGGCTTCAGCCTTTAGTTTGGCGTCACTTGGGTGGCGGTATGAGTTTGTATGGCTCTGAAAACTTAGCCAGCATTTGCAGGATGGACGAAAACAAGGTCGCCATAAGCTCTGTTGGTAATGCTAACCAGCAAGTCACGCTTACCGAAGGTGCTCGTCAAACGCGTTTCAGTCACTCTCCGTTTTAGTGGACGAGGCCGGGCGCAAAGCACCTGGATGGGGACCACCCGCATACCTTGGTGCATGTAAGTGCCCGACGCGTTTCTGTCCGACTGCGCTACTCCAACTAAAAATAGAATGAAGAACACGGCGATTTTTCGGGAACTTAGCGCTGCAATTTTTGGAAGTATTTTTGTAAAAGGCGCAAGTAAATGCTTTGCAACAGCCACGACCGATTTTAGAGTCGCGACGCGTGAAGAAAAGCGCAGCAACTCGGACTGGCACACAACCATACCGGGTCGTGGCGGTCGGCGATACCATTATTAGCGAGCAAGGCCTGGTCGCAATCATTGGCCGCTACCCGGGGTACCGTGTTTGCGGTGCCGCACATACTTTTGAGGAGGCAAACAAGCTCGTTCAACACCATCGCCCGGATGTGCTGCTCATCGAACCGTTTCTGGAAAGTCGCGACGCCATCCGCTGGATCAAAGATCTCGCCAAAGAATTTCCGCATATTCGCATCCTTGTCGTGACGCGGCAATCGGAACGGACCTATGCCGAGCGCGCCTTACATGCCGGAGCATCTGGTTACTGGATGAAAAACAGTTCGGTGGAAGAATTGATGCGCGCGATTGAGACTGTGCTGGCGGGCGAGATTTACGCTAGTCGAGCAATTACTTCGGTTGTCATGCGCAAGTTTGCCGGTGGTCGAAATCTTCCACCCGGCCTCGATGTTCTAAGCAATCGGGAGATAGCAGTGTTTGGCCTGATTGCTGCCAAGCATGGTGTTGGCGAGATCGCAAAAGAGCTCGGCATTAGCCGCAAAACAGTCGAGAGCCACTGCAAGCACATCAAAGAGAAGCTCGGTTATCGCGATGCCGAAGAACTCAAGCGCGGCGCGCGTGAGTTGTTAGGCGTAGCCGCAGGTTCACCGCAGAGTCCGTGATGACTCTGTAGCCACCTCGCTGCCTGCTGCGCCGCGCGTGAGTTGTGCCTGTGGGAGGCTCAGGTGGGAGGTCTCGACACAGAATCCCGGATAGATCAATCCGGGATTGCCTTAGGTCAAAACTCAGTGCTTTTCCCCGATAGGCAGTAAGCCCGGGTGCAGTTACTATTCGTGACCTGGTAAATCACATCCCAACTGCCAGCGCCCACAAAGAAAATGAAAAAACACCAAGATAGATCGGCATGCGTTTTCGCGCGTCGAATCACAGCCACGCTCGCCCTATTATCCGTATCTGGGCTTCTTCTGGCCGCAGCTGTACGCGCTCCTGCCGCTGTAGTAACGGCCGATGGCTTCCAACTAAAACTCAACGGACAGCCGTTGGTCATCAAAGGCATGAATTATTCTCCGGTACCGATCGGCACCTTCCCCGGTTACGTTCCGTATGGCGATTATTTTATTTCCTACTACGCCAACGTCTGGAAGCCGGACGTGGACAATATGCGCGCGGCCGGAATCAACGTTATCAAATTATACGCCGGTAATCCTGATCTTAATGCAGGCGCACCCGGGACTTCTGGCAACTGGAAAGCTTTTCTCGATTACTGCTACAACGGCGGAAACAAGCCCATCTACGTGGTCATGTTCTCTTACACTCAGGGGGGCGTCATAGCGCAGGGGGGGGCAGGCTTCAACGACTACATCAGGCAGTATGACGAACTCGTGAAGAGCACAGTTAAACACCCAGCAGTTTTTGGTTACCTGGTGGGAAACGAAATCTTCGGTGGCGTGACGCAAAATCCACAGTTCTGGACGAACTTTGGGAGATTGATCGATGCAGCGCAGGGCGCGGGCCTCCTCCAGGGTCAAAACCCGTTCCTAATGACGGCTATTAATGATGAATTCACGCCGCAAACGAGCTGGCCGGCAATCAAGTTGGGCGAACAATCGGGCAAGCTGAGGAATCTCGATTCCTGGTGTATCAACATCTATCGCGGCCCGGAGTTTGGGGGCACGGGCAATTCGGTCTTCACTCAGTATTTGGCTTTAATGAACTCTTTCCAGACGCCACTCAGGAAACCTTTGATTCTTGGCGAATGGGGCACACCGCATACCACCAGGCCAAGTCAAATTTACGGCCAATCTTCGACGCAACCGGTTACAAATCTGGATGCCGTACCTCAGAGCCAGATGGGACCAGGGCAACCCTATTTCGATGCTCAGCCGGTCGCGACATTTCTCACAACGCAATGGGATACCATCAAACTGAATCTCAAAGCCGGTCCCGATCAGGTCTGCGTGGGAGGATTCATCTTCGACTGGTGCGACGAATATTGGAAAGGCAACAACAACAGCGTCCAATTAGGCGGGCCTGACGGCAGCTTCAAGGGCGGAGCTTTCGCCGGCAGCTATTACGACGAGGCAGGGTTCGGCGTTGCAAGCGCCGTGGATCAATCGACGTATGGGCAAGGTAAACCGAATATTTCGCGTGCATTGTTCAAGGGATACAATGCAGTGAAAACATTCTATAGTTCGGCGTCAGAGTCAGGTAGCGACCTCTATCTAAGCGGTGCGCAGCTTGCAGCGATGAAAAGCGATATCCAGGGGGAGATTCATCAGGACCGGAAGGAGCTCAACCAACTGCGGGAAGTTGATGTCGCCCATGAGGCGTCGATTCGCAGATGGCTGCAGGTCGAGATTGCCGTACTGCATGCTCGGCTGGCTCATCCGGCCGATGAAGTGCTGATGCAACTCGACCAGATGCTCGATACAAGGACATCGCTTAATCCACGCGCGAAACGGCGCGTCTTAGCACGGCTGCAGGCTCGATTGAATGAACTGGGTGATTGAGATCCAAAACTTCCAAGCCACCGCCTTCATTTCCGTTTGCACAAGCTGAAGCAACGCGGCTAACTTAGGTCCCGTGTTCAGCTTGACCATGCTTGGCAGTGGGAGCGCGGGAAACAGCGCGCTGATCGCGACCGATCATTGCAAGATTCTTGTCGATGGCGGACTGAGCGCGCGGCAACTGATATTGCGTCTGGAGCAGTGCGGCGTCATGCCGGAGCAACTCGACGGCGTCCTTCTCACGCACGAACACGGTGATCACATCTGTGGTCTTGAAGTCCTCTGTCGCAAATTCGATGTGCCGATTTATTGCAACGCATTGACGGCAGAAGCTGCGCGCTGCGACACCTCATTCGAGCGACACCGCAACTGGCGAATCTTTGCGACGGGCGCCGAGTTTTCGATCTGTGACATTACGGTACAAACGTTCCCCGTCCCGCATGACGCGGTCGATCCGCTGGGGTTCGCCTTTTACGGCGGCTCAGGCGGCCTCGGATTCATCACCGATCTCGGTTACGTGACCAAGATGATCGTCGAACGTTTGCGGCAGGTGCAAACGCTCGTGATCGAGACGAATCACGACGAAAAACTGTTGCAGAAGGACACACATCGGCCGTGGCCTGTGAAACAAAGAATCCAGTCACGCCACGGTCATCTCTCGAACATAGCGGCGGCAGGCGTGATCGAGGAATTGTTACCGGGTAAAATCGAGCGCGTGGTGCTCGGACATCTCAGCCGGGATTGCAACACGCCGGAGCTGGCGCTGGAAACAGTGCGCGCGTCACTGGCAAAACACGGCAAGCTCAATGTGGAAGTCCATTGCGCCACGCAATTCGAAATCACTCCGCGATTTCGAATTGGCGAAACTGAGCCCGGCCCATTTCAACCGACGTTCGAGAACGCGTTTTTCCAAAGCGCGCTGTAACGCCGAATCATTGTGCGTTGGAAGTTCGACGCGGGACGTTGGGCGGTTTCTTTCGCTTCCTGTTGGTGATGTTCTTTGTCGCTGCTTCGAGCACAGCGCGCGCGATGGTCGCAGTCGCTGCGGCTAGATAAACATTCGTGTAACCGTGTCGACCCCAGGCGCCGCGGGAGGGTTTGAAACCCCCGGGGGCCTTTTCGATGAATGCACGCTGCTGCTCCAGCGTGAGCTTTACCATGCCCCAGTTTTTGTCCGGCACACCAAGCGACGCAAAAATCTTTCCGGCCAAACGGAAATCAGGATGATTCATGTGCGACCCCTCCGAGGTAGTCGGAATTTCCAGTGCCGTCTTTCGAAATTCGTTGATAGTCATTTCGCGCGCTCCAACGCCATTTATTTCTTTCTATGGCCGACCATTTCGCCGCGCATTGTGCGTTGATCGACGCGCGTGAGATTTCTTTCCATTGCCGGTGTCAGTAATGAAATATGCGGAATCTCACAGAGATGTTCAGCGATGAACCAGATCGGTTTTTCTGTGGTCATCCAATGCAGGTGATCGAATCGAGCCAGATTCACAGGGCGCGAATACCTTCGAAGCGTACGTTCGCCGCGCAGATTGAAATAGATATTGAAATAGCTCATGGCCAGCTCGCGCAGGGTTCGGTAAACCGGCTCGCGATAGCGGCAGCCGGTGAAATTGGATTTTGCTACCGCGCCCCAATGCCCGCGCATCTTGAAAATGGCAATGACG
>Ga0070741_10017361_pt1 | contig 11835 bp, 6 predicted proteins | sample Coa_R1_4_FD_66440 | JGI IMG/M metagenome (GOLD analysis project Ga0070741, IMG submission 66440) | Surface soil microbial communities from Centralia Pennsylvania, which are recovering from an underground coalmine fire - Coalmine... | ecosystem: Environmental > Terrestrial > Soil > Unclassified ...
AAACAGGTTGACGGCGTAATCGGCGCCATGGAGTTCCGGCTGTCCGCAGCGGAAATCGCCGAAATCGAACGCTTTCAAGTGCAAACGGTCGAAACAGCACAATAAGGCCAGCTCTCCCGGATGTTCCGGTGACCGCCCTATTTCTCCATTGATGCAGGAATTCTCCCCATTCGATGGATTGCTATTCATTTCAATGGCTTAAACGGGCAAAGATGCCTATAATTGCACGGTAGTAGTGTGCCAACTTTTCTATCTGAGGGAATTATGAGCACTCAGCCTATTGAACCGAAACCCGCACCGCCAGTCGGCCTGGTGCAAATCGAAAATATCATTCAGCAAAGACTGGCGGAAGAGCGCGCCCGCCTGGAGCGGGAAGCCGGCGTGGTCAAGCGTGAGCTGCATCAGTTTAAACGGCCCATGGAACGGCCCTTCACGGCGGACCAGCGTGGCAAGACCACGCTCTTGTTCGGCGGGCTTACGTGGAAGCACGAAAAGCTGGTGCACGGTGCGCTCGAAGGGCTCGGCTACCTGGCCGAGGCCGTCCCGACGCCGAACGTAAAGGCTTTCCAGACCGGCAAAGAGTACGGCAACAACGGCCAGTGCAATCCAACGTACTTCACCGTCGGCAATCTCGTGCAGTACTTGCAGTCGCTCGAAGAGCAGGGGCTTACCAAGCAGGAAATCATCGACCGTTACGTGTTCTTCACCGCCGGCGCATGCGGGCCCTGCAGGTTCGGGATGTACGAGGCCGAATATCGCCTCGCCCTGCGCAACGCCGGATTCGACGGCTTCCGCGTGCTGCTGTTCCAGCAGTCTGGCGGGCTGTCGCAATCCGATGCCGAAGCCGGCCTGGAGATGAATCTCGACTTCTTCCTCGGTATCCTCAATGCACTGAACTGCGGCGACGTGCTCAACGAGGTCGCCTACGCGATCCGGCCCTTCGAAGTCGAGGCGGGGCAGACCGACGCCAGGCTCGATGAGGTCATGGACTACATGCATGAGGTCTTCCGCAAGAAGCAGCCGTGGAAGCTCGGCGACCACATGTCGAAGTACCTGGGCGGATTCTCGGATACGGCCGAGTACATCGGCAAGTTCGTCAATCAGATCAAAGGCGACGATTACGTGGCGGCGCTCTCCCGCTGCCGCGACATGTTCAACGAAATCGAAGTGGACCGCCTGCGGGTGAAGCCGATTGTGAAAATCACCGGTGAATTCTGGGCGCAGACCACCGAAGGCGACGGCAACTTCAACATGTTCAACTTCCTCCAGCGCGAAGGCGCGCAGGTGCTGGTGGAGCCGATCGGAACGTGGGTCATGTACATGATCCACCAGGTGATTCAAAAGTACAAAGACTTCAAAGGGCTCGACGAGGGTGCGGTGCTGCCTCCGCTGTGGCGGCTGGACAAACGCGCCAAGATCGAGTTCGGCTTCCGGCAGAAGGTGGCTAAGCTCAAACTGGCCGAAGCCATCTTCAAGAGCGAATATCACAAGATCGTGGATACGCTCGGCGGCGTCGCGCATCACTTGGCCGATCAGTATGAGTTACAGCGCATCGGCCATCCGTTCTACAACTCGCGCGCAGGCGGCGGCGAGGGCCATCTCGAGGTTGCCAAGAACATCTACTATTCGAATAAAGATCTGGCCCACATGGTGCTGTCGCTGAAACCCTTCGGTTGCATGCCTTCGACGCAGTCGGATGGCGCGCAGTCGGCCGTGGTTTCGAATTACAAGGACATGATCTACCTGCCGATCGAGACTTCGGGTGAGGGCGAGATTAACGCACACAGCCGCGTCCAGATGGCGCTGGGCGAGGCGAAGTCGAAGGCCAAGAAGGAATTCGCCGAGGTGCTGGAACGGACCGGGCTCACCCTGGATCAATGCCGCGCCTGGGTGGATGCGCATCCGGAGACGAAGCGGCCCATGTACCACGTGCCGCACACGAAAGGTCTTGTGGGCGGGGCGGCGAATTTCGTCATGCACATCGCCGAGCGGATGAAGACGGCTAATTGATCGAGCCGGGCAGGCGAAAACGCCTGCCCCACCAAAACTACCTATCGAAATCGGGCGGAGTTGGTGGGGCGGGCGTTTTCGCCTGCCACTCTGATCAAAGAGATCTAAACCATGGATAAACAATTTCTCATCGGAATGGATGTCGGCTCCACGACGGTCAAGTCCGTCGTGGTGGATGCCGCCACGGACCAGATCGTGTGGTCGGATTACCAGAGGCACGACACCAAGCAGCCCGAGAAGGTCCTGGAGTTTCTCAAGCGCTTTGAGACGGAGATCGACGGCTTCAGCGCGGCACAGTCGCGCATCTTCATTACCGGCTCCGGCGGCAACGGTATGACCAAGTTCCTGGGCGCGAAATTTGTCCAGGAGGTCAACGCGGTTTCGCTCGCGGTCGAGAAGCTATATCCCGAGTGCGGGTCGGTAATCGAGCTCGGCGGTCAGGATGCCAAGATCATCATCTTCAAAAAGGATCCGGAGACGGGCCGTAAGAAGAAGATGCCGTCCATGAACGACAAGTGCGCGGGCGGCACGGGCGCCGTAATCGACAAGATCAACGCCAAGCTGCGCATCCCGGCCGAAGAGCTCTGCAACATGGGCTACAAGGGGATCAAGCTGCATCCGGTGGCGGGTAAATGCGGCGTGTTTGCCGAGACCGACATCAACGGTCTGCAGAAAATGGGTGTGCCGCCCGATGAACTGATGGCCTCGCTGTTCGAAGCCATTGTCATGCAGAATCTCTCGGTGCTGACGCGCGGCAATACCTTGCAGCCGGTCGTGCTGCTGCTCGGCGGTCCCAACTGCTACATCAAGGGCATGCGGGATTGCTGGAAGCACAATATCCCGAAGATCTGGGAAGAACGCGGCACCGAATTGCCGGAAGGCGTGCCCCCGGAAGACCTGATCCGTACGCCCGAGAACGCGCAGTACTTCGCCGCCCTGGGTTCGATCGAATTCGGGAGAACCGAAGACGCGAATGTCGGACAGTACATCGGCTGGGAGAAGCTCGATTGGTACGTCAACGTCGGCCGCGAGGAGGAGAAGGCGAAGAAGGGCGCTAACGGCGGGCTCGCCAAGGACGATGCCGACCTGGAAGCGTTCAAGAAGAAGTATCGCCATAAGAAGTTCGTGCCGGCTACTTTCCAGCCGGGCGAAGTGGTGGAAGGCTTCGTCGGTATCGACGGCGGCTCCACGTCCACCAAGACGGTTCTGCTCTCGAAAGACAAGGAACGCCGCATCCTCTGCAAGACGTATCAGCTCTCCAAGGGCAATCCCATCGAGGACACCATGGAGGTGCTGGCCAAGCTGCAGAAACAGGTCGAGGATCAGGGCGCGACGCTGAAGATCCTGGGCGTCGGCACCACCGGCTATGCCAAGGACATTCTGAAGGACGTGATCGGCGCCGACGCCGCCCTTGTCGAGACGGTCGCGCACACTCAGGCCGGCCTGCACTTCTATGACGACGTCGACGTCATCTGCGATGTCGGCGGTCAGGATATCAAGATCATCATCCTGAAGGACGGGCGCGTTAAAGATTTCAAGCTGAATACCCAATGCTCGGCCGGTAACGGTTACTTTCTGCAATCGACGGCGCAGGGCTTCAATGTGCCGGTCGAGCAGTATGCCGACACAGCATTCGCCGCCAAGGGATTCCCGTCTTTCGGATACGGCTGCGCGGTCTTCATGCAGTCGGACATCGTGGATTTCCAGCGGCAGGGATGGAAGCCGGAAGAGATCATGGCGGGCCTTTGCAACGTGCTGCCGAAGAACATCTGGCTGTACGTGTCGCAGATCCCGAACTTGTCGGCAATCGGCAAGCGTTTCCTGCTACAGGGCGGCACGCAGTACAACCTGGCGGCGGTGAAGTCGCAGGTCGATTTCATCGAGTCTCGTTTCAAGGGCAAGGACGTCCAGGCGGAAGTGATCGTGCACGAGCATTGCGGCGAGGCGGGCGCCATCGGCGCGGCCCTCGAAGCCGGACGCCTGTACGACCACGGCCGGCAGTCCACCTTCATCGGGATGAAGGCGGTCGCGGAGATTTCTTACAAGGCGACGCGTAACGAGTCCACGCGCTGCTACTTTTGTAAAAATAAGTGCCTGCGTACGTTCATCGACGTCAAGACCAGCGTCATCAACATCGATTTTAAGCCGCCGGCCAAAACCAAGGTTCCGCTCGAATCCGGTTCGCAACGGCTGATCATCGCCACCTGCGAGAAGGGCACAGTGGAAAACGTCGAGGACATGCGGCACATCAAGGGCAACCTCGACAAGGTGAAGAAGGCAAACCCGAATTTTGTCGAAATCGCCGCGAAAGCGGTGTTCCGCGTGCCGGACGCTCCGATCGTCGCCGATCCTTTACCCAAATTCACCCTGACGGCCGCCCAAAAAAAGCGCGCCGAGCTCATGAAGAGACGGTCGGAGATCCGCATCGGCATGCCGCGGGTTCTCAATATGTACTCGATGACGCCGATCTTCACCGGCTATTTCGCCTCGCTGGGCGTGAAGGCGGAGAACATCCTGTACTCGGATTACACCAGCGAGCAGCTTTACAAGGAAGGCGCCAAGCGCGGCGCCATCGATCCCTGCTTCCCGTCCAAGCTGGGAATCCCTCACGTCCACAACCTGCTCTACGCCGTTCACGCGAAGAAGAAGCTGGACATCATCTTCTTCCCGATGATCGACTGCCTGACCAGCGAACTGCACGGCACGCAGGCCAGCCGATCCTGCCCGACCGTCGCCACCACCCCCGAGGCCGTCAAGGCGGCGTTTATCAAGGAAGGCGACCTGTTCGCCGAGAAGGGCGTGACCTTCCTGGATACTTTCGTCAACATCTCGCAGCCGGACCTGTTCGAGCGGCAGATGTACGAGCAGTTCAAAGATATCCTGGGGCTATCGCCTGAAGAGAACCTGCGCGCCGTGCGCGAGGGCTACCGGGCTCTCGATCATTTCAATAACGTGACCATGCGGGGGGCCGCGCGCGAGGTTCTCGCGCAACTGGAACGCGAGGATCGGCTAGGTGTGGTGCTGCTCGGCCGCCCGTATCACAACGACCCGGGAGTCAATCACGAGATTCTGGAGGAGTTCCAGAAGCTCGGATACCCGGTATTCGCGCAGGACTGCCTGCCGATTGACGACGACATCGCCTGGAGGCTGTTCGGTCCCGAGGTGGAATCTGGTGAGATTCCGCACCCAATGTCCATCGACGATGTATGGAAAAACTCCTACAGCGAAAATACTTCGCGTAAGGTCTGGGCGGCCAAATATGTTGCCCGCCACCCCAACCTCGTGGCGCTGGAGCTGTCCAGTTTCAAGTGCGGCCATGACGCTCCGATCTACACCGTCGTCGAGGAAATCGTGGAACACTCGGGTACTCCGTACTTTTGTTTCAAGGACATAGACGAGAACAAACCCACCGGTTCGATCAAGATCCGGGTGGAAACCATCGGATACTTCCTCAAGCGCTACCGCGAGGACATGGTGGCTAATAAAAAGAAGGAACACACGATCGAGCAGCAATTGAAGGAGTTCGAGGCCCGATTGCGCCGACAATTGTTGCGCGAGAGGCTTGAATCTGACGAGAAAGTGCGCGACACTTACGAAAAAGGACATCTACCGACCATTCACGTCAGCGTGGGTGCGATACAAGCTGCAAAGCAGTCGCCCGCTCAAGAGTTTGAGACGGTCTCGGGTGATTGAGGGCTCGGCGGATCGAATAAGATTTTAGCGAGATTTGAAATAGAGGAAGTGGAGGAGTGAGGTGGGGCAACCCGGAAGGTTGCCTCACTTCACTCAACTTTTCCCCCAGGCCTTCCAGATTAGAAACACCGTTCCCACCGCAAATCCCAAAAGCGCCTGATACTCCTGGTTCCGCATATAGATTGCAAAACGGAATCCTTGCGTCTCGTGCCGTTTCGGCCAGGTGGGCAGCAAACGCCGAACCCGCCGGGCGTAGTCCGCGTATTCCGGGAAGATTCTACGCAAGTGCTGCTCCTCGAGTTCGATAACGGGCAGGTAGATCAACAGGAAGACGGCCGCAAACAGGATCGCCAATCCCAGGCTCCGGCACGCCACCGCGAGTCCGGCAGCAACCAGCAGAGTCCCCAGGTAAAGGGGATTTCGCGCATACGCGTACGGCCCGCCCGTAGCCAGGCGCTGATTTTTCGCAAGATGTCCCGCTGCCCACGCACGGATCGCTAGTCCAACTACGGAAATAGGAATTCCTGTTGTGAGCGATTTTGGGCTCGGGTTGGAGAACCATGCGAAGGCTAATAGCAAAACGAACCCAAAGGGAACACGGAGGCGGGCCACGCGATCGGCGTACGGTTTAGGAAACCAGTATTCAGACACCGGGTCGCGGACTGGCGGTCTCGGCAGACCGCAATATGATTGTCTTCAATGCACTGAACACATCGTCAGGCGAGATTTCCCACATACTGGCGTCGATAGTGGAACTACGTTTGTAAGTTGTGACCGCGTTCGGGCTGCGCAGAACAGTGAAAGTCTCGCCGTACGGTCCGTTTCGGGCGGGATCGGTCGGCCCGAAGATCGCTACGCCTGACTTGCCGAGTCCAGCAGCAAGATGCAGCGGGCCGCTGTCCACCCCCACTACCGCCGTAGCACGGCGGGTAGCATCGATCAGACCCGATAGCCCGGAAGCGAATGGAACGGCGCCTGGAACGGCGGCCAAAGCAGCTGTCGCATCAGGCGCGGCGTTCAAGACCAGCGGCATGCCAAGTTCGCAGCGGATGCGATCGGCAAGCGCACAGTAAAATTCGACGGGCCACTGCTTGGAACGCCATCCTGCCAGCGGATTGGCCAGGATAAAGTCGCCTTTGGGGAGTGTGCCCTCGGGCGCACCTTGCGGTAGAGCGAATGTGCGCAGCAGGCTGACCGCCCCGGCCGCCGATGCAAGATCCAGATTCTGCTCCACTTTGTGGATGGAAGCGCTTTGGGTTTGGGTCGAATAGAACAGCGCAGCCGGTTTTTCCCGAACTTGGGAGCGATGAAAGCCGAAGATTTTGTCCGGCCGGGCAATCGTCGCCAGCAGCGATGACTTTAGTAGTCCCTGGAAATCGACGGCGAAGTCGTACCGGTAGGCGCGCAGATCGCGGCAACTGGCAAGGATAGGCCCCGGACCGCCGCGCCGCAAAATCGCTACGCGATCGACAAACGGATTCTGCTCCAGCAGCGGCGTCCACTTGGACTCCACCACCCAAGTCAGATGGGATCCGGGAAAGCTGTGCTTCAGCGACGCCACGGCGGGCAAGGTGTGGATGATGTCACCCATGGCACCCAGCCGGACCACCAGGATCCGGGCTCCGCTAGACGCTGTGGCGGCTGAGTACATGTTCCGTCAGTAGACGCGTTTGCTCTTCGTCGGCAGCTTGCCGGGATATCACTTTATCCGCCGGGAGATGGTTCAGCAACGCTTCAACGCTGCCTTCCCCCGGAGTTACCACGTAGTCTACCATGTTAAGCGCGGCGACCATTTCCGCGCGCGCGTGATGCGACAGGAAGGCACCCTTCAGGGGTAACAAAACAATCATCAGGATGCCGGCGCCGGTATCTTTCCGCACCGCCGCCAAGTCGCGGATATGGGGAGTGCGGATCACGTCGAAGTAGCCGGTGACCACCGTTAGCCTCTGGCCCTGTTGCCTGGCCCGGCAGGCAGTTTCGACGCCGGAAGCACAGGAGAGGAGTTTGTGTCGGGTGTCCATAGGGCCGCTTCTATCACTTGCTCTACTGTAACGCGCATCATACAGCGGTGGTCGATGGGACATTCCCGGAGCAGGCACGGACTGCAATCGACCGGCTCACGCACGACGCGCGCCAACGGCCCGGTGGGTCCGGTGGTGGTGTGGTCAGTGGCACCGAAGACCGTCACCGTGGGCACGCCCAGCGCCGACGCTATGTGCATAGCGCCGGAATCATTGGTCAGGAAAAGACGGCAGGCGGCGGCCTTTTCGATGAACTCGGCGAGCGTAGTCTCGCCGGCATAGTTGCGGGCCGTGCCGCCGCCGCGACGGATGGTTTCGGCCACATGCTCGCACAGCGCGCGCTCGGCCGCCGATCCGAAGACGGCTACTGGCCCGCCCAGGCGCAAGGCGGCTTCGGCGAAGCGCTCGGGCAGCCAGCGCTTGGCGTTGCCATAGGCGGCGCCGGGGCTGATCCCGATCGTCTCCCCGGTTTCGGACGACCAGCCTCCGAGGCGGATGGCGTCGCACTCCGGCAGCCGGTCCACGATACCAGACCGCCGCAGCAGTTCGAGGTAGTAAAAACGCTCGTGGCGCGGGATTTCGCCCGGGAAAGGCACTGGAATCGCGTCGGTGAGCAGCCACCCACGCCCGTCGCGGTTATAGCCGATCCGGCGTGGGATACCCGCCAGGCGCGCCACCAGTGCCGCTTCAAAGGCATTCTGCAGCAGGATGGCGCAGTCGAACCGTTCGGCACGCAAGCGGCGGATGAAACTCCAACTCCGGCCGGGATAGACCAGGACACGGTCGATTGCCGCTTCGCGCGAGTACAAATCGGCCACCCAGGGCCGCGCGATGACTGCCACGTGCGCCTCAGGAAAGGCGTCGCGTACCGCACGGATCGCCGGCAGCGACATCACCGCATCACCCAACCAGTTCGTGGCGCGGATCGCAATTTTGTTAAAACCGTGAGGCACTGTTTTCAGAATACCGAAATGGACTATAATCAACGCATTGCTTTTCAGAGAAAGGGGGTTTTGGGATGTATCAACGTCTTTTATCGATTTCAGCTCTGGTGTGCCTGAGCGTCACGCCGCTGGCTGCCCAGGAGGTGAGTGCCAGTATTACAGGCCGGGTTACGGACCCGTCCGGCTCCGCGATTGCCGGAGCTAAGGTCAACGCCAAGGATCTCGACCGCGGAACCCAGTGGCCGACAACAACCAATGACGAGGGTATTTATGCGTTCCCGCGCATCCCCGCCGGGAGTTACGAATTGCGGGTGGAGGCGCAGGGATTCAAAACGTTCGTGCAGGAACGCCTAGAACTGGACGTCAATCAACGCGCGCGGCTGGATGTTCCCATGGCGATCGGCGGCATGACTGAGACAGTCTCGGTCACAGCCGACGCCGCGCTGCTGCAGACGGATACGACGCAGGTGGGCACGGTCATCAATCCGGAGACGCTGGATCATGCCGCGCTCATCAGCCGCAATCCGATCCAGCTCACTCTGTCCGTCCCGGGCGCGGTCTCGCCCAATCCCGGCACTATGACGGACGGCCGTCGCAGTACGAGTTACGGCCGGCCCTATGTAAACGGAAACCGGGAGGAGGGGAACAACTTCCTGCTTGACGGAGTAGACAACAACCTGACCAGCGAGAACCAGACGGCGTATCAGCCCAACCCGGACGCCATTCAGGAATTTCGCATGATCACCAACAACGCCTCCGCCGAGTTCGGCAACTTTCAAGGGGGCATCATCAGTGTTGTCATCAAGTCCGGCACGAACGCGTTCCATGGCAGCGCGTTTGAAGATCTCCGTAACGATAAACTGAACGCGAACAACTGGGGCAACAACTGGCACACTAATCCCACGGTCCCGCGGCAGGTATTACGTTGGAATCAGTTCGGCGGGACCTTCGGCGGTCCGATCTTCAAGGACAAGCTGTTCTTCTTCGCCGATTATCAGGGGCTGCGCAAGGACTTGCCGGCCGTCACCACCAGCTTCTCCGTGTTCCCGACCGATTTCCGCAACGGAGATTTCTCGCGCGCGCTCGATCCGGCCAACGGCGCGATTCAGCTTTACAATCCGTTCTCGGTCGACGCCAGCGGCAACCGTGCGCCGTTTCCGAACAACCAGATTCCACTCAACCTCTTCAGCCCCGCGGTGAGAAAACTGTTTGCCGACCCCACGCTCTATCCTGCGCCGTTGAACTCGGGGATTCGGTTCAACCAGGTGAATTCGCAAAGTTCCTACGTGAATTCGGACCAGGGCGATTTTAAGCTCGACTGGAAGATCAGCACGAAGGATGATTTCAGCGGGCGCTATTCCAACGGGCGGCAGGACAATCCGACCATCAATTCGTTTCCGCTCGTCTACAACTCGTTTTTCATAGCTCCGTTTCAGAACGGCGTGGTGAACTGGACGCGGACAATCCGCCCGACGCTGGTGAACGAAGTGCGCATCGGCGTCAACGACATCATGAATCAGAACGGCGGGGCGGACAAAGGGCTGGGCGACATCGCGCAGAAGATTGGAATCGCGAATGTCGGCGCGGGCCTGCCGGAGCTGCGGGGCTTCACCTTCGCCGCAACCCCGGGGGTTACAACGGGCAACGCCAATGTCGGCACCCAACAGCTCTTTGCGAACAGCACCTTCCATTACGCCGACAACCTGACCATCATCCACGGGCGCCACATGATCAAGACGGGGGCACAATTGATGCGCCGCAGGCTGGATGCTTTCTACTCGGGCAACAATGGACGCACCGGTTTTTTCAACTTCAACGGCCAGTACACGCAGGGCCCGAACGGTAAGTCGCCCACCTCGAAGGCTCTCCCGGAAGCGGATTTTGTGCTCGGACTGCCGAACGACATCGGCCGCGGGCTGAGCAACGGCAACACATGGGGCCAGCGCCAGAACGTCTGGGGAGTCTACGTCCAGGATGACTGGCGCATCACTAACAACTTGACCTTGAACCTCGGCGTGCGCTGGGATTACAGCACTCCGTGGGTTGAGGTTAAGGACCGGCAGGTCAACTTCGGCCTGTTCAGCGGGCAACCGGAATTCGCCGGCAAGGACGGAAACAGCCGTGGCCTGTATGCACCCTACAGGAAGGACTTTCAGCCACGACTCGGATTCGCTTACAACCCGAACGTGCTGGCGAAAAAACTGGTCATCCGTGGCGCGTACACGATCTCGTCGTTCATGGAGGGCACCGGCACCAATCTGCGCCTGACCATGAATCCTCCCATCAATTCCGAATTCGAGGCGGTCTACCAGGCGCCTCTCAGCAACCTGCCTGGCTCGACGCTCGACCAGGGCTTTGTCGGCTCCCGCGGTCCGTTTGTGGGCGCGAACATCCGCCTGTGGGATCCCAACGTGCGTCCGGCGGAGGTGCAGCAGTGGAACTTCACCACCGAATATCAGCTGCCGGCCAGTAACGTCCTGAGCGTCGGTTATGTCGGACAGCACGGCACGCACCTGATTGCGGCGATGCCGTTCTTCCAGAGGTTCCTGCCCGCACCCGGCGCCACGCCACTGCCGAGTCCCTACCTGTCTGGCAATCCCGATCTGCTCAATCCGCCAAACGGTCCGATCACCCAGATCTCCGGCACACAGTCCGGAGCAAACCAGCGATACGATGCCTTGCAAGTGTCGCTGCGCAAGCGATTCAGCTTTGGCGTCGAGTACCAGATCTCGTACGCCTGGTCGCATGGCCGGACGGATTCGATCGGTTATTACAGCGACTCCGGCCAATCCGGCGCGCAGTCGGCTTACATGCAGAACCTGTACGACCGCCATTCGGAGTGGGGTCCGATGCTAGCGGACGCCAAGCACGTTTTCGGTTCTTCTTTCTACTGGGAAGTGCCTGTGGGGCGCGGCCGCAAGTTCGGCGGTAACTGGGCCAAGCCCGTCGACTACGTGATCGGCGGCTGGCAGTTGGGCGGTAGTTTCTCGGCCCACACCGGCTTTCCGCTGACCATCAAGACGACCGATGTTTCCGGCACTCTGGCTCGCAGCGCGCGGGCGCAGGTCATCGGGACGGCGCACAATTCGCACATCGTCGGTCCCGGTAATCACTGGCTGGACCTCAGTGCCTACAAGCAACCGGCGGCGTTCACGTTCGGCAACGCG
>Ga0070741_10017362_pt1 | contig 11834 bp, 11 predicted proteins | sample Coa_R1_4_FD_66440 | JGI IMG/M metagenome (GOLD analysis project Ga0070741, IMG submission 66440) | Surface soil microbial communities from Centralia Pennsylvania, which are recovering from an underground coalmine fire - Coalmine... | ecosystem: Environmental > Terrestrial > Soil > Unclassified ...
CCCCGCGGGGAAGGACGCGCGCAGCACGTCGACCGCGTCGAGGCCCTCGCGCAGCCGGCCCTCGACGTTAGAGACGATGTGCATCACGTGCGAATAGCGCTCGATCGCCATGGTCTCCGTCACCTTCACCGAGCCGACCGCGGCGACGCGGCCGACGTCGTTGCGCCCGAGGTCGACCAGCATCACGTGCTCGGCGCGCTCCTTCGGATCCGCGGACAGCTCGTCGGCGAGCGCGGCGTCTTCCTCGGGCGTCTTCCCGCGCCGGCGCGTTCCCGCGATCGGCCGCACGGTGACCGTGCCGTGCTCGAGGCGCACCAGGATCTCCGGCGACGCACCGACGACGTGGAACTCGCCGAAATCGAAGTAGAACATGTACGGCGAGGGATTCACCGCGCGCAGCGCCCGGTAGAGCGAAAGGGGCGACGCCGAATACGGCCGCGACAGACGCTGCGAGAGCACGATCTGCATCGCGTCGCCGTCGTGGATGTAGCGGATCGCGCGCTCGACCGCCGACTTGAAGGCCTCGGCGCCGAAATTCGAGTCGATCGATTCGTCCGCCCCGCGGACCTCGGGCGGATGCGGAAGCGGCAGCCGCAGCGCGCCGAGCAGCTCGCGCAGCCGCGCCTGCGCGTCGTCCCAGGCGCGCGGCCTGGAAGGATCGGCGAACACCACCAGGTACAGCTTGCCCGTGAGGTTGTCGACGACGGCGAGCTCCTCCGACACGAGCAGAAGCATGTCGGGGCAGCCGAGCGGATCGCGCTTGAGCCAGCCGCCCGAGAGCCGCGGCTCGATCCAGCGCACGGCGTCGTAGCCGAAATAGCCCACCAGCCCGCCGCAGAAGCGCGGCAGGCCCGGCGGCTCGGCGATCTTGTAGCGCGACAGGAACTCGCGCACGAACTGGAGGGGATCGCCGGCCTGCGAGCGCTCGGTCACCGCGTCGCCGTGCATCACGGTGACGAGGCGACCGACGGCGCGGATGCGGATCGGCGTGGCGAGCCCGATGAAGGAATAGCGGCCGAAACGCTCGCCGCCGACCACCGACTCGAGCAGGTACGTGTTCGAGCGGTTGGCGAGCTTGAGATAGATCGAGAGCGGGGTATCGAGATCGGCGAAGGTCTCGGCGACGACCGGAACGCGGTTGTAGCCCCGAGCGGCGAGCTGCTTGAACTTCTCTTCGGTCATCTACGACTCCACGAAAACATTTCCGGGACTTGCGGGGTGCGCGTCGAGGCGACGCGCGAGCGCGATCAGCGGCGCCACCAGCGCCGAGCGCGCGCCTGCAACCCTGTTCCGGTGTTCCCGTAGAGCACGACCGAGTGCCTTGAATTTCCGAGGGAACTCACTTTACAACGGCGCGCCGACCGTTGTCCAGGGCGCCTACAGAACCTTCCCGGGATTCATGATGCCGAGCGGGTCGATCGCGCGCTTGACCGCGCGCATGAGGTCGAGCTCGAGCGGCGTTTTGTAGCGCGCGAGCTCCTCGCGTTTCAGGCGCCCGATGCCGTGCTCGGCGCTGATCGAGCCGCGGAAGCGCGCCACGCTGTCGTGCACGACGCGGTTCACCGCCGGCAGGTTGCCCATGAACGCCTCGGCGTTCATGCCCGCCGGCGGCGAAAGGTTGTAGTGCAGGTTGCCGTCGCCGAGATGCCCGAACACCACGAGCCGCGATCCGGGAAAAGCGCGGGCCAGCTCGGCGCCGGTCGCGGCGATGAACCGCGGGATGCTCGACACCGGCACCGAGACGTCGTGCTTGATGTTCGGGCCTTCGCGCGCCTGCGCCTCCGAGATGTTCTCGCGCAGCGCCCAGAGCGCGCGCGCCTGCGCCTCGCTCTGCGCCACCACGGCGTCCAGGGCGCTGCCGCTGTCCATCGCCTCGGCGAGCGCCGCTTCGAGCGCCGCGTCCGCGCCCGCGCCCGAATCGGAGACCTCGAGCAGCGCGTACTGCGGGTACGCGGAGCGGAACGGCGTCGACGTGCCCGGGAAATGCGCGAGCACGAGCTCGAGGCACGCGTGCGAGAAGATCTCGAAGGCCGTGAGCCGCTCGCCGCATCGCGACTGCGCCGTCCCGAGCATCGCGAGCGCGCGCTCGGCGTCCGGCAGCGCCACCACCGCGGTCGCCTGCGAGCGAGGCAAGGGGAAGAGCTTCACCACCGCCGCGGTGATCACGCCGAGCGTGCCTTCGGCGCCGATGAACAGCTGCTTCAGGTCGTAGCCGGTGTTGTCCTTGCGCAGGGCGCGCAGCCCGTCCCACACCTCGCCCGAAGGCAGGACGACTTCCAGGCCGAGCACCAGCTCGCGCGCGTTCCCGTAGCGCAGGACGCCCGTGCCGCCGGCGTTGGTCGAGAGGTTGCCGCCGAGCTCGCAGCTGCCCTGCGCCGCGAGGCTGAGCGGGAAGAGGCGATCCGCGCCGCGCGCGGCGTCGTGCAGCGCCGCCAGCACGCAGCCCGCCTCGGCGGTCATCGCGTTGTTGGCGGCATCGATGTTCCGGACGCGGTTGAGCCGCGACACGTTGATCACGACCTGCGTCCCGCTTTCGTCGGGCGTCGCCGCCCCGCACAGGCTCGTGTTCCCCGCCTGCGGCACGACAGCCGCGCGCGCCTCGGCGCACGCGCGCACGACGGCGGCCACTTCCTCGGTCGAAGCGGGCTTCACGACCGCGAGCGGCCGGCCGGCGTAGCGCCGGCGCCAGTCGGTCGCGTAAGGCGCCCAGTCGGCCGGCGCGGCGAGCACCGCGGCCTCGCCGACCGCGCGGCGCAGACGCTCGAGCAGCTCGGCCATCAGCTCAAGCCGCGCTCTGCAGCGCCTCGCGCATCTTCGTGATCGTGGCGCGGTAGTCGGTCGATCCGAAGATCGCGGAGCCCGCGACGAAGGTATCCGCGCCCGCGCGCGCCACCGCCGCGATGTTGTCGACCTTGATGCCGCCGTCCACTTCGAGCAGGATCGCGCGACCGCTCGCCTGCGACGCTTCGTCGATGCGCCGGCGCGCGGCGCGCAGCTTCTCGAGCGCCTGCGGGATGAATTCCTGGCCGCCGAAGCCCGGATTGACCGACATGACGAGCACGAGATCGAGCTGGTGCAGCACGTGGTCCAGCACCACGAGCGGCGTCGCGGGATTGAGCACCAGCCCGGCCTTGCATCCCGAGTCGTGGATCAGGCCGACCGTGCGGTCGACGTGTTCGCTCGCCTCGGGATGGAAGCTGATGATGTTCGCGCCTGCCTTCGCGAAATCCGACACCAGCCGGTCGACCGGCTTCACCATGAGATGGACGTCGATGTCGGCCTGCGTCAGCGGACGGATCGCCCGGCACACGAGCGGGCCGACGGTGAGGTTGGGCACGTAATGGTTGTCCATCACGTCGAAGTGGATCATGTCGGCTCCCGCCGACATGACCGCCTTCACCTCGTCGCCGAGGCGCGCGAAGTCGGCCGACAGGATGCTCGGTGCGATGCGGAACGCGCGCGCGACCATGGAACGAATTTTACTGGTAATCCGCGGCCGTCGCGTCGCGCGCGTCGCGCCTTGTCAGTCGTGGTGATTTCGTGTGAAATCGGGGCATGACCGACAAGAAATACGAGGTCGTCGTCTCGTCTCAGACGCTGTTCATCCCCGAGCAGTCCGACGAGCAGAACAGCCGCTTCGTGTTCGCCTACACGATGACCATCCGCAACACCGGGACCGTGAGCGCGCAGCTCATTTCCCGGCATTGGGTGATCACCGACGCGCGCAACCAGGTGCAGGAAGTGCGGGGGCTCGGCGTGGTCGGCGCGCAGCCCCACCTCAAGCCCGGAGAATCGTTCGAGTACACGAGCGGCACCGCGATCGCCACCCCCGTCGGCACGATGCGCGGCAGCTACCAGATGCGCGCCGAGGACGGCACGCAGTTCGACGCCGACATCCCCGAGTTCACCCTTTCGGTGCCGCGGGTCCTGCACTGACGCGCACGCGCGGGCCGTCAGCGTTTCTGCGTGTGCTCCCCGGATCTCGCGCCGGATTCCGGGTCGCGGCGCCGCTTCGGAACGGTCCACCAGACGATGAACAGCAGCAGCGCGAGCGCGAGGCCCGCTTCGAGTACGATGATCCAAAGTCCGGAGTCCACGCCCGCATGATAAGGCCGTCCTGTGCTGCCGTGCTCGTCGCCGCGGGCCTGATCGCCGGCTGCGCGAGCGCGCCCGCTCCCGTCGCGAGCGGCCGCTGTCCTTGCGGGCCGGCGACCGCGCCGCCGCCGCGCGTCGACGTCTACCAGGAAGTCGCGTTCTCGGACATCCCCGGATGGCGCGACGGCGAGCAGGCGGCCGCCTGGAGCGCGCTGCTCGCGTCGTGCCAGGCGCTGCGCTTCCGCGACGCCTGGCGCGCGGCGTGCCTGGACGCCGCCGCGATGCCCGCGCCGGACGACGCGGCCGCGCGCGCCTTGCTCGAGTCGCGCTTCGTTCCCTGGCGGCTCGCCGCGCCGGACGGACGCACCGAAGGCCTGGTCACGGGCTACTACGAGCCGCTGCTGCGCGGAAGCCGGGTGCGCCAGCCGCCTTTCGTGCATCCGCTCTACGCGCCGCCGGACGACCTGCTCACCATCGACCTCTCCTCGGTGAACCCGGACCTGCGCAATCTGCGCCTGCGCGGCCGTCTCCAGGGCCGCAAGGTCGTGCCGTACTACTCCCGCGCCGAGATCGAGAGCGGCGCGGCACCCGTCGCCGGCAAGGAGCTGGTCTGGGTCGACGACGCGGTCGAGGCGTTCTTCCTGCAGATCCAGGGCTCGGGCCGCATCCGGCTCGGCAACGGCGAGACCCTGCGCGTCGGCTACGCCGATCAGAACGGGCACCCGTACCAGTCGATCGGACGCTACCTCGTCGACCGCGGCGAGCTGCAGCCGGGGGAGGCGTCGATGCAGGCGATCCGCGCCTGGGCCGAGTCGCACCCGGATCGGCTGCCCGAGCTGCTGAATCAAAATCCGAGCTACGTGTTCTTCCGCGAGCTGCCGCTCGCTGATCCGTCGGTGGGCCCGATCGGCGCGCTCGGCGTCCCGCTCACGCCGCAGCGCTCGATCGCCGTCGATCCGCGCTACGTGCCGCTCGGCGCGCCCGCGTTCCTCGGCACGACCTGGCCCTCGAGCGATCTGCCGCTCAACCGACTGGTGGTTGCGCAGGACACCGGCGGCGCGATCCGCGGCCCGGTGCGCGCCGATTATTTCTGGGGATTCGGGCCCGAGGCGGGAGCGCTCGCGGGGCGCATGCGCCAGCAGGGCGCGCTCTGGGTGCTGCTGCCGAAGGGAATGAAGCCGCCCGCGCCCTGAGGCGCTACTTGGACGCCTGGTCGAGCGCCTGCACCAGCTCGGGGAAGCGCGCGCCGACGATGCGCTGGCCGTTCGGCAGGAAGGTCGTCGGCGTGCCGCTCACGCGCAGGCGCTTGCCGAGCGCGAGGTTCTTGTCGAGCGGCGTCGCGCAGGTGTTCGCCGGCGGCAGCACGCCCTTCAGCATCGTGTCGAGCCAGGCCTGGCTCGGGTTCTTCGAGCACCAGATGTTGCGCGAGATCTCGGCCGAGTCCGGCGCGATCACCGGGTAGAGCATCGTGTAGATGGTCACGTCGGTCAGCTTATAGAGATTCTGCTCGAACTGCTTGCAGAAGCCGCAGCGCGGGTCGGCGAAGATCACCATGACGCGCCTGCCGTCGCCGCGGACGGTCTTGATCGCGTTGTCGAGCGGCAGGTCCTTGAAGTTCACGGCGAGCAGAGCCTGCTGGCGCTCCTCGGTGAGGTTGCGCCGCGTGTTCGCGTCGATGATGTTGCCGGTGAAGAGGTAGCTGACCTTGTCGTCGGTGTAGACGATCTCGTCGCCGATCACGACCTCGTAGAGGCCGGAGTAAGGCGTCTTGGTCACGCTCTCGACCGCGACGCCGTTGAAGCGGGCTTCGATCGCGCGTTTGACCGACGCCTCGTCGGCGCTCGCCGAGAACGCGGCGAGGGCAAGGGTGATGACGGCGAGCGAGCGGATGATCATGGAGCGTCCTTGGAGAAGTCGGCCGCGCCCATGGCGCGACGCGCAAGCAGCGATTTGACGACGGGAATCGAGTTGGTCAGGCTCAGTCCGAGGTTTCGTATGCGCGCCGCGGCCGGATGCCTGGCGCCGAACAGCCCATGGAGCCCGTCGGTGACCCAGCGCATCGCAAGTATATCCTCGGCGCGTTCGCGCTCAAAACGCCGCAGCACCGAAGCGTCGCCCGGATCCCGGTGTCCACGCATTCCACGCAGCAGGCGGGCGAGCGCGGCGACGTCGGCGAAGCCCAGGTTGACGCCCTGACCGGCGAGCGGATGCACGACGTGCGCGGCGTCGCCCAGAAGCACGACGCGGTCCTGCGCCGAGCGCGGCGCGTGCAGCCGCTCGAGCGGGAACGAGGCCGGCGGCGTGACGGGCATGAGGGCGCCCAGCGCCCGGGCGCCCGCGGCGGCGACCGCGGCGCACAGCGCGTCCGGCGAAAGCGCGAGCAGCTCGCGCGCGCGCGTCTCGGCGGTCGACCAGACGATCGACACGATGCGCTCCGCGACCGGCAGCCACGCGAGCACGCCGTCGTCGCGAAACCACTGGAAGGCGGTGTTCCGGTGCGGCGCCTCGCACGCGAAGTTGGCGACCACGCCGCGCTCGCCGTAAGGGCGTGTCGAGGCCGTCATGCCCGCCGCGCCCCGAACCCACGAGCGCGCGCCGTCCGCGCCGACGCAAAGGCGCGCGCGCAGCGCCTCGCCCGAGGCGAGGCGCACCACGACTTCTTCGGGCGAGCGCTCGAGCGCGACCGCCGCGGCCGGGCACAAGCGCCGGACGCCGGCCGCCCCGTCGAGCCGGCGCCACAGCGCCTGCGCGAGACGGGCCGATTCCACGGTCACCGCCAGCTCGGCGACCCCCGCTTCGTACGCGGAAAACTCGAGCTCCGAGACCCCGTCGTCGCCGAACACGCGCATACGGTGGATCGGCGTCGCGCGCGAAGGCTCGAGCCGCTCCCACGCGCCGGCCGAGCGCAGGAAGCCGACGCTCGCGGGAGAAAGCGCGTAGATGCGCGCGTCCCACCCGTCCCCGGGCTCCGGGGGCGGCGACTGCTCGAGCAGTGCGATCTCGAGTCCGGAGCCGGCGAGAGCGGCGGCGAGGCTCGCGCCGACCAGGCCTCCGCCGACGATGGCGACGTCAACTTGCATCCCGGCATTCTAGATTGACAACTATTGGACTACAAAGGATAATTTCCGCTTCGGGGGCGAATTAGCTCAGCTGGTTAGAGCGACGGAATCATAATCCGCAGGTCCGGGGTTCGAGTCCCTGATTCGCCACCATTCTTTTTCCCTGCGAGGTCCATGGCTCCGAGCCGCGCGCTGTTGCTGCTGTCGATCGCGCTCGCCGTCGTTCCGGCGGCGGCCCAGCAGCGCATGATCCCGGCCGACGCCAAGCGCGGCTTCGTGAAGCACGAGCGCGAGGCGCTGGTGTCGATCGACGGCGCCCCGGCGCGGCTCGCGCCCGGGGCCACCATCCGCGACTCGCGCAATCTGATCATCGTCCCGGCCGCGATGCCGCGCGAAGGCGCGTGGGCGGACTACGTCCTCGATCGCGGTGGCCAAGTCTTTCGCGTCTGGCTGCTGTCCGACGAAGAGCGGACCCGTCCGCGGCCCGCGGCCGCGCGCTAGAGATCCGTGGCGAAGAAGGTCTACATCCGCACGTTCGGCTGCCAGATGAACGAGTACGACTCGGCCAAGATGGCCGACGTGCTCGGGGCCGCCGGGGGCTACGAGCCGGTCGCCGCGCCCGACGATGCCGATCTTATCGTGTTCAACACCTGCTCGGTGCGCGAGAAGGCCCAGGAAAAGGTGTTCAGCGATCTCGGACGCATCCGGCATCTCAAGCGCGAGCGGCCCGGGTTGCTGATCGGCGTCGGCGGCTGCGTGGCCAGCCAGGAGGGCGCGGCCATCGTCGCGCGCGCTCCGTTCGTCGACGTGGTGTTCGGCCCCCAGACCCTGCACCGCCTGCCCGAGCTCATCGAGGCGAGACAGCGGACCGGACGGCCGCAGGTGGACGTCTCGTTCCCGCGGATCGAGAAATTCGACGCGCTGCCGCCCCCGAGGGTGGACGGGCCGACGGCCTTCGTGTCGATCATGGAGGGCTGCAGCAAGTACTGCAGCTTCTGCGTCGTTCCCTACACCCGGGGCGAAGAGGTGTCGCGCCCGCTCGAGGACGTCCTCACCGAGATCGCCGGCCTCGCGGAGGAAGGCGTGAGGGAAGTGACGCTGCTCGGACAGAACGTCAACGCCTGGCGCGGGGCGCTGGAGGCCGAGGCGGCCGACTTCGCGCTGCTGCTCGAGTGCATCGCCGAGATCCCGGGAATCGATCGCATCCGCTACACGACGTCGCACCCGCGCGAGTTCACCCAGCGCCTGGTCGACGCGCACGCGGAGATCGAACCGCTGGTGCCGCACGTGCACTTGCCCGTGCAGTCGGGCTCGGACCGGGTGCTCGCGGCCATGAAGCGCGGCTACACCGTCCTCGAGTACAAGTCGATCGTGCGCCGGCTGCGCGCGGCGCGGCCGGACGTGTGCATCACATCGGATTTCATCGTCGGCTTTCCCGGCGAGACCGAGCGCGATTTCGAGGCGACCCTGGCGCTGGTCGACGACATCGGCTTCGACAGCTCGTTCTCCTTCCTCTACAGCCCGCGGCCCGGCACGCCGGCCGCGGAGCTCGTCGACGAGACGCCCGCGCAGGTCAAGCGCGAGCGCCTGCACGCGCTCCAGGGCCGGCTCGACGCGCACGCGCGCGCGATCTCCGATGCGATGCTCGGCACGCGCCAGCGCATCCTGGTCGAGGGCCGGTCGCGCCACGACGCCGGCGAGCTGGCCGGACGCACCGCCAACAACCGCGTCGTCAACATGCCGGGCGAGGCGAGCCTCGTCGGCCGGTTCGTCGAGGCGACCATCACCGCGGCGATGGCGCATAGCCTGCGCGGAGCGATCGAAGCGGCGTGCTGAGCCGCGCCTCTGCTCGACCGCGCATGAGCTCCGCGAAGACCAAACCCCTCGAGGTGATCCTGTCGCCGCTCGACAACCAGCGGCTCGCGAACCTGTGCGGGCCGCTCGACGAGAACCTGCGGCAGATCGAGACCGCGCTCGACGTGACCATCTCGCGGCGCGGCGAGCGCTTCACCGTGCGCGGCGCGGCCGGCCAGTCGGCGCGCGCCGCCGAAGCCCTGCAGAAATTCTACGGCGACGCGAAGCGCGGGCTCACCGTCGACGACGTGCAGCTCGGACTGGTCGAGTTCCGCACCAACCCGAGCAGCCGCGAGGCCGAGGACACGCCTCTGCTCACGCGCCGCGGCGACCTGCGCGGCCGCACGCCGCGCCAGCGCCAGTACATCCAGAACATCCTGGAGCACGACATCACCTTCGCGATCGGCCCGGCGGGGACCGGCAAGACCTACCTCGCGGTCGCGTGCGCCGTGGATTCCCTCGAGCGCGACGCGGTCAAGCGCATCGTTCTCGTGCGCCCCGCGGTCGAGGCGGGCGAGCGCCTGGGGTTTCTTCCGGGCGACCTCGCGCAGAAGGTCGATCCGTACCTGCGGCCGCTCTACGACGCGCTCTACGACCTGCTCGGTTTCGACCGTGTCGGCAAGCTGTTCGAGCGCGGGGCGATCGAGCTCGCTCCGCTCGCGTACATGCGCGGCCGCACGCTCAACCATTCCTTCATCATTCTCGACGAGGCGCAGAACACCACGCCCGAGCAGATGAAGATGTTCCTCACGCGCATGGGCTTCGGCAGCAAGGTCGTCGTCACCGGGGACGTGACGCAGATCGACCTGCAGCGCGGCCAGAAGAGCGGCCTCGTGGAGGCGGATCGCATCCTGCAGGAGGTGCGCGGCATCGCGTTCTCCATGTTCAAGAGCGAGGACGTGGTACGCAACCCGCTCGTGCAGCGCATCGTCGACGCGTACGAGCAGAAGGGCTGACATGCCGAAGGCGCCGTCGCTCGCGCTCGACGTGCAGCTCGCCGCCCGGCGCGCGCGCTTCCCGTCGCGCGCCAAGGTGCGGCGCTGGGCGCGCGCCGCGATGAGGCGGCCGGCCGACGTGACGCTGCGGGTGGTCGGCGAGGCGGAAGGACGGCGGCTGAACCGCGTCTACCGCGGGCTCGACCGGGCGACCAACGTGCTGAGCTTCGCGTACGGGCGCGGCCGCGGCGGAGTCGCGGGAGACATCGCGCTGTGCGCGCCCGTGATCCGGCGCGAGGCGTCGCGACAGGGCAAGCGCCTCGAAGCGCACTACGCGCACCTGGTCGTGCACGGCCTGCTGCACCTGCAGGGCTACGATCACGAGGCGCCGCGGGCGGCCCGGCGCATGGAAGCGCTCGAAACGCAGATCCTGGCCAAACTCGGCTATCCTGACCCCTATCCGGGCTAGAGCGCCCGACCGCGGCCGCCACCGCGCGCCGCCATAGACGCATGGACAACGCACAAGACCACAAACCTTCGCTCCTCGAGCGGCTGTCGGCGCTGCTGATGCGCGAGCCCGAGGACCGCGAGCAGCTGGTCAACCTCCTGCACTCGGCCTACGAGCACGACCTGCTCGACAGCGACGCGCTGTCGATGATCGAGGGCGTGCTGCAGGTGTCCGAGCTTCAGGTGCGCGACATCATGGTGCCGCGCCCGCAGATGGACGTGATCGACGCGAACGAGACGCCCGACAAGTTCATCCCGCACGTGATCGCGACGGCGCACTCGCGCTTTCCCGTGATCGACAAGGACCGCGACGACGTCATCGGGATCCTGCTCGCGAAGGACCTGCTGCGCTACTACGCCGGCGAGGAGGAGTTCAAGGTGCGCGACATGCTGCGGCCCGCGGTGTTCGTGCCCGAGTCGAAGCGCCTGAACGTGCTGCTGCGCGAGTTCCGCGCCAACCGCAACCACATGGCGATCGTCGTCGACGAATACGGCGGCGTCGCGGGGCTCGTCACCATCGAGGACGTGCTCGAGCAGATCGTCGGCGACATCGAGGACGAGTACGACTTCGACGAGTCCGAGGACAATATCGTGCGCGAGTCGAGCGGGCACTGGCGGGTAAAGGCGCAGACCGAGATCGGCGATTTCAACCGCGCGTTCGGCACCGACTTTTCCGACGAGGATTTCGACACCGTCGGCGGGCTGATCATCGACCGCTTCGGCCGCCTGCCCAAGCGCGGCGAGTCGGTCACCATCGGCGGCCTGCGCTTCCAGGTGCTGCGCGCCGACAGCCGGCGGCTGCACGCGCTGCAGGTGCAGCGCCTGCCGGGCCGGGCTTGAGGCTCGGGCGGCTTCCGCCGCGCGCCGCGCTCGCGGTCGCTTTCGTCTCGGGCGCGGCGGCGGTCGCCGGGTTTGCCCCGCTCGGAATCTTTCCCCTGCCCGCGCTCTCGCTCGCGCTGCTGCTCGCGCTCTGCCGTGCCGCCACGCCGCGCGGCGCGTTCGCGCTCGGGTTCGCGTTCGGCGCCGGCCTCTTCGGCGTCGGCGCCTCCTGGGTCTACGTGAGCCTGCACGATTTCGGAACGATGCCGGCGGCGCTCGCCGGCGTCGCGACGCTGGGCTTCTGCGCGATTCTCTCGCTGTACCCCGCCGCAGCGGCATGGGGTCTCGCGCTCCTGCGCGCGCGCCCGGCGAGCGCTGCGCTGCTCGCCTTCCCGGCGCTGTGGACGCTCGCCGAGTGGCTGCGCGGCTGGGTCTTCACGGGGTTTCCGTGGCTCGCGACAGGCTACAGTCAGACCGACTCGCCGCTCGCGGGATTCGCCCCGGTGCTCGGGGTCTACGGCGTGTCGTGGGCCACGGCGCTGGTTGCCGGTCTCGCGTTCCTGAT
>Ga0070741_10017363_pt1 | contig 11834 bp, 12 predicted proteins | sample Coa_R1_4_FD_66440 | JGI IMG/M metagenome (GOLD analysis project Ga0070741, IMG submission 66440) | Surface soil microbial communities from Centralia Pennsylvania, which are recovering from an underground coalmine fire - Coalmine... | ecosystem: Environmental > Terrestrial > Soil > Unclassified ...
TGGGCCACGGAGATCGGCACGAGAGCCAAAGCACTCCCGCGATCGATTATTACCTGGCGGCCCGTGACAGCCGGGATGTCCGGCGGGGTAACCGTGCCGGGTACCTTGGCGGCGGTCGCCGGCGCCGTGTTCGTGGGCGCTGCAGCGATGGCGCTGGGGTGGCCGGCGCACGCGGCGGTCGCGGCGATTGTTGGCGGCATAGTTGGGTCGACGGCCGACTCCGTCCTCGGCGCGACGCTCCAAGCACGCCGGCGGTGCCCGGATTGCAACCTCATGACGGAGCGGTTGGTACATAGCTGCGGCGCTGAAACGGCCCACGCCGGTGGCGTCCGTTGGCTCACCAACGACGGCGTAAACGCGGTGAGCTCAGCGATCGGCGCGGCGGCGAGTATATGGGGAGGGATATGGACGCCGAGGTAATCGTTGTCGGGGGCGGGCCGGCTGGATCGGCGACCGCGTGGGCGTTGGCCCGCGCGGGTGTCGACGTGCTCGTGCTCGACCGGGCGCGGTTTCCTCGGGACAAAGTGTGCGCTGAGTACCTGAGTCCGCAGGCCTCGCGTATCCTGAGCGACATGGGAGCATTGGAGGCGGCCGAGGCGGCTGGCGCCGCGCAGCTGTCCGGGATGCTCGTCAGGAGTCCGAGCGGGGCTGAGATCTATGGCGAGTTCGCGGCATCGCACGGGTTCCATGGTTTCCGCGATCGTGGGCTCGCCTTGCGTCGGCGGCATCTCGACACCCTGCTGCTGAACTGTGCTCGCGCCTCCGGCGCTCGCGTTATCGAAGAATGCCGCGTCACCGACGTGCTGCGCGAGCGCACCGGGCGTGTGATGGGTGTCCGTGCCGGTATGAAGACGCTGCGCAGTAAGCTCGTTATCGGTGCCGATGGTTTGCGATCGATCGTTGGGCGAAGACTTGGCCTGACGCACTACGCGCTGTGGCCACGGCGCATCGCGTTGGTCACGCATTATCGAGGCATCGAAGGGATCGGCACCTCGGGCGAAATGCACGTCGAGCGCGACGGCTATGTGGGATTGGCCGACGTTGGAAACGGCGAGACGAATGTCGCCCTGGTAGTCTCGACTCGTGCGGCGCGGCTGATTCGGGGAGATCCCGGCGGATTTCTGACGGCGTGGATCACGCGACGACCACATTTGGCGCCGCGATTCGCGAATGCCGAGCGAGTCTCGGAGGTCTGTGCGACGGGACCGTTCGCGCAACACGCGAGAAGGGCCTGGGCACCTGGGGCGGCGCTCGTCGGCGATGCGGCGGATTTCTTTGATCCGTTCACCGGCGAGGGCATTTATGCCGCGCTTCGAGGGGGCGAGTTACTGTTGGGGTATGCCTTCGAGGCCGTGCGGTCCGGCAGTGACCGGAAAGCCGACGTGGCCTTGGAAGCGTACGAGCGGTGCCGGCGACACGAGTTCGGCGGCAAGTGGATGGTCGAACGCATCGTCGGCGCCGCCACGGCGTATCCGGCGATGATGAATCGGGCGGCGCGCACGCTGGCCCGACGTCGTGATATGGCGGACCTTTTCGTTGGTGTCACTGGGGACTTCGTCCCGCCCAAGGAAGTGCTCCGCCCATCGTACCTTCTTCGACTTCTCGCTTCATGAGCATCGACCCGGATGAGTTTCGCAGCGTCCTGGGCCGGTTCGCGACCGGCGTCACCGTCGTCACCGCGCGCGACTCGGCGTCGGTCGACCACGGTCTCACGGTGAACTCTTTCGCGTCGCTCAGCCTCACGCCGCCCCTCATCCTCGTGTGCATCGATCACGAGGCCTCGCTGCACCCGGCCATGACCGCGTGCTCGCATTTCGTGATCAACATCCTGTCCGCCAACCAGGAAGCGTTGGGCCGGCGTTTCGCGGCGCCGGAAACCGACCGGTTCGAGGGCGTCGGCTTCACGCGCGGCACGTGTGGCGCGCCGATTCTCGATGACGTGTTGGCATACCTGGAGTGCCGCGCCGCGCGAGCCGTCCCGGCGGGCGATCATACGATTTTCATCGGTGAGGTCGAGCACGCGGAGACGCGGCCGGCCAGCCCACTGCTCTACTATCGCGGTGGCTACGCTCAAATCGAGCGCTGATCCGCGCACCCGTCCGAGCGGGGACGAGATTCTCGATGCGCCGGACGTCGATCCGGCCCTCGCGCGTCGCTCGTTGCGCGATGTCATGCTCGCGAATTCTCTCATGGGCGGCACGCGAGCGGTCATGCGTGAGCTCGAGACGGTCGTGCCGTTCTTGCCGGCGCGCGCGACGCTGCTCGATGTCGGGACAGGCTTGGGAGACATCCCGCGACAGGCGAGAGCGGTCGCCGCGCGTCATGGTATCACGCTCGATACCGTGGGACTCGAGGCCGCCGAGTGGTTGGCGGCGGACGCGCGGGCGGCAACCGCCGCGGCGGTCGTCGGCGATGGCCGGGCGTTGCCCTTCGCCGATCACAGCGTCGACGTCGTCATCTGTTCTCAGGTGCTGCATCACTTTTTCGACGGTGACGCGATCGCCCTGCTCCGCGAGCTCGACCGGGTGGCCCGCGTCCGCGTGATCGTCAGTGATCTGTTGCGTTCGGACTTGGCGGTCGGCCTGCTGTGGCTCTTTTCGTTCGTGCTGGGGTTCCATCCGGTGAGCCGGCACGACGGCATGATGTCGATCCGGCGCGGATTTCGGCCTGGGGAGCTGCGCGAAATCATCAGCGGGGCGACGGGGGCCGACCCGAGGATTCGGGAGCACCTGGGATTCCGGGTGGCGGCTACCTGGGCCCCTACGGGCGGCCCACGATGAAAACGATCGACGAACGTCTCGTGCACGCTCCGCTTGGTCGCATTTATGCTCTGGCGGCCGATGTGGAGCGGTGGCCGGCGCTTTTGCCACACTATCGATATGTGCGGTTCCGGGCGACCGGGGTGGTCGAGATGTCGGCCAATCGGCCGTTCGGTTTCGCGAATTGGCCAACGCGGTGGGTGTCCGAGATGAAGGCCGGAATAGAGTTCGGAATCCGCTATCGCCACATCGAGGGAATAACGACCGGTATGGACGTGCTCTGGTCATTCGAGCCCCGTCGTGAGGGGACGCACGTGCGCATTGTCCACGAGTGGGACGGCCCCCCGTGGCCGCTCATCTCGCGGCTTGCCGCCGATGGCGTCATCGGACCGGTCTTCGTGCACGGCATCGCGTCGCGCACGCTGGCGGGGTTGGCCGGTGTGGCTGAACGCAGCAGGGGAGAACACGTATGACCGAGCGACGCCGGGTCGTCGTGACGGGCATCGGCGCCATCACGCCGATCGGATTGTCGAGGGACGGGTTGTGGCAGGGACTGCGCCGGGAGCAGTCGGCGGTGGGCCCCGTGACGCGGTTCGACGCGTCCCAGTTTCGGAGTCAGGTGGCGGCCGAGGTCTGTGATTTCGTCGCCAGCGATCATATCGAGGCCAAGCGCGCGAAGCGGCTCGACCGGTTCGGGCAGTTCTCGGTCGTGGCGGCGCGCATGGCGCTGGAGGATGCGGAGCTCGATCTCGCGCGCGAGGATCGCGACCGCGTTGGCGCCAATATGGGATCCGCGCTAGGCGGCGTCGCGTTTGCCGAGGAGCAGTCCAAGCGCTTCCTCGGCGGCGGACTGCGCGCGGTGGACCCGATCGTTGCGTTGGCGGTGTATGGCGGGGCGGCGAGCTGCAACATCGCGATCGAGTTCGGGATCTCGGGGCCCAATTCCACGAACGCGATGAGCTGCGCCTCGGGCACGATCGCGATCGGCGACGCCTTTCGCCTGATTCGGGACGGCTATGCGGACGCGATGCTGTCGGGCGCCTCGGAAACTCCGCTCGCGCCGTTGTGCTATGGCGCGTTCGCGTTGATCCGTGCGATGTCGACGCGCAATGACGATCCGGGACATGCCTCGCGGCCCTTCGACAAGGATCGCGATGGATTCGTCATGGGCGAGGCCGCGGTCGTGCTGGTGCTCGAGGAGTACACGCGCGCCGTGGCACGCGGCGCGCGGATGTACGCCGAGATCGTCGGCTATGGGACGACGAACGACGCGTATCACATGACGGCGCCGTTGCCGAACGGAACACAGGCCGCGCGGTCGATACGGCTCGCGCTTCGCGATGCCGCGCTGGAGCCGGGCGAGATCGGCTACGTCAACGCGCATGGCAGCTCGACGCCGCTCAACGACCCGACGGAGACCGTCGCGATCAAGCAAGTATTCGGCGACGGGGCCTACAAGGTGCCGGTCAGCGGGACCAAGGGCTACTACGGCCATGCCCTGGGCGCCTCGGGCGCCATTGAGGCCGCGATTTGTAGCTTAAGTCTCACCCACGAGTGGCTGCCACCGACGATCAATCTCGAGGAGCCGGACAGCGAGTGCGATCTCGATTACATCCCGTCGGTGGGACGAGATCAGCGCGTCGAACATGTGTTATCGAACTCGTTCGGATTCGGCGGGATCAACGCATCGCTGGTATTTCGCCGCGTCAATTAGGGCGTGCGTCGTACTCACCCTGGCGGCCATCGTCGGCTGCGGCGCACCGGCATCGGGCCCTTCCAAGCCCATTCAAGCTGCCGGCCCTTGGGTCGCGAACAATCTCGCGCGGACCGGGCTCGTGGAGCTTGGCGGATCGCGGCGCATCACGCAGCCGCCCGAGTTCGATGGGCCAAAGGCGATCGCGTTCGACCCGAGCGGCAATCTGTGGGTCGAGCTGACGCGCACACCGGTCGAGGACACGGTCTTAGCGTCGGTCTTCGAGTATACGGTCGCGCAGCTCGATAGCGCGGCGCCGAGCCCGCGGGTGACGATCGCCGACTCGAGCCTGACGCTCACGGGAGGGCTCGCGTTCGATAGCGCCGGGAATCTGTGGATCACGAGCGTCGACAACTGTGCGATCGTCGAATATCGGGCGGGTCAGTACGCCGCGCCCTCACTCAAGCTCACGCAGGGGTGTCGCGCACCCGTCATAGGGCCCCAGGCCATCGCGTTCGACGCGCACGGGAACCTCTGGGTCGGCGATCTCGCGACGAGCACGATCTATGAGTATCCTCGTGCGAGCTTGACGGGCACCGGCGTTCAGACGTCGCCACCGGTCACGTTGGTCGGGCTCCCCAGGCACGCGTTTCCCACGGCGATCGCGTTCGATGCGGCCGGGGACTTGTGGGTGACGACGAACGATTCGACCGTGTTCGACTACACGCCGACCCAGCTCGCGGCGGGTGGCGATCCGATGCCCACGACCACGGTCGCGATCCACGGAACGCTGCTCGTGGGTCTCGTGTTCGATGCGAGTGGCGACTTGTGGCTCGCCAATTTTTCGAACACGTTCGCAACCAGCTCGGTCGTCGAATTGTCCGCCGCTCAGCTGACCACGAGCGGGGTCGTCACGCCCGCGAAGGTCATCCCGTCCGGAAGCACGGTGAACCAGCCGTCAGGGCTGGCGTTTACACCCCGGCGGTAGGACGCTCCATCGTGCCCTTGTAGGCCATCGGTGGTTCGTCGACACCGAAGTTCGTCGTCGCCAACTCGGCGACGCGCTGCATCTGCGCTGACGACAGATCTGGCAGGTCGCTAGCCGCGGCAAACTCAGCCAGCTGCACCGCGTCATAGATATTCGGCAGCGCCGACATGACCAGAGGCTCGGCCAGAAGCCATTTGATGGCCGCTTGGCCCAAAGTCATCTCGGTCGTCAAGAAATCCAGCGTGCGGATCTTCTTGATGCCGTTGATCAACCACGACCGCGGACGGTGGCGGCGGTGGTCGTGCTCCGGAAAGACCGTATCCTCCGTGTACTTCCCCTCTAGCATTCCGGACGCATGCGTGACACGGATAGTGAAAGCGCAGTGGGGAGCGGAGCGCCGGGCCGCGTCGATCATCGCGGTGCCGGGATGTTGCTCGAGAATGTTCCAGATCATCTGGATCATCCCGATGTCGGGCTCGCGCTCGCACAACTCGACGGCTTCGTAGAGCCAGCCGATGGCTGGACCAAAGGCCGCGCCCCAGACGCGGATCTTGCCCTCGCGTTTGAGGTCGCGCAGCGTACCCCAGAGCTGCGCATCGCGCACGTGCTCCATCTTCACGTTGTGAATCTGCAGCACGTCGATGTAGTCGGTCTCGAGACGCTCCAGGCAGCGATCGACGGCCAGCCGGAGATACGCTGGATCGGTGCGCATCGGCAGCTCGGATTGGCCGCGACGGGCCGCCCGCGCCTCCGCGTCGTAGATGTCATAGCCGATCTTCGTGGCGTAGACCACCTCCGAACGGCGACCGGCAAATGCGGCCGAAACCTGTCGCTCCGCGCGGCCGTTGCCGTACGCATCGGCCGTGTCGAAGAACGTGATGCCGTGATCGTCGAGCGCGCGGCGATGGAGCGCGATGGCGTCGGCATCCGACATCTCACCCCACCATCCAGTCGAGGTGGTCCAGTTGCCGAATCCCACCTCGCTGACCGTGACTTGGGTCCCGGGGAACGTCCGATAACGCATGCTACTCCCAGCCGCGGCGAAGCAGGCGCGCGGCAGATGTGGCAAAGTAAGTCAGGATAAAATCGGCCCCCGCGCGGCGGATGCCGACGAGCGATTCCATCATCGCGCGGTCGCAATCGAGCCAGCCGCGCTCGACCGCCGCGTGCAGCATGGAGTATTCGCCACTCACCTGGTAGGCAGCGACCGGATAGCCCGTGGTGTCTTTCACCCGGCGCACGATATCGAGATAGGGGCCCGCCGGCTTGACCAGGATCGCGTCCGCGCCTTCGTCGATATCGAGCCCGACTTCCCGCAGGGCCTCGTCCCCGTTCGCGGGATCCATCTGATGGCTCCGTCGGTCGCCACTCTTTGGCGTCGACTCGGCCGCTTCACGGAACGGACCGTAAAAGGCCGACGCATACTTCGCGGCGTAACTCAGAATGGCGGTGTCCGTGCGGCCGGCATCGTCCAGCGCTGCGCGAATGGCCGCCACCCGACCATCCATCATATCGCTCGGCGCCACGATGTCCGCGCCCGCCTCGGCGTGCGACACTGCCGCACGCGCCAGCAACGGCAGCGTGGCATCGTTGTCGACCAGGCCATCACGCAGAATCCCACAGTGCCCGTGCGACGTGTACTCGCACAAGCAGACGTCAGCGATCACGACGAGATCGGGGAACTCCCGCTTGAGGGCACGAATCCCCTGCTGCACCGCGCCGTACTCATCCCAGGCGCCGGAGCCTTCTTCGTCCTTGGTGTCTGGAATACCAAAGAGAATGACGCCGCCGACACCCTCCGCGGCCGCCGCACTCACGTCTCGGAGCATCTCATCGACCGACGTCTGGGCGACGCCGGGCATCGACGAGATCGGCAGGCGAACGTTGGCGCCTGTTCGGACGAATAGCGGCAGGACCATTTGCGCCGGGTCCAACCGCGTCTCCCTCACCAACCGCCGGAGTTGCGCCGTCCGACGCAACCGTCGCGGCCTGATGGTCAGGGAGTGGTCCATGCCCTCAATCTAGCGGCGAGCGCGACCCCGGCAGCGGCCGGATCCGCCGGGTCGACAACCTCCGAGGCTCGCCGCACTCTACTGCCGTTGATCTCGGCCATGAGGCCGTAAAGGACCCCATTGAGAACCAGCCCACCAATCGGGACCTGACACCCGCCCTCGAGCGCGGCAAGCATCGACCGCTCGGCCGTCACGTCGCGCATCGTGTCCGGATCGTTGAGCGACGCGATCACCGCATTTGGCTCTCCGACCTGGATCGCGATCGCCCCCTGCCCCGGTGCCGGAAGCCAGGTCGGCGGCTCCAAGTACGTCGTGATGCGATCAGTCTCCCCCAGGCGGACGAGTCCAGCCGCCGCGAGGATCCCGGCGGCGACCTGCCCCTCCGCCACCTTGCGCAAGCGGGTTGGCACGTTGCCGCGCAGCTCGACGACTTCGAGATCCCGGCGCACAGCGAGCAACTGCGCGCGGCGCCGGAGACTCGAGGTCCCGACTCGGGCGCCGGGAGGAAGATCGGCAATCGCGGCACCAACGACGACATCACGAGGATCAGCGCGGGGCAACACAGCCACCACGCCCTTCGCATCGGTCGGCAGATCCTTGAACGAGTGTACCGCGCAATCGATCCGGCCGTCGGCCAGTGCCACCTCGAGCTCCCGCGTGAACACCCCTTTGCCACCGATCTCGGCGAACGTGGCATCGAGGCGCTGATCGCCGAGCGTCGTGAACGTGACGAGCTCGCTCTCGACGCCGCGCACCGCGAGTGCCGCTTGTACCTGGCGTGCCTGCTCCAGCGCGAGCGCGGATTTACGCGTGCCGATGCGCATAGTGCTTGACGATCGCGTCCACCAACGCCGGAATGGATGCCTCGGATGACTCGACCGCGATCTCGATACCGGCCGCTCGCGCGGCATCCGACGTGATCGGGCCGATCGTTGCCGCCTGTGTAGCCCGAGCGGCATCCGCACCGACTGCCTCGACATAGCCCGTCACCGTCGACGCCGACGTGAACGTCACGAGATCGAGTCGATCCGCCGTCTCGGCACCTTTGATGGCCTCGGAACGATAGGCGTGGATGACATCGACCGTCGCCCCCGCGGCGCGCAGGCCCTCAGGTACGATGTCACGGCCACCTTCGGCCGCTGGATAGAGAACACGAGTGCCCCGCGCTCGATCGCGAAGTGCATCGACCACCCCTTCGGCGATCGAGCGATCCGGCATCACATCCGGCGCGATGCCATGCGCCATGAGTGCGTCGGCCGTCGCGGGACCGATCGCGGTGACCGTGAGACCCGCCAGGCCCCGAGCGTCGAGCGTCGCCTCACGCAACGCCGACCAGAAGAACTCGACCGCGGTTTGACTCGTGAACACCACATGGCGGTACATTGGCAGGTTTCGGACCGCGTGGCGAAGCGCCGATGGATCGAGTGGAGCGATACGGGTGGACGGCAGTTCGACCACATCGGCGCCCGCATCGCGCAGCCGACCGGCGAGCGTGCCGGCACGTTGGGATGCCCGGGTCACGAGAATCCGACGGCCGAACAACGGGCGCCGATCGAACCAGGCTATCGTCTCGCGCAGCGCGACGGTCTGACCGATGATCACGATGAGCGGCGACGCCAGATCGGGCGCGGACGGCAGCGTCGAAAGCGTCGCGACGATGGTCCGTTGCGCACCCAACGTACCCCACTGGATCGCGGCGGCGGGCGTGTCGACTGACAGGCCGCCAGCCACGAGGTGCTCCGCGATCGGCCGCAAATGACGGACGCCCATGTACAGCACGATCGTGCCGCCAACGCGCGCCAGCGCGGACCAATCGGTCTGCGAGTCCGGCTTGGTCGGATCTTCGCTGCCGGTGACGAACGTCACCGAGGTGGCGAGACCGCGATGGGTGACGGGGATGCCGGCGTAGGCAGGCGCGGCGACACCCGCCGTGACCCCCGGCACGATCTCAAATGGGATGCCCGCGGCGGCAAGCGCCTGGGCCTCCTCGCTGCCGCGACCGAACACGAACGGATCCCCGCCTTTGAGACGCACGACGCGCTGCCCTTCCCGCGCGAGGCGAATGAGCAACGCGTTGATATCCGCTTGGGATGCCGACGCGTCGTCGCCCCCGCGCTTCCCTACGCCAATCGTGGTTTGCTTATGGGCGTAGAGGCGCGGGTTGACCAGGGCATCGTACACCACGACATCGGATTGCTCGATGAGATCCCGGCCACGAACGGTGATCAGATCAGGGTCGCCGGGGCCCGCGCCAACGAGAGCGACCATTACTGCCGGAATCGACGGCCTCGCCACCAGATACTCACGGCGTAGGCGGCGTAGATGATCCCGGCGGCCACGTAGGCGACCTCGAAGTAGATGGCGTTGTCGGGAATCACGCGATGCCCTCCAGGTGCGCCCGGTCCAGCGCGAGACGGTAACGCGCGCGCACGAGCGCGATGTAGAGCAGCAACATCGCGATGAACGCGAGCGCGAACGTCGTCAGCATCTCGGGCGACAGCGACGGTTCCGATGGCTTGAGGACGATCGGCATCGGATGCAGCGTCCGGAAGAAGTAGACGCTCAGGTGAATGAACAGAATCAGCGGAACGGACAGCAGCGCGAGCACGGCCGAGTAGCGCGCCCGAAGCTCCGGATCTTCGATGGCGCTGCGGAGAACCAGGTACCCCGCGACCATGAACCAGAGGAACAGAGTCGAGGTGAGCCGTGCGTCCCACGTCCACCATGTGCCCCACACGGTTTTCCCCCAGATTGGACCGGTGACCAACGCCACGGTCAGAAACGCGAGTCCGACTTCGCCGGAGCTTTCGGCGAACAGATCAGCACGCTCGTCGCGCAGCCAGAGATACACGCCGCTGGCGAGCGCCATGAGGCCGAAGCCGATGTACATCCCGACGAAGGCCGAAGGGGGATGGACGTAGAAAATCTTCTGCGCGGGCCCTTGCCGCGCCTCGATGGGCGTGAACCAGATCGCGCGGGCCGCGACGCCAAGAACGGCGAACACGGCGACGAGGATGGTCCAATCGAAGGGCGCTAGTGCTCGAGAGTCGCTGGAAAGGCGATCGTGCATGCGTAGACGAAGACGAGATCGAAAGATGCCAGCAGGTCGAGCCATCCCGCCACTTCGCTCACGGGCCGGCCGCTCAGCAGTTTCTCGGACGATTGGGCGGCGGCTATCACGATCGGCACGAAGAACGGGAGTGAGAGCATGGGTAACAACAATTCCGCGAACCGCGTGTTCACGGTCATCGCGCTGAAGAGCGTCCCGACGGCCACCAGACCAATCGCAGCCAGGACCACAATACCCGCCAGCGGCCCGGCGATTCGGGTGAGCGGCGCATCGTACATGATGCCGACGGCGGGGATCGCGAGGGCCTGAACCGCCAGCACGAAGACCAAGTTGGCCATCGCTTTGCCGAGGAACACGGATCGCCGATCGATCGGAGCGACGAGGAGTCCATCGATCGCGCGATCCGTCAATTCGACGCCGAACGAGCGGTGCAGGCCGAGCATGCCGGCGAAGGTGAAGATCACCCAGATCACGCCCGGAGCCAGATCTGACGCCGCGACCGCGGTGGGGTCCCAGGCGAAAAAGAAGATCGTCGAGGCCAGGACCGCGAAGATCGCGGCCGAAAAGAACGCGCTGCGGGTGCGGAATTCGGTGCGCAAGTCTTTGCGGGCGATGAGCCACGCCGCACGAAACAGTCCAGGCGCGTTCACTTCACTCACGAGATGAGCGCCCGGTACCGAGTCGCATAGGCGACCGGATCGATGCCGTCGCGCCGATCGTAGCTCACGAACCGCCCTTCATTGAGCACAGCGGCCCATGTCGCCAACGCGAGCCCTTCGTCGATGTTGTGGGTGACGAGGATCAATGCCGCGCCGGATTCCTTGAGTCGCATCAAAGTGTCGGCCAGCACCGATGCGCCTTGGACGTCGAGCCCCGTGAATGGCTCGTCCAACAGCAGAATGCTCGGCTGATGCACGAAGGAGCGAGCGATCGACACCCGCTGCTGGAGCCCGCGACTCAACTGCCGGACGAACGTGTCGGCGCGATCCCGGACGCCGAGCGCGTCGAGCGATGCGAGCGAAGCTGGGCGGGGATCCGGCACCCCATACAATCGGGCCGCAAACTCGACATTCTCGAGCGCCGTCAGCTCCGGATACAACATTGTCTGATGCGAGATCAGGCCGACGGCCGCGCGAGCCGTCAGCCCCGACGGCGACACAGACCCGCTACTCGGCACGAGGAGCCCGGCGACAATCTTGAGCAATGTCGTCTTGCCGGCCCCGTTCGGCCCAAATATCGCGAGGCACTCGCGCGGCTCGAGCGCGAAGCTCACGCCGCCGAGCGCGGCGCGGCGACCAAAGCGGCGTGTGAT
>Ga0070741_10017364_pt1 | contig 11834 bp, 9 predicted proteins | sample Coa_R1_4_FD_66440 | JGI IMG/M metagenome (GOLD analysis project Ga0070741, IMG submission 66440) | Surface soil microbial communities from Centralia Pennsylvania, which are recovering from an underground coalmine fire - Coalmine... | ecosystem: Environmental > Terrestrial > Soil > Unclassified ...
ATCGCGTTCAGCGGCGTCCGCAGCTCGTGCGACAGGGTCGCGAGGAGATCGTCCTTCACGCGATTCGCGCGCTCGGCGAGCTCGCGCGCCTCGGTTTCGCGCTCGACGGCCGCGGCGAGATCGAGCTCGGCGCGCCGCACGCGCATCAGCGCCTGCAGCGTCGCCGCGACCACTTCCGGCGGCCCCGGTTCGGTGAGGTAGGCGTCCGCTCCGTTCTCGAGACCGCGCACGCGATCGGCGACGCTGACCGCGGTCGAAGAGATCTGCAGCACCTGCACGGTGCTCAGCGCTCGATCCGACTTGATCCGCGCGCACACCTCGATGCCGCTCATGTCGGGCAGGTTCACGTCGAGCAGCACGATGTCGATCGGCTGGGAATGCGCCACGTCGAGCGCCCGCTTGCCGGTCGCCGCCTCGACGACGGAAAAGCCGGCGCGGCGGACCATCTCCGACTTGACGAAGAGACCAGCCTCGTCGTCGTCGACAACGAGCACGAGGGGACGTTCTCTGGGGGAGGTCATGATGCTTTCTCGACGGGTTGAACCGCGCCAACCGCGCGTGTAATGGCCTTTCTCAGGCTGTCGCGCGTCAGCCGCGATTTCGACAGCACGCAGCTCGCCGACGAGAGCCGGCTCTGATCGTTTTCCGTGAGCCGCTGCGACGTGACGATGACGACCGGCACGCCAGCGGTTTTCGGGTCGGCGCGAAGACGATCCAGCACTTCGAAGCCGGTCATATCGGTCAACTGCAAATCGAGCAGGATGACGCCGGGCGAGTCGCGGTGCGCGAGCGCGAGACCGTCTCTGCCGGAGCTGGCCTCGATCACCTGATGACCGCGGTCGTTCAGCATCTGCCGGACGATGAATCGCGAAGCCTCCTGATCGTCGACGGTCAGCACGCGAAGCGCCGCCGCAGCGCCCGCCAGCTCGCCGAGATGCCGGACGAGGACGTCGGCGTCGACCGGCTTCGTGCAGTAGAAGTCCGCGCCGAGCGCATAGCCTTTCCGTTCGTCGTCCAGCGTCGACACGACGATGACCGGGAGCGAGGCGGTTGCGGGATCCCGCTTCAAGCGCGCGAGGAAGTCCCACGAATCGTTTCCATACAACCGGATGTCGAGAATGATCGCGACAGGCCGGACGGCCTGAAGGAGCGCTTCGGCCGCCTCCGCCGTGCGCGCCCGCAGCGGCTGGAACGGCGTGCCGCCGAGCGCCCGCTCGATGAGGAGCGCATCTTCGTCGGCATCCTCGACGAGCAGCACCGGCAGGCGTCCAGGCTCCACCACCTGCGAAGCAAGACCGGAAGTCGCATCCCGAAATACCAGCGGAATCGTCAGCGAAAAGGTCGATCCTTCGCCGAGCCGGCTCTGCACGGCGATGTGTCCCCCAAGCAGCTCCGCAAGCCGCTTCGAGAGCGGCAGACCGAGGCCGGTGCCCTTGACGCGTTTCTGGAGCGGATTCTCGATTTGCACGAACTCGTCGAAAATCCGTCCGAGATCGCTCTCGGGAATGCCGATGCCCGTGTCGGCGACGCGGAACTCGACGGCGTTGCGATCGGCGGTGAGCGAAACGCTGACGCGCACCTCTCCGCGTTCCGTGTACTTCAAAGCGTTCGAGATGAAGTTCCGCAGGATCTGCGAGACCTTGCTCTCGTCCGACAGGATTGGCGGCATGTCCCGCGGTTCGTCGAAGACGAGGGCCAGCGCGCGGTTGACGAGAAGCGGCCGCAGCATCCCGCGCAGCGCCCCGAACATCGAGTCGACCTCGAACGACGCCGGCCGGACCTCGATCTTCCCCGCTTCCACCTTCGCGAGGTCGAGGAGATCGTTGACCAGATCCGAGAGCTGCTGCGCCGATTTCCGGATGTAGTGCAGTTCGTCCTTCTGATCCTCGGGGACGCCGAGCCGATCCGCCAGCAGGTTGACCAGCGCCAGGATCGAGTTCACCGGCGTCCGGAACTCCTGGGTCATGTTCGACAGAAAGCGCGTCTTGACCTCGTCGGCGCGGCGCAGATGATCGGCCCGCTCGTCGAGCTCCGCGTAAAGGGCGACCACACCGCGGTTCGTATCTTCGAGCTCGCGGTTCAGCCGCACCAGCTCCTGCTGACGCGCGTTCAGATCCTCGAGCGTCCGCAGGAGCTCACGGTTCTGCTGCTGAACCTCTTCGATCGGCGTGGTCGGCCGATTGGAGGTCAACGCGTCCGCGAGGGCGGCGACGCGGGGTGCGTCGAACACGCCGGCGCGGCGCGGCAGCAGCTTCTGCAGCGTGACAGTCGTTCCACCAGCCGCCGAGTCGATCGCGAATCGATCCACGAGCCGGCGGGTGCCGACGATGCCGAGGCCCATGCCGGTTTCGGATCGATAACGGCCCCCGAGAACGTCGTCGAGCTGCGCGATACCGGGCCCGTTGTCGATGACGCGAACCGCCAGCAGCTGCGGGGCGACGGCGCCTTCAATCGCGAAGTCGACCTTGCCGCCCTCCGCATACACGAAGGCGTTGCGCGCGATTTCCGACACCGCCGTCGCAATCCGGGTCTGCTCCGTCACGTCGAAACCGAGCTGATCGGCGATTTGCCGCGCGCGCTGTCTCGCGGCCACGACGTCGTGCTCGTAGCGGATGGCGACCGACAGAAGTGGGATGCTCATCGACTCCCCCGTCCGACGACGACGGTCACATCGTCGTGGCCCCGGCTGAAATCGCGATAGAGGACCGCGGCGACGAGCGCTGGATGGCGCAAATGGATGCCCGGATACGGGTCGAGCGACCAGTGCGACACGAGACCGTCCGAGTGCATGACGACCAGCGACTCGGCGTCCCAGGGATAGGAATATTCGCGCACCTGGAGCGCGCGGTAGCCGAGCGTTCCGTTGTGGGAGACGGTCTGACGCGACCGTCCGTTCGTCAGCACGGTCGCGCTCACGTTTCCGACGCCGGCGAACTTGATTACAGAAGCCGTCCAGTCGAGTTCGAGGACGGCTCCGGCCGCGCCCCGCGTGTGTCGCAGGCCATCGTGAATGGCGGAGACCGCCGCCGCGCAGTTCGGGTACGAACGCGCGTTGAGGGTATCGAGAGCGGCCGCGGCGGCCTCCGCCGCAAAATGCCCGTGACCGATTCCATCGACAACCATCGCCACGACGGAATCCGGGCGCGACCTTACGGCCCAGGCGTCGCCGCACTCGGTCTCACCCGCTCTCGCGACCGAGACGCCGGCCATCACGACGCGTGGCGGGTCGACCTTCACTGCATGTCTCGCCTGAATACGCGCGAGCACCGCGGTACCGCGAGCCGAGGATTGAATGTCGAAGAGCGTCGAGAGACGCCTTGCGGCGCCGAGACCATTGCCACTCGAGCCCGCGGTCGAGTGGCCGTCTTCGAGGGCGGCGGACACGTTCGCGATCCCTGGGCCGCGATCGAGCGCGATGAGCTCGATCGTGCCGACGACGTCGGGAACAATTCGAAGCAGCATCTCGCCGCCGCGGGCGTGTTTGACCACGTTCGTGGCGAGCTCGGTTGCCACGATGCCGGCGCGGTAGGAATCCTCTTCCGACAACCCACACCGCTCGGCGAGCTCGCGCGCCGCGTACCGCGCGGTCGACGGCTGGCTCGCGTCGACAATCGACACGACCTGATGAGCGCGCTGGGTGGCTACTTCCATCGCGTGATGACGACCCGGGTGCCGCGCGACGGCGCGGAGACGATTGAGAACTCGTTCGAGAGGCGTTTCGCGCCGGAGAGACCGAGGCCGAGCCCCCCGGCCGTCGTGAACCCGTCCTTCATCGCCAGATCGATGTCCGCGATGCCGGGCCCCTGGTCCTCGAATGTGAGCCGCAGGCCGCGGCGCGCGCCGTCGTTGACGGCCTCGATCAGCGCCGTGCCGCCGCCGCCGTGCTGAATCGTGTTGCGCGCAAGCTCGCTGGCCGCCGTGACGATCTTCGTCTGATCGACGAGGCTGAACCCGAGCTCGATCGCACGCTGCCGCACGGCCTGCCGGACGACTACGATTTGTTCGTCGCGTTCGAGCGGCAGCGTGTCAGCCGACAGGAGGACCATTGACGCCCGAAGCCTCGGCCATCGACGCGGACAGAAGCTCCATGCCTTTCTCGACGTTCAGCGCCGTGCGGACGCCGGAGAGCGACATGCCGAGCTCGACGAGCGTAATCGCCACCGCCGGCCGCATGCCGACCACCACGGTCTCGGCGTCGAGGACGCGCGACATCGCCGCGATGTTGCCGAGCATCCGCCCGATGAACGAATCGACCATCTCCAGCGCGGAGATGTCGATCAGGACGCCGCGCGCCGCGGTCGCGGCGATGCGGCTGGTGAGGTCGTCCTGCAGCTGCATCGCCAGGCGGTCGTGCATGTCGACTTGAATCGACACCAGCAGCCACTCCCCCATTTTCAGAATCGGGATGCGCTCCACGTCAGTTGGCCGTGTCCGGCGCCGGCGGCGCCATGCGCGCGGGGGTGTGTGTTTTCACCACGGTCAGGCCCAGCCGCCTCAGTGCGGTTTGGAACGCGTCGGCGAGCGTGGCCTTGGTGATGACGGTGTTCAGGTCGACGCCGAGATGGACGATCGTCTGGGCGATCTGCGGCCGGATGCCGCTGATGATGCAGTCGGCGCCCATCAGGCGTGCCGCCGCGACGGTTTTCAGCAGGTGCTGCGCGACGAGGGTGTCGACGGTCGGCACGCCGGTGATGTCGAGAATCGCGATCGACGATCCGGTGTCGACGATCCGCTGCAGCAGGCTCTCCATGATGATCTGGGTGCGGGCGCTGTCGAGGGTGCCGATCAGCGGCAGCGCGAGCACGCCGGCCCACATCGTCACCACCGGCGTCGACAGCTCCAGCATCTCCTGCTGCTGCCGCATGATGATCGAGTCGCGGCTTTTCTGGTGGACCTCGGTGGTGAAGAGGCCCATTTTGTCCAGGAGGATGGTCGCCGACCAGATCTCACTCGCCACCGCCGCGGCATCGGGAGCGGCGGTCCGGAGTTGCGTGAAGATCGGCTGCTTCAACGACAACACGAACAACGCGGTCTCGGACGCGCTGAAGCCTTGCCTCGCGCGCGCTTCCGACACGCGCGTCAGCACCTCGCGCACCGGCGCCCACGTCGATCCGCTTTCGAAGCGTTCGCCGCTGGCAGCGGCAATGGTCAATGCCGAGAGCAACTCGCGCGACTGCTGCCGCAGCTCGGACTCGGAGATCAGATCGCGGCGGGTCGCGGCGCTCTCGAGGAGAAGTTGAAGCCACTCGGTGAGAATGTCCTGATGACGTTGACGCAAGATTTCTGGCAACAACGTCGTCCCTAACTGCGCCATGGGGGCTCCGGGGAAAACGCCATGCTATACCGCCTCGCGGCGCGTGTCGAGGAATCAGCGGCGCGATCGCGTGGACTGTGCAGGTGCGCTGCGCGTTGGTATACTCCGCGCGCCGCTTCATGCCGACAACGAAACCGTCGCGACGAGGCCGCCCGCCTGCGGGAGCTCGACCAGGCGAGCGGGTCACCGATTATCCGCAATTGTCACTGCGCATCCCGCACACGACGCTTCTCACGCTGCAAGCCGCCTCGACCGTAATCGGCGAACCGCAATGGTGCGTTCTTGCCGACGCCGTGAATCGCTACATCGCGCAGATGCCGCCGCACGAGCGCGGCCTGCTCGACGGACTGCTGCGCCGCGCCGGCAGCCTGTTCGCGCAGCCGTCGAAGCGGAACCCCGGCCCGAAGGTCGATCAGCTGAAAGTGCTGAACGTCGACGACAACGAGGCGATGCTCTTCGCGCGCTCCACGATGATGCGGAAAGAAGGATGGCTGGTGATGGAAGCGCAGACCGGCCGCGCCGCGCTCGAACTCCTCAAGCGGCACCGCCCGGACGTCGTGCTGCTCGACGTCCATCTGCCGGACATCAGCGGGCTGGAAATCTGCCGCCGGATCAAAGGCGATCCGCGTACGCGCGACATCAAGGTCGTCCAGCTGTCGGCCACGGTCAAGACGCCGATCGATCAGCTCCACAGCCTCGAGCAGGGAGGCGCGGACATCTATCTGACCGAGCCGCTCGCGCGCGGTACGCTGCTGTCGGTGATTGAACGATTGGTGAAGACGGGGACGGCGGCGTGAGGGGCGCTCGGCTAAAGCCTCGCGCTACATAAGCCAAATGTAGGGCGAGGCTTTAGCCGAGCCGTTACGCTAACTTTCTTCCCGACACCAATTCGCCGGCCGGACGGTACGCGAGCGCACCGGCGTCGAGATAGACCTCGATTTCGCCGCCGCGCAGGTGGCCGCGAATCAATTCCTCCGACAACGGATCTTCGACGTAGCGCTGAATCGCCCGGCGCAGCGGACGCGCGCCGTACGAGCGATCCTTGCACGTCACCTCGATGATCCAGTCGACGACTTCCGGGGTGAGCGAGATCCGCAGCTTGCGATCGACCAGGTTGTCGTTCAGCTGCTGCGCCAGCAGATTCATGATTCGCCGCAGGTCGTCGTCGGTCAGCGCCTCGAAGACGATGATCTCGTCGATGCGGTTGATGAACTCCGGGTTGAAGGTGCGCTTCACTTCGCCGAGCACCATCTCGGACACGCTCTTCGCGATTTCACCCGTGTCCTGCGACTGGAACCCCATCGAGCTCTTCTTCTGGATGAAGCGAGCGCCGATGTTCGACGTCATGATGATGATCGTGTTCTTGAAGTTCACCCGATTGCCGAGCCCGTCGGTGAGATGGCCGTCCTCGAACACCTGCAGCAGGATGTTGAAGATGTCCGGGTGCGCTTTTTCGATCTCGTCGAGCAGGACGACCGAGTACGGGTTCCGCTTGACCTTCTCGGTGAGCTGACCGCCTTCTTCGTGCCCGACGTATCCGGGCGGCGAGCCAATCAGCTTCGAGACCGAGTGCTTCTCCATGTATTCCGACATGTCGAAGCGAATCAGCGTGTGGTCGCTGCCGAACAGGAAATTCGCGAGCGCCCGCGCGAGCTCGGTCTTGCCGACGCCGGTCGGACCAAGGAACACGAAGCTGCCGACGGGACGCGCCGGGTTCTTGAGGCCGGCCCGCGACCGGCGGATCGCGCGCGAAATCGCCGAGATCGCTTTTTCCTGACTGATGACGCGCTTGTGGAGCTCCTGCTCCATGCGCAGCAGCTTGTCGCCCTCGTCCTGATTGATCGACGCGATCGGGACGCCGGTCCACTTCGAGACGACCTCGTCGATTTCCTGCTTGCCGACGATGACCTTGCGCGCGCTCGACTTGACGTCGAAGCGCTGCTGGATCGAGACGAGGTTCTCGCGTGCCGTGACTTCCTGTTCGCGATAGAACTGCGCCTTCTCGAAATCCTTCTGCGAGACCGCGCTCTCCATCTGTTCGACGGCGACGCGGATGCTCTTGTTGATTTCGCCGAACTCCTCGCTGTAGCCGGCTTCGCGCAGCTTCGCGCGCGCGCCCGCCTCGTCGACGAGGTCGATCGCCTTGTCGGGGAGGAACCGATCGGTGATGTACCGGTTCGACTGATAGACGGCGGCTTCGATGGCCTCGCGGGTGTATTCGACGTGGTGGAAATTCTCGTAGCGATCCTTGACGCCGATGAGGATCTCGATCGTTTCGCGCTCGCCCGGCGGATCGACCTTGATCGCCTGGAAGCGGCGCTCGAGCGAGCGGTCCTTCTCGATGTACTTGCGATACTCCGCCGGAGTCGTCGCGCCGATGCAACGGATTTCGCCGCGGCTCAGCGCCGGCTTGAGGATGTTCGCCGCGTCCAGTGAACCTTCCGCCGATCCCGCGCCCACCAGCGTGTGCAGCTCGTCGATGAACACGATGATGTTCGGGTTGTCGGTCAGCTCCTTCATGATCGCCTTGAGGCGTTCCTCGAACTGACCCCGATATTTCGTGCCCGCGACGATGAGCGAGATGTCGAGCGCCAGAATGCGCTTGTCGGCCAGGAAGTGCGGCACGTCGCCGTAGACGATTTTCTGCGCCAGCCCTTCGACGATGGCGGTCTTGCCGACGCCCGGTTCGCCGATGAGCACGGCGTTGTTCTTGGTCCGGCGGCAGAGCACCTGCTGGACGCGCTCGAGCTCGTGCTCGCGGCCGACGAGCGGATCGAGCTGGTTCTTCATCGCCGATTCGGTCAGATCGCGGCTGAATTCGGCGAGGAGCGGCGTCTCCTTGACCCGCGTCAGCGTCGTTTTTTCGTTCAGCAGCTGGACGATGTCTTCGCGGACGGTGTTCAGGCGCATCCCCTTTTCCATCAGGATGGATGCCGCAACCGACCGTTCCTCGCGCAGGATGCCCAGAAGCAGATGTTCGGTGCCGATGTAGTTGTGCAGCAGCCGATCGGCCTCTTCGGCCGCGAACTGGAGGACGCGTTTGGTCTCCGCGCTGAACGGAATTTCCACCGACGTCGAGACTTTTTCCCGGAATACGGTCCGACCTTCGATTTCCTTGCGAATATTTTCGAGGGACAGATGGGAGCGCGCGAAGATCCGGCTGGTCAGCCCTTTGCCTTCGCGAATCAGGCCAAGAAGGAGGTGCTCGGTCTCAATCGAAATGCTGCCGAGCTGACTGGCCTCGTAGCGGGCGAAGAAAAGTACTCGACGTGCCCGTTCTGTATACCGTTCGAACATCCGGCGGCCTACCTAGGTGAAAGCAGATGGTGTTGGGGTCACGGAATCGATGACCACATTATACGGCATAGGTACGGCGCGACCAACGCCATTCGCGAGATAAGTGACTGCCAACGTTAGGGTTCTCACCCCAGCCCTTGGCTCGACCGATCGCAACTCGCGTACCTGACTTCGACGCGCGTGATTGCTTTATCGGTTCCGTCTCATCGCGATCATAGTCCCCGACAAGTGACGCGCAGTTCAGATGGCGGGCGGTTCAGAAAACGTGCACCGTCCTCGGCGGGTCCCGTTATCCGGCGGCGAGCTTCCCGCCTTCGAGCCGAAGAATCCGGTCGCAAGCAGCGGCCAGCCGCGGGTTGTGCGTGGCAATGATCGACGTCAGATGAAACGTCTGATGCATTTCGCGGATCAGGGCGTGCAGCGCGCCGGCGGTGTCTTCGTCCAGGTCCCCCGTCGGTTCGTCCGCCAGGAGAAGCGCCGGCCGCATGACGAGCGCCCGCGCGACGGCAACGCGCTGCTGTTCGCCGCCCGACAGCATCCCCGGCCGGTGCGCCAGCCGATCGCCGAGGCCGACCCGGCGGAGGAGTTCTTCCGCGCGGCGTCGGGCATCGGCCAGCCGCACGCGCGCGATCCGCATCGGCATCTCGGCGTTCTCGACGGCGCTGAACTCCGGGAGCAGGTGGTGGAATTGAAAAACGAAGCCGACGTGTTGATTGCGGAACTTGACCAGCTCCGGATCGGGCAGCGCGGTGAGCTCGGTCTCGCCGACCGCAATCGTGCCTCGTTCGGCGCGATCGAGTCCGCCGAGCACGTGCAGCAGCGTGCTCTTGCCGACACCCGAGGCGCCGACGATGGCGACCATCTCGCCGCCGTCGACGGCGAGATCGAGATCACGAAGCACGGTCAACGAGCGTTCGCCGACGCGATAGCTCTTCGTAAGTCCGTTCGCGGTTACGAACGACATATATCAGCCACGAAAGCACGAAACCACGAACCGAATCCGGTACATGTCTGATTTCGTGTTTTCGTGATTTCGTGGCGACTCACGTTATTCGTAACGAAGCGCCTGCGCCGGATCGAGGCGCGCCGCTTGGCGTGACGGATAAATTGTCGCGACGAAGCACACGATGACCGCGCAGGTGACGACCAGCGTGAAATCGAGCGGCAGCACGGTGAACGGAATGTACGACACCTGATACACATCGACCGGCACATGGATAAGCCGGTAGCGGTTCAGGATGTACGCCGCGCCGTAACCGAGCCCGGCGCCCACCGCCGTGCCCACGAGGCCGATGATCAGCCCCTGCATCATGAAAATCGTCGTCACGCTCTTCGCGCTCGCGCCCATCGTCTTCAGGATGGCGATATCGCGGTTCTTCTCCATGACGAGCAGGATGAGCGACGCGACGATGTTCAGCGCCGCCACCATGACGATGAGGCCGATCGTGATCGAGATGGCCATCTTCTCCAGCCACAGCGCGGAGAAGAGCGGCTGATTGGTCGACGACCAGTCGGTCCCGATGTACTCCTTGCCGAACTGGTTCGAAATCGAGCGCGCAATCGCCGGCGCCTGCAGGAAATCGTCGACGCGGAGCTGGATGTAATCGGGCGTGTCCTTCGCGAAGAGCCGTTCGGCGGCGGCGAGCGATACGAAGCCGTAGGTCGAATCGAACTCATAGAGACCCAGACTGAACGTGCCGGCGACGCGCAGCGGCCGCCGTCCCGGCAGCATGCCCATCGGCGACAGCGTGCCCTCGAGCGTCAGCAGATACACCGAGTCGCCGACGTCGACCCCCAGCGTCGAGGCGAGATCTTTTCCGAGCAGCACGCCTGCCGGCCGATCCGGTCCCGCCTCGAGGTCGTCCAGGCTGCCCTTCTGCAGCGCTGACTTGATGTCGGTCACGTCGGGCTCGAGGACCGGATCGATGCCTTTGATCTGGATCGGTTCCTGACGGCCACCCGCGGCCATCAGGCCCTTGCCGAGGATCGCCGGCGCCGCGCCAAGGACGTGCGGGAGCGATTTCAGTTTCTGGACTTCCGCGTGGTAGTCGGCGATGCCGCCCTGCTTCCAGACATAAACGTGCGCGTTCGACCCGAGAATCCGGCTCCGGAGCTCGCCCTGCAGCCCGGTCATGAGCGCGAGCGCAATCACGAGCGCCATGACGCCGACGACCACGCCGAGCGTCGAGATCAGCGAGATGACGGAAATGAACGCCTGTTTGCGCTTGGCGAGCAGGTAACGAAGCGCGATATGGAGTTCGAAAGGGACGTCCATGATCAGGCGCGTTCGCGGCGGCTACTCACGCTTCCGCATCAACGGGAACAGGATGACGTCCCGAATCGACGGACTGTTCGTCAGCAGCATGACCAGCCGATCGATGCCCAGGCCTTCGCCGCCGGTCGGGGGAAGGCCGTATTCGAGCGCGCGGATGTAATCCTCGTCCATCTCGTGCGCTTCGAGATCGCCGCGGGCGCGATCTTTCAGCTGCGCTTCGAACCGGCGGCGCTGCTCGTCCGGATCGTTCAGCTCGCTGAAAGCGTTCGCGACCTCGAAGCCGCCGACGTACAGCTCGAATCGCTCGACCGTGTCGGGATCGTCCGGCTTCTGTTTCGAGAGCGGCGAGACCTCGGTCGGAAAGTCGTAGACGAACGTCGGCTGGACGAGCCGCTGCTCGCACAGCGCTTCGAAGATTTCCATCGTGATCTTGCCGGCGCCGTCGCCGGCGGCGACTTCGATCCCGAGCAGCCGCGCCAGCTCCGCGGCTTTCGCGCGGTCCCGGAGATCGGTATCGGCCACGTCGCGGTGCAGCCGCGCGGCTGCCGCCTCGCGAGCGGCCTCGCGGAGCGAGAGGCGGGCAAACGGCGCACGCAACGAGATGTCGTGATCGCCGAACCGGATCGCGTTCGTCCCGACCGCGCGCTCGGCGACCGTGGCGATCAGCTCCTCGGTCAGCTTCATCAGCGCGTGGTAGTCGGCGTAGGCCTCGTAGAACTCCATCATCGTGAACTCGGGGTTGTGCTGCGTCGAAATGCCCTCGTTCCTGAAGTTCCGGTTGATCTCGAAGACCTTCTCCAGCCCGCCGACGGTGAGCCGCTTCAAGTACAGCTCGGGCGCGATGCGCAGAAAGAGCTCCATGTCGAGCGCGTTGTGATGCGTCACGAACGGCCGCGCGATCGCGCCGCCGGCCATCGGCTGCATCATCGGGGTCTCGACTTCGAGATA
>Ga0070741_10017365_pt1 | contig 11833 bp, 18 predicted proteins | sample Coa_R1_4_FD_66440 | JGI IMG/M metagenome (GOLD analysis project Ga0070741, IMG submission 66440) | Surface soil microbial communities from Centralia Pennsylvania, which are recovering from an underground coalmine fire - Coalmine... | ecosystem: Environmental > Terrestrial > Soil > Unclassified ...
CAGTACTCCTTTGATCATATACCTCTCAATTGTTCGTTGATGAGTGGTTGATGTTATTTATATGGGGGTCTCTACTTATCCACTGGAGTCTCCTTTGTTTTATGAGTGGGGCGAGAGGGACTCGAACCCTCACGGCCTTTCAGCCAGGAGATTTTAAGTCTCTCAAATACCCTGATTGGCTCTATAGGCCGCCTTATGTCTCTGGCACTGTATCAAACACAGGAGATTTTGTCAAGTCATTTTTGGAGTGTCTTGTGTAAAGTTATGGATCGTTTATACGTGATGAGTAGCGGTATTACTGGCCTTGTAAGTGCTGGTGTTATTCCTCGCTAAAGTAGTCGAGGTCGATTTTTTTGATAATATATCTTGACTCTTCAGTGACTCCAACATCGTGGTCAATCATTAATTGGGCAAGTTGTTCGCCGTCAATTAAGATAATTTTCAGGTTGTCGATCCCATTGGCGTAGTCTATGGCTTGCTGTGAAAAGGATGAAGTCGTGATCATAACACCTTTTCGTGCTTTTCGTCCTATGAGCGCTCCCGCAAAACCTTGTACGATTGGCCTTGTCACAGTGCTTTCCCATCTTTTTGCCTGGAGGTAAATAGCGTCCAGTCCGAGCTTATCTTCTTTGATTATTCCGTCTATTCCTCCATCGCCGACTTGACCAATAGCTTGTCCTGCATCTTTTCTTGAGCCTCCATACCCCATCGCAATGAGTAAGTCTACGACGAGATTTTCAAAGAATTTAGGTGGGCTGTTTTTAATGCGCTCAAGGATCTCTTGGGCAAGATTTTGCCTCAAGCTTTGGTAACTGGTATCTAGGATTTCTTGTGGAGTTTGGCTAATCTTTTCGATGATCTCGTGAGGGGCCTCTGTGTCTCCGTTTACTTTGTTGCTCTTGTTTCTAAATTCAATAAATTCGGGAAATTGTTCAAGGTATTTTACATTGATTTGTGGAGGGTTGTTTTTGAGTACCCTGTTACCTTGTTCAGTGATGCGGAACCTTGATCTTCCAGTGGATGCAAGAAGGTTTGCCTTTGCTAAGTAGGTTCGTGCCCAGTGAACGCGGTTGTCGAATTTGCGCTGTTTGCCGCTGGGGAGTAGCTCTTTTCTGTCTTGATCCGCGAGGTGAAACTGCTGGGCCAGGGCTTCTATGGTTTCGCTCAGTGTATGCTCGTTTCCATCAGCAGCGACTTTTAACAGTGGGAGCATGAGGCTCTGATAGTCGGGAACTGCCATCTCCAACCTCCTACGAAAATTATTAGTGAGCATATGCGCTTCTTTCTGTGAAGGGCTGTGTGCAGCATCAATAATAACATAGAAGAGCTTTAACGGCTAGGCATTTATAATGGTCTTTCTCTAAAGAGTAGGTTATATCCTTTACCTTCAACTGGCTTAATTTCTTTTACCTCAAATCCAAGTTTATCATATAATCCTTGTGCAGCTTGCTCACTAGGTAGATCGGATGTATAAAGTTTCATTATCTTATATCCTTTCTCTCGTGCATTCTGCATATTCCAAGTCAATAGTTCTTCGCCTAAATTTTTCCCTCTGAAACTTGGATCTACACAAAACCATCCCACCCAAACCGTATCGAGAGGATCTTTACATTCTTCGTACTGACCAATTACTCCTATAACGCGCTTAATTTTATCATCATATGCGACATAATATTGTAGTTTTCTAATTCCCCGCTTTTCCAAAAAATCTTTACTTTCCTCAGGATGAAGGCTCGCCCGTAGCCCGTTTTCTGGTGGATTTTCAGATTTAGCGCTATTAACAAAAACTTTATGCGCAAGGGTAATCGTGTCCATAAGGCTATCCTGTGATAATGGTTTGATAATCATGATGTTACCTCCGGTTTCTGGTTTATGTATATTTCTCGATAATGTGACCAATTTATGTGTTCTTGAACCATAGTATTGATGACCAAATTGCTAAAGTTGGCGGAGAAGGATTATGGGATGTTATCTTCAGGTGTTATATGGCACTAAAATGGTCCGTACGTTGTGAATTATCGCTAAGGCTGCTATTGTCAGATAGAGAGGCTCTATGAGGCAACTCATTCTCGCAGTATCTTGTAAGGTGTTCCCATGACGGTCTGCCAATCTCTTTATTAAAGATATCTTTTACACACTTTAAGTAAGCTTGAACATGAGGATTTTTATAGAGTATAGTAAGCATGTATTCAAGGGGGCGCATCTCTTGTCGAGTGAGCATCTTATTGAAATAGAGCGAGCATAAAAGATTACAGTAATTCAGCAGCTTATCAAGATCTTCTATCTCCTGCGTCAATTGAAGTTTACTCGGATCGAAAGTGAACTGGTCATAATCAATAAGATAGAAAGCTTTTCTGATATCTGGATCATCAAACATCTTAAGATAGAGTTCTTTGAAAAAAACGGCCTTTTGTATCTCATAGCTTAACTCAAGCTGTTTGTTGTTCTGTGCTATCTGCTCCCTAGTCAGGGAAAGGCTTTTTATGAGGCTTATGATGGCAACAATAAGAACTATGGCACTGATGAGATCAGAAACCAAAGCGAGTTCATCAGATACAGAAATAGGCATATCTCGGTCCTCTCTTCTGCTTAACAGCCGACTTTAAACAATGGGAGACTAGGTAGTTTCCAGCTTCTTTATATTAAACGCGACTTAATTGAAAAGACCAAATTTTAAATCTCCTCTTGATACAGCGTTGGTTGTTATAAGCTATTTTATTCTTTCTCTGTATGCTTTGTTGTTTGGGGTGTGTTAGGAATATGCGTTATCAGTTCGCAGACATCTACCTCTAAAGCGGTTGCTAGTTTGTCAAGCGTTTCTGTGGTGATAATTTCTGCTGGGTTACGAAATATTCTCCGAACGGTCTTTACATCGATGTCTGCGATACGGGAGAGCTTTCCCTGACTTATTCCCTTTGCCTGGGCTACTTCCTTGACTTTTAGAAGTATCAAGACTTTACCCTCTATAAAGTAGTAGGCAATAGTGTACATGTATTCCATCCTTGACTCTAGATTGATCATAGAGTATCCTTTATTGAGGACGCCTAATAAGGGATGGCTTATATAGTATCTGTTGTTGTTGTCGGTAGAGGAGGTTGATTATGAAGCGTGAGGATCGGCTCTATCTGTTTGGAGTAGTAGCTTGTTCAATGGAGGGGATTGGTTGTGGATAGCGTTCCTATTTTTTCTCTCCCTACTCAGCAAGAAGTTGATGCAAAAATACGTGCTCTGAATGTGGCGGTTCGGCAGCTTGAGACAACGCAAGATAGCGATGCCAAAGATCGGGCTGTGAAAGCTTTGAATGAGGCGTATAATTGGTTGGCAATGCATGGGATTGACTTCCATTATGATGTGGGGACTGAGAGTTTCCGTGTGTGATTGGTGTGTTTAAGTTGGTAAGAGTGGAGCGGAATATGTGAGCCATCTCTACATTATTCTTGAGATGGCTCGTTCCTGGACAATCTTTTAGAAGGCTCTTTTCTGGTTTGTCCTGTGTTATCCATGATACTCTTATACTTCTATATCATCTTTTTCTGTTTGGTGTGATAGAAGTCTTCCTGCCTCCTCTTCTTCTATTTTATCAAGAAGAGTTTTTAGAAGGCCTTTTGTATTTTTTACATTGTCAATTTTGTAACCCTTTCTCTCACCTTCTAGAGGGGTGAAACCTAGCCTTTGGAGTAGTTCTTCTCCTGCATCAGTAGCAGCAAAGGCATACCAGTTTTTGATGTCGTGCTTCTTGTTGAGGTCAATAGCCCATCTTAGAGTATTCTTGATAAGGAATGCTCCTCTCTCATGGTCAGTGGCTTCGTTTCCTGATGGCACTATTGCTATGGTAGGAATGTATGCAGAAAGTTCTGGCTCCTCCCATTTTCTGATGGCCCAATCTGGTATATCCTTCTCGCGTATTGTGTCGTTTATGAGAGCATGTATGGTGCTTTCGTCTAATGGCATGATGGTTACGGCTCCTACAAGTTTGTCTCCCTCTTTAACGCTCATGAATATCTCGTTGTTGAGTTCTTTCCATTCTAGTACTCTCTCATAGCTTACAGTGTCTTCTTCCCCATAAATTCTTCGGCTGTTTTCGACTCTTGTCCAAAGATCGCTGCTTGTTGAGGAAAGAAAGCGGAGCTTTGACTTACTTTCTTGCTTCTTTTTTCGCTCTATTGTCTGTTTATATTCTCTAAGTAACCTTTCATCTGATTTCATCAGGTCAAGTTCAAATGATAGTCGGCCTTTTCTCGCTTCGTACATCACTTGGAAGCCTGCGTTTTTTAATATTCTTATGCCTGTAGGTGTATCGCTAGCTGCGTATACTTTACTGATCTCTATGCCTTGACTGCCCATTGCTATTAGCGTTCTGAGTAGTCCTGTAAGTAGTTTTGAGCCGTATGTTGTCCGTTCTAAAGGGGGAGCCGTAGGAGTTGTTACCATATCTATGATTAAGCATTCTAGCGGCTTTTCAGGGGTAAATTGCTCTATATCGTCCGTGCTGATATCCCATGCTTTTATTGTGCCATACATGAAGTTGTCAATGGCTTGTCGTTTTAGAGGGACTATGTTTATATAGGCCACAAGCTTGTCCTCGCTGTATAGGTGATAGTCTATATCTGGATTTTTCTCTAAGAATGCTCTTCTTTTATCAAGTGCTCGTGCTTTTGTGCCAAACACAAGATGAGCCAATTCTGCCTCTTGTTCGAGATCGTCAATTGTCGCTTTTCTAAATTCTATCTTGTCCTTTTGCTCTACCAAGATGGTTGCTTCTATCTGTTGAGCCATTTCGTCTATTGCGTTTCTCGAATAGACGCCTTGTTCTCTTCCTGGTAGGATCACTTTTTTGATACGGCCTTTTCTAATCCAGTATTGAAAAGCTTGTTCATCTAGTCCTAACCTTTTCCTGGCCTGGGCGGCTGTATAGTAGTACTTCGCTAGGTTTTTGTCTAATCTCATCGTCTTTCTGTCCTTTCTTTGTGTGCTCTTACCTTGTCTATGTTTTCATTATAGTCTAATTAACTAGATTTATGCAAGTTTTCGCACTTATATATCTTTTCAAGGAATTCAATATTTGGCAGTCTCCCCTCGTGTTTGCTAACGTATTTTTGTCTAACTTTTCAAACTTGTCAAATTTATATTGACGACGTTAGCCAAAATAATTATACTTGTAATATAAGATAAATTTTTCAGACTTATCAAACTTTTGAGTGGTAGGTCGTATGGGAAATGGCTTTACAGCTAGGAAAGGAGAATGCCTATGCAGAACATTGATTTTGAGTTACAGGGTAACAATCTTGTGATCACTATTGATCTAACCAGGGAGCTAGGGGAGTCCGCTAGCGGCAAGTCGATCATTATAGCGACAACGGGGGGCAATGTCTCGGTCCCTGGGTATGAGGATGTCAAGGTTGGGTTAAACGTCTATCGTCCGCAGCAGCAAGAGAACCGGGCTGGTCGCCGTATGGCAAGCCATCGGGGGAGGTAGTGCGGTATGAGTAGCACTTTTATATGGTTGATGGTGTTGGCGGCGGTGATCATGCTGCAAGGCTGGGTCATTTTCCTGCAATGGCGTAAGCTTCGCCTCTTCTACTGGCGGTATGAAACGTCTCATCAGGAGGTTTCGGAGCAGGGATATTCTCCCGCTCGTCAGCCTGAGCAGTGGTAGGTTGTTCGGTTGTGGTGCAGGCTGTTAGGGGGTGGTGTGTATGGGAAGTCAGTTTCTTCGTTGGTTGGTTGCTCTAGCAAAGTCGCGGCTGTGCAGTTGCGGTGAATGGACTTGCTACGCTTGTGGAAGCTGCCATAATCCGCGCTGCACACAGTACGAGGAGTGTACTGAAAGCTAGCATTCTGTGTTACTGATGTGTTTCTAGTACAGAAGGAGGTGGCCTATGGGTTGGACTCGACAGCAATTCAAAAAAGAGGTGCGTGAGCGCCCTCGTCATGCGCGTGTATCACTGTGCATCGTTCGCTGCGTTGATTGCCAACGTGAACTGCACGCGACTCATCTAGTTCATCGCTTTGGTGAGCGTTGTCGTCCTTGCTTTGATGCTTTCCAGCATGGTCCTACTGAAATGGCAAGCCATTGGGGGCAAGGCACAAATGGCTAGGCGGTCTGGTCGCAATCCGAGGGCACATTTCCTGGTACGTGGGGCTGTGGATGGCTGGTTCGTGTGTGCGTGTGGATGCGGAAGCGTGGCGGTGTGTTTGCATTGTGTACCGGATGCGCCAAAGCATGTTCCTACCTGCTTGTGTAGGGCTGAGCAGGAGAGGCGGGAGGCCGAAAAGGCCAGTAATGTAGGAGATTGTAGGGGGTAGTAGGGAATTGTGGGGTTACGTGGCAGGGTATAGTTTTTGCTGTTGGGCTAGATGAAGGGAGGTAGAGCCTATGTCTTATGAGTTTTTTGTTCAGGATGTTCGCGGTTTGTCGGATGAGGCGATTATGTACGCTGCACCATCGGTGTTTGCTGAGGCTGCGCATGAAAGTCGTTCGTCTCGCTATACCTATATTCCGACGAGCTTTGTGTTAGAGGGGTTGCGTGAGGTGGGCTTTGTCCCGACAACGGCGATGCAATCACGTTCACGCATTGAGGGCAGGCAGGCTTTTACAAAACACTTGCTTCGCCTGCGTCATGCCAATGATCTCGGTTACTCCTTGCCAGATGTGCATGAAATCGTGCTGGTCAACTCCCACGATGGGACGAGTGCCTACAACCTCTATAGCGGGGTCTTCCGTCTGGTGTGTACGAATGGGTTGATTAGTGGTGACTTTGACGACACGATGAAGGTGCGCCACACCGGCAATGTGGTTGAAGAGGTGGTGGAGTCCACGCTCCAAATAGCCGAAGAGTCGGAGCAGGTGATGCAGGATGTCGAAGAGATGAAGTACATCGAGCTTTCCCGTCCTGAACAGCTTCTTTTGGCGGAGTTTGCTCTGAAGGCTCGTTTCGATCTGGATGAAGAGGGAGAGGAGGGCGAAGAAGAGGGGATGGAAAAGAAGATGGTTCCCTATCAGCCCCAGGATCTCTTGCGTGTCCGTCGTCGGGAAGATACAAGACCCGATTTGTATACGACGCTCAACGTTGTGCAAGAGAACGCGTTAAGAGGGGGTGTGAGGGGCAGTCTTCGTGATAGTCGAGGGCAACGGCGTCGTATCCGTGAGGTGCATGGGATTGACCAGTCAGTTCGTGTGAATAGATTGCTCTGGCAGTTTGCCGAGCGGCTCAAGGAATACAAGCAAAACTATTAGTAGTCGTTGGGGAGGGGGCATTGAGGTGGTGAGGTGACGTGAAGGCTAAGGATGTAGTGGTAGTAGGGAATTGTGGGGTTGGCTATGTGGCAAGGGTCTGTTTCTTCTGATGTCTGGTGAGAGTAAAGGGGGTGGCCTATGATGATAGCAATGTTATTAGCTGCTTGGGCACTTGCAATGGTGGTGGCCTATCGGGCGCGGTCTTGGTTTGGGGTGTTGGCGCTGCTTGTGGCGCTGGTGGTTGGTGCGCCTTTGATCTTGATACTCACGGTGTTGGGCTAGGGGGTGGTTGCATGGTTACGATTGGGTTGATAGCCGTTCTGGTGATTGGTCTTGGTTTAGCTTTTCGGGATGGTTGGCGTTATGTGGGTATTGCTCTCCTTGCGGGGTGCGCGGCTGTGTGTTTGGTGATCATGGTTGGGCATGTCGGGCTGTGAGTGTGGATCATGCGATTTGCCAAACACCACAAGCGCGGGAGCTTCTGAACCGTCCACCCAAACAGGTGCATCATCGGTGCGGGTATGCATTGCTGACAAAGATATTGCAATGCTGGGGTCCGATTGTTGAGGGGAAGTTTGTTCTCTCGGTGTCCAGGGTCACAATAGGGTATTGGGATGCTGGGAGTAGACAACCGGTGTATTCCTGTCCAGGGTGTGGCAAAGAGCTAGAAACATGGTGGGTGTATCGAGGAAAGTAGTGAGAAATTTGAATGGTTGGTTTGTTGAAGAGAAAGAGAGGTAGCCTATGATTTTGAATGGAATTGTTTTAAGCAGTGATGTGTCATCAATGATGTTTTATGATCAGATGACAGGTGCTCCACAAAAATCGTCATTTTCAGTCAGATTGACGGTGCTGGATGCTGATACCGATGAGAAATATGATTGTCAGTTCAACGATTTTGCTGGGTTGGATGAATTAAAGGATCTTCGTGATAAGAATGCGCCACCGCAAGCGATTGAGGATGCTGTCAACCGCCTGCGTGCCAGTTTGCCGCCGAAGATGACACCGCTTACCATCGAGGTGCGTAAGGTCCGGGTCAAAAAAGGTTTTATGTCAATGGCTTGTCGTTTGCTCAATGTTGCCGTGCCTGCTGGTCGGCCTTAGCTCGGGGGAGGTGATCTATGGGATTATTGACAAGGCTGTTTGGAACGAGGGGGCAAGGTGGTCAGCGCCAAGGGGGGTCATGGATACGTGAGGTAGAGCCTGTGATCCTGCGGGTGATTTCCCTGGGGCTTTCGGCGGCGTCGGCGCATGCGATCCGTTGGCTGTTCTCCTCACTTGATCAGGTAGATATGTTTCAGCCGATTATTGGCTGGATGGTTGCCATTTGTTTTGCTGGTCTTGGGTACATTGTGAGTCGTGGGTTGTCTCATCGGATGATGAATAAAGAGTCGGTTTGGCTCTACCTTCCTGTTTGCCTGTTTGTGGAATTTGTTGAGATTTTTGCCAATTATGTGCTGGCGGCTTCGGTGGTGGTGCATATGACGTGGCTGAGTGCTGTGCCGGATGCTCAACGATTGGTACTCACAGTGATGACCTACGTCATGCTTTCGATTATTCCTATGATATCGCTTTCTTTGGCGGTGGTGGATATGGACGTGGAGCGGAAGCGTACTAGCAATCAAGGCAGTGGTGGTTATGGCTGGCAGGGTGGTGGCTCATATCCCACGAAGGGTGCTCCTCAGTCGTCTTGGGGCGGTACTCAGCAACAACCGCCGTATCAAGGGGGTTATGGTGGTCAGAGTCAGAACCAGCGACAGCAGCGAGGGGGGCAGAATGCAAACCCTATGCCGCAAGTAGCGGGGGTGCCGTAGGATTGGTGGTTGACCCTGATGGGATGGTGGTAGTGACAGGGACGAAACGCCTGAGCAAAGAGGATGCGGAAGCGGTGCGGATGGCTCAGGCACGGGGTCAAGTGGTAGTGTTTGCTAGTCGGCATCAGTGGAGACATTTTCAGCGGAACCCGTAGGAGTCAGGTCTAAGGAGCGTGGTTTGTGTATGGATGGCTTGGAGAAATGGGCGCGTGTGGGGTTGCTGATAGTAGCTCTGAACGCGTCTTTTTCTTCGGAAGATGGGAGGTTGCTTATGGTTTATAGCAATTATGATGAGTCCATTGATTATGGGCGGATTAAACAAATGGCAAAAGAGCAGGGAGTATCGGTGAATGATCTGATCGTGCTGGCTCCTCAAAATGATCCTTTCTATACCGGGACGCCTGGGGATCAGACGCTTGGTGAATGGTTTGCCCATCTGTGGTACAGCTTTGGCGAGACACGGGCGCATATCCGGCGTATTCACTATCAAATTGTGGCGCGTGCCAATATCACGTTTCCTAATGGCAGGCCATATGAGAATACAACAGAGTGCTGGGAAGCGCTCAACGTGGCCTCTAAGGCGGCGCGATACCTGCGGCTGGTTGACCCGGAAGCGTTCAATGATCGGCGTACTCCTGAGGTGAGGCTCTTTGCTCCTGAGTCGGACGGGTATCCAGTCCCTTCTGCCAGGGCGTATAACTCGATTTACTCTTCTAATGTGAGTCTTCCTGATTTTCCTCAGTTACCAACCTACTCGATCTCTGGCTATGAGGTTCGGCAACGTTACCACCTGGAGGTGTGGTGTGAGAAGTCTACTATGAATGACATCCTTGTGCCGCTCTGTGAGTCTTATGGGGCTAATCTGCAAACAGGGATGGGAGAGATGAGTATTACGGCGACACTGGCGCTGGTTCGTCGTCTAGAGCAAGCAGCGAAACCGGCGCGTATCCTGTACGTCTCTGATTTTGACCCGGCTGGGCAATCGATGCCAGTCGCGGCGTCCCGCAAGATTGAATACTTCGTGAGAACGCTGGGTCTTGATCTGGATGTTCGGGTGTTCCCGGTGGTGCTGACCCTGGATCAAGTGCAGCATTATGGGTTGCCGCGTACTCCGATTAAGGAGACGGAGCGGCGGCGCGAGGGCTTTGAGCAGCGACACGGGGCCGGGGCCGTTGAGCTTGATGCTCTGGAAGCGCTCTATCCTGGTGAATTGAGTCGTGTGCTGGGCCGTTACGTTGAATACTACTATGATACCTCGTTAGAGGATCGGGTGTACCAGCAGATTGAGGCACTGAAGCAACATCTTGGCGGGGCGTGGCGGGATATCACGAATAACTATAGTCAGGATATCCAGGCGTTACGTCGTGAGTATGACCAACTACAAGCCGACTTTGGGGCGCGGATGTCGGGCTATGGTGAGCGGGTGCGCTCGTTATGGCAAGCCATAAGGAGTGATCTCAATGCCTCCGCGCCTCAGATTGTCGATCAATATCCTCTTCCTGGGCCATACGAGGGCTATGAGCTAGGAGATGGGTTGTACAACAGTGAGCGCGACTACCTCGAACAGCTTGAGGCGTACAAGCTCTTTCAGGGCAAGATGTAGGGGGTAGAGGGTATGAACGGTGTGACAGCGGAACTGGTCAGGGGCTATGCATCCTTGTTCGTGCATTGCTGGGACTACTTTGCAGTTCAGCAGCGTGATGGGTCGTACCGGCCTTCGTATCGGCCTCTTTCGCTGTCACACCTTGCTGATCACTTGATGGGGAAGTATACGCTGGGAACGTTTGCGGTAGATCGGGAGGGATATTGTTCGTCTGCGGTTCTCGATGTAGATCATGAGGATGGGTTAGAGGGGTTGGTCCTGCTGGTGCGGAAGCTGGCGGGGCAGGGTATTTTTACGCTATTAGAAGCGACTCGGCGCGGCTGGCACTTGTGGATATTTTTTGATCAACCGGTTATGGCAAGCCATGTGCGGGTGTGGCTGTTGCCGTATGCGAGGATGCTGGGCGCGGAACTGTTTCCAAAGCAGGATATGCCGCGCTCTGGTGGGGTTGGGTCGTTGGTGCGTCTGCCGTTGGGAATACATCGGCAAACTGGGGGATGGTATCCGTTTGTGGTACCTGGGATGGATGGGCAAGTGGTGCCGGTTGGGGAGACGGTGCCCGATTGTATTGCGTGGTGCCTGGGGCATGTCCAACGGGTGAGGGTTCCTGACGTAGCGGGGCGGTTAGAGCAGACACGAGAGGGCCAGGGGCGAACGGGTGAAGCTGGGGCGCGTGTGGTAGTTCCTGGTGAGGCTCGTGGGCGAGAGATGAAGGGGGCTATTCGTGAGTGGTGCCGCTCTCAGGATATCGTTGAGGTGATTGGGAGGTATACCACTCTGGATCGGCGGGGGATCGGGCGCTGTCCGTTGCCTGGGCACCACTCACGGGGGGATGTTCGCCCTAGTTTGCAAGTCTTTGGGGGCAATGACCCGCATTGGTATTGCTACACGTGGGGGCGTGCTGGCAATGTGTTTGATTTCCTGTGCCTCTATCATGGTCTGACAGTGCGTGAGGCGTGGGAACGATTGAGGGAGGGGGTGCTGCTATGAAGTGTGAAGATGAGATGTTATGGGATACGTCTGTCAATGAGGGTTTTGAGGGGCTGTATGCAGATGCTTTTGAGGCGGCTGTATGGGGCTTGGTTCGGCTCTGGCTAGATGCGGCGTATGGTGCGATACAGCTTCATGGGTGCTGTTATCCATTGGTGTATGTTTGGGACAAGGTGTGTGCGGCGTTAG
>Ga0070741_10017366_pt1 | contig 11832 bp, 8 predicted proteins | sample Coa_R1_4_FD_66440 | JGI IMG/M metagenome (GOLD analysis project Ga0070741, IMG submission 66440) | Surface soil microbial communities from Centralia Pennsylvania, which are recovering from an underground coalmine fire - Coalmine... | ecosystem: Environmental > Terrestrial > Soil > Unclassified ...
CCGCCGTAGGCTTCGATCAGCGCTTTTGAAATTGCGAGGCCAAGCCCATACCCGCCTGTTTCACGGTCTCGCGAGCTGTCGCCTCGATAGAAGCGCTCGAAGATGTGCGGCAGGTCGGCAGCGGAAATACCCGGTCCATCATCCGCGATTTCAACTCGTGCGCGCTCGCCATCGCTGGAAATTCGTACTCTGACGACTCCGCCGACTGGGGTGTAGCGGATCGCATTTTCCAACAAGTTGCCCCAGACCAGACGAAGGTCTTCGGCGTCGGCGCACGCCACCGTCGCGCCATCTCGCGTGATCTCCACGCCGATGCTTCGCTCGCGCGCCAGCGGGGCCAGAATGTCGAGCGCATTCTGGCAGCTGTCTGCGAGATCGATCACCTCCAGCTCGCGATTGGCCGCCGACCCCTGTTCGGCGCGCGCCAGGCGCAACATGGCGTGCAGCAGCTTCTCAAGCCGGTCCATGTCGGCCAGCGCCTGTTCCAATCCAGCGCGGTACTGCTCGACAGTGCGCGGACGCTGTAGCAGCAGCTGCAAAGTCGATTTGAGGATCGCCACCGGAGTTTTCAGCTCATGCGCCGCGTTGGCCACGAAGTCGCGCTGCTGGTTGAAGGCACGCTCCAGGCCATCCAGCATCCGGCGCATAGCATCGGTCAGCGGCGCCAACTCGGTAGTGTTCAGCACCTCAGGGCCGGGCTTCAGCTCCCAATGAGAGGGCGATACCAGGGCAGCGCCATTGGCGAGCTGGGCCAGCGGCTGCAGCCCCCGACGCATTCCCCAGATTGCGAAGGCCACGCCGAGCAGCAGCAGAATTGCGGTTCCTATGCCGGTGTAGACGCCGGCCATAAGGACTTCGCGATTCACCTGATCGAGCGGCGACGCATAGCGGACGACCAGAATGTCATTCGTGTGTACGTCAGGTTCGCGATCGAAGATCGGCACCTGAAGACGCAGGCCGCGGTAAGCGACCCCGGCAATGTTGAAGTCGCCGTAGCCATTTTTGCCCGCATCATCAAAGGCCGAGGCTCGCGCCCAGTCGGGCGAATTCGCGACGACCGCCCCCGGCAACGTGGTGACCTGATACATGTCCGGATGGTCGCGCTCCAGAGGCGGTGGCACCATGTCGGCTTCGAAGATCAATCGCGGCGGAGTCTCCTCTGAGTAGCGCACCAGCGCAGCGACACTCATGGCGCGCTCCCGCAGGCCATTGTCGAAGGCGCGCCGCAGCAAGCGGTGATTTAGATAGACCGAGCCGCCGACCAGCCCGATGGCGAGCAGCAGTTGCGAGATCACAACCGTTGCAATCAGCCGGCGCTGGATGGAAACCCGGGGCATATCAGTTGCGAAGAATATATCCCTGACCCCGCATTGTGTGTATCAGGCGCGCCTGGGCAGTGTCGTCGAGCTTGCGGCGCAGCCCCGAGATGTATACCTCGATGACATTGCTGAAGCGCTCCCAACTGAAATCATAGAGATGCTCGAGCAGCTCGGTCTTCGACACCACCGCTCCCGCGCGAAAGGCCAGATATTCGAGGACGCGATATTCCATCGCCGTCAGTTCGATCCGCTTGCCGTCGCGCTGCACGCTGCGATCGGCAGTATTAACTTCCAGGTTGCCGACCTTAAGCACAGGAAGGCTTTGTCCCTTGCCGCGCCGGACGAGCGCCTTGCAACGCGCCAGCAGCTCGCCGAGATCGAATGGCTTCAGCACGTAATCGTCTGCTCCGGTATTTAAGAGCGCGACAATCGATTCTTTCTCGTCGCGCGCCGTCAGCACGAGCACCGGGACCGAGGAACTCTGGCGAAGGCGGTGCAGTACGCTGCGGCCATCGAGCTTAGGCAGCATTAAATCCAGGATCACCAGGTCATACTCATTCGACTGCGCCATGAAGAGGCCGTCTTCGCCATCGGACGCGACGTCGACAGCATAGCCGGCGCCCTCGCGCAGACTGCGCGCCACATTTTGCGCCAGTCGCTGCTCGTCTTCGATGACCAGGACCCGCATGTCAACTTGAGTTTACCGCCAATAAAGCTCGGCATCACCGTCGGAAGCTTCTCCGGCTTTCAGCTTCCCTTAAGGTTGAATTTGCGATGCTGGACTCTGGAACGCTGTGTACCGAAGCTGCCAATTCGTGCTGCTGGCTAGTGTGCTGCTTTTGACCGCGCCTTTGCCTGCACAAGTTACGACTGCGCCGCTGCAGGTTCCAGCAAACGCTCCGGAGAAGAACACCAACGTTGCTGGCGCACAAAATTCGAACTCTGCGATTGCGTTGACTCTCGCGGACGCTATCGCCCGCGCTAGAGCCAACAATCCGCAGTTCCAGGCGGCACTGGTGCAGCTGGGTATTGCGCGCGAAGACCGCGTTCAGGCCCGCGCCGCGCTACTCCCCAATGTGGACTACAACAACGGCTACATCTACACGCAGGGAAACGGCACGGCCAGCGGTCGCTTCATCGCCAACAATGGAGTTCATGAATACATCAGCCAGGGGGCGGTCGCGCAGAACCTCGGCCTTGCTCAGTATGCCGAGTACCGGCGAACCGCGGCCGCGCAGGCACTGACGCGCGCCAGGGCCGAGATTGCCGCCCGGGGCTTGATCGTGACCGTTGTGCAGGCGTACTACGGGCTGCAGTCCGCCGACGCGAAACTGGCCGGTACGCGGGCGGCGGCGGATGAGGCACAGCGATTCCTGCAAATCACGCGCGATCTGGAACAGGGCGGCGAGGTCGCGCACTCCGACGTCATCAAGGCGCAAATCCAGGCGCAGGGCGAGCAGCGGTCCTTGCAGGACGTCGCGCTTGCAGTCGAGCAGGCGCGCCTGAACCTGGCCGTTCTCATCTTCCCCAACTTCTCTCAGGACTTCACCCTGGCCGACGCGCTCAGCACCGCGCCGCCGCTCCCGCCCATGACGGACCTCCAGCAGAGCGCCGAGAAAAATAATCCCGAGCTCGCAGCCGCCCTGGCCGCGGTAGGAGTTGCGCATCACGAAGTACAGTTGGCCGAAGCCGCGCGCATACCTACGCTCGCCCTCAATTATTTCTACGGAATCGATGCCAATCGCTTTGCCGTGAACACCGACAACATACGCAACCTGGGATATTCGGCGACCGCGACTTTGAATATTCCGATCTGGCATTGGGGAGCGATCGAGAGCAAGGTGCGGCAAGCGGAGCTGCAGCAGCGGCAGGCAAGAATCGAATTGAGCGCTGCGCAGCGGCAGGCGGTCGCCGATTTGAGGTCGTTCTATGCGGAGGCCGAGACGGCCCGCAACCAGCTGGCAAGCCTGCAAAGCAGCTCCGATCTCGCCACGGAAAGCCTCCGCCTGACCAACTTGCGCTACCGGGCCGGAGAAGCAACTGCCCTTGAAGTTGTGGACGCACAGAACACGTTGACGGCGGCGCGAATCAGCTACAGCGACGGCCTGCTGCGCTATCACGTCGCGCTCGCGAACCTGCAGACCTTAACCGGGAGCTTCTGATCCAGTGAGGCAGCGAATGAGCAACCGTGTGGTGGTCGTCGCGTGTGCCGCGGCGCTGGCGCTTTGCTCCGCGTGCTCGAAGAAGGAAGAGCCTGCCGAGCCCGTCGTGACGGTGCAAACCGCGCCGGTACAGCGTGGAACGATTCAGCAGGTTGTCACCTCTGAAGCGATCTTGTTTCCCATCCAGCAGTCCGCCATCACCCCAAAGATCAGCGCGCCGGTAAAGAAGTTCTACGTCAACCGCGGTGACCGGGTGCACAAGGGACAACTGCTGGCGGTACTGGAGAACCGCGACCTCGAAGCCGCGGCGGTCGACAACCGAGGCTCCTACGAACAGGCGCGGGCAGCGTATGCAATCGAGACATCGTCAGCGCTGCCGGAGGAATGGCAGAAGGCTGAGCTTGAAGTCAAGACTTCGAAAGAAGCGCTCGATGCCGAGCAAAAGGTCTTTGACAGCCGGCAACAGCTCTTTCGCGAAGGTGCGCTGGCGCGCAAAGACCTTGACGCCTCGGCCGTGTCGTTGGCGCAGGCCAAGGCCCAGTACCAGATTGCGGAGAAGCACCTGATCGCACTGGAATCGGCAGGTAAGCGCGACCAGCTCAAGGCGGCCAAGGGACAGCTCACCAGCGCGCAGGGCAAGTACGATGGTGCAGCCGCGCAGCTGGCATATAGCGAAATCCGCAGCCCCATCGACGGCGTGGTCACCGACCGACCGAATTATGCGGGCGAGATGCCGGCGCCGGGAGTCCCGCTGCTCACCATCATGGAAACGGCAACCGTGGTGGCGCGAGCGCACATTCCGCAAAGCGAGGCGGCGCTGCTCAAAGCCGGCGATGACGCCACCGTCACCGCGGCCGGCGATATTCACGTCAGCGCGAAGGTAGCGCTTGTCAGCCCGGCGCTTGACCCCAGCAGCACGACGGTTGAGATCTGGGTTGAAGCCGCAAACCCCGACGGACGGCTGCGACCGGGTTCGGCTGTAACCGTTTCCATCGTCGCTCGCACCTTGAAAGATGTCGTGCTAGTGCCCGCATCGGCGCTCTTGAAGAGTCCGGAAGGCGCGAACACGGTCATGATCGTCAGCGATGGCCGCGCTCACCAGGTTGCGGTCGAGACCGGCGTTCATCAGGACGATCGAGTGCAGATCGCTAAGGGACTGTCGGGCGGAGAGACGGTCATCGTCAATGGCGCTTATGGACTGCCCAATAACACGCAAGTGAAAGTCGCCTCATCCAACCAGGAACAGACCGGCGCGGCTCCAGCCAAGGAGAACGAATAAATGTTCTCCCGGCTGCACGGCTGGCTTCGACGGCTGCGCACACCCGCCGGCACGGACGAGCAATACTGGTTCAGCCGATACTCGAAATCCATCATCTTCCTCGTCTTGATTCTGGCGGCCGCGGGTACCTACCTCGCGTTTACGATTCCAATCTCGGTCTTTCCCACCACAGATTTCCCCCGAGTCATCATTGGCGTCGACAACGGCGTCATGCCCATCAACCAGATGATGGTGACGATTACGCGGCCGCTGGAGGAGTCGGTCAACAGCGTTCCGGGCTTGCAGCAGGTGCGCTCGATTACCAGCCGCGGCTCCGCTGAGATCGACCTGTTCTTCGACTGGCACGTCGACATGGTGACCACGCTGCAGCTCGTCGATGCAGCGATTTCACAGGTGCGAGCTGAGTTGCCGGCGACCGCCGTGATCCAGACCCATCGTCTCAGCTTCGCCAGCTTTCCCATCATCGGCTACAGCTTGACCTCCGACACGGTGCCGCAAACCCAGCTGTGGACGCTGGCGAATTACGATCTGAAGCCGCGGCTCAACCGCCTGGACGGCGTGGCCAGCGTCATCGTGCAGGGAGGACAGGAGCCTGAGTTCCACATCACGCCCGATCCGGCAAAGCTGCTCGCGGCCAGCGTTACGGTCAGCGACATTCTCGATGCAGTACGCCGCACCAACCTCATTGATTCGCCGGGACTGCTGCCGGAAAATCACCAGCTCTATCTGACACTGGTCGATGGGCAGGTCACCGATCCGGCGCAACTGGGCAACATCGTCATCAAGACGACCCAGAGCGGCGCCTCGGTCCGTGTCGGCGATGTCGCCCAAGTACAGCCGGGGGTGAAGCCCGTCTATACCATCGTCACCGCAAACGGCAAGCCGGCGGTGCTGCTGAACATCAACCGGCAGCCGCAAAGCAACACCGTGGCCGTGGCGGACGAGGTGCATCGTGAGGTCGATGACATTCGCCGCGAACTTCCTCCCGGCATTCAGATCCAGCCCTTCTACGATCAGTCGGAGATCGTCAGCGAATCCATCAAGAGCGTGCGCGACGCAATCATCATCGGGCTGATTCTGGCGTCGGCGATTATGGTGCTGTTTCTGCGCGACTGGGGCACCTCGGCGGTCGCCGCGCTGGTTATACCGGCTACGGTGGTCGTCACCTTCATCGCGCTCAAACTGCTTGGCGAGAGCTTCAACCTGATGACCCTCGGCGGCCTGGCGGCAGCGGTGGGACTGGTGATCGACGACGCGATCGTGCTCGTCGAGAACGTCGCGCTGCACCGCGAGGCGGGCCAGGGACGGCTCCAGGCGATTCAAAGCGCGCTTTCGGAGATCACGGTCCCTCTGGTCGGCTCAACCATCACGCCCATCGTCGTCTTCCTGCCATTGATTGCGATCACGGGAGTGACGGGCGTATTTTTTCGCGCGCTGGCCATCACGGTGGCAACGTCGCTGCTTACCTCCCTCGGCCTCGCTTTGACGTGGACGCCGACCTTAAGCCAGTACTTCATCCACCAGGCGCACAACGTCGAGAGAGTTGACGCGATGGACGGCATGAGCGAGCAGGAGCGCCTTCTGGCGGCCGAAGAAGCCGGCGTGGGCCCGCGCTTTCGTAAAGTGGTCGATTTCTACGAGCGCTCCTTGCGTTTTGCGTTAGAACGTCCGCGCTGGATCGCACTGTTCGCCGGCGTGCTCATCATCGCGTCGTTCTTCTGTTACAAGGCGCTGGGGACTGATCTGCTGCCCGCCATGGACGAGGGCGGATTTGTGCTTGACTACATCACGCCGCCGGGAACATCGCTGGAGGAGACCAACCGCATGATCGCGCATATCGAGCGCATGATCGGCGCGGTCCCTGAAGTGGAAAGCTATTCGCGGCGTACGGGCCTGCAGCTTGGCCTGGCAGCGGTGACCGAAGCTAACACCGGCGACATCGCTGTCAAGCTGAAGAGCAAGCGCCATCGCGGCGTAGACGACATCATGGAGGAACTGCGCCAGCAGATTAATCAACAGGAGCCGGCGGTCGATGTCGAATTTACACAAGTGCTGCAGGACATGATCGGCGACCTTTCCAACGCCCCTGAGCCAATCCAGATCAAGCTGTTCTCGCCGGATGCGACCTTGCTGCGGACATGGGCGCCGCGCGTTGCCGATGGCATTTCAAAAGTCTCCGGAGTGGTGGACGTCCTGAACGGCATCGACAACACCGTGAGCGGGCCGGCTACGGTTTTCCATGTGAATTCCACAGTAGCTGCGCACGCCGGCTTCACGCCGGACGAAGTTGCTATCGATGCCTCTGCGATCCTCGAGGGCGAGCCGGCAACAACCCCGGTCATCGCCCAGGACATCGCTTACACCATTCGAGTCCGCTATCCCGACACGAATCGCAGCTCTCTGGCCGCGATGAGCAACACGTTGCTGAACAGCGCGAGTGGACACACCGCCACCCTCGGCACCCTGGCGGCGGTCTCGCAGGAGCCGGGACAAACGGAGATCCGCCGCGAGAACCTGCAGCGCGATGTGGCCGTCACCGCGCGATTGGAAGGGCGCGACTTGGGCAGCGCGGTGGCAGCGGTGCAGAAGGTGGTGAACGGCATGCATCTGCCGCCCTCCATTCGCGTGATTTATGGCGGCACTTACGCGGAGCAGCAGCAGTCGTTTCATGATCTGCTCACTGTACTGGTGCTGGCCATCCTGCTGGTATTCGTCGTGCTACTGTTCGAATTTCGTACCATGGCCGCGCCGCTGGCGATCCTGGCCTCAGCCCTGCTCTCGACATCCGGCGTTCTGCTCGCGCTGCTGATCACGAATACGACCTTCAACATCGCTTCATTCATGGGGCTGATCATGGTCATCGGCATCGTCGCCAAGAACGGGATTCTGCTGCTCGATGCCGACTATCGTTTCCGCGCCTCCGGCCTGTCCACGCACGACGCCATGGTGCAGGCGGGCCGCCGCCGTCTGCGTCCGATTGTGATGACGGCCATGGCCGCAATCGCCGGCATGCTGCCGCTGGCCCTCGCTTTAGGCGCGGGTTCGCAGATGCTGCAGCCTCTCGCCATCGCCGTGATTGGCGGCATCTCCATCTCTATGGTGCTCTCGCTGATCATTACTCCCGCGGTCCACTATTACTTGACCAAAGAAAGCGAATAGACACAGCGCCTCCTCGCAGGGCTTCGCCGCCACGCGCAGCTGCATCTAAGACCAGGTAATCGAGATACGCCATGGCGCAGGTTTTTACCGTTTCCCTGCATTAAGTGTCGCTGAAGCCGAACGGTGCCAGGCGGGACTACATGGCGTATCGTCGATCTTCCACCCCAAGGCCCGCAATTTTTCTGTAACCTCGGCTCCCATTGCGCACTCTTTTGACCGGCAGACTATTTATTAGCCTAACCGGCTCCGTAACAACCGCAGAGGCGCCGGCCGTCCTGGCGCGCATAACGGAGGTGCAGAGATGAAAAACGTTTGCGTTTTGGCTTTCCTGGTAGCAGTCACATTGCTCGCCATGGGCTGCCGGGCCTCCCAACCTGGTTCTGCGGAGGAGCAACTTGCCGCGGCCGCAAAGAAGATGACCGTGGGCGGGAAGGACTGGCAGAACCCGAAACCTGACACGCCGGAAGTGGTGAAAACAGGCATGGAACATTTTCAACATCACTGCCAGGTTTGCCATGGACTTGATGGTCACAATACCGGCGTGCCCTTTGCCGCCAAAATGTCTCCGCCGGTAGCCGATCTCGGCGACGCGGACGTCCAGAAATACTCCGATGGGCAGCTCAAATGGATTATCGAGAATGGCATTCGCTTCAGCGGCATGCCGGGATGGAAGGGCATTCTGGAAGACGACGAGATGTGGAGTATGGTGCGGTTCCTGCGGCATTTGCCGGAGAAGGGAAGCCAGGGTAGTCCGGAGATTTACAAGGAAGCGGAGGAGGAGCACCACAACATGGAGAACAACTCCGAGCACGGCGGCGGAGCGGAACAACCGCACCATCATCACTGAAGACAAAATCGCAATCCGCACGTCCCCTTCAGGGGCCGTTCATTCACGCGGCTGCCCTTCAGCAACGCGGTGGAATTCCATTACCCAGTTCGTCTCCCATGTCTTCCCCCCATCGGCGGAAAATGCCTGTTGCCATTTCGCTGAGTGCGCGGTGATGTCGGACCAGATGAAGCGGACAACGATCGGCCGTCCATCGAATGTGTCCTTCGCGAAGAACGTGCCCACCCCGTCGAGGAATTTCCCGACAACGGGCGGATCGAGATGATGTGGGTTGCGGCTGTCAAGCCACCAGATCGACCACGATTTCGTCGCTGGATCAAACGACCGCATCGTCACCGCGCGATAGCTGCCGGCCGGCGCCTGCAGAAAGTTGTCGTCAATATCGCCCTGTCCTCCCAGAACGCGCCAGGTGTGGCACGTGCCCGAGAACGTCTCCCATTCGGAGCTGTGGGCCAAACGGTGCTTCAGCCGGCGATGCTCCACCGTCCAGCTGCCCACCAGAAAATCGAAATCATGCTCCGCTGAAACATTGGACGACTGCGGCTTCTGCGGCAATGATCGCCCTCGGACATTAGGCGTCGAGACGACGCAGACCGCCGCTCCGAAGAAGAGAGGAAGGACAAACCATCGATCCAGACAAATTCGCATAACAAGACTCACTGTAGCGGCGAGCGGGCGGTCGGTTTCAATCGCAAGTGCTCAGGCTTGCGCATCACCGCGGGAAGAACAGCCTCAGGCGCTTTGTCGCGCCAGCCGCTCCAGGTGCGCATCTGCGTGCGGAATGATTCGTAATCCGCCTCGCTTGGCCAGCGTGCCATCCAGAGCAAGAGGCGATCGTGCTCCCGCACGGGAAGTTTCGGAAAGTTGTTCGGCACCTCATCTGTTGCCAGCACGGCGATGGGGTGGACCGCTAGAGAATTCAGATGGGGAAGGATGGTGTGCTCGAAAAAATCTGCGAAGGGCGCAATCTCCACGCCTCCCAGGTAGTAGATCGTGATTCCATAGAGGGCATCCGGGCTGCGGCGGTTCGCCGCTGCGTTGCTGAAGTGGGGCTGCGACGGCAGCGGGCGCAGCAGCAGCACGTTATCGGAATCCACCATGGTCGCGTTGGCTTCTTTCTTGTGCGCAATCCAGGACGGGCTGCTGCCGTAGAAATCCTGCAGCACCTGCGGTCTTGCCTCGATATCCCGAAAGCCACGAATCCATACGAACCTGTCGGGGTCGTCAAGATCGCGAAAGGTGCCGATAATATTGGCCCCCACGGCTTCTTGCGACTCAATGAAATTCTTCTCGAACAGTGAGATCAACGTGTCGCGCCGGCCCCCGTAGAGGGTGTACTGGCGCAACTCGAAGACGGTATCGTCGGCCGGCTTCGCGTCCGCTTCCAGCATCGGTATCGAGGCGATGAGTGACATGGCCGCTGCGCCTTGCATAAAGGAGCGTCGTGTCAAAGCTGAGGCCGGGTGGTCGTTCGCTTGCGTTGTCTTCATGACTGTTCTACGGTAGCGGATAAAAACTGACATCTGTTGTCATATTTGCGGGAGATAATTTTCGGATGCGAGCTGACCGCCTGCTGTCCATCCTGATGAACCTCCAGCTTCGCGTCCGCACCACGGCGTCCGAGCTGGCCGCGCAGCTGGAGGTGTCGGAGCGGACGATTTATCGCGATATCGCGGCGCTGGAGCGCTCCGGAGTTCCCATTGCCACAGAGCGCGGCCGCTCCGGCGGGTTGCGCCTGATCGGCGGCTATCAGACCAGGTTGACCGGACTTTCCCGCGAAGAGGCCGAAGCGCTGCCCTTCGCGGAGATCGGCGTTGCCGCCTCGGCACTGGGCTTCGCGCCTGCCGCGGAGGCCGCGCGGCTGAAGATGTTTGCCGCATTGCCTGCTCGGGAGCGCGACCGCGCCGTCCGCGCCAGCGAACGTTTTCATCTTGACCCTGCGGAGTGGTATCAGCGGGCCGCGACCCCGCCCTGCCTCAGAACGCTCGCCAACGCGGTGTGGGCGGACCAGGCAGTCGCGCTCGACTATGAAAGCTGGCGCGGACGGAAGGTGCACATCGTGGAACCGTTAGGGCTGGTCCTGAAGGCTGGTGCGTGGTACGTCGTGGCGCGCAGTCGCAAGCGGCACGCCATTTATCGCGTCGACAGCATTCACGCCATCCGGATTCTCGCGCAACGCAAGGTGCAGCGGCGCAATTTTCATCTTGCGCGAACCTGGCAACAGGAGGTCTCGCGCTTCGAGGCGAGCTTGCGGCGTACGCGTGCAACCATTCGGGTCAGTGAGGCCGCAATGTCGCGCATCAACCGGCTAGGCGCGGACGCTATGGAGGCCATCCGGGCCTCCGAACCCGATGCCGACGGCCGCCGCACGGCGAGCATCTGGATCGAGAGTTTGTCGCACGCCGCCGGATTGCTGCTTGGCTTCGACGTCGAAATTGAAGTGCTATCGCCGGAAAGCCTGAGGCAGGAACTGGCGATGCGAGCACGCAGGATTACTGACCTTTACGATTGAGTCCCGCCCCGAGAGCGACGCAAAAGTCACGCGCTTCGACGTGATAAGATGCCCGCGTTACCGAGACTCCGATCATGAGACATCTGCGGTCCTTCTTGGTTGTCGTTTGCACGTTCTTGGCACTTCTATCGATTTGTGCTGCCGCCGATCAGCCGCCATCATCGCAAGCCTCCCAGCTTCCGAAGGACATCCAGGCCATCTTCAACAAGCCGCTTTACAAAGGCGCTACCTGGGGTCTGCGAGTGATCGATGCCGATGGCAAGGTCCTGATCGACTACAACTCCCAACAGCCGTTCTTTATCGGTTCCGTGCGCAAGGTGTTCTCTGTCGGCGCGCTGTTAAACCAGGTCGGCCCTGCGCACACCTACGACACTCCGGTCTATCGCACCGGCACGGTCGACGGCGCCGGCGTTCTGCACGGCAACCTGGTGCTGGTTGCCTCTGGCGATCTGACAATGGGTGGCCGCACCAATCCTGACGGCACCATTGCCATTTCCGGCTACGACCACAACGAGGCTGACTCGCTGGGCAATGCGGTGTTGACCGAGCCCGAT
>Ga0070741_10017367_pt1 | contig 11831 bp, 12 predicted proteins | sample Coa_R1_4_FD_66440 | JGI IMG/M metagenome (GOLD analysis project Ga0070741, IMG submission 66440) | Surface soil microbial communities from Centralia Pennsylvania, which are recovering from an underground coalmine fire - Coalmine... | ecosystem: Environmental > Terrestrial > Soil > Unclassified ...
CTAACGGCCCGGCATCCGCTAACGGCCCGGCATCCGCTAACGGCCCGGCATCCTCGCGTGCCCGCCATGGCGCAGGCCTCAGGCGACCCGCCACCCCCACGCGCACCACACCGGCGCCCCGCCAAGCATGATCGGCTTATCGTGTTGAGTTACCCCCCGCTTTTCGGGGGGTAACTCAACACGATGATGGCGCGGCCCGCAGGAGCCGCACCAAAAGCCACACCTGCCCCGCAGGTAAGGCCGCCAGGTGATCGCGGCGGACCGCAACCCGCGAGAAAGCGCCCGGTTCTCCAACTGGAAAACGCGGGCCGGCCTCGCCGCCCGGTCATCCAGGCGGCGACCCCATCTCCGGCCCCGGCTCACGCTCCCCTGGACCGGCTACTCCGGTACCACCAGCACCGCAGCCGCCCACCGGCACCGGCAGCACCGCAGCCGCCCGGCCGACCGGATTAACGGGGCGGATCCGGGTTACCGGTGGAAAGAGGACCCCGGCTGTTGGGCCCCGTGGCTGTTGGGCCTTCTGTGGTTCATGCGGCAGAGCGATCGGGGGGGGGCGGAGCGTGTCGGTGCTGGCGGGCGGGGCGGCGGCCGGGAACGATGATCGTGGTGGCTCGCTGCGGCGCCCGGTTCGGCGCTGGCTTCCGGCGGTGCTCGCGGCTGACTGCTGGCGCGCGCCGTCGACCGGGCGCGACCGCCGGCGAGTGAATTCCCTGGGCATTTTCCTTTGTTTCACAGAAACATTAAATGGCGACTGGAAGTCGCCGGGAAGTATCAGTCCGCCTTCCTTAGTGATTGCTAATTCGTGCTCGCCGGGATACGCAGGGTAGCTTGTGCGTAAGCTGTGTATAAGCCGGTGGATAACGGTCATGGCGTGCGGATAACCCGGTTTATCCTGTGGATATCATGTGGACGGCAGAAAATCTTGAATGAACTGCGGGAAAACGCGCTGAGACCCTTGCGCAGCCGTGCGGAAAGCAGTAGAAATACTTTCACCGTTGGAAACGGGAACCGCCCGGGATAAAACCCGGAACGCGGGCAGGCGCCGGGAAACCGGCACCTCACGCGGGTATCTGGCACCGGCGGGCGGCGCGTGACGCCGGGCGGGCCGGGTTACCGGCTGGCCTGGCGGGGCGAGCCAAGCGAGGCCCCCTCCATCTCATACATGGAGGGGGCCTCGTCTTATGGAGGGGTCTCGGCTTCTCGCCCGTTACCGTCATTGTGCATGGATCCCTCCGCCGGCAAACGCGCCGTCACCATACGGTAAGGACGCCGGCTTACGGGCCAGCTCGTAAGCGAACTCCACGGTCTCGCCGAACGCGCCGCCGTCGCTGTAAGGGCCGAGTACGGCGGCCAGATCGGCGTCGAATGCGCCGCCCTGGCCGCCGAGTACCGAGGCCGGGAGGAATGACGTCGACCGGATATGCCCGGCAAGCTCAGGCAGGCTCCAGCGGTGCTCGACGGCGTACTCGTGCCGTCCGCCCGGCTCGAACCCGGCGTCGGCCAGCACCTGCGAATCGGGACGGCGCCTCCGGACCTGATCCCAGCCGGCGGGCACGCGCGACCCGGCGCCGAGCGCCGTCTGCCACCTGTCCAGTGCCGAGGCGAGCGCCCGCTGCCAGCCCTCTCCTCCGGCCCAGGGAGAGGTTGACCAGCACAGCGCGAGGTGGCCGCCGGGCTGGAGCCAGCCGAGGATCCGGCCGGCGACCAGGTCCCGGTCGAGCCGGTGGAACGCGTTCCCGATGACGGCCAGCTCGAAGTGCTCCGGCTCGGCCCGGAGGGTCTCCGCCTTCGACGCGATCGCCGTGACCCCGGCCGCGCTCCGGGCGTCCGTCTCTGCGGCCGCCCGAGCCAGGACGGCCTCCGTCATGTCCGGCTCGGAGTCCACTGCCCGCACCTCGCCGAACCAGCGGCGCAGCGGGAAGGCGAGCTGGCCGGTACCGCAGGCCAGGTCCAGCAGCCGCCCGTGCCCCGAGATCCCGGCCTGCCCGACCAGGCCGGCGAGCATCACCTCCGGGTACGGCAGCCGGTACCGGTCGTAGTACCAGGCGCTTCCCCGGTAGAGGTCCTCGCGGAACCGCACCTCGTGGTGCACGGACCCATCCCTCCCCGGGGCGGCGGCTCTCTTGCCCGGGCGGGTCAGCCCGCGCGCACGGCGATGCGCGGGTAGTCGAGGACGAGGCCGCTCTCGTCGTAGCCGAGCGTACAGGTGAAGCCGAAGGCAGGCGCGGCGTAACGGTAGCGCTGCTGCCCGGACTCGTCGTCCAGCCGCGTGTAGCTCTGCTCCAGCCGTTCGGCGCGGAGGTCGAGCGCACGGATGTACGCGGCGGGCGTCTCGGCGTGCGCGCCGGGGGAGAGGGCCAGGCGGTGGACGGGCAGCGTGTTCGTCAGGGCCGACGACTCGAGGTCGACATCCAGGCAGCCGTCGAGCTGCGGGGCCGGGCGGCCGTCGACCCGCCAGCGGCCCTGGCCGTCGGACGCCAGTCCGGCCCGCCGCACGCCCGCCGCCGTCCGGGCGGTGACCTGAGCCTCCCGGGTCAGCCAGGCCGCATCCAGGCGGATGCTGTAGGACACGATCCAGCTCTGCCCGTCCTCGACTGCGGTCGTGGTCCCGTCGAGGCTCCAGCCGCCGGCCGTGGCCTGGAAGTAGGCGACCTCGAAGCCCGAGCGGGCCCCGCGGTGCCGCCAGCACGCGGCCGCCGGGAAAGCGGCGAACGTCACCAGCTCAGGATGTCACGTCCCACTGCGCGCGCAGGTCGGGCGGCTTGCGGAAGACCAGGCCGCGAGGGGCGCTTGGGTGGCCGGGGTCCAGTCGCAGCCCCGGGAGCCGGGCCAGGACCGTCTCCACGGCGACCTGCGCCTCCAGCCGGGCCAGGTGCGCGCCGAGGCAGAAGTGCGGGCCGTGCGCGAAGGCAAGCTGGCGGCCAGCGCCGGGGCGGCGCAGGTCGAAGGCATCCGGGCCGCCGAACACCGCCGGATCCCGGTTGGCCCCGGCGATGGACACCGTGACCTGGTCGCCGGCCCGGATCTCCGCGTCCCCGAGGTGGGTGCCGGCCGTCGCGTAGCGGTCGACCACCGCCGCGGCCGGCTCCAGCCGCAGCGATTCCTCGATGGCCGCGGGCACCAGGCCGGGGTCGGCGAGCACCAGGGCGAGCTGGGCGGGGGAGGACAGCAAGTGCAGCAGGGTGTTGGCGATCATGCCCTCAGTGGTCTCGATCCCGCCGAACATCAGCACCGCCGCGTTGGAGATGGCCTCCGCCTCGGTCAGCGGCCCGGCGGTTTCCGCCAGCAGCGAGACGGGTTCCCGGGTCGAGATCACCTGGCGCAGGCTGGCGGCGAGCTCGCCGAACGCGGCCGTGCCTGCCGGGTCAGCCACGCCGGCGGCCTCGGCCTGCACCGCCGACACGATCCCGTCGTACCAGGCGAGGATCCGTGCCGGGTCGATCCCGCCGAGGCCGAGCACCTCGGCCATGACCGCGACCGCCAGCGGCCCGGCTACCGCCCGGCGCAGCTCGGCCGCGCCGCCCGGCTCGATGGCCGCTACCAGCCGGGCCGCCTCGGCCTGAGTGAACGCGGCCAGCCGCGCGTGCACCTCGTCACGCCGGAAGGCCCGGTTGAACGGCGCCCGGTGGCGCGCGTGCTCGGCGCCGTCCAGCGACAGCATGCTCGGCCCGACCACCTTGGCCGTGGAGAAGCGAGGATCGTCGACGGTGAAGGTCCTGGCGTCGCGCAGGACCGCCACGGCCGCGTGATAGCCGGTAACCATCCAGGCGCCCAGGGCCGGCACCCAGGCAGCCGCCCCGGCGGACCGCATCCGCGCCAGCGCCGGATGCGGATCGGCTTCCAGCTCGGCCAGGGTGACCTGGACTTCCGGCGCGCGGGCCTCGCTCGTGGGCATCACCGCCCACGTTACGCTCAGGCGAAGGGCCGGACCGCCGCCGGCTAGGTTGAACCGGTGGCTGACGTGCGGATCCTGCTCATCTCGGGCAGTACCAGGCAGGGCTCTGGCAATACGGCGGCGCTGCGCACGGTGCAGGCTACGGCGCCGGACGGGATCGCGGCGGAGCTGTACGACGGGCTCGCGGCGCTGCCCGCCTTCAGCCCGGACCAGGACGAGCGGCCGCCGGGACCGGCGGCCGGGCTCAGGGCGCGGATCGCCGCCTCCGACGCGCTGCTGTTCTGCACTCCCGAGTACGCAGGCACGCTGCCCGGCAGCCTGAAGAACCTGCTCGACTGGACGGTGGGCGGCGGCGAGATCTACGGCAAGCCCGTCGGCTGGATCAACGTCGCCGTCGGCGGCCGCGGCACCGGAGCCGAGGAGCACCTCGCGATGGTGCTGCGCTACGTCGGCGCGGTTGCGGTGCCCGGGGCCTGCGTGCGCGTGCCGGTCCCGCGCGAGGCCGTCGGCTCGGACGGCACCGTCGCGGACCCGCAGCTCCGGGCCGCTCTCGGCGCGGTGCTCACGGCGCTGGCCGAGCATAGCGGTGGGTAGCGAGATCACCGCGGGCGCCGCGGGCACCCGGACGCTCGGTGACCTGACCATCAGCCGGATCGGGTTCGGTGCCATGCGGCTGGCCAGGAACGCCGACGGCACGCCGGGCAGCCGCGAGCGGGCCGTCGCCGTCCTGCGCCGCGCGCTGCGGCTCACCCCCGAGGACATGGCCCTCCTGAACGGCTAGTAGCCGGAGCCGGCCCAGAAGCCGAAGACGAAGCCGGCCGGCGAGGTCACCGCGGTGAACAGGGGCTGAACGCCGCCTATTGACCGGACGAACGGCCCTTGGTAGAACACGTTCTACCGCGGCCCGAAGGAGCGCACATGGTTGTCCCCGCGCCACGCGATCCCGATGTCACGCGCGACATCCTGACCCGGTGGCTCGGCGATCAGGCCCGGCTGCCAGGGGCGCGGATCACCGCCCTGCAGACGCCGGAGTTCACCGGCTTCTCCAGCGAGATGCTCATGCTGGACGTCGAGCACGACGGCGGCGCTGACGCGCTGGCCGTGCGGGTGGCCCCGCTGCACTACCAGGTCTTTCCCGAGCCGCGGTTCGCCGAGCAGTACCGGCTGATGCGCATCCTGGACGCCGAGACCGACATCCCGGTGCCGCCGGTGCTGTGGTACGAGCCCGACCCCGGGCACCTCGGCGCGGCGTTCCTGGTGATGCGCCGGATCGACGGCCGGGTGCCGACCGACTCGCCGCCGTACCACACCGGCGGCTGGGTCACCGAGATCGCCCCGGCCGAGCGCGCGGCCATGTGGTGGTCAGGCCTGGACATCGTGGCCCGGCTGAACCAGCTGGACGCGGCCGCCCTCCAGCTCGGCTTCCTCGACCAGCCGCACTGGGGCAAGCCGGGCCTGGACCAGCGGCTCGCCTACTACGAGCACTACATGAACTGGGCGTACCCCGGGCCGAAGCCGACCGCGACCAGGGCCCTGGCCTGGCTCAAGGAGAACCGGCCGGGCGAGCCGAACGACCCGGTGCTGCTGTGGGGAGACGCCAGGATCGGCAACATGATCTTCGCGCCGGGCGGGACGCCGCTGGCGGTGCTGGACTGGGAGACCGCGACGTTCGGGCAGGCCGAGGAGGACCTGGCCTGGTACCTGTTCCTGGACCGGCACCACAGCGAGGGCCTCGAGGTGCCGCGGCTCGAGGGCTTCCCGCCGCCGGGGGAGACGATCGCGCGCTACGAGGAGCTGCTCGGCCGGCCCATGCAGCACATGGGCTACTACGAGGTGCTGTCCGCCTTCAAGTTCACCGTGATCATGTCGCGCATTTCCCAGGCCATGATCGAATGGGGCTGGCTGGAGCCGGACAGCGATTTCCCCTACAACAACAACTGCTCGCGCTTGACCGACGTGATCCTGGAAGGGCTGCCATCGTGACCCTGTCGCCGCTCGACGACTATCCGGTGCACCAGGTCCCCGAGGTGATGCGCCACGTCGGGACGTCGGACCGCAACTTCTACGACCGCTACTACTTCAACGCGTTCCCGCTGTCCGGGGACACCATGCTGCTGGTGGGCCTGGGCCAGTACCCGAACCTCGGGGTGACCGACGCATTCGCGCTGCTGCGCCGCGGGTCACTGCACCGGGTCGTCCGCGCGTCCCGCGAGCTCGGTGCCGACCGGATGAACACGCAGGTCGGCCCGTTCGTTATCGAGGTCCTGGAGGGCCTCAAGCGGCTCCGCGTGATCCTCGGCCCGAACGGGCATGGCCTGTCGTTCGACCTCACCTGGGACGGGACCATCCCGCCCCAGGTCGAGCCGCAGCACTTCATCCGCGCGCAGGAGCGGGTGGTGTTCGACTCCAAGCGGATGGCGCAGACCGGTCGGTGGACCGGGTCCATCACGCTGGACGGCGAGACGCTCCCGGTGACGCCGCAGACCTGGTGGGGGATCAGGGACCGGTCCTGGGGCATCCGGCCGGTGGGCGAGGCCGAGCCCGCGGGCATCCAGTCGCGGAACGCCGGCACCTTCTACTGGCTGTACGCGCCGATGCAGTTCGAGGACCACGCGATCTTGTGCATCCTCCAGGAGGACCAGGCCGGGCGCCGGCTGCTTGAGGAGGCGGTGCGGGTCTGGCCGGACGGGACGAGGGAGTACCTGGGCCGGCCGGTCTACGAGCCGGCCTACGCCGACGGCACCAGGGACGTGGTCAGCGCCCGGATCGGCTTCTCCCCGCCCGGCGGCAAGCCGTTCGACCTGCACGCCACGCTGCTGCTGCCGGTGCACCTGATGGCGGGCACCGGCTACGGCCTCGAGCCGGACTGGCGGCACGGCATGTACCAGGGTCCCGACCTGGTGGTGCAGGGCGTCAGCCACGACCTGACCCAGCCGCAGGACGCGGCGCGCATGTGGGGCATGGTCGACGCGGTGGCCCGGTTCGAGTACGAGGGGCACACCGGGTACGGCCTGTACGAGTACTGGGCGCTCGGCGACCACCCCTCGTTCCGCTAGCGGCCAGCCGGGGCGGTCACGCTGCCTCGGCCTGCAGGATCTCGGCGGCGGGCCGCCGGGCGCCGGCCCACGCCGGGATGCTCGCCAGGGCCGCCGCCGAGATCAGGACGCCGAGCACCGCGGCGGCCAGCCACCAGGCAGGCGGTACGACCAGCCTCCCGATGTGACTCGCCGCCGCGAACAGCTCGATGCCCAGCGGGATGCCGAGCAGGGCCCCGGGTATCGCCGGCATCACCTGGGCGGCCGCGATGCCGCCGCTGACCTGCCGGGGGGTAGCGCCGAGCGCGCGGGCGAGCGCCGACGCGGCCCGGGCGTCGAGCGCCGTCGTCCACGCCGCGCAGACCGCGTTGAGCACGGTCAGGGTGACCAGCACCACCGTGATCACCAGCAGGATCTGCCCGTCCCGGGTGACGGCGGGGTCGGGCAGGCCACCCGAGGAGGCCGCCTGGTACTGGCCCGCGGCGACGTGGAAGGACAGGACGGCGACCAGCCCGGTCGTGGTGACGGCGAAGCTCGCCGTGCTGAGCGCGGCGCGGCGCAGCCGGCGGGCGGCGAGCCGCACCCCGAGCAGCAGCGGAACCGGCAGCTGCCGGGACACCGCGATCAGGCCCGGACGGCGCCGCGGCGGGCGGGCCACGTCGGCCAGCGCCCTCACCGTGCTGATCCGAGCGGCCCGGACGGCGGGGACGAGCGTGGCGACCAGGGCCACGACCAGGGCTACGGCCGTGACCTCGCCAGCCGTGGCAAAGGTCAGGGATGGCGCGCCCGGGGTCCCGACCAGGGCTGCCCCCGGGCTGGTGATCAGCGGGGCGGCCAGCCAGCCGGCCAGCAGCCCGGCCGCCGCCGCGGCCAGCGCCAGGAGGAGGTTCTCGGCCAGCAGTACGGCCGCGACCAGCCCCGGCCCGCCGCCGGCCGCCTTGAGCAGCCCGGTCCGCTGGCTGTGCTCGGCCATCCGCCCGCCCGCCAGCACGGCCACGCTGGCCACCGCGAGCAGCGCGGCCAGCAGCGCGCCGGGGGACAGCACGTCCTGCTCGTCCTGGACCAGCAGGCCGTCCGCGGCGGCGATGCCCGGCCACGCGGCCAGGTCCGACGGCCCGGCGTTGTCCTGGCTCTCGCTGTGCGCGGTGACGAACGCCTGAGCCTGGGCCGGGTCGCCCAGCCTGAGCTCGACGACGTAGGCCGCCAGCGGGTCAGCCGGCGTGGCGAGGCCGGCCGCGTCCGGTCCGGTGGCCCAGGTCAGCCCGATGTCCCGCACCGGGATCGGCGTGCCAGACGGGAAGTCGCCCATGCAGCCGCCGGCGTTGATGTAGCAGAGGTTCGGATAGGGCGGCCTGGCCGCGGTGACCGCGATCCCGGCGACCGTGAACGTCCGTCCGTCCAGCGTGACCCGGTCGCCGACACCGACGCCGAGCGCCTCGGCGAAGGTCCGCTCGATCACTAGCCCGCCGGGGCGCACCCAGCTTCCCGCGGTTAGCTTCGGCTGGTCCACGGGACCGGGCGCCTCGGCGCGTCCCTGCACCTCAGCTCCCGCCGTCAGGCCATGGGTCCGGAGGACGGCCCACATGTCAGGGAACGGGCCGGCATGGCCGGTGACGCCGGCCGCCCGGGTCAGTTCCGCCGCCTCGGGCGACAGCTCGGGGCGATGGCCGGGCTGGTGCAGAACGGGCAGGTAGGCCACCACGTCCGGGCCCTTCGTGGCGGCCCGGGTCTGCTGGTACGGGTGGCTGGTGACGCCGTGCAGCGCCAGGCCGAGCGTCAGCACCGTGGTGGCGGACGTGATCGCCAGCAGGAGCAGGACGGCCCGGGCCGGGTGACGCCGGATGTCCCGGGCGGCCAGCCGCCCGGTGAGCACGAGCTTGCCCATGGCCGTCACCCTTCCAGGCCGGCCAGGGCGCCCAGGCTGCCCGTGGTGCCGCCGGTCAGCCTGGTCTGGTCCACGAAGGCCCCGTCCCGCATGCCGATGAGCCGGTCGGCGGTGGCCGCGATCCGGGAGTCGTGGGTGACGATGACCAGGGTCTGCCCGGCCGCGTGCAGGCTGTCGAACAGCCGGAGCACCTCGAGGGTGGCCTCGCTGTCGAGGTTGCCTGTCGGCTCGTCGGCCAGGACCACGAGCGGGTCGGCCACCAGGGCCCGGGCGATCGCCACCCGCTGGCGCTGGCCCCCGGACAGCGCCGAGGGCAGGAACCCGGCCCGGTCGGCCAGGCCGACCCGCTCGAGCAGCCCGGTGGCCCGCCGCCGGGCCGCCCGCGGCGACTGGCCGGCCAGCAGCCCGGGCAGCTCGACGTTCTCCACCGCGGTCAGCTCATCCATCAGGTGGAACGCCTGGAACACGAAGCCCACGGCCTCGCGACGCAGCCGCGCCAGGGCCCGCTCGCCCAGCTGGTCGACGCGCCGCCCGGCCAGCCAGATCTCCCCGGCCGAGGCCCGGTCGAGCCCGCCGAGCAGGTGCAGCAGCGTGGACTTCCCGCAGCCGCTCGGCCCCGTCACGGCCACCGTCTCGCCCGCGTCGACGTCCAGGTCCACCCCGTCGACCGCGCGGACCAGGCCCGCGTCCTTCCCGTAGTGCTTGCGCAGCCCGCGGGCGCGCAGCACCGGGGTGCCGCCGGCCGCCTCGGGCCCGGTTTTCTCGTTCATGATCGGTCCTTCCGGCCGGTCCACTTCCGCTCGCAGGCCTCCAGCCAGCGCAGGTCCGCCTGGAGCCGGAGCACGATGCCCTCCAGCAGCAGGGCGGCGTCCGAGCCGGGCGGCTCGGCCATCGCGGCGCGCTGGGTATCCCGCAGACCGCGCAGCAGCTCACGGCGCTGTGCGTCGATGATCGCCAGCGGGTCGGCCAGCCTGGCGGCCGCGGCTGCGATCAGCTTGAGATGGAACTCCGCCAGCCCGGGCCCCGGCCAGCTGGTGTCGGTGACCCAGGCGGCGACCCGCTGCTGGCCGTCGGCGGTCAGCGCGTACACCTTCCGGTCCGGCCGGTCCGGCAGGCCGGCCGCCTGCTCGCAGGTGACCAGGCCGGCCTTCTCCAGCCGGCTCAGGGTGACGTAGATCTGCCCGGCGTTCATCGCGTCCCCGGCCGGGCCGAGCGCCTGCTGCAGCCGGGCGCGGAGCTCGTACCCGTGCGACGGCTCCTTGGCCAGCATGGCCAGCACGACTTCCTGCTGCACCCCGTTCGTCCTCTTTCTCTAACGGTTATCTGTTAACGGTTATCTGTATAGATAGCGGTTATCTCGCGGGGTGTCAAGGCTGCTTCCGTCGCCGGTGCCGTGGTCCGGCGCCCTGTTACGCGTCACGGCGCAATATCCGTCAGCTGACCGATGTCTTGCACTGCAAATTGCAGCAGCATTTTCGATGCAAACAGGTACCGAGTGCATCAGCTGAGGAACTGGATAGACGCGATGGCCCAGACCCGCCCGGCGCAGCTGCGCCAGTGCCGTATCCGGCTGGCCCGCGAGCCGGCCGCGGCGGCTGCCGCCCGCGGTCACGTCCGCGCGGTCCTGCGCGACTGGCAGGTTCCCGTCGACCCCGACATCGCGGTCCTGCTCGCCAGCGACCTGGTGACCAACGCGATCATGACCGGGGTCGGCGAGACCGCCACGCTCGCCGTCAGGTGCTCGAGCGGGCGCCTGCGCATCGACGTCTACGACGGGTCACGCGCCCTGCCGACGGGAAGCGAGGCGGCCACGCGGGAGACCGGGCCCGGCCTGGCGCTGGTCGCGGCGCTGTCCTCCGCGTGGGGCTGCTTCCGCACCCCGGCGGGCAAGGCCGTGTACTTCACGCTCACGTTCCAGACCGTTCGTCCCGACTAGGAAACAACCGACCAGCAAAGGGGAAATGTGAGAAGCATTGCGCTCAGGAGCCCGCAAGGACGGCCGGGTTCAGGTTCTTACTGGATCAAGAGCTCCCTGAGTTACGCCAACGGCAACTGCGTCGAGGTGGCCAGCCTGCCCGAAGGGGAGATCGGCGTTCGCAACAGCAGGGATTCGACCGGACCGGTGCTGCGGTTCACCTCCGACGAATGGCACGCCTTCATCGGAGGTGTGAGAAACGGGGAATTCGACGGCTTCGGCGGGTAGCGCCCCGCCCTGGATGCGATAACAGCAAGAAGCGGATGGCCGGATCCAGGCGTTTCCCGCTCCTTAGAGGACAGCCTCGATGAGGGAGGGGCCCCCGGCGGCGAGGCCGGCCCGCACGTGCTGGGCGAGCTCGTCGGCGGTGGCGGCGCGAGCTGCCGGGATGCCGAACGTCCGGGCCAGCGAGACCCAGTCGATGTCCGGGCCTCCGAGGTCCATCAGCGCCTCGGCGCGGGGACCGCCCGCGGCCGCTCCCACGTTGCTCAGCTCGTGCCGCAGGATCTGGTACTTCCGGTTGGCGAACACGATGGTGAGGATGTCCAGCTGCTCACGGGCGTGGGTCCACAGGGCCTGGGGCATGTACATCCCGCTGCCGTCGCTCTCCAGCACGATGACCTTGCGGCCGGGACTGGCGATGGCCGCCCCGGCCGCGCAGGGGAGCGCGTATCCGATGGAGCCGCCGGTCGGCAGGATCCAGTCGTGCGGCGCCGATCCCGCGGTGTCGGCGAGGAACGAGCGCCCGGTCGTGATCGACTCGTCGACGACGACGGCGTTCTCCGGGATCAGGGCGGCGAGCACCGCGCCGGTCTTGTCCGGGGTCAGCGTCCCGCCGGGGAGGGCCGGCCGGCTGAGCGCGGCCCGGCCCGGGGCCGCGCCGCCCGCGCCCAGCGCGTCGCGCAGCGCCGCCAGCGCGCCGGGGACGTCCTCGTCGGCCCGGGCCAGTTCGTGGATGCGCGTGCCGGGTGACTCCAGCCGGCTGGGCTTGCCCGGGTACGCGAAGAACGCCACCGGGGGCTTCGCGCCGACCAGGATGAG
>Ga0070741_10017368_pt1 | contig 11831 bp, 10 predicted proteins | sample Coa_R1_4_FD_66440 | JGI IMG/M metagenome (GOLD analysis project Ga0070741, IMG submission 66440) | Surface soil microbial communities from Centralia Pennsylvania, which are recovering from an underground coalmine fire - Coalmine... | ecosystem: Environmental > Terrestrial > Soil > Unclassified ...
CGGCGAGCGGCGGCACGCCGGCGATCGCGAGCGTCGCGATCATGAACGTGCGCGACGTCTTCGGGAGGCGCTCCCAGAGGCCGCCCATCTTCCGCATGTCCTGCTCGCCGCCCATCGCATGGATGACGCTGCCGCTGCCGAGGAAGAGGCACGCCTTGAAGAAGGCGTGCGTCACGAGATGGAAGATGCCGGCGGCGTACGCGCCGACGCCCATCGCGAGGAACATGTACCCGAGCTGCGAGACGGTCGAGTACGCGAGCACCTTCTTGATGTCGTTCTGCGTGAGCGCGATCGTCGCGGCCACGAGCGCGGTCGCGGCGCCGATCGTCGCCACCACGCAGAGCGTCTGCGGCGCCATCGCGAAGAGGAAGTTGAGCCGGCCGATCATGTAGACGCCGGCGGTGACCATCGTGGCGGCGTGGATCAGCGCGGAGACCGGCGTCGGGCCGGCCATCGCGTCGGGGAGCCAGACGTAGAGCGGAATCTGGGCCGACTTCCCGGTGGCGCCGACGAACAGGAACAGCGTGACGAGCGTCGCGACCGGCACGCCCCACATCGCCTGCCCCTCGAGCAGATGGGCGTGATCGCGGAGCTCGCGGAAGACGACCGTCCCGTGGCCGGCGGCATCGAGCGTCCAGAAGAGGAGGAAGATGCCGAGGACGAACCCGAAGTCGCCGACGCGGTTCACGATGAACGCCTTGTTCCCCGCCGTCGTGTTCGGGAGCTCCTTGTGCCAGAAGCCGATCAGCCCCCACGAGCAGAACCCGACGCCCTCCCAGCCGACGAACATGAGAAGCAGGCTGTCGGCGAGCACCAGCGTCAGCATCGCGAACGTGAAGAGGTTCAGGTACGCGAAGAACCGCCAGAAGGCCGGGTCGTCGTGCATGTACCCGGTGGCGTACCGATGGATGAGCCCGCCGATCCCGGTGACGACCAGGATCATCACCGCGGAGAGCGGATCGAGCGCGAACGAGACGTCGACGTTGAGGGAGCCGACGTGGATCCACGGGAAGAGGTTCGCGACGAGGCCGGCCGCGCGCTGCTCCTCGTCCATCCCGACGAGCTTGAAGAACGCGACGAGCGACACGACGAACGACAGCCCGACCGTCGTGCAGGCGATCGCGCCGACCGCGCCCTTCCCCATCCGCTTCTGGATCGTCGACCCGCCGAGCCCGAGGACGATCGCGCCCGCGAGCGGCAGCAGCGGAACGAGCGCGAGCCAGGGGGCGGCGATCGGATGCGCTTCGCTCATCCGCGGAGCCGGTCCGTCGCCTCGACGTCGATCGTCTCGAAGCTCCGGTAGATACCGAGGACGATCGCGAGGCCGATCGCAGCCTCCGCGGCGGCGAGCATGATGACGAAGATCGCGAAGATCTGCCCGTCGTACCCGCCGTGGCCGTATCGGGCGAACGCGACGTAGTTGATGTTGGCGGAGTTGAGGATCAGCTCGATCCCCATCAGGATGCCGATCGCGTTCCGCCGCGTCACGACGCAGAAGAGGCCGAGGCAGAAGAGGATCGTCGCGAGGACGACGAAGTGGCCGAGCGTGAGATCGTTCACGCGGCGCCGACCTCTTTCCGCGACAGCACGATCGCCCCGATCAGCGCCGCGAGCAGCACCACCGACGCGATCTCGAACGGCAGAACGTACGTGCCGAGGAAGGCGTCGCCGATGCCCGGCGTGGTCGGGACCGGGTCGCCCGGCTGCCCGACGACCCAGGTCGCACTCGTCGCGACGCGAATCATCCACCAGAGGACGACGCCCGAGAGCACGAGGCCCGGCAGCCGTCCCACGGCCCGGTTCGAGACCTGAACGTCGATCCGGTGCGTCAGCATGACGGCGAAGATCGTGAGGACGAGGATCCCGCCGACGTAGACGAATACCTGGACGACGCCGAGGAAATCGGCGCCGAGGAGCACGAACGTCGCCGCGACGCCGAGGAACGTCCCCATCAGCGCGAACGCCGAGTAGAGGATGTTCCGCCCGAACGCGACGCCGCAGGCGGAGCCCACGGTGACGGCGGCGAAGAGGTAGAAGACCGCGGTGGTGATCGACACGGATCTGTCGGGTTTCCGGGACGTTGACGAACCGCAGGCCTCTACCAAATGGCGGCAGGCAGGGCAAACGGCCGGGCCGCGACATACCGAATTCCGTTGACGCGTGCGGAAGCGCGCACGTATCGTGGCCCCGGCCAAGGGGGGGAACCATGGCGCACCGTCTCGCGTTCGGTCTGGCCGCGCTCGTCCTGCTCGCTTCGCGTCCGTCGTCGGCGTCCACGCTGCCGTCGGATCTGTGTCCGCCGGCACACGACCCGTGCATCGTCACCGGTACCCGGATGCTCGGAACGGACGAGGACATCGACTTCGGCGATCGCACGCTGCTGTTCGAGCGCGTGAAGATGTACTGGACCGGCAACCTGACGTTGCGGGCGCGGCGCATCGAGCTTTCCCTAGGCGACAAGATCATCGAGCGCGCGACCACCCCGACCGGCGCCGGCATGCTGACCCTCATGTGCGACAGCGCCGACATCAGGGGCGACATCCTGAACGTCGGCTCCGGCGTGTTGATGGAAGACTTCGACGGCGTGGCGAACGCCGTGAACCCCGGCTCGACCTTCACCGGTAAGATCCAGGTCAAGGACGACCAGCAGTCCTTCATCGGCATCAACAGCTTCGGGCCGATCACGTTCGGCGCGAAGGTCAAGACGAAGGCGAAGGGGCCGACGCCGTACCCGGCGCAATTCGTGGTCGTCAGCACGCTCGGGGACGTCACCGTGACCGAGAAGGCGCAGATCAAGCTCCGCCGCGCCGTCGCGGATCCGGCCACCGAGCTCGTCTGGCTCGAGGCGCCGTCGGGCACGCTCACCGTCGACGGGCTCGTCGACGCGCGCGCGACCGCCGGCGCGTGGGCCTTCGACTTCGAGGCCGACGGCGACGTCGGCTTCGGGCCCAAGTCCAAGGTCATCGCGACGGGCAAGAACGGCCACGCGCAGGTCGGCATCAACTCGCAGAGCGGGAGCGTCGCCCTCCACGGCCGCGTGCTCGCGTCCTCGAACGCGCAGATCACCGATCCGAACGGCATCGGGGTCTGCGCGGCGGGCGACATCACCGTCGACGCCGCGGCGCAGCTCGTCGAGAAGAGCGGTTCGGGCGGCGTGCTCGTCTTCGGCGCCGGCGGGCAGGTGACCGTCGGGACGGCCGTCAAGGGGGCGAAGGTCCAGCTCAACAAGGACAGCGGCGACGTCGAGATCTGCGGCGACGGCGGCGTGACGATCGCTCCCGGGAGCTCGCTCGTCCCAGCGCCCGCGGCGCTCGGCTCGGGATGCCTGTCGGCGACCTCGCCGACGCAGTTCGACCTCGACTGCAACCACTGACGCGCGGAACACGGGTCGCGGACGGCGTCCGCGACCGCGTCAGCGCGCGATCGTCACGGCGCCCGTCGTCTCGGGGAAGACGTCCACCCAGACGTGGTGGCGGCGCCCGATGCCGATCCCGCGCGTCTGCGTCGTCGGGCCGTCGGGTTGCGGGAGGTCGTGGACGTCGATCCAGTGGACGGTGGAGCGCACGCGGCCGAACGCGGTCGGCCGCAGGAGGTAGATCCGCCCGACGCCCCGCTTGAACTGCGTCACGCCGGGCGGGAGCACCCACACACCGATCGCGCCGCCGTCGGGCGCGAGCGTGAACGCGCCCGACGCCGAGTCGCAGCCGAAGCGCCCGTCGGCGACCGGGCTCCGATGGAGCGTGCCGTCGGACCAGACGTAGCGGCCGACCTGCACCGTATCCGCGGCGCGCGACCTCGGCGCGGGCAGAATCGACAGGATCGCGTCGTTCAGGAGATCGCCGCCGCCCTCAGCCGCCGCCTCGCCGTCGTCGGAGTGGCCGCAGCCGAAACGGTCGACGTCGCCCGGGTCGTTCCCGAGGTGCGCGAACGTCGGCACGTCGACCGCGTTCGACTTCGGGAAGATGTAGCCGATCATGTCCTCGCCGAGCCCCTCGATGAAGCGCCAGCGGGCGCCGAGCGCGGCCATGACCCAGCCGTGCACGGGGCCGTTGGCGGGTACGGCGAGATCGTCCGGACCCGAGAAGTCGTGCACGTAGGTGTACGGAAAGAGCTCGCCCGGCGTGGTGACGAACTGCGCGTCGCCGATCGTGTACCAGGCGACCTCGGTCTTGAACTGGTTCCCCTGCTCCTTCCCGTCCGGCGTCCGCGGCGACTGCACGCCGTTCACGTACACGTCCTTGTACGGAAAGACGCCGAGCGCGCCGCCGATCTGGAAGATCGCGTTGTCGAGGTTCACGAACAGTGCCTTCCGTCCGAACGCGATCGTCGATGACACCGAGTCGGCGCCGGCGTCGAGCGCGCGCTCCGCCCAGGTCGCGACCCGTTCCCCGCGCGCCTCGTTCGAGAGCGTGTACCCGTACGCGACCGGCGTCCCGCTCGTGTCGTAGATCGTGCGGCAGCCGCCGTTGCCGGGGACGCTGTGCTCGCCGACCGGCACGAAGGACCGGAGGGCGTCGAACACCTTCGGCATCTCGACCGACCCGACGGCACCCGCCATCGACACGGCGACGCCGCCGTAGTGCGCTTCGAGCGCGGCACGAGCAAAATGGTGCCAGTCGGAGGAGAGATGGAGCCGGTCCTGGTCGTCGTCCGAGAAGCCGAGCTCCTCGGCGTGGATGCCGTAGTTGACGAGCGTCGCGATCACGTGGCCCTTCGCGTCGCGCGCCTGCATCGCGCCGACCGTCTCGTCGGCGACGAACGGATACGAAGACCAGCACGGCACCAGATCGTCGGGATGGATCTGGCCGAAGCGGAGGAACGCGGGCACCGTGTTCCGCGCCGCCTGCTCGATGCCCGCCGCGGTCCGGGCGACGAGGAACTCGACGTAGAACGGGTCGACGCCGGAGACGATCTGCGTCGGCCCGCCGATCCCGATCGTGTCGGGCGCGGACTCGTCGTGCGTCGAGCTCATGAACATCTCGTCGAGCTGGACGCCGTCGGCGTGCACCTTCTGGCGAACGAGGTCCCATATCTCCCGGAAGACGCCCTCGTTGTCGACGACGGTGATCGAGATCGTCTTCGACCGGTTCCCGACCACGATCGTCCGCGCCGTGATCGGATCGAGCACTTCCGTCGGGATCCGGTTCTGCCCGCTCCCGCCGTTCAGGTAGATGCCGTCCCAGCGGCCGTCGGGGGGACGGACGCCGCCGTTCGCGGTCGGCGTCGGACAGTCGACGAACGGCTCGGGCGGGTCGGCGTCGTAGCGGCCGTTGCCGTTCAGGTCCTTGTACGGCTCCTCGAGCGCGAAGAGATGCGGGCCGTCGAAGGTACCCGTCGCGTCGCACGCGGCGGCGTCGGGCACGAGCGACCCGGCGGCCGGCGGCGTGACGTCGACCGTCCACGCGCCGACGCGGAACGGCGGCGCGGCGGCCGCGAGGGTGGGAACGAACGCGACGGCGACGAGTACGACGAGCCGGAAGCGGGACATGATGGCCTCCCGGCCGACGCTCTAGGCGCGCGGCGGAGCGGTTGTCAACGACGACTTGGGCGACGGCGGCCGACGTCAATACGTCGGGCTCGCCCGCCCGGCGCCGGCGGCGAGATAGCCGCGCACGGTGTCGCGCGCGAACGCGCGCGCCGCGACGGGATCGAACGGCGCGCCGTCGTCGAGCTTCCCGGCGTAGTCGAAGAGCGGCGTGAAGAGCTGTCCCTGGTCCGGTGCCGCGCGGAGCGTGAAGCGCTCGTGCGTCGCGACGATCTCGCGCCACGCGTCGCGGACGTCGTCCCAGAACGCCTCGGTCCGCTCGCGGTAGCGGCGCGCCGCGGAGTCGTCGAAGCGCGCGAGCCGCTCGTAGCGGTTGAGCCCGACCTCCTCCGCGACGACCGGATCGGCGGCGATCGGACGGCCCGCGGCGTCGAGCGCGATCTTCCAGTTCTGCTCCTGCTGGATCCAGCCGGTCGGCGTGATGGTGTGCCGGTTCGTCCCGACCAGGACCTGGTAGTCCTTCCGGACGGAGAACTCGCGCCGCGGCAGCGGGCGCCACGTCGTCGAGCTCTCCCACGTCGACACGTTCCCGACGTGCTGCCAACGCCCGAAGCCGGCGTAGCGCGGGGAGTCGTCGACCTGGAACACCGACTGCGTCCACGTGCCCTTCGCCTGCGCGGCGGTGAGCCGCTCCTTCGCCCAGGTGTCGTTGCCGCGATATGCGAGCAGCTCGCGCGCCTCGTACTGCCAATCCTGGCGCCAGTGCTTGGTGACGAACGGCCCCTCCACCTTCCCGTCCTTGCCGCGAATGAACATGACGAGCAGGTGCTGCAGGCTCACGAACCGCGGCTCGTCGCGCAGCACGTAGACCAGTTCGGTGCCCCACGACTGATACGGCCGGTCGGGCACGAAGCCGGGTCGGAATCCCGCCACCTCGAGGAAGTCGAAGCTCGCGCGATACGTCCCCGCCATCGCGAGGATCGCGCGCCGGTCCCGCTCGCGCGGTGCGAGGTCCGGCTCGTGAAGCGCCTGCCACGCCGGCCCGGGCGTCGTGTCGAGCTCGACCGCCGCCCCCTGCGTCGTCCCGCCGCGCGGCGCGACGCCGTCGCCGTCGCGGAACGGCCAGGCGAAGGTGAACTGGTGCGCGGGCGCGATCGCCGGCGGCGAGCCCGTGCCGGGGCGCCGGATGCATCCGGCAGCGAGCAGCAGACCGGCGACGAGCGGGATCACGCGCGCGACCATCGTCCGAGATTGCCCCGCCCCGGCCGACGGCGCCAGAGCCGTGTCCGGGGCTTCCGCTAGTACCTCCGCACCGCGCCCTTCGTCGCAAGCCGTATCGTATTGCGGATCGTCCCGGCGCCGGCGTCCAGGACGACGTCGACCGTCGGAGCGGTGAGCGGACCGAGCTCGACGTGCTTCGCCTTGACGAGGATCACCTCGCGCAGGAAATCCACCTTGACGGCGACCTGCGCGGTCCCCTTCTTCTGGCTGAGCGTGAACGCATCGCCCGTGCGCGCGAGGTCGGTGAAAGTGCGGGTGAACGTCGGGCCGAAGTCGAAACGAACGCTCGCGAGCGCTGCAGGCGTCTGCCCGTTGCTGGCGAAGCCGCCGCGGAAGCTGAGCACGTCGAGACCCTGTCCGCCGAGTCTCGCCCGCACCGTCGCCGGGAAGAAGGGCGGCTCGATGAGCGCGCCGCGCACCCGCCCGAGACGGTACCGGCCGCCGGTCAGCCCGACCTTGCCGAGCGCGTCGGGCAGACCGGTGCCGCGGAAATGGAACTCGACCGCCGCGGACGGGTCGATCAGTCCGGCGAGCGTCGTTCTCGCGATCCGCATCCGGAACCGACCGCGGCTCGAGCCCTTCAGGTTCGGCACGATCGCGAACCGCACGCTCGCGTCCTTGAACACGAAGCCCCTGCCCTTCTTCGTGAGCGTGAACGTCCTCGCGAACCCGCCGACGTCGACGGTCACCGGGTCGGTATAGGTCGGCGATCCGCCGCCGTCGTCGTAGAAGCCGGATGCGACCAACGTGTCCTTGCCGGCGCCGCGGAGCTTCACCGCGACGGTGCGCGGCAGGAAGTAGGAGACGACCGGTATCTCCGTGCTCGGGGGTGGCGGTGGCGGGGACTGCACCACCGCGTTCAACGCGACCCGCCGCGGCGAGGCGCCGGCTGCCCCCGAGGGCCCGGCCGTGCCGGTCGTGAGGTCGACGGCGGTGACCGTACCGCCGGCGTCGGCGACGAACGCCCGCGAGGCGTCGGACAGGACCGCGATGCCGTTCACCGCGGGACCGCTCGGCAGCGCGATCGACCGCTCGAAGGCCCCGGTCGCCATCGTGTAGACGTCGATCGACGGTCCCGCGCGGTCGAGCACCCAGGCACGCGGACCGGCGACGGCCACGTCGACCTGCGTGCCGAGATCGGGGGTGAAGGCGCCGGGCACCGGAGCGAGGGTCGCGGTCGTGAAGAACTGCGCCGCATCGTCGCCGACGACGATGATCGTCGCACCGTCGGTCGACACCTTCACCTCGTGCGCCGCGGCCGACACCGGGACGGTCGCGAGCGTCGAGCCGTCGGCCGGCGACGCCTTCACGAGCGTCGCATTGGCGACGTCGAGGGCGAAGAGGGCCAGGCCGTCGGTCGCGACGTCGAGCGCTTCGATATCCGGCGCCGTCGTCGCTTCCGGGAACAGCTGGAGCTCGGTGCTGCCGAACGTCGAAGCGTCGAGCACCTCGACCTGCTCCGTCCCGGCGATCGACGCGTAGACGAGCGTGTCGTCGGGCGCGACGGCGATGTCGGACACGCCGTCGCCGGTATCGAAGTCGACGGTCGTGATCGGCGTGTTCGTGGTCGCGTCGATCGCCGTGACGGACGAGAGGCCCTCGAGCCCGGTGGCGACGTTCCCGGAGTACACCCGCGCGTGATCCGGCGACACCGCGACGGCCTGCGGCGAGGTGTCGACGGGGATGGCGGCGTGGAGCGGCTGGAGCGTGCCGGCGTCCAGCGCCGAGACGTCGGCACCGCCGCCGTTCGCGGTGTAGACGGTCGGCGTGACCGACGATTGCGCCATGCCGGCGAACGCCGATCCGGCAACCAGTCCGACGGCCAGGGCCCACGTACCGATGGTCTCCTTCACGCGCTCCTCCGCCGCGACGGGGCCGGCCGTACGTATCCGCGGGCGGAGCGTGTGTCCACCGGCGGCGCACGACGTTCCGCCCGCAGGGATTGCGACGCAGGGCCGGACCGCTACATCGGACGCATGGCGACCTCGAAGAAAGCCGGCATCCCCCGGAAGCGGCCCGCCGCTCCGCGCCGCTGGTCCGCCGCGGTCACGCGTCGGAGCGACGCGCTCACGCTCGAGCCGGACGTGTTCAGGCAGACGGATCCCGCCGCCATCGCAGCCTCGCTCAAGCGGTCCGCCGAGCGCAGCCGGCGCCGCAAGGGAACGCCGTACCAGTCGGCGATGTCGATGCTGACGTTCTATCTGAACCGCGCCGGCCGGAACGTCCCTACCAAGCAGAAGCGCGTCCTCGAGCGCGCCAAGACGGAGCTGCGGGAAGCGTTCGGCCGCGCCTGACGCGCCCGCCCCGCCCGGACGGGCCCGGCCCACGACCGCCGGCGGCGTCCGGCGACGCTCGCACGCCGCGCGACGCCGCGGTATCGTCCGGTCCCGCGGAGACCGGACCGGTGCCCGAGCTCGACCACGCCGCCTTCGACGCGGACAACCACTACTACGAGGCGCTCGACGCCTTCACGCGCCACCTCGACCCGCGCCTCGGGCCGCGCACCGTGCAGTGGGCCGACGTCGGCGGCCGGCGCTACCACGTCGTCGCGGGGCGCCTGAGCCGCGCGGTCGCCAATCCGACGTTCGACCCGATCGCGAAGCCCGGCGCACTCCACGACTACCTCCGCGGCAACCCGGACGGCCGCTCGCCGCTCGACCTGCTGCGCGACCGGGAGCCGATCCGTCCCGAGTACCGCGACCGCGAGGCGCGGCTCCGCGTCCTCGACGCGCAGGGCCTCGAGGCCGTCTGGCTCTTCCCGACGCTCGGCATGCTGTACGAGGAGCTGCTGAAGCACGACCCCGAGGCGGTGACGCTCGTGTTCCGCGCCTTCAACCGCTGGCTCGAGGAGGACTGGGGCTTCGCATACCGCAGGCGCATCTTCGCGGCGCCGTATCTGAGCCTCGCCGACGTGCGCTGGGCCGTGGAGGAACTCGAGTGGGCCCTCGATCGCGGCGCCCGGATCGTCTGCATGCGGCCCGCGGCGCCGTCGACGGCCGACGGCCCGCGCTCGCCGGCCCACCCGTCGTTCGACCCCTTCTGGGCGCGCGTCGCGGAGGCGGGCGTCACCGTCGTCGTCCACGCCGCCGACAGCGGCTACTCGAGCCACGGCTATGCGCGCGACGGCTTCAGCGCGACGTTCGAGGACAACTTCAGCCCGAACGTCCGTCTCTTCCACATCGACCGCGCGATCCACGACTTCCTGGCGACGCTCGTCTTCGAGAAGCTCTTCGAGCGCTTTCCGCGGCTCCGCATCGCGTCGGTCGAGAACGGCTCGGAGTTCCTCCCCGCATTCCTCCGCCGGCTCGGGTCGGTCGCGCGGACCTACGCCGGATGGTTCGGCGAGGACCCGGTCGAGACCTTCCGCCGCCACGTCTGGATCAATCCGTTCTGGGAGGACGACGTGTGCGAGGTCGTCGCGCTCATGGGTCGGGAGCGCGTGATCTTCGGCTCGGACTGGCCGCACATCGAGGGGATGCCGCGGCCACTCGACTACGCGCGCGAGCTCGAGCCGCTGCCACCCGACGCGCGACGGATGATCCTGTGCGAGAACGTCCGCGCCCTGAACGAGCCGCTGCGTTGATCGGCGCGCGGCTCGCTCTCGCGATGCTCCTCGGCGTGCCCGCGGTCGGCACGGCCGCCGAGCTCCGCTGTCCCGCGACGCTGACGGTCGAGGAGAAGCCCGACGCGCCGTCCGCGTGGACCGCGGACCCGGCGCGCGTCGAGCATCCGTTCGAGCGCATCGAGGTGCTCACCGGGGCGCCCGGGGAGGAGCGGAAGGAGTTCCCCGCCTCGCTCGTGCCCGACGACGAGAAGCGGAGCGGACGGAAGCTCACCCAGACGTGGCGGCTCGCGAGCTACCGGCGCGACGGCGTCGTGCTCGTGTGTCGCTATCGCGGGACGTCGGCCGCGCTCGCGAGCGCCGTTCCCGCCGACGTCGCCACGTGCGAGCAGACGGTCGGCTGGGACGCGAAGAAAGGGGTCACCGACGTGCCCGGCTCGCCGCCGACGATGATCTGCCGCTGAGCGGGCTCGCCGGGCCCGGGGTTCACGAGCACGCGCGCGCCGGCGAGGGAGGTCCCGCCGCCGCGCGGCTCAGCCGCGCTCGGCGCCGCCCTCGGGCGCCGCGAACTCGTTCACGTACCGGAGCCCGCGCTCGAGGATCGGCGCGATCTCCGGATCCGTCTCGCCGGCCTTCTTCGGCTTGTAGGCGACGACGGGCGCCTTCACGAACTTCCGGACGAGGCTCTCGAGCGAGTAGTCCGCGCCCTCGAACTCCGGCGTGTGGTGGATCGCGCCGGTCGGACAGGGCTCGCTGCAGAGGCCGCAGTACATGCACTTCGCCATGTCGATGTCGAAGCGCGTCATCACGAGGCCGCCCGCCGCCTTGTCCTTCGTGGCGTCGATCACGATGCAATCGATCGGACAGGCGCGCTCGCACGCGAGGCACGCCGTGCAGATCTCGAGATCGACCTCGAGGATGCCGCGATAGCGGAACGGCAGCGTGTCCTGGACGCGGACGCCGTCGGGCAGCCGGTCCGGATACTGGATCGTGTACGGCCGGCGGACGAGGTGGGAGAACGTGACCGCCATGCCGTCGGCGATCGTCAGCGCCGCGTCCTTGATGTTCCGGAAATATGCCCCGAGGCCCATGGTCGCTATCCCGCCACGCGCGCCGTCGACAGCGGATTGAAGCTGAGCTCGCCGCGCGAGAGCCCGGCTCGCCGGAGGTGGTACACGACCCGCCACGCGAAGACCGCGAGCAGCGCGGCCGCGAAGAGGCAGAGCGCGACGCGCACCGCCGGGACGCCGTCGGGGAAGGCGACCATCCATGCCGCGGTCCCGAGCAGGTTCACGAACGCGATCGGCACGAGGTACTTCCAGCACATGATCATCATCTGGTCGACGCGGATGCGCGGGAGCGTCCAGCGGAGCCACACCGCGACGAACACCCAGAAGTACGACTTCAAGAAGAAGAGCCCGAACTGCAGCACGGTCCGGAGGACGGGCGCACCGTCGAGCGCCCACGGAAGCTGCCAGCCGCCGAGGAAGAGCGTCGTGACGA
>Ga0070741_10017369_pt1 | contig 11831 bp, 14 predicted proteins | sample Coa_R1_4_FD_66440 | JGI IMG/M metagenome (GOLD analysis project Ga0070741, IMG submission 66440) | Surface soil microbial communities from Centralia Pennsylvania, which are recovering from an underground coalmine fire - Coalmine... | ecosystem: Environmental > Terrestrial > Soil > Unclassified ...
CGCGCCGGGGACGGGGACGCCGGAGGTGGCGGGCTTCAGCAGCCGTGAGATCGTAGCGCTGGTGCGCGGCCTGCGCGGCCTGAACCTGGTGGGCTTCGATGTGGTGGAGGTCGCTCCGCAGTACGACGCCGCCGAGGTCACCGCGCTGCTGGCCGCCAACCTGGTCTACGAGTTCCTGATGCTGCTGGCCGCGGCCCGCAAGCCGGCGGCAGAGTAGTCTCAGCGCTAGTAGCCGCGGTGCGGGTCCATGACGTTGCGCAGGGGCTCGCCCTTGAGAAGCCGCGTGACGTTGTCGCAGAGGAGGTCGATGGCGCGCGACATATAAAGCGGCGAGCTGCCAGAGGCGTGCGGCGTCAGGATGACGTTGGGCAGGTCCCAGAACTCGCTCTCGGCTGGCAACGGCTCTTTGTCGAAGACGTCCAGCGCGGCGCCGGCAATCGTCTTCTCTCGCAGCGCCCTGATGAGCGCCTGCTCGTCGACGATGGGCCCGCGCGAGATGTTGATCAGGACGGCGTTCGGCTTCATCATCGCCAGCTGGCGCTCGCCCAGAAGGTGATGAGTTTCGTCGGTCAGCGGCATGGAGATGGCCACGTAGTCGCTCTGGCGTAGCAGGTACTCCAGGTCGGACGGCGGCAGCACTTCGGCGATCTCCGGCCGGCCCGCGGCGGCGCCGCTGCTGCGTTGCTCAACGGAGCGCCGCATCGCCAGGATGCGCAGACCGAAAGGCCGGGCGCGTTCCACAATGGCGTTGCCGATGGAGCCGAGGCCGAGGACGCCGAGCGTCTGGCCGCAGAGCTCGCGGCTGAGGTAATCTTTCCAGGCGCGGTTGGTCTGCGTGCGCAGCGCGGCCGGAAAGCCCTTGCAGAACGTCAGGATGGCGCCCAGGACGTACTCGCTGATGGGGATGGCGTGGACGCCGCTGGCAGTCGTGATGACGACCTTGCCGTTGCGGGCGATCGGGTGGTCCTGCAAGCGGTCGGCGCCGGCGGCGGTCGACTGGATCCAGCGCAGGTTCGGCGATAGGGCCTCGAGCTGCGTGGGGACGATCGGTGTGCTGAAGAGCACCGTGCAATCTGACATGATGCGGCGGTAGTTGACTTCGGCTTCTTCGGGGGTCTCTCTCTCCGGCTCCTTGACCTCGTAGGGCTCGTACCAGACCTTGCGGCCCTCCCGGTAGACGCGTAGCTGCGGCGGTGTAAGTCGCGTCACCTTAACACGGGAATCGATTGAACCAGCGCGTTTTATAAGCTCATCGGCCAGGCCCAATGCTATGACGATGTTAACTGCTGACATCAGCAACGTATTATATAGATAGGTTTGTACTGGGTACACTGAACGCAAAGCGAAATAAGAGATGACAGCGCAAGCGCAGGGCCACCCGCACGCAGAAGAAGCCGGGTCCGGCAAAAAGACCTCAGCCGCGTTGCTTTCCGTCGCGATAAACCTGGCGCTGATCCTTACGGAAGGCGCAATATTCCTGTTTACGGGCTCGCTTTCCGTCTTCGCCGATGCCGCCCACTCTCTCTTCGACCTGGCGGCGTCCGTCTTCGCTGTCTGGGGCGTCCGCATGGCCGCTCGGCCGCCCAGCCGGCTGCACCCCTACGGCCACGAGAAGTTCGAAAACGTCTCGTCGCTCATCCAGGTGCTGATGATCGGCATCATCGCGCTGGTCGTGGTTGGTGAGGTCGCGTTCAACCTGGCGAACGGCTACGACCTGCACGTCTCGATGGCTGCCGTGGCTGTGCTCGGGGTGACGGTCTTCGTGGACCTCGGGGCAGCGCGCTACATCGGCTCCGTGGCGGAGGAGCACCACTCCTACGCCCTGGAGGCGGACGCTTATCATTTCACAACCGACCTCTGGGCCAAGCTGGCCGCGCTGGGCGGCCTGACGGCCGCCCGCTTCGGCGCCGACTGGGTGGACCCGATCGGGGCGTTGACGGTGGCGGCGATCATGCTCTACATCGCCGCCAAGCTGGGCCTGCGCAGCACAGGCGTGCTGCTGGACCGCGCGCCCGGCGGCCCGCTGGAGGAGCAAGTGCGCCAGATCCTGGCGGAGGAAGCCGGCCCTGACGGCTACCACTCGCTGCGGATGCGGCAGTCCGGCAAGTGGGTGTTCCTGGACGTGGTCGTGCACGTGCCGACGGCCTCCACCTTTGCCGAAGCGCACCAGCGCGCGCACCAGGTCTCGACCCGCCTGCGCGAGGAAATCCCTCAGGTGCGTGACGCGATCGTCCACGTCGAGCCGGAGGACCACGTTCAGCACGCCGACGGCGCCCACTATGATGGCTAGCTAGCCGGAACGGCCCGCAGAAGCGGCCGTGTGAGATAATCGACCCGCGATGGACGTATCTGAGCTGGGTGAATTCGCGCTCATCGACCGCCTGACCGCAATCCTCGGCGCGCCGGCGAGCGGCGAGGTCGTTCTCGGTGCGGGCGACGACGCCGCAGCCTGGCGCTCCGGCGGCACGGTGTGCCTGGCCACGACCGACACGATGGTGGCCGGCGTGCACTTCCAGCCGGAATGGGATGCCTGGCGCGATCTGGGCTGGAAAGCGCTGGCCAGCAACGTCAGCGACATCGCAGCCATGGGCGGCGTGCCGGAGACAGCGCTGGTTACGCTGGCGGTGCCCTCGCGTCAGCCGGTGGAGGCGCTGGACCAGCTTTACGAGGGCCTGCGCGACTGTGCGGCGGCCTACGGCGTGACCGTCCTCGGCGGCGACGTGGTGGCCGCGGCGCAGCTGACGATAACCATCGCCCTGCTGGGCCGCGCCCAGCTGGATGGGCGCGGCGAGCCGCTGCTCTTGCGGCGGGATGCCGCGCGGCCCGGCCAGAGCATCGCGGTCACCGGCACAATGGGCGATTCAGCAGCTGGCCTCCGCATCCTCTGCGGCGCGCGCCCGCCGGAAAGCCCACTGGTGCGCGCACACCTGCGGCCGCAGCCGCCGTTGGCGGCTGGCCAGGCAGCGGTGCATCTGGGCGTGCGCTGCGGCATGGACATCTCCGACGGACTGGTACAGGACCTGGGCCATATCTGCGAGCGCAGCGGTGTGGGCGCCGTCCTGCAGGCGGACGCGATACCAATCAGCGAGCCGTTGCGGCAGGCATTTCCGGAGGAGGCATTGGCGCTGGCGGCAAGCGGCGGCGAGGACTACCAGCTGCTGCTGGTCGCCGACGAGGGCTTGCTGTACCGCCTGCGCGACGCCATCGACGTGCCGCTGACCGTGATCGGGCGGACGGTCGCTGGGCCGCCCCAGGTGCGCCTGCTCAACGCCGAAGGCGCCGAAGTATCGCTTGCGACTGCGGGCTGGGAGCACCTGCAATGACGACGAATCGCGCCGGGGCACTGGTCTCCGGCGGCCCGGAGGAGACGCGCCGCCTCGGCGAACGCCTGGGCGCCGTGCTGCGACCCGAGGACGTGATACTGCTCTCCGGTGAGCTGGGCGCCGGCAAGACTGTCTTCGTCGAGGGGCTGGCGCGCGGGCTGGGGGTCGCTCACGCCGTCAGCAGCAAGTCGTTCGTCCTGCTGGGCGAGTACACCGGCCGCATCAAGCTCTACCACGCTGACCTCTACCGGCTGGAGAGTGTCGAGCAGGTGGAGGAGCTGGGGCTGGACGACTACTGCAGCGACGGCGCGCTGGTGGTCGAGTGGCCGGAGCGGGCCTGGGACCTCTTCTCGGGCGACGCGCTGGTTGTGCGTTTCAGCATTGTCGACGAGAGCAGCCGCGAGCTAACGTTGGAGGCGCGGGGGCCGCGCGGCCGCGAGCTTGCGGTGGCGCTGGCCGCCTAGCCCGGCATGGAGCTCTCGATCGACACTGCCTCCGAGCTGGCCTCGCTGGCGCTTTCGCAGGAAGGCGAGCTGCGCGCCGAGGTAAGCTGGCTCTGCCGTCGCAACCAGACAGCGGAGCTGCTGCCCACGCTGGAGCGCCTGCTGGCCCAGATGGGCGCCAGCAAGCGAGACCTCACGGCCGTCTTCGTGAGCCTGGGGCCGGGTATGTATACCGGCCTGCGTGTCGGCATCAGCGTGGCGCAGGGGCTGGCCTTCGCGCTGAAGCTGCCGGCGGCTGGAGTCGGCCGCCTGGAGTTGGACGCGCTGGCCTATGCCGCCAGCGACCGCCCGATCCTGCCGGTGCACACGGCGGGCCGCGGTGAGCTGGCCTGGGCCGTCTATGAGGCCGTCGATGGCGGCGTGCGTGAGCTGCGGGCACCTGGCCTCAGCTTGCCGGAGACGATGCTGGCGGAGGCGCCGGCCAACGCCCTCTTCTGCGGCGAGGTCAAGCCGGACCTGGCGGAGATGATCCGAGAGAAGTTGCCGCAGGCACGCATCGCGGCGCCCCCGGCCAGCGGCCGCGCCGCTCTCCTGGCGCGGGCCGGCTACCGGCGCCTGCTGCGCGAGGGTGCCAGGGCGCCCGGACTGCTGCGGCCCATCTACCTGCGCGAAGCCGTCGCAGATACGAAAAGCGGCTAGACCTAGAGCCGCCGCAACAGGGACAATAGCTCTCGATGGAACGCACCCTGGTACTGGTAAAGCCCGACGCCATGCAGCGCGGCCTGGCCGGAGAGATCATCGGCCGGCTGGAGCGCCGCGGCCTGCGCATCGTCGCGCTGCGGCTGCTGCTGATGGACGAAGCGCTGGCTAAGCGTCACTATGGCGAGCATGAGGGCAAGCCGTTCTTCCAGGAGCTTGTTGACTTCATAACCGCCTGTCCCATCATCGCGGCCGTCTTTGAGGGGCCGAACGCTGTCGAGGTGGTGCGGCAGACCATGGGCGCCACCGACCCCAAGAAGGCAGCGCCGGGCACCATCCGTGGCGACCTAGCGCTGGACATCGGCCACAACCTCATCCACGGCTCGGACTCCCAGGCGAACGCTCAGCGGGAGATCGCGATCTTCTTCGGTGAGGGCGATATCCTCTCCTACGAGCGGGATATAGATCGCTGGGCACTGGGGCAGGGCTAGCGGGCTACTGGATGCGTACGACCGGGGTAGCCGCTTGCCAGAGGCTCTCCAGATCGTAGTATTCGCGCTCTTCCGGCGCGAAGATGTGCAGGACAACGTCGCCCAGGTCCAGCAGCACCCAGCCGGACTCCGCTGAACCCTCCTGGTGCCGCATCTTGAGATCCATCGTCTTCAGCTCTTCGCGGATGGCCTCCAGGAGCGCGTTGATCTGCCGCTCCGAGGTGCCGCTGGCGATAACGAAGTAGTCGGCGAAGGTGGCGACTTTGCGGATGTCCAGCAGGAGGATGTTGTCGGCCTGCTTATCGGAAAGCAGATCGACGATGCGGCGGGCGAGGTCGGCAGCGTCGAGGCGTTCAGCCAAGGTGCGGTGCGGCCGGCCCGGTGGTTAATCTTCCAAACACTTGCTGATTCAGTATAACATGAGGTCAGAATGAATCCGGAAACCGTCGTCGTCGCCATGTCCGGCGGCGTCGATTCCTCCGTCGCGGCTGCGCTGCTACAGCGCCAGGGCTACAACGTTATCGGCATCACCATGCGCCTGTGGACACAGGAGGACGCCGAGGCCTCTCGCTACCATAAGCGCTGCTGTTCCATCGAAGACACGGCCGACGCCCGTGCCGCCTGCGACGTCCTGGGCATCCGCCACTACGTCCTCAACTTCGAGCGCGACTTTGCAGAAAGCGTTGTCGATTACTTCGTCGAGGAGTACAGCCGGGGCCGGACTCCCAACCCTTGCCTGGCCTGCAATGACCGCGTCAAGTTCCGGCCGCTGCTGGAGCATGCCGTGGCCCTGGGCGCCGACTACCTGGCGACGGGCCACTACGCGCGCGTGCGGCGCGGCAAAAACGGCTTCGACCTCTGGCAGGCCGTAGATCCCGAGAAGGACCAGTCCTACGTGCTCTACACGCTGGGCCAGCGCGAGCTTTCGCGGACGCTGCTGCCGATCGGTGAGTTGAATAAGACGGAGGTGCGGCAGCTAGCCCGCGAGCTGGGTCTGCCCAACGCCGACAAGCCGGATTCTGTGGACATCTGCTTCATCCCCAGCGGCGACTACCGGGCCTTCGTGCGGGAGCGCGTGGAGGCGCGGCGCGGCGACATCGTCGATGTCGCTGGCAACCGCCTGGGCCATCACGATGGCATCGTCAACTTCACGGTCGGGCAGCGGCGTGGCCTGCCGGCGCGCGGCGGCCAGGAGCCGCTGTTCGTCATCGAGATCGACGCCGCCAGTAACACGGTCGTTGCCGGCCCGCGCGAGGAGCTGCTGGCCGGCGAGGCGCTCGCCGAGGACGTCCGTTTTGTGGCCGGCCAGCCGCCGCCGCTACCCCTGATGGTCGAGGCGAAGGTGCGCTACCGCAGCCGGCGGGTGCCGGCGACGCTTTTCGCCGAGGGCGCCGGCCTGCGCGTGCGCTTCGAGGAGCCGCAGCGGGCACTGACGCCGGGGCAGGCCATCGTCTTCTACGAGGGTCAGCGCGTTTTGGGCGGGGGCATAATCGCCGGCCGGACGGTCGCCGTGGGGACGGATCGCGTTCGCGCCGTGGAGCCGGCCCTGCCATAATGAGGGTCGCGCCAGGCAGAGGCCGGTTTGAGGAATTTGAGGGCCGGTTTGGGGAATTTGAGGGAAGGTAGAGTGTATGGGCATCGATAACCTGCAAGACCTCAGAGATGTCTGCATTGTCGCTTTTACCATCGCCGGCACCATCTTGTTCATCCTGGGCATCATCGTTGCGTTACTGCTGGTTTTCATCCTGCTGGCGCTGCGATCGGCCGTCTCCAACGTCAGCAGTGCGGTGAAGGAGAGCGTGGCGCCAGCGCTGGAGAACCTGCGTGAGAGCTCAGAGAATGTGCGCAACACCTCGTCCTATCTCAGCGAGACGGCTGTCAAGCCGATCATCCGCTTCTACAGCGTGATGGCGGGCGGCAAGCGCTTCGTCCGCATCATGGGCGGGCTCATGCGTTTCGGCAGGAAAGGCTAGTGAGGTTGCTGCGCGGCCTGCTGATTGGTCTGGGGCTGGGATTCCTCGTCTCGCGGTTCGCGAAATCGAATCGCAAGGAGGCTGCGGCGCAGCCTGACTACGACGATGAGCCTTCGCTGGAGCCAGACGACGGCGTGACCGCGAAGGCGGGCAGAATCGCTTACGCGATCAAAGAGCAGTTCCGCTATGCCTGGAGGGAAGCGGCCGCGGAGGCCGGCCAGCACGAAGAGGAGCTGCTGCAGGAGTTTCGCGGCTACCAGCGCAAGCCGCCACGCGAGAAGAAGCGCGGCCTCTTCCGCCGCGGGTAGCCTTCCCCGTTAGCGTTCGGGACTAGCTGAGGGAGTGGGATTCGCCCAGGCGGGCGGGCGTCCCGGACGGGCCGTCTGGCCGCCCGAACCCACGAGGGCCATGCATCTTTCCCCAACGCTAGCAAGCTCGGCAAACTGGCGGAGGGAGTGGGATTCGAACCCACGGTACCCGGTGAGGGGTACACACGCTTTCCAGGCGTGCCCGTTCAACCGCTCCGGCATCCCTCCGTTGAAGACAGCGTGCTCAAACAGCGCTGCGGTGCGTCAGGGCTGGCGGAGGAGGTGGGATTCGAACCCACGATGCCGGAAAACCGGCATAGCGGTTTTCGAGACCGCCGCATTCAACCGCTCTGCCACCCCTCCGCAGATACAAGTTTAAGGCTTTTCCCGCCTCCGCGCCTTATCTGCCGTTGAGCAGCAGGCCGTCCAGGATGCGCAGCAGCGGCCTGGAGAGCGTCGATAGCCGGTCTCGCGGGTCGTCGGCGTAGGCGACCAGATCGGCCGGAGCGCCTTCCTCGATGCCGGGCAGGCCAAGGTAGCGGCGCGCCGCCCAGGAGCCGCCGGCCAACGCCGTCTCCAGCGGCAGGCCAGCCCGGGCCAGCAGCTCGATCTCCCCAGCGACCATGCCGTGCGGTCCCATGCCGGCGTCCGTCCCGGCCAGCACCAGGACGCCGGCCTCGGCCGCCCGCGCGGCCATCTGCGGATGCCGTTCCACCGCGCTCAGCATGAGGGCGAGCTCGGTGCCCCCCAGGCCGAGGCTGGGCATGACGTCCGGCAGCTGCGGCAGGATGGTCAGGGTCGGCACGAAGGCGATTCCGCGCTCGGCCATCGCCTTCAAGTGGTCTTCGCGGATGCCCTGGCCGTGCTCAATCGAGTCGAAGCCTGCCTCAACGGCGCCCGTGATGGCGGCCTCGCTTGTGGCGTGAATGGCGATACGGGCCCCGGCCGCGTGGGCTCGCCGCGCAGCTTCCGTCAGCGCCTGTGCCGGGAAGTTGAGGTGCATACGGCCTTCAGCGGGGTCCGGAAAGTCGCCGATGACCTTAACCCAGGCGCCGCTGGCACGAGCCTCGTCCGCGGCGGCAGCCGGCAGTTGCTCTTCGGTCACCTCGCGGGCGATTCCGGGGAAGTAGCGGCCCGGCGGCGCCAGGAAGCGGCCGGCTGTGAAGACGCGCGGCAAACCTGCCTGCGGCCCCAGCTCTCGCGAGGCGCGATCCGGACTGCCGGGCTCGCGCAGCGCCAGCACGCCGGCCTCCAACTGGCGCCCGGCGCTGGCCCGCACCCGCTCTTCGGCGGACGCGTCGTCGCCTGCCGGGCTGGCGATGGCCAGGTGAGCATGCATGTCGACCAGGCCGGGCAGGATGAATCCTCCATCGAGGACTGTTCTGGCGTCGGCGACCGGCTGGAAAGTGAGGCGCCCGCTGGACACGAAGATATCGCGCTCGGCGCCATCGGGCAGGATAACGCCGCGCAGGTGCAACGCCTGCGGTCGCTGGGGCACGCTACATCATCGTCGGTAGCGCGTCCGGGTGGACGATGACGACGATGCCGTAGGCGATGAGGCCGAGTGCTGCGGCCTTGCCCAGCGCCGGCCCGATGGCGAGCGACTTCTCGGCGAAGACGAGCAGCGTGATCAGGGCCAGTGCTATGACGTTCATCATGCCGAGCGGGAAGAGGATCGCGAAGAGGAGCCAGCAGCAGCCCAGGCAGTAGGCCCCGTGCTCCAGGCCCATGCGCAATGCGCCCAGGTGGCCTTCGCGCCAGCCCGAGAGTATGTAGCTTGTAGGCGTGCGGCACTTGGAGAGGCAGACGTTCTTGAGCGGGGTCAGCTGATATGCTCCCGCGACGATCAGCACCATGCCGCCGATCTCCGCGGCGTGGTCCATGAGCCACATCCAATGGTCCGCCCCCCTATCGCCCAGGACGGCTATCGCGTAGGCCAGGATGCCGGCGCCCGTCCAAAGCACGAGGTAAGCGAGCGTGAACAGCCACGTCGGCACGATCTCCTGGCCGCGGCCGGCGCGGTTGGCCTGGACGCGTGCGAAGGTGAGGATCATGGGAGCGGCCGTCGGGAACATCATGGCGATCATCATCACTACCCAGATGGCGATGAAGACAGGCGCGCCCAGGCCCATGGTCAGCCCCATCTCGTCGTTCATGGTGCGGGACTGCCAGATGAGGATGGCCCAGCCGGCGGCAGCCAGCAGCAGCAATCCGCCGAGGATGAGATTACGCTCTCGCGCCAGGGGGTAGGTGGTGTTCACAGATCGCTAGCTGTTGGACCAGTTGATGGCGGCGTAGTGGCCGTTCTTGCCGGAGTTGTCCCAGCGCATGCCGTAGTCGTTGAAGGTGCTGCCGGAGCTGCCGACCGCAAGCGCTAGCTTCTCCGGAGCGACCGGGTGGCCGGTCGCCACCCATATCGGTTCGCCCGGGATCATGCTGGGGATGCCTTCCACAGCCATGTTTGCCACGTTGGGGATTTCAACCGAGCGGCGGTTCCCATCCTTGCGGAAGGTAATAGGCACGGTCTTCGTCCCCAACACCTCGCCGATCAGCGGCGCGAACTCCGCCATCGGGCCGCCGGCGCTGCCGGAGAAGATGGCTCCCAGCGCTTCCTGTTGCTTGGCATCGGCGCGCTCATCCACGTAGATAGCAATCGACCAGTTGCCGTTACCCATCACCCCTGGGGCGTGGGCGGCTGCCACGACGCTAAGCCCGTCCAGAGAGACGTCGCCGAATCTGCCGGTATCGATGTGGAACGCCAGTAACACGTCGCAGTAGCCCTGGGTCGGCGGCGCTGTCAGCGGCCCGCTCGGAGCGAAGACGCAGGGGCAGACAAAGTCGCAATTGCAGTTCTCGAAGTAGTCGCCGCTAAGCTGCCAGCCTGGTTGAGTCGAAGCCATGTGGGGGCCTCCTTGGTGAAATTGCTTCGTGTCAGTGACCCGATTTTGGCCAAGCCGGGAACGATTGTCAAATCGGCGGCGCCGGTTATTTGTACGCGCGCAGGCGGCGGGATTATATTGAACGCCACGATGCCCGCCAGCCTGCAGGAGCCGGACTAACGTTGTTCACAGCACTCTACCGCCCGCCGTCCGACCAGGTGTGCCGACTGACCAGCGACGCGGAGCTAACAGCGGCCATCAGCGAGCCCGGCGGCCTGCTCTGGGTGGACCTGCAGGTCAGCGACGAGGTGGCGGATGCTCGCCTGCTGCGGGACGTCTTCCACTTCCATCCGCTGACCATCGAGGATGCGGTCACGGACCGGGGGGACCCGGCCAAGATCGACGACCACCACGACTATCTGTTCATCGTGGTGCAGGCGCTACGGCCGTACGCGGACGGCGAAGAGATCGCCAGCGACGAGGTCGACTTTTACCTGGGACCGGACTATGTCGTCTCCTGCCATCGGGAGCCGGTTCCGGCTATCGCGCGCTATCGCGAGCGGGCTCAGCAGGAACCCGAGCTGCTGGAGCGCGGCGCCGACTGGCTGCTGCACGGCCTCCTCGACCTGCTGATCGATGACTACCTGCCGATCGTCGACGCCATGGATGAGGAGATCGATCGGTTGGAGGGCGAGGTGCTGCGTGGCCCGGACACATCGGTGCTGCAGGGCATCATGCTGGCCAAGCGCAACACGCTGCGCCTGCGCCGCGCGATCAACCCGCAGCGCGACATAATGAACCGCCTCTCGCGCGGCGAGTTCGATAAGCTGATCCGGCTGGAGAGCCAAATCTATTTCCGCGATATCTTCGACCACCTGGTGCGCGTCGAGTATCTGGTCGAAGCGGTGCGCGACCTGGCGGACAGCGCCCTCAACACCTACCTCTCGGCGGTCTCCAACCGCCTGAACGAGGTGATGAAGGTGCTGACCGCGGCCGCGACGGTTTTCCTGCCGCTGACTCTCATCTCCGGCGTCTATGGCATGAACTTCCAGAGCAACCAGTGGCCCCCGTTCAGCGCCGGCTGGGGGTTTCCGGCGATTGTCGGGTTGATGCTATTCATTGCGGTCGCCTCGCTGGTCTACTTTCGCCTACGACGCTGGATCTAGCCCACCCTTGGAGGGCCTTCGCCCAGGTGTAGGGCGGTGGCTATAATCTGCTTGACATGCGCCTGACCCTGGAGCTACAGGACGCCCTCCGCCTGTTCAACGGCGGCCCGGTGGCGCTGGTTACTAGCCGCTGGCGGGACCAGGTCAACGTGATGCCGGCCATCTGGGTCAGCCCGCTCTCGCGAACGCCGCCGCTCATCGGGGTTACAGTGCACCCCTCGCGCCACACGTCTGACATGATCCGTTTCTCGGAGGAGTTCGCGCTCAACCTGCCCGGCCGCGACCTGATGGACCACAGCCACTACTTCGGAGCCGTCAGCGGCCGCGATGTCGATAAGCTGGAGCTGGCCCAGCTACCTACCTTCAAGGCGAGCAAGATCGATGCGCCGCTGATCGAGAACTGCATCGCTTATGTGGAGTGCGGACTGGAAGATGCCCTGCGTGTCGGCGACCACACGCTGTTCGTAGGCCGCGTGGTGGCCGTGCAGGCGGAGCAGGCGGCGTTCGACCAGACCTGGCTCCTGCGTGACCCCGCCTACAAGCCGCTGC
>Ga0070741_10017370_pt1 | contig 11830 bp, 12 predicted proteins | sample Coa_R1_4_FD_66440 | JGI IMG/M metagenome (GOLD analysis project Ga0070741, IMG submission 66440) | Surface soil microbial communities from Centralia Pennsylvania, which are recovering from an underground coalmine fire - Coalmine... | ecosystem: Environmental > Terrestrial > Soil > Unclassified ...
GGCGTGTACATTCCGTCCCTCGGCGGCGTCCGCATCGAGGACATGGTGCTCGTGACCGAGGACGGCTGCCGCGAGATCGCGCGATCGACCAAGGAGCTGATCGTCCTGTGAGCGTGTCGACCAACGACTTGAAGAACGGCATGACGCTCGACCTGGAGGGCAGCCTCTTCCAGGTCCTCGAGTTCCAGCACGTGAAGCCGGGCAAGGGCGGCGCGTTCGTACGCACGAAGCTTCGCAACGTGAAGACCGGCGCCGTGATCGAGAAGACGTTCAACGCGGGCGTCAAGGTGGGACTCGCGATCGTCGAGCGCAAGGAGATGCAGTACCTCTACCGCGACGGCGACGGATTCGTCTTCATGGACATGGAGACCTACGAGCAGATCGGCGTGCCCTCCGAGGTCGTGGGCGACATGGTGAACTACCTCGCCGAAGGCTCCAGCGCAACGGTCGCGATGCACGAAGGCGTGCCGATCGCGGTGGAGCTCCCCGCGTCGGTGGTGCTCACGGTGACGCAGACCCAGGGCGCCGTCCGCGGAGACACCCGCACCAACGTGATGAAGCCCGCGACGCTCGAGACCGGGTACGTGGTCCAGGTGCCCCTCTTCATCGAGGAAGGGGAGAGGGTCAAGGTCGACACGAGGACCGGTCAGTACATCGAGCGGGTGAAGTAGCCCCGTGGCCTCGCGGCGGGAGGCCAGGCGACAGGCGATCGACCTCCTGTACCAGGCCGACGTCACGGGTGCGGACGCGCCCGGCGTGATGCGCGACTGGGAGGCCGCCGGACGGTCGATCGCGGGGTTCGCTCGCGAGCTCGTGGAGGGAGTGACCGCCCACCGGGACGAGATCGACCGGCTGCTCCAGCGGTTCGCCGAGGGCTGGACGGTCGAGCGGATGGCGTCGCTCGATCGAACGATCCTCCGCGTCGCCTGTTTCGAGCTGCTCTTCCGCGAGGACGTCCCGCCCGCCGCCGCCATCGACGAGGCGGTCGAGGCCGCGAAGGCGCTCTCCACCGAAGACTCGGCCAGGTTCGTGAACGGGATCCTGGGGGCCATCGCCCGCGACCGCGCCTGAGCGCGGCCGATGCCGGCCCGCCTACTCCGCGTCCGGGTTCCCGTCGCCCTCCCGGAGCCCCCTGCGGAACTCCGCGGCCGAGCGGCCGAGCGAGCGGGCGAGCTCGGGGATCTTCTTCGCGCCGAACAGGAGCGCGACGACGGCCAGGATGATCAGGATCTCGGGACCGCCGATGTCCATGGACGCACCTCCCGGAGGCATTCGCCGCGCGAGCGCGAGCGGATTGGATGCGGGTCAGCTGCGCTCGTCGGGGTCCTTCGCCGGCGCCTTCGCCTCGGTCCCGGAGGAGTCCGCCTCGTCGGCGGCGGCCGCGCCCTCCTTGAGTCCCTTCTTGAACTCGCTCGAGGACCGGCCGAGCGAGCGGGCGAGCTCCGGCAGCTTCTTCGCGCCGAACAGGAGCACGATGACGCCGAGGACGATGAACCACTCCGGTCCAAAGCTCATGTCGAGGACCCTACCTTCCCGAATCCGGACCGACCCCAGTGTACGCCCCGAGCCAGCTTCCTGCCCCGCCGCGCGCTCGGCGGTTGGGAAGGAGGAGGGCGGGCGTGCTATCCTGCCGCCCGACGGTTCTTCCCCTTTAAGTCCGGTCCCGTGAGGCCGGGAAGGGAGGCAGTGAGGATGGCGCCGATGCACGCCCGGCCGCGAGCGCGGCTGGGCGTTTCGTCGTGATGGGCTCGGTCCGCCTCCTCGACGGGGCCGAGATCCGCAGGGCGGTCACCCGGATCGCGCACGAGATCCTCGAGCGCAACAAGGGTGCGCAGCGCCTGGTCCTGGTGGGGATCGCCGCTCGCGGCGACGATCTGGCCCGCCGGCTGGCGGCGGAGATCGAACGGATCGAGGGCGCGCGGGTCCCGGTCGGCGTGCTCGACATCACCTTCTACCGGGACGACATCGGCATGCGCGCCGAGGCCCCCGAGGTCCACGAGACGCGGATCGACTTCGACATCAACGGCACGACCGTCGTCCTGGTCGACGACGTCCTGTTCTCGGGTCGGACCGTCCGCGCGGCGATGGACGCCCTCGTCGACTTCGGACGGCCCGCCGCGATCCAGCTCGCCGTTCTCGTCGACCGAGGGCACCGCGAGCTGCCGATCCGCGCCGACTTCGTCGGCAAGAACGCGCCCACCCGCCGGGACGAGGACGTGCGCGTGGCCCTGATCGAGACCGACGGCGAGGACGCCGTGTACGTGGAGGAGCGCCCATGAACAAGCACCTGCTCTCCATCAACGACCTGTCGGCGGGCGACATCGTGCGGATCCTCGACGTGGCCGAGTCCTTCCGCGAGGTGGGCACGCGGGTCATCAAGAAGGTGCCTGCGCTCCGCGGCCGCACCGTCGTGAACCTCTTCTACGAGAACTCGACCCGCACCAGGATCTCGTTCGAGCTTGCGGCCAAGCGACTTTCGGCCGACGTCATCAACTTCACGACCAGCGGAACCTCCGTGGCCAAGGGAGAGAGCCTGAAGGACACGGCGCTCACCCTCCAGGCGATGGGGGCGGACGCGATCGTGATCCGCCACTCCTCCTCCGGCGCGCCCTACACGCTGACGCGGTGGGTTCGGGGGAGCGTCCTGAACGCCGGAGACGGCACGCACGAGCACCCCACGCAGGCGCTGCTCGACCTGTACACGATCCGCGAGAGGCTCGGCCGCTTCGGGGGCCTTCGGGTGGCGATCTGCGGTGACGTACTCCACTCGCGCGTCGCGCGCTCGCTCTCCTTCGCGCTCGTCAAGATGGGCGCCGACGTCACCCTCGTGGGCCCGCCCACGCTGATCCCGCCCGACGCGCCCGCCTGGGGGGTCCAGGTCTCGTTCGATCTCGACGCGGTCCTGCCCAAGCTCGACGTCTGCTACCTGCTCCGCGTCCAGCGAGAGCGCCAGCGCCAGCAATACGTCCCGAGCGTCCGTGAGTACGCGCGGCTGTTCGGGCTGACCCGGGAACGCGTGGGTCTGCTGCCCGAGGGGGCCCTGATCATGCACCCGGGGCCGATGAACCGGGGGGTGGAGATCGACTCGGACGTGGCCGACCTTCCGCAGGCCGTGATGGAGGAGCAGGTCACCAACGGGATCGCGATCAGGATGTCGCTCCTGTACCTGCTGCTCGGCGGCGGCGGCTCCGAGGGGGCGGGCCTCGATGACTGAGCGCACGGTGTTCATCGGGGCCCGGGTGGTGGATCCCGCCGCCGGCCGGGACGAGGTGACGAACGTGCTCGTCGAGGGGAGCGTGGTGGCCGCCGTGGGCCGCGACGCGCCCACCCGGGGCGCGTCGCTCGTCGAATGCGACGGCCTCGTGCTCGCCCCCGGGCTGGTGGACCTGCACGCGCACCTCCGCGAGCCCGGCCGCGAGGACGCCGAGACGGTGGAGACCGGCTCCCGTGCCGCCGCGGCGGGCGGTTTCACGGCGGTGGCGGCGATGGCGAACACCGACCCGGTCGCCGACTCCGCCGCGGTCGTGGAGGAGGTCCGCTCCCTCGCGGCGAGGGCGGGCCTGTGCGACGTGTTCCCGGTCGGAGCCATCACCAAGGGCCTCGCGGGCGAGGAGATGGCGGCGATCGGCGAGATGGCGGCGATCGGCGTCCGTCTGTTCAGCGACGACGGACGCTGCGTCCCCACGGCGCGGGTCCTGCGCAACGCCCTTCAGTACGCCAAGGCGTTCGACGCGGTGATCGCCGAGCACTGCGAGGATCCCTCGCTGGCCGAGGGCGGCCAGATGCACGAGGGCTACCATTCCTCCACCCTCGGCCTGGCCGGCAAGCCGGCGGAGTCCGAGGAGATCGTGGTGTTCCGCGACCTCGCGCTCGCTCGGCTCAGCGGCGGGCGTCTGCACCTCCAGCACCTCTCCGCCCGTGGTTCGGTCGAGCTGCTCCGGCGCGCGAGGGAGGCCGGCGTGCGGGTGACGGCGGAGGTCACGCCGCATCACCTGGTGTTCGTCGACGAGGACCTGGTCACGTACGACACCAACTTCAAGGTCAACCCGCCGCTGCGCACCCCCGAGGATCGGGACGCGCTCCGCGCGGCGCTGGCCGACGGCACGATCGACGCGATCGCGACCGACCACGCGCCCCATGCCGTCGAGGACAAGGAGGCCGAGTTCGACCAGGCGCCACCGGGGACGATCGGGCTGGAGACGGCCCTGGCGGCGGTGCTGACCCACCTCGTCGAGCCGGGCCTGCTCTCGCTTTCGCGAGCGATCGAGGCGCTCTCGGCGGCTCCGGCTCGGATCCTCGGCGCCTCCGGGCACGGAGGACCGATCGAGTCCGGCCGTCCGGCGAATCTGGTCGTCTTCGATCCCCAGGCGGAGTGGGTGGTCGAACCACCGTTCGTGTCGCGCAGCCGGAACTCGGCGTTCCTGGGGCAGACCTTGCGCGGCAAGGTCGTCCACACGGTCCTTCGGGGAGCGTCGGTGGTCGTCGACGGAAAGCCGCAGCGATGATGGTTCCGCCCTGGCGGGGGTCGCGAACGGAGCCCGGATGGTGACGGATCTGGAACGGGCTCGACCTTCCGCGTTGCTCGTGCTCGAGGACGGCTCCGTGTTTCGAGGGCGCTCGTTCGGGGCCGTCGGCGAGGCCGTCGGAGAGGCGGTGTTCAACACCGCCATGTCCGGCTACCAGGAGGTCCTGACCGACCCGTCCTACGCGGGCCAGATCGTGACGATGACCGCCCCGCAGCAGGGCAACTACGGCGTGAACGCCGAGGACCCGGAGTCGGCCCGTCCGCGGGTCGCCGGCTTCGCCGTGCGCGAGGTATCCCGGCGGGCTTCGAGCTGGCGGGCGGACCGCACGCTGGAGCAGGAGCTTGCGGAAGCCGGGGTCGTCGGGATCGAGGGGATCGACACTCGCCGTCTCACGCTGCGGTTGCGCGAGCGCGGGGCCATGCGCTGCGGAGTGAGCGCGATCGAGCGCGACGCGGACGCGCTCCTGGAACGCGTGCGCCGGTCTCCTGGGATGGAGGGGGCGGACCTCGCGCGCACGGTCACGACGGCCGAGCCGTACGAGGCGGCGTCGCTCGTGGGGCCGGCCGGCCGGTCCGCCGGCGGGGTGCTGCGCGTGGCGGCGTTCGACTTCGGCATCAAGCGGAACATCCTCCGGCTGCTCGCCGCGGCCGGCTGCGAGACGGTGGTCTTTCCCGCCCAAACGCCCGTCCGGGAGGTGCTGGACGGGGGGTTCGACGGCGCGTTCCTGTCCAACGGGCCGGGCGACCCGGCGGCCACCCGGTACGGCGTGCGGGCGGCGGCGGAGCTGCTCGGCTCGATCCCCGTGTTCGGGATCTGCCTCGGCCATCAGCTCCTCGCCCTCGCGCTCGGGGCCCGGACGTTCAAGATGCCGTTCGGACACCGTGGGGCCAACCAGCCGGTGAAGGACCTCCGCACCGGCCGGGTCGAGATCTCGAGCCACAATCACGGCTTCGCCGTCGACCCCGCGTCGTGGGGCGCGCGTGACGAGACCGGCGCCGACGGCGATGGGATGGGCGGGACTCCGACTCGCGGGGGCTCTGAGACGAGCGAAGCGAGTCGAAGGAGCGGAGCGCCCCCCGAGAGGCGGAGGACCGCCGACGCTCCACCCGTGGTCGAGACGCGGCTCGGGCCGGTGGAGCTCACGCACTGGAACCTGAACGACGGCACGCTCGAGGGGTTCCGGTGTCTGGACGTCCCCGCGATCGCCGTCCAGTACCACCCCGAGGCGGCGCCCGGGCCCCACGACGCCCGCCACCTGTTCGGCGAGTTCCGGGAGCTGATGGAGGCCTGATGCCCCGGCGAACCGATCTCGACCGGATCCTGGTGATCGGCTCCGGGCCGATCGTGATCGGGCAGGCCTGCGAGTTCGACTACTCGGGAACGCAGGCCTGCAAGGTCCTCCGGCGGGAGGGGTTCCACGTGAGCCTGGTCAACTCGAACCCCGCGACGATCATGACCGATCCCGAGTTCGCCGACCGCACCTACGTCGAGCCGCTCACGCCCGAGTCGGTGCTCGCCGTGATCGAGCGGGAACGACCGGACGCCGTGCTGCCCACGCTCGGAGGGCAGACGGGCCTGAACGTCGCGGTGGCGCTCGCCGAGTCCGGGGACCTGGATCGGCTCGGCGTCCGGCTGATCGGCGCGAGCCTCGAGGCGATCCGCCGGGCCGAGGACCGGAGCGGGTTTCGCCGGGCGATGCTGTCGGCCGGCCTGCCGACGCCGAGGGGAGAGACCGCCCGCTCCGTGGAGGAGGCCGTCCGGATCGCGCTCGAGATCGGGTTCCCCGTTGTGGTCCGACCGTCGTTCATGCTCGGCGGCGGTGGCAGCGGGTTCGCGGACGGAGTCGACTCGCTTCGCGAGCTCGCGGGACGGAGCCTCGCTGCGAGCCCCGCGCACGAGGTCCTGATCGAGGAGTCGGTGGCCGGGTGGAAGGAGTTCGAGCTCGAGGTGATGCGCGACGGGGCCGACAACGCCGTCGTCGTGTGCTCGATCGAGAACGTGGATCCGATGGGCGTGCACACCGGGGACTCGATCACGGTCGCCCCGATCCAAACCCTCACCGACCGCGAGTACCAGCGGATGCGAGATGCGGCGCTTGCCTGCATCCGGGCGATCGGGGTCGAGACCGGGGGCTCGAACATCCAGTTCGCGGTCGATCCCCGAGACGGGCGCATGGTCCTGATCGAGATGAACCCGCGGGTCTCGCGCTCGTCGGCGCTGGCGTCGAAGGCGACGGGGTTTCCCATCGCCAAGATCGCTGCCCTCCTGGCCGTGGGCTACCGTCTCGACGAGGTTCCGAACGACATCACGGGGCAGACGCTCGCGGCCTTCGAGCCGACGCTCGACTACGTGGTCGTCAAGGTGCCCCGCTTCGCGTTCGAGAAGTTCGCCGATGCCGACCCGAGGCTGACCACGACGATGAAGTCGGTTGGCGAGGTGATGGCGATCGGGCGGACGTTCAAGGAGGCGCTCGGCAAGGCCTGGCGCTCGCTCGAGCGTCCCGGGTGGGACCTCGGGTGGGCGGGTTCGCAGGTCCGGGGGGGCGCTTCGCTCTTTCGGCCCGCTCCGCTCGCCTCAGAGCCGCCCGTCCCCGCGAACCCGCCCGACCTCCTCGACTCCCTCGCCGTGGCGACCGAGCGCAGGCTGCACCTCGTCGAAGAAGCCCTGGCGGCCGGCCACTCCGTCGAGGAGGTCGCGGCCGCCTCCGCGATCGACCCGTGGTTCGTGGACCAGATCTCGCAGGTGGTCGAGGAGAGCCGGGCGCTCCGCGGACGGGTCCTGGAGCACGTGGACGCCGAGGAGCTGAGGATGGCCAAGCGCCTGGGGCTCTCGGACGGACGGATCGCGGCGCTCACGGGCACCGACGAGCGCCGGGTGCGCGCGCGCCGGGCGGAGCTCGGCGTCGCTCCGGTCTTCAAGACGGTCGACACGTGCGCGGGCGAGTTCCCGGCCCGCACGCCCTACCACTACTCCACCTACGAGGACGAGAGCGAGGTGCGGCCGTCCGACCGGCCCAGGGTCGTGATCCTCGGGGCCGGCCCCAACCGGATCGGTCAGGGGATCGAGTTCGACTACGCCTGCGTGCACGCCGCGTACGCGCTCCGCGAGGCCGGTTTCGAGACCGTGATGGTGAACAGCAACCCCGAGACCGTCTCGACCGACTACGACACGAGCGGGCGCCTCTACTTCGAGCCGGTGGCGATCGAGGACGTCCTGGCGGTCTGCGAGGCCGAACGGCCCGTCGGCGTGATCGTGCAGCTGGGCGGGCAGACGCCGCTCAAGCTCGCCCACGAGCTCGAGGCGGCCGGGTTCGCCGTGCTCGGCACGCGCCCGGAGGCGATCGATCTCGCCGAGGACCGGGGCAAGTTCGCCGCGGTCTGCGCCGAGCTCGGGATCCCGGCGCCGCCGCACGGCGAGGCGCGCACCCTCGATGAGGCGAGGGCGATCGCCTCGGGGATCGGCTTTCCGGTCGTGGTTCGCCCTTCCTACGTCCTCGGGGGACGCGCGATGGAGATCGTGTACGGCGAGGACGAGCTCGAGCGATTCGTGCGCTCGGCGGCGGAGGCCAGCCCCGACCACCCGGTGCTGATCGATCGGTTCCTGGAGGGCGCGATCGAGATCGACGTCGACGCGGTAAGCGATGGATCCTCGGTGTTCATCGGCGCGGTCATGGAACACATCGAGGAAGCGGGTGTCCACTCGGGGGACTCCTCGTGTGCGATCCCTCCCTCGACGCTTTCGGATCAGGAGCTCGACGAGGTCGAGCAAATCGCGCGCGCGCTCGCCTCACGGCTGGGAGTCCGCGGGCTCATGAACCTGCAGCTCGCGGTCAAGGACGAGCGGATCTGGGTCCTCGAGGCGAACCCGCGCGCCTCGAGGACCGTTCCGTTCGTCTCCAAGGCGACCGGGGTGCCGCTCGCGAAGGTCGCCGCGCTCGTGATGGTCGGACGGACGCTCGAGGAGCTCGCCGACGAGGGGCTCCTGCCCGCCGACCCCGCGCACTACCGGCACCTGCCCCACACGGCCGTGAAGGCCGCGGTGCTGCCGTTCGGCCGGTTTCCCGGCGTCGACACGGTCCTCGGGCCGGAGATGCGTTCGACCGGGGAGGTCATGGGGATCGACGCCGACCCCGGGGCGGCCCTCGCCAAGGCGCTGGTCGCGAGCGGGTCCGCGCTGCCAGGCGAGGGGACCGTGTTCGTGTCGGTGGCGAACCGCGACAAGCGGGCCATCTTGCTGCCGGTCAAGCGCCTGTCGGACCTGGGGTTCCGCGTGCTCGCGACCAGGGGCACCGCCGGCGTGCTGGAACGCGCGGGGGTCCCCGTGACGCGGGTCGGCAAGGTCTCGGAGGGCTCGCCCAACGTGGCCGACCTCATCCTCGCGGGCGAGGTCGACCTCGTCATCAACACGCCCTTCGGCAGGGGAGCGCGGACCGACGGCTACTACATCCGCACGGCGGCCGCGCGCGCCGGCGTGCCGTGCATCACCACGCTCCCCGGGGTCATGGCCGCCCTGCGGGGAATCGAGGTCCTGCGCGAGGGAATCGGCGAGCCCAGGTCGCTGCAGGAGCACCACGAGATCGCCAGGTCCGCCGCCGTCGCGGGAGGGTAGGGTTACCCTCGATGAGACGGGTCAGGGCCGAGATCCTGAACGCGCGCAAGCTCGGCGCCTATCACTCGCTCACCCTGGTGGCCCCCGAGATCGCCGAGCGCGCGAGGCCCGGGCAGTTCGTGTCGGTCGCCATGCCGCCTGACCGCCGGTTCGTCCTTCGCCGGCACTTCTCGATCCACCAGGCCTCGCGACGCGGAGGGTGGGCCGGCACGCTGGAGTTCGTGTTCGACCCGCGCGGGCCGGGGACGGAGTGGCTTGCGGAATCCAAGGCGCACCAGTTCCTCGACGTGATCGGCCCGCTCGGCAAGGCGTTCGCGTATCCGCGTCGGCTCGCCAACTGCCTGCTCGTATCCGAGGGGCACGGCTCGGCGCCGATCTACTTCCTCGCCCAGGAACTGCGAGCGCGCGGCAAGCGGGTGGACATGATCGTCGGTGCCTCGAGCGAGGACCACGTGTTCAACCCCATCGAGGCCAAGCGTCTCTCGCAGCAGATCGCCATCGTGACTGAAGACGGCAGTCTCGGGGAGCGGGGCCGCGTGCAGGACGTGCTGGTCGGCATGGTCGAAGCGACCGGCGCCGAGGTCGTGTACGCGGCCGGGCCGAGGCGGATGCTGCGTGCGGTCGCCGAGCTCTGCATCGAACGGCGCCTGCCCGCGCAGGTGGCCGTCGAGGAGCAGATGGCGTGCGGGCTCGGGATCTGTCAGACGTGCGCGGTCCCCGTCATTCGCAAGGACGGGTCCGGCTACGACAACCTGCGGGCGTGTGCCGACGGCCCGGTGTTCAACCCGGCCCGGATCTTCTGGGACCGGTGGATGGGCGAGCCTCGGGCTCCCGCGACCCCGCCCGAGGGGTTCCCGGTGGTGAGCGCGTGGCCGAGGTGAGGCACAGCCTGGCGGTCGACCTCGACGGCGTGCGGTTCCCGCTCCCGGTGCTGGCGGCCTCCGGGTGCTTCGCCGCCGGGCGCGAGCACTCGGGGCTGGCCGATCCCCGCCGGATCGGGGGCGTGGTCACGCGGAGCCTCACCTACGGACCGAGCAAGGGCGCCCCGACCCCTCGCGTGGCGGAGACCCCGTCGGGGATCGTCACCTCGGTCGGCGCGCAGAACGCGGGCGTCCGCGACTTCCTGGTCGAGGAGCTGCCCCGCCTGGCGAAGGCCGGCGTTCCGGTCGTGGTCTCGATCGCGGGGTCGAGCATGGAGGAGTATCTGCGCGTAGCGAGCGCGCTCCAGAGCGAGCCGGGAATCGTCGCCCTCGAGGTCTACCTGTCGGCGCGAGACCGCGAGCACGACGACCTCCCCTTCTACTCCCGGCGGGACGTGATGGCCGACGTGGTCGGGTCGGTCTCAAGGCTGTCGTCCTACCCGGTGTTCGCGAAGCTCCCGGCGTTCGTTCCCGACATCGCCGAGGCGGCCCGCGCCTGCGTCCGTGTGGGGGCGCACGGGCTCACGCTGATCGACGCGGTCCCGGCGATGGCGATCGACACCCGCACGCTCCGGCCCCGCCTCGCCACGGCCATCGGCGGGCTCTCCGGACCGGCGATCAAGCCGATCGCGCTGGGGGCGGTCTTCCAGGTGGCCCGGGCCCTCCCGGACGTGCCGATCATGGGCGTCGGAGGCATCGCCACCGCCGAGGACGCGGTGGAGTTCCTTCTCGCGGGCGCCTGGGCGGTTCAGGTCGGAACGACGGCGCTCGTCGACCCCTCGGCGCCGGCCGCGATCGCCCAGGGGATCCTCGGGTACCTGAAGGAGAAGGGGCTCGCCTCGCCCGCCGACCTCCGCAACCGGCTGCGGCTGGATCCCGAGGCCGTCAGGTGATCCCGAGACCCCAGAACCCCCTCGTCGTTGCCCTGGACCTATCCGATGCCGATCGGGCCGAGGGCCTCGCGCGCGCCCTCGCTCCCCACGTCGGGATGCTGAAGGTCGGGCTGGAGCTCCTGTCCGCCCACGGCCCCGGGATCGTCGAGCGCCTCCGCCCCCTCGCCCCGCTCTTTCTGGATGCGAAGCTCCACGACATCCCGACGACGGTGGAGCGGGCGGCGCGGAACTACGCGCGGCTGGGGATCGCCATGCTCACCGTCCACGCCCTCGGCGGAGAGGCGATGGTGGCGGCCGCCGTACGGGGCGCCGAGGAGGGATCGTCCCAGGCGGGTCTGGAGCCGCCCCTCATCGCCGCGGTGACGGTGCTCTCGAGCCTGGCCGGCGAGGGTCTCGCGTCTCCGGCCTCCCTCGCGTTCGAGGCAGGCGCGGCCGGGGCGGCGGCGGCCGTGGTATCGGGGGAGGACGTCCGTGAGGTTCGGGAGGTCATGGGCGAGGAGTTCTGCCTCGTGGTCCCGGGGATCCGCCCCCGCGGGTCCAACGGCCACGATCAGGTCCGGGTGCTGACGCCGCAGGAGGCGGTCGAGGCGGGCGCCGACTACCTCGTCGTGGGTCGCCCGGTGACGGGCTCTCCCGATCCGGCGGCCGTCGCGCGGGGGATCGTCGCGAGCGTCAGGTAACGCAGTGCGCCCGGCCCGCCTCGACCCTCACTCGAAGGTTGAGGGAAGCCATCGAAAGCGCTGGTCGCGAGCGTGACGCCGCGTTGCTGCGCGCGGCGGGCCGTGACTATACTCGCGTGGCTCTCACCCTGACCGTCAAGCCGAGAGAAGGAGCGCGTCATGCCTCTACCCGTCCTGACCGAGGAACAGCGTCGGCAAGCCCT
>Ga0070741_10017371_pt1 | contig 11830 bp, 9 predicted proteins | sample Coa_R1_4_FD_66440 | JGI IMG/M metagenome (GOLD analysis project Ga0070741, IMG submission 66440) | Surface soil microbial communities from Centralia Pennsylvania, which are recovering from an underground coalmine fire - Coalmine... | ecosystem: Environmental > Terrestrial > Soil > Unclassified ...
GGGTTCCGGAGAGACAAGTCAATGTAGCTGACGATTGTGGGGTAACTGCCTCGCGACAGTCCCTTGGCGCTCAGCCGCATCGCTAGCCACGCTGGCGGCCTCGGGCCACCCGCGTTCGACCGGCGCAGCTCTGGACAGCCAAGACAGCTTTCCCTACGCGGGCGGTTGCTGTGCTAGCTTAGAGAGTTTTCCAGTGGCGATTCTCCCGCAAGGAGCTCTCATGAAAGCAGTTCGCATTCATCAATTCGGCGGGCCCGAAGTTCTCACCTATGAAGATGTGGCCGATCCCAAGCCGCGCAAGGACCAGATGTTGATACGGGTAAGGGCATGCGCGTTAAACCATTTGGACGTGTGGGTGCGTAAGGGACTGCCTGGAGTGCCGCTGCCGCACATTTTGGGCAGCGATATCGCTGGTGAGGTTGTCGAGGTCGGCGAGTATGTTAGCGGGTTCAAGTCCGGTCAGCGGGTGCTGCTGGCGCCGATGCACTTTTGCAATCGCTGTGCGAAATGTGTGGCGGGACTGCAGAACCAGTGCCCGGAATTTACTGTGCTGGGGAACCGAGTGGATGGCGGCAACTGTGAGCTCATCGCGGTACCGGCCGTGAACGTCATCCCGATTCCCGACAGCATGGATTTCAATGCGGCAGCCAGCGTTCCGCTGGTATTTCTGACGGCGTGGCACATGCTGGTAGGGCGCGCCAATATCCGTGTGGGCCAGACAGTCCTGGTGCTGGGAGCGAGTTCCGGCGTCGGTATTGCCGCCATCCAGATTGCGAAGATGTTTCACTGCCGCGTCATTACAACCGCAGGGGATGAAAGCAAATTGGACAAGGGCCGCGCTCTGGGAGCAGATTTCGGGATCAACCACTACAAACAGAAAATTTCAGAGGAAGTGCGGAAAATCACGAATAAGGAAGGCGTGGACATTGTGGTCGAGCACGTGGGGGCGGCTACTTGGGATGAGAGCGTGAAATCATTAAAGCCGGCCGGGACCTTGGTGACTTGCGGCGCGACTACCGGTCCGAATGCCTCATTGGAGCTGCGGTTTGTTTACTCGCGGCAATTGTCGATCCTGGGGTCCTACATGGGGACCATGGGTGAGCTTTACGAAGTGTTGGGCCATGTTTTTGCGGGGCGACTCAAGCCTGTGGTAGATCGTACGTTCCCGTTAAGCGAAACGCGGGCGGCGCACGAGTTGATGGAGAAAAGTCAGATGTTCGGGAAGATCGTGGTGAATCCATAGCCGCGCACGGTAAAACAGATCTATTTGCGTACCGCCATTTTGAATGGGCGCTTGCCGGAAGATACAATAGATACTGATGACTACCAAAGGTACAGATTACGGTCCCTATGTAGCGACAGAGAACGGCAAGCGCGTGGTAAAGGAGTTGACGTACGGCAACCCGACGCCGGAAGGCGTCGTGCTGACTACGCTTGACTCAGCCGTGAACTGGATGCGCAAGAATTCGATTTGGCCGATGACCTTCGGCCTGGCATGCTGCGCGATTGAGATGATGTCGATGGGGGCCTCGCGTTTTGATATTGCGCGCTTCGGCGCGGAAGTGTTTCGGCCGTCCCCACGGCAATCCGATCTGATCATTATCGCTGGAAGGGTCTCGAACAAGATGGCGCCTGTGATCCGGCAGCTCTGGGAGCAAATGCCGGAACCGAAGTGGGTGATTTCGATGGGAGCCTGCGCGACCTCCGGCGGAGTGTTCAACAATTACGCCCTGGTCCAGAGCGTGAATCAGGTGATTCCAGTGGATATCTACGTTCCGGGATGTCCGCCACGGCCCGAGCAGCTGATCTATGCCATCACACTACTGCAACAGAAGATCCAGAAAGAGCGCGGCACGATCAAGCGGGCTCTGAACCTCAGCTAAAAAGTCCAATCACATAAAAGCGTGAAGCGCCCTGTGACTAGGGCGCTTTGAAGCTCACGGTGATCTGCTTCTGGACGGCGATGGGCGTGCCGTTCAGGGTGGAGGGCGTGTAGCGCCATTCCCGCACTGCGCCTACCGCGGCCCGGGCCAGAATGGGGTGGCCGCTCACGATTTTCAGCGTTTGAATTCTCCCATCTTTCCCGATGGTTGCATCCAGAACGACCGCTCCGCTGAGGCGGGAGGGCAAGGCATCCGTTGGATACACCGGTTGCACTTTGCGTTGCAGTACACCCTCCACGACGCCCTGGGAAACCGGGCTGGCGAAGGTTGGAATTGAAACCGATGGCGCGACCAGACTCGACAAAGACTTGTCGGGAGTAAGGCTTGCCATCTGGGGAGGCTCCACTGCGCTTGCAGTCGCATCCGCCGGCTCAACTTTCTGAGCATCGGATTGCGAAGGGTTCTCTTTAGCGGCGGCCGACGAATGATGACTGACTACGTCATCGACATCCACTTTCGATGCCGGCTTCACGGCCGATTTCGATCCGACCGGCGGGGGAGTCCAAACCAGCACACCGCTGGCGGCGGGCTGAGGCGGGGCGACGGGGGAGGGGCTTTGTGTGGGGGTCGGAACTGCACGTGCTGCGGAGGCGTTGTCCGGTGAGCGCCACATCCAGGCGCTAAGCAGGAACAACACCATCACGCCGACGGATGCGCCGCCTGCGAGATACCAACGCTTAAGGTTAGGGAACGGGATTGGCACAGGGACACGTGCGTCCTTGCTCGGTGCAGACTTCGCCACAGCTGGTTCGACGGCAGCTGCGGGCTTAGGATCCGGCATTTGCGCGGGACGAGTCACCGAGGGCGTTACTCCGGACTCGCGAACCCGGGCAGTTTCCGCCAAGTCAGCCAGACGCACCAGGGCATTGATCTGCTCCGGGCTGAAGGCGAAAGGCCGGTCAGAAAATGTTTCCAGGACACCCATAGTGCCGCGGGGTCCGCGTAACGGGACGGCAGCAATGGAACGAAGGCCCAACTCGCGGCAGACCTCAGGGTCGACTCGGATGTCCTTCTGCGTATCGTCACAGCGCAGAACGGTACTGGTACGCAGGCATTCGCCGGAAATTCCAGAATCCACACTTAAACGTGCGCCCAGCGGCGGCGCTGCCTGGCCCACGCGGGCACGGCATACGACCAGGCCGTTGCGGCGAATGGCAAGTGCGGCGGCAGAGGCTCCGGTGAGCAGCTTCGCAGACTCGGCAATGGTATTGAACACGGTTTGTGCTTCGAAGGAGTCGTCCCCGATGGCATGGCGCAAGGTTGCGTAAATGATTTCGGGATCCGGAACTTGCGAGACGGCGAAGGTCTGGGCGCGCGATGCTGCTGCTACGAAACCGATCGAGCCCAACTCTTCGGGAGGAGGCGAAGTCGGTGCCGGGGGATATTTCATTCTTTGACTACCTGTACACACTAAGATTCGGGCTACTTCTGGCTGGCGCTGACGAAGTGGGTGTTTGGCCGAGTCTCCTCCAAACGCCAAGCAATGTCAACGGTGAGGAAAGAGAAAAGACACGACAGTAACCGGGTTCGGTCGATTCGAGTATAGAATCCGCCGCATGTCCCGCCTGGAAATTTCCGCCAAAGAGTTCAGACGATTGTCGTCAGAAGTAGTTGATACCGCATGCTCCTACCTGGAACGAATGGACTCGTTGCCCATCTTTCCTGAGCAGCATCCGGAGTTAGAGAACTTGTGGTCCGCTCCTTTGCCGGAGGCTGGAATGGGCAAGGATGCCCTGACGGCGCTTGGCGACATCAGCAAACGCTGCCGGGTGCAAAATGGCAGGTTCTTCGGCTACGTTCTGGGCTCGGGCGAACCGGTAGCGGCATTGGCGGATCTGTTTGCCAGCGTACTAAATCAGAATGTGACGGCATGGCGCTCTTCGCCCGCTGCGGTTGGGATCGAGCGCACGGTTGTTTCCTGGCTTGCTTTGGCGATTGGCTGCGAAGGGTTCCACGGAAGCCTGACGGGAGGAGGATCGTCGGCCAACTTGATGGGATTGGCGATGGCGCGGGAAAGCAAATGCCCAGCCAACGAGACCGGCATAGGGTCCAGAACTCCGGTGGTATACGCCTCGCGAGAAGCGCATATGTCGGTAGCAAAGACCGTGGCGTTGCTGGGCATGGGCCGCGAGAACTTGCGCCTGATTGACACCGACGACGAATTCCGTATGCTTCCGGGAAAGTTGGAGTCAGCAATTGGCGAGGACAAGGCCGCCGGTCGTACTCCTGTGGCGGTGGTCGCGACGGCCGGCACGGTGAATACTGGCGCGATCGACCCGTTGTCGGCCATAGCGGAGCTTGCCCAGGAACACGGTCTGTGGATGCATGTGGACGGCGCTTACGGAGCGTTGGCAGCACTGGCGGTGCCCGAGAAGTTTACAGGGATGAATTCTGCCGACTCGGTTTCTCTCGATCCCCATAAATGGCTCTACCAGCCAGTTGACTGCGGATGTCTGCTATTTCGCGACCCGAGTGCAGCCCGGCATGCCTTTTCGCATACTGGCGATTACGCTAAAACCTTGAGTGAAGATCCGCTGGAAAGTTTTGCGTTCTTCGACGAATCACTGGAACTGTCGCGGCGATTTCGCGCTCTCAAGCTCTGGCTTTCGGTGCGCTATCACGGAACCAAGAGCTATCGCGACAGCATTCGCAAAGACTTGGACAGCGCGAACCGCCTCGCCGCGAATGTGGAGAAACACCCTGAACTCGAACTGGTCGCGAAAGGGGAACTGAGCGCCGTGTGTTTTCGATATAAAGGAAAGCACCCCGAAGAAGACCTTAATCAACTTAACGCTGCGATCCTGAAACGCGTGATTGAGAGTGGACGTGTCTATCTATCAAACGCCACATTGCAGGGAAAATTTTGTTTGCGAGCGTGCATCGTGAACCATCGCACTACCGATGCGGATATAGACGCCGTGGTTCCGGAAGTCTTAAGGGCCGCTCACACGCAGAGGCTCTGATGTTTTAGGGCAACTGCAATGTGGTACAAACGCTGCATGGCGAAGAGCGTCCGTACTCAAGCAGAGCCTTCAATTGTTGCGCAAGCGCCTTGCCGTGCCGATCTGGCCGGCGGCACCATGGATCTTTGGCCGTTATATCTGTTCCACCCGGGCGCTCTCACCCTCAATTTCGCAGTCAACATTCTGACCACGTGCCGCATTACGCCGCTGACGAGTAAGGCAATTCACTTACGATCCCTGGACACACACCGCGAGGAAAAATTTGCCAGCTACGATGCGTTGCGCAGTGCCAAGCGGTTTCGGCTTCCTCTGGCAGCGCGGCTGCTTCAATTCTTCGCGCCGAAAGAAGGGTTGTTGATCGAGACCAATTCCGAGTCACCGGCGGGTGCAGGGATTTCCGGATCTTCGGCGCTGATGATTGCGACCACGGCGGCTCTGGCTCGCTTCACCGATCGCAACCTGACGCTGGAACAGATGCGCGTCATCGCGCAAAACGTCGAGGCACAAATCATCCAGGTGCCCACCGGATGCCAGGATTACTATCCCGCTCTTTACGGAGGGGTCAGCGCGATTCATCTGGATGCCGATGGCATTCACCGGGAAGCGGTGCCGATTGCACCGGAGGAAATCGAATCTCGGTTCGTGCTCGCCTATACCGGAGCACCGCGCCAATCGGGAATCAATAACTGGGAAGTATTCAAAGCGCACATCAACGGGGACAAGCACGTCTTCCGGAACTTCGAGAACATCGCTGCGATTGCTCACGCCATGCACCAGGCGCTGGTGAAAAATGATTGGGACGAGGTGGCCCGCCTGTTGCGCGAAGAATGGAAGCTTCGCCGCACCAACGCTCCAGGAATTACCACACCTTTGATCGACACACTCATTTCGGCTGCGGCAAAGCACGGAGGGCGCGCGGCGAAAGTCTGCGGTGCCGGTGGCGGAGGCTGCGTGATCTTTTTAGTCGAAAAGGGAACTGCGAGTCGCGTAGCCACTGCGATCGGCGATCACGGAGGTAGCGTACTACCGTTGAAAGTGGCGCGTCTGGGGCTGCGCGTTTCTCCCGCGTAAATACTGAGCATTTCACGTAGTGAGTGGTGAGCGAAACGCCGGGGAAAATCTAGGGCGATTGCCTTAGTTGTACTCGGTGTAAACGCGCAAAACTAGTACTTTCGTGTAAAAAAAAGACCTTCTACTCTGCTATTTTCTTGCGAGTGAAGTTGCTCGCAACATAGACTGCAGCCACTCCAAAGCCACTTCGCAAACAAATAACTAAAAAGCTGGAGAAGCTTTCAATGCGTAAATGCTCCACGTGTGTATTCTTATTCGCGACATTGGTGACCTCGGCCTTCGCAGGCGTGACGGTGACCGCACCTAGCAATGGTTCCACCGTCTCTTCCCCCGTCCATTTTGCCGCGACCGCAAGCACGTCGTGCAGCAAGGGTGTGGCTTCAATGGGCATTTACACGGCTCCGTATGTATTGGCTTATGTAGTGAACGGCGCGAGTCTGGATACCGATTTGACTTTGAGCGCAGGCACGTACAACACCGTGGTTCAGGAGTGGGACAACTGCGGGGGTTCGGCGTCGACACCGGTGACCATCACGGTGAATGGCGGATCTAGCAGCGGCGTATACGTAACCAAGCCTTCCAACGGCGCAACCGTGACCTCTCCCGTCAATTTTGTCGCAACCGCGACGTCGTCGTGCAGCAAGGGCGTGGCTTCGATGGGTATCTACACAGCTCCTTTTCAGCTTGCGTACAGCGTGAATGGAGCGAGCCTGAACACCAACCTGACTTTGAGCGCGGGTACGTACAACACCGTGGTGCAGGAGTGGGACAACTGCGGCGGCTCTGCAGTCACGCCGGTTACGATCACCGTGAGCGGCGGCAGCTCGCATACGAATTTCTCATCGCTGCAAAGCAAGGGTGGCTGGACCGGATATGCGTTGTTGCCTCCGGGATACGGAATCTGCTCGAGCTGCAAATCCTCCGGACCGCAGACAACCTGGTCGTGGACGACGGGAATCAAGTCGCCTTCGCTTAGCGGAAACGCCACCCAGACCACGATTGGCGGATCCACGGTTTACTCCGATGTTTTGTGGAACAACCACCTGATCGGCGATTTCTCCTCACAGGGTTTGCCGGACACGAGTCACACGCTGGTTCCAACCTTGCACAACTTCGTATACGACGTTTACTTCTACACTACGAATGTCGAAAACGCGCAGGCCTTGGAATTTGATCTCAACCAATTCTTCAACAACCAAGGTTGGATCTGGGGACATGAATGCCGTGTCGCAGGCGGGCATGAGTGGGATACCTGGGACAACGTCAACAAGAAATGGGTAGCGACCGGGGTGGCGTGCAATCCGATCAGCAACGGGTGGAATCACCTTACCCTGACGGTGCAGCGCACTTCGAGTAACCAACTGCTGTTCCAGTCGATCACACTAAATGGAGTGACGGCGAACATCAACATCACGCGTCCGCCGGGAACGGCGGTGGGATGGTACGGCGTGACTGTGAACTACCAGATTGATGGCAATTCGAAACAGACGCCCTACACCGTGGACATCGACAATTTGACCTTCACCTATTACTGAGGCACATTTCAGGTTGCCAACGGGCACGTTCTCGTCATGAGAACGTGCCCTTTTTTCGTTTCTCGTCCCGGATTCCAGAAACCATACTTGATTCGTATGTTACGGGCGCACTCTGGTGAGCCTCGGGGTGTTGACAGGTATGCGCGTTTTGAGCGCGCGGGGGTCTGAAAGCCCTTCGGGACCGCATTTTGTGCGTGGTTAAGAACCTCAGAACGGGCAGCCAACCCGATGAAATAGTCATCAGAGTTGCGCGAGCAGGCTATAATTTGCTCAAGCGGTAAGGCCCTGGGGGCATCCATGAAGTCACGCCGAGTCTCTCCTGTCCTGTTCCTGATTCTGATGCTTGCGAGTCTCGCGTTTGCTGACGATCCGAAAATCCCTGCCTCTGCCCCGCACATGTCCAAAGAAACCAGGATGGATCTGATCCGAGCGTTTGAAGCCGAACTGGTCTACGTTCGAACCCCGTTTCCAATGGGAAAGAAGGGGCTGACGTTGAAGGATGGCACGGTCAGTCCGAGCGGTCCAGAGTTACAGCAGTTGATTGCGTTGTGGGGGCCTTCGGTGAAGCCCGGTGATCAGGCCCGCATCAGCGCCATACAAATTAGGGACAAGAGCATCTACTTCGAGATTAATGGCGGTCCTGTTAGAAAGCAGAAATGGTACCAGCGGATTGAGATCTCGGGAGCTGGAGGGGGAGGAGTTCCGCTGGCTCCCAGCGACTCGAATGCAAATCCTCGCGGTTCTTACGTGGACCTGGTTTTTCCGAAGTACGTGCCGGAAATGACGCCGCAGCAATTGAAGAGCCTGCTCAGCCCGGTATTCGACTTCAACTCAAAGTCCGCGTTGGATGCTTATTTGGAGACGGTGCCGCCAAACGTTAAGGCCGCGATCAAAGACCACCGCGTTCTGGTCGGCATGAACCATGACATGGTGATTTATTCGAAGGGACGCGCGGAGAAAAAAAACCGGGAAAAAGATGGCGAGGTTGAATACGAAGAATGGATCTATGGCGAACCGCCACACGACGTAGATTTCATTCGCTTTGTTGGCGACGAAGTAGTGCGCGTCGAGACCATGAAAGTCGGCGGCGAGAAACTGGTTCGCACTGAAAAGGAAGTTCAATTACCGGAGCAGCCGACGGTGGCCAAAGCTCCGGATGAGCCCCAGGTACGACCCGCGAATGCGCCGACGTTGCGGCGCCCGGGAGAGGATATTCCATCAACACAGGACCCGACTCGCAGCACGCCCGATCCGAGCCGGCAGCCCATGCCGACGCCTCCGCCGCCATCACAAGCTCCGGGCGTTCCGAACGGAGTGCCGAACTAGAGCCCTGATCAGGGTGAAGGCGATCCCGCGGCTTGGCTCGGCTGCATCTCTGCCTTTACACTGGAGTGGTGAAGATCGCGCTGGGCCAGATCAACCCCACGGTCGGGGACTTCCAGGGGAATGCCTCCAAGATCATCGAATTCTCACAGCGTGCGCAGAGTTCAGGCGCTGGGCTAATCCTGTTTCCAGAGATGTCGGTATGCGGCTATCCACCTCGCGACCTGGTGGAACGCGGATCTTTTGTGGTGCATTGCCGGGAGGCAACGGAACGTATTGCCGCGGAGAGCCGGGGAATTGCGGTCATTTGCGGTTTGGCCACGCCGGCCCAGGCGGAAACCGGAAAGTCGGTGATGAATTCGGCGGCGCTGCTGAAGGACGGCAGAATCGCGTTCTTGCAATCGAAAATGCTGCTGCCCACGTACGATGTGTTCGATGAAATGCGGAACTTTGCCGCGGCGAAAAGCCAGGTACTGTTTCCATTCTGCGGCAAGCAGATGGCGCTCACGATCTGTGAAGACGCCTGGAACGACAAACATTTCTGGAACAAGCGTCTATACACGTTCGATCCTGTCGAAGCGCTGGTTCACGCGGGCGGAAACTTCGTGCTTAACATTTCCGCTTCGCCCTTCTGGATGGGCAAACGCGAAGTGCGGAGAAACATGTTGGGCACCATTGCTACCAACTACAACGTTCCGGTGGTGATGGTGAACCAGGTGGGCGGTAACGACAGCCTGATCTTCGATGGTTCCAGCCTGGTGCTGGACCGACAGGGAAAGGTGATCGCGCAAGGGAAATCGTTTGAAGAAGACCTGGTCTTGTTCGATTCTGACACGCTGACGGGCGAACTTCACGAACAGATCGAGGGGGAAGACGCGGCAGCATACGCGGCGCTGGTGTTGGGGACGCGCGATTATGTTCGAAAATGCGGTTTCAACCAGGTGATTTTGGGCCTGAGCGGCGGGATCGATTCTGCATTGACGGCGGCCGTTGCAGCGGACGCAGTTGGGCCGGAGAATGTGATCGGAGTTGGACTGCCAGGTCCATATTCGTCGCAAGGCTCGATTGACGATGCGCGCACCCTTGCCCAAAATTTGGGGATTCGTTTCGAACTGATCGGGATTGGAGAGATTTTCGATAGCTATCGCAAAGCGCTCCAGGGAGTGTTCCAAGGGTACAAGGAGGACATCACCGAGGAGAACATTCAGTCGCGCGCCCGCGGGACCATCCTGATGGCGATGTCAAACAAGTTTGGGGCGCTGGTTTTGAGTACCGGCAACAAAAGCGAACTGGGGGTTGGCTACTGCACGCTGTACGGTGACATGGTTGGAGGGTTGGCGGTGATTTCCGATGTACCCAAGACCATGGTCTATCGGCTGAGTCATTACGTAAATTCTGTGCGGCATGTGATTCCGGAGGCCACGCTGGAGAAGCCGCCCTCGGCGGAATTGCGGCCCGATCAAAAAGATAGTGATAGTCTGCCTGCATACGATGTTTTGGATGCCATCCTGGAAGACTACGTGGAAGATTCGCGTTCCGCCGAGCAGATTGCCAGTCGACGCGGCTACGATATCGAACTGGTCCGCCGGGTCATACGGATGGTGGAGCGCTCCGAATATAAGCGGCAACAAGCTGCGCCCGGTCTGAAGATTTCTGAAAAGGCGTTTGGATACGGCCGCCGTTTCCCAATTGCCGCCAAGCCCGATGTGTGAGGCCGGGCCCGCTGCATGCCTCGCAAGTGAATTCACGCCTCGAAAGGATTCCATGCCTCGCAAATTGATAATCGTTTTCCTGCTGGCTCTGACGTGTGTTGGCGCCGCGCAAACGCATTCTTCTGCAGCCACCAAGCTCCCCAGCGAAGAAACTATAAACGCGTTCATGCACCAGATGTTTGGGTACCAGCCAGAGATGAAGTGGCAGATTGTCTCGGTGAAGCCCTCCGAAGCGGAAGGCCTGGCGGAGGTGGATGTAGTGATGAGCACTCCGCAGGGGCAACAAAGCAACCGGCTTTACGTGAGCGCCGACGGGAAGCACGCGGTAGTCGGCGACATCATTCCATTCGGCGCGCGCCCGTTTGATTCAACCAATGCCGAACTGCAGAAGGGAGTCAACGGCCCGACCCGAGGCCCAGCGACGGCGCCGGTCACTATCGTCGAGTTCAGCGACCTGCAATGTCCGCACTGCAAGGAAGCGGAACCGATTATGGACAAACTATTGGGCGAAGAGAAGAATGTGAAGCTGGTTTACCAGAACTTTCCGCTGCCGAGCCATGACTGGGCGCAGAAAGCCGCCTCCTACGCCGATTGTGTCGGGCGCAGCAACAATGATGCTTTCTGGAAATTTATCGGCAGCGTGTTCGAATCGCAGTCCGATATCAATGCCGCCAATGCGGATGAAAAGCTCAAGGTTCTTGCGGATGCGGCAGGGGTAAAGGGCGCTGATATCGCCGCCTGCGCAGCGAAACCGGAGACGACCTCGCGGGTGGAACACTCCGTCGCGCTGGGGAAGGCGGTTGACGTAAACAGCACGCCGACGGTTTTCGTGAATGGGCGAAAGATCGGAAGCGTCGCGGGACTTCCGTACGACATTTTGAAGAAGATTGTGGAATTCGAGGGGAACGACAAACAAGCCAGCAAGTAGCGGCTATTTGTGAGTCAACCAGACTTCGGTGCTGGTGCCCGCCGGCTCTGCAAGCACGTGAGGTGTGATCAGGACCAGTAACTCGCTGTCATCGGTTTCTCGGGCATTGGTGGCGACAATCTGGTTAAGCCCAGGAACTTGTCCCAGGCCGGGGATTCCGTTCAGACTGCGGGTCTCCGTCCGGGACATCTCGCCCGCAACCACCGCTGGCTCGCCATTTTTAAGGGTAATCGCACCCTTGTACTCGCGATTCGAAATGACGGGTACTCCATTCAAGCTGGCGGTTCCCAGGGATCGAATCTGCATTTCCAGATTCAACGTGACGTCGGATGTGCCGTTCACCGAGGGCTTGGCT